>Ga0315280_10000361_pt1 | contig 83880 bp, 92 predicted proteins | sample YL17G06_40_MG_FD_203697 | JGI IMG/M metagenome (GOLD analysis project Ga0315280, IMG submission 203697) | Sediment microbial communities from Yellowstone Lake, YNP, Wyoming, USA - YL17G06_40 | ecosystem: Environmental > Aquatic > Freshwater > Lake > Sediment | place: USA: Wyoming | collected... | reverse complement strand
CTCTCGCCTCTTATTTTGGCCCGAATGATATATCTGATCTTCCTCTCTGTTAGCTTTACAACTTTATTCTTCTTTCCCATGCCCCTTTGATGGGTATATAAAGTCAAAGGTTTCGGGACTACACAGGTAGAGGTAAAAAGGCAAAAACAGTAAAAAAGGCAATTAACAAAAAAGAAAAAAATACTAAATTGGCATTTTCCAATAATGGTAGATGCAATTAAGTCTTAAAATCATAAAACTAATTTTATTGAGAAAATTTTTCCAATGATCAGAAAGATTTAAATAAACAAAATGCGCTTCATAAAGCCTGTACGAGGGTCCTTCAAGAAACAATAAGGATTTCTGCAGTACAGGAAATGAATATGTCTGACTTCATACAACACGGAGCGCCCATAGTGGGACACGATGTCACAGTTCCAGGTGCAATTGCATCAGAGGATGCCGGTTTTTACTTCCTCATTGTATCTGCGATAATATTCTTGGTTGCAGCTCTAACTGGACATTTGGCATAGACCTCACCGCGGTTTGCAGGCTATCTGAATCCGCTGAACGGCAGGATCTCTCCTATCCAGGTGCAAAGCTTCCCACGCAGCCCAGATAAAACCTATAATTATTTTTTAAAAATATTCAAAGGACCCAGGAGAGTTAAGAATTGAGATTAATACTATTTCACTATTAATAATTATAATACTGGATCTTTGGCTCTTTTCCCCGGCAGAGTCCTGTAGATCCCTGCCTTTGCAGAGATCGCGCCCGAGGCCATCAGCCTTTGCACCTGAGGGCTTATATCTAGTGTCCTTTGCAAGAACAGCTCCGCTACCAGCTTCTCCAGCTTGCGCTGATCTACTATCTCGCCTTTTCCTATACCAGGGCATGTGGGATTGTAGCTGATATTGAGCAGAGTATCTCCATTAGATGCGGTTTCCTCCTCTACCCGGAAGGGAAAGAGCCTGCAAGCTTTGGGCCGCACGGAATAGATTTTGCAGCCTTCTTCATAAAAGATGCAGGTGGTATCTGCTTTGCTCTTCATTACCGGCAGGTCGAGGATAACCTTACTCCCACCTTCTCTGACTTTAACAAAGCATCCATCATAATCGTAGAGGGTATCCACGAATTCGGCAGGCTTTCTGCCCGTCCTTTTAGCTATGGCTGTTACATCTTTTTCAGTGAGGTTGATCAGATTAGACTTCTCGCAAAACTCCCGAAGTAGCTCCATGGGAACTAGATCATCAAACTCCAATGGCCTCTTATGATGACAGCAGGAACCGCACCTCTGGCATTTGAACTTGATATCTTCAAAAACAGCCTTTACTATAACGCGGGGCAGAGAAATATCCCCCTAAAAAAAGAAAATGAGAAGACGCCGTTAAAGCGTCTTCTTCCTGGGGTGATCGTCGGTCAGGACCTTCAGCCCCAGCTCTTCGGCCGACTCTGCCTTCATGATGTCCACCATGGCCGCAGCCGGGAAAATCATGGGGGCGTTCTCTATCGGCCCGTAGAGGTAATAATCAGCGCCCAGGACTCCTGCCACCAGGTTGGAGCCGATGTCCACGGGGGCGAAGGCCTCCTTGTGCTGCTTCTTCCACTTCTTCATCCAGTCCCATGCCGACGCACCGTTATGGAATCCTCCACCCACCGGCAGGCCGAGCTGGGCCTTGACGGCAATGACGGCGCGGTAGGTAGCGCCAGAGCCGGATCCCAGGGGCATCGCTGCTGTGTCGATGAGCGGCCTGGTGATGCCGCACTCTTTGGCGTACTCCAGCATGCCCTTCTTGGCCCCGCCCGCCGCTTTGGTCAGGATGTTCATCTTGCCTACGACTCCTGTCTCCATGGCATTGAAGGCCAGCACAATGGCTGAGTCGAGATCGCTCTCTTTGACCGCCTTCAGCTCCTCGTCAGTAATGGAGGCGTTGATGGAGTTGTGGATGGCCCGGTCGGCGACGCCGATCTCCGTGGCATACTTGACTCCAAAGGCGCGCACCTCTGGGACAGAGGAGTCGATCAGGAACGGGTAATCGGAGAGTGCCACGAACCAGTCGATCTCCTTCTTCATGGCCTCATTGCTCTCCGCGACGATCTGGTTCATGCAGGAGTTACCAGTGATATCGCTCATCTCCACCTGTGCATTCCAGAGCTTCTCTGCGGCAGCCGTGTCGAAGACTCCGTGCTCTGGATCGGATACGATCTTGTGCCTGGCGTAGAACATGGTGCCGATACAGCATGTGGGGTACTCTCCAGGCTGACCCCCTATCTTGAACTTGCCGAAATCGAAGACCTCTTGCTTCCTATCAAATCTAAACATTCAAATCACCCTTACCCAATTGCCTGCGTATACGAACAATATGTATGCTAATATTAAGATCAACCCCGCGCAGACTCCGTAGGCTGCGCCCAGATCTCTGCCGATGGACTTGCCGGCCCTCATGCACTTCTCTGCGGAGTAGAACTCTATCTTCTCCTCAATCTGGTCCAGCTTCGCCATTATCTCTCGGAGCTGATCAGGGTCGACCACGGCAACGGGTACTACCGGCTTAGTGTCTTCTGCCATAAGCTTACAGCCCCCCTATGAAGGCGAAAGGCCCCAGCATCATCACAATGGCAAGGACGAATCCAATGGCAAATCCCATGGACACCGTAGCCAGCACGCCCGAGCTCAGCTTGGTCTCCCTGGCCAGGAGCTGGCCCTTGTACCTGACATCCTCCACTATTGCGTCGACCATGGGCATACTGGGCTCCACCACGGTTGCAATTCCCTGGCCGTATAAGATCTCTTCAGCCATTTCCTCAGCCATTTTACTTCCCTCCTGCCATCTTCAGAATAATGCCGAAGAGGACGAGGACCACGGTCATGCCGAGGGCGATGCCCTCGATCTTGCCTGCGTAGATGCCGGCCTGGAGCTTGTTCAGCAGACCAGAGTTGGTGACCGCAGTATCTATGCCGCGCATCCTCGACCTTACTTCGACCACCTCCGCGGCCATGGGCCGGAGCTCGGCTCCGACTTCCTCTCCAGCGCCCACTTTGATCTCGATGATCATGGGGTCGACGTCGAGAGCACCGGGATCCTTGGAGACCAGCTCCTTGATCTTGCCGGTGATGGCCCCAATGTCCTCGGTGTCGATCATGAAGACTGGTTCGACCTGGCTCTTATAGCGCTCGATGGACTCCGGAGTCAAATTCTGGATGAAGGGGATGGCGCCCTTGGCTCCAATGATCCTCCCTTCCTTGTCGATTCCGCTCTGCGTAAAGGCCAGCGCGGATTGGCCGGTGACGTGCCCTTTGACCTCCATTCCTGTGATCAGGATGAATCTGATGTTGGGATTGGAGACGATGTTGGCCACCATCTTCTCTATGCCGATGTTCTCTGTCTTGCAGGGTCCTGTCAGAGCTGCTCCAGCCTCAAGTAGCGTCTCAGGTTTGATGTGAGATCCACAGGTACAGACAGCTACAGGGTTTTCCGGGTTCCCTGCATAGTACTCGCCGGTGATAACCGGCCAAGGCTCCGCCGGCTTTTTCTTAAGTGCCATCTCATGCACCTCCGCCTAATGCCTTCTTGACTATTATCATGGTTGCCGGATCGCTGAATGCCATGCCCAGCAGCACCACGAAGGACAGCACCAGGCCAATGATGAACCCCATCCATATGTTGGTGTACTGGCCAGCAATGTAGGAGGCCTTGCCCCTGTTGGCGTACGACGAGAGAAGCTCGTTGTCCGGCACAAGCTGGTTCATCAGGTCATCAGCTATCTTGTCAAGCTTTTCCACTCTTTCATAAACCGGGTCGAAAGTGTACAGAACTACGTCCGCCCTCTGCTCCGAGACCACTCCTTTCATGGGGTCGAAGATCAGGCCCAATTCCGGTGAAACTCTAACAAATCCCATTTCCAGACCTCCTCACTGCACCGCTGGCGGCAGAAGTCCTGTTCCGACCACTGCGGAGGCATCTCTCTTGACCAGACGGTAGTACATCTTGAAGAAGTAGAACCATATGGCAAAGCCTATGACCAACTGCAATAGTCCGGCAGCAAGGCCTTGCGTCATCAAGGCCGCAATTCCCGTGGCCACCATGGCCAGTCCGCTCACCATGACCGAGTTCACCAGGGTCCTGTCCTGCTTCTCATCCGGGCCGAGGTTGGCATTGAAGGGATGCAGGATTGCCAAACCGCCGGCGATGAAGATGATGGCGATATAGCCGGTCATCAGGACATCCTTCACGATATCCGCATATCCCAGCGTACCGGATATAGCAAAGCTCCATCCCAAGATACCCAGGGCGCCTGCCATCGAAAGGTCAGCGTTGCCCTCCTCCATGATAGGGATGTTGAACTTGATGACCTTGTTGGCGATGACGCCAATGATGTAGCCGAAGACCGCGGCATAGATCAGGGTTATGATAGGCCCCAGCAGTGGGAAGCCCAAGGCCTCAGCCACGGAGAGCCCGAACATGACGGCAATGACGCCCATGCCCAGGGCCAGCATGCCGATGGACGGAACTCCTGTGCCTATACCGTAAGCGCAGACTCGCCGAACAGCGTTGGCTCCCATAACCACAGCAAAGATGGCCGCCACTGCTCCCACGAAGGAGAACAGAGTGGTGTTCAGGGCGCTGTTGAGGATGGCACCCAGATATATTCCGACTATGGATCCAACTAGGCCGTACATTCTCAGCTTCTTAGGATCCAAGGCAAACGGTACTCCGCCTGCTCCTCCACCTAATGACATCTCAGGCACCTCCTGTGACCAACACTGCTGCCAAAGCAAGCAAGAGGCTGGCTACTGCGCAGGCTCGGAAGGCAAAAGGCCACTTCTTGAACTTGGGATCATGGAAGCCCTCGATGGTACCCTGGATGTTCCAGGATGCGAGCACAGCGTTCACAAAGAATATGCCGATGGCGAAAATGGCGCTTAAAGCGGCGTTGCCGTTGATCAGGTAAAGCGGATAGTAGATCATGGCGCCGCCCAAGCCTCCCATCATGCCGCCGATGAGGCCGCTGACGTAGCAGATGGTGGGGATGCCCTGGCCTACAGTGCCCTGAGCTACATAAGGCGGCTGGGAAAATCCGGTTATGGGGTCGTAATTAACCTTCGCTGAGGCGAAGGGCACTCCTACGGCATAAGCGTAGATCCAGGATCCGGCGAGCATTGTGGAGCCAATCATGATTCCTGCGCCCACGGCCCCTGAGGCCAGAATCAGCCAGAGGTTATCCGTGACCGACATCATCAGGCCCGCGGACAATAGACCGGTGAGGCCCGATCCGGCGGCGAGCTGCACTGTGCCCGTGCCGATACCGGTGGCCTGAGCCATAGCTGCAGGAGCACCGCCCACCGGCACAAAGTGAACACCGATGCCTACCAGGAGCCCACCGACGAGGATCTCCAGGATGTAGACGATGGTGTTAATATCAAAGTTCATGCTGCAATATCCCCCTTGTACTCCGGATAAGGTCCATACTTTCTTCTGACGGACCCTTCGACGTAGCGGTTATAGGCGACCATCACAATGATAAAGAAAATTCCCATGGCAATGGCAAAAGACGCCTGAGTTATGGGATCAAAGATCGTGGTTCTCCAGTTATCCAGGAAGACGGTCAGGCCAAAGGCCAATCCCGTGGCCGGGCCGCCGAACTTGGTACAAAACCAGGCGTTGTCAATGGAGTTTCTCAAGCCCGCCTCTGCCTTCCTGACTATCTGGCCGGAGAGCATGGTGTTCAGCCCTGTGCCGAACTGCCTGTTCTGGAACTCACGCTCGCCGCCATAGTGAATATCGCCCACTGAGGAGCCGATCGCACCTATCGCCAGTCCCCAGATCAGAGCGATGATCGGCATCGGGAAGGGATGTGGCGTTGGCAGCATGTATACCATGATGTAAGATATAGTAGCAACACAAAACGATGTTATCCAGGCATGTGCCATAATCGATGGCGTCGTGTACCGGACTATATCCAGATAGACCCACTGGTTGAACCTCTTCTGGCTGGAATTCCTGCCAAAGTAGGCGCTCATTGATAAGACACCGTTGAACAAAGCGGCAACTGATGCGCCTGCCACCAGGGCTAACAGTGCCGGCATCTGGAAGGCTGTAATAAGCGTATAGGCCACCATAGCTGCAGTGGCACACCACAGGGCATTGGCCGGGGGTTCTCCCGATATGGCCTTGTTGTAGATCCTGTGGGGATTGCCGACCTGGGCAGCCAGCTGCACCTGCGAGTTGGGGTTGCTCTGAGAGCCTATATCTGATTCTATATCCTCAGAAGCTCCTGCAACTGTCGCAAGGGCGCCCATAGCAGCTATGAGCCCCATGCTAAATGCGTCCATTTATTCCTCCTCCTTTTCATTTCGCCAATTTCATAGTTTTGCGTGATAAAATTGGCTATAACGCTCTTGGTATCAATTACCTAAACTTATAAAGCTTTCGCGAAAGCCCCGAAGAGCCAAAAATTATTCAGCCGCACGGGATTGGCGCTATTACCAGGGCTCCCTCTTCGCTCCGATCTTATAGCCGATAATATTGGTCAGGCGATGCAGAATGGGAGTTATTATCAACACTATTAATATTATCGGAGGAGTGAAGTTCTGCCAGAACCATTGCGGTGCAAGAATCATGGTGAGAATCCATGCCCCTATAACGAAGTCCAGCTGGTCTATGACAAAGAGCGGCGCACCGCGCTTGAGGCCCAGCCGGCGCTTGAAAAAAGCAGCCGCGATGTCGCCCACCATGGCGCCTAGCGAAAGGCCCAAGAGTACAAAGAGCTGCTCCGGGCCGGTGCCAAAGCTTGGCAGGCCGAGGGCTGGCGCGATGGCGTTCTGCATGAGCCCGGCCAAGAGCCCGCAGACGGTACCAGCGGCCGTCCCTCTAAGGGTTTTGCCGTCACCCAGCATGCGCTGGCCATCTTGGAAGGTTTGGCCGAGGTCCAGGGGAACGCCTCCTCCAAAGAGAACTGCGATATTGTTGGGAATATAGGCGGGCAGCATCAGCCAGATGGCGATGATCAGGGGGTTCATTCTTCTTTCTCTGATGCCTTTTCGCGTCCTATCCCATATATCAAATTATCTGATGAATGCTAACGGCAGTTCTTTTCTTATGGGAAGCCTATTCGCGGGCAAAATTCTGGATCGAAACAGTTAAGTTCCACCTGCGATACTAGAAGGGCGGGCGTCGATGGTCTAGTGGTTATGACTTGGGCCTTCCAGGCAGGATTTGATTCTGCGAAGCAAGCCTACAACCCGGGTTCGAATCCCGGTCGACGCATCCCTTTAATGAGCCCATTCTTACGTTAAATGCCGAATTATTTTCGCTACATTTATATCCTAGTTTGACCAGTCTTAGATTATGAATTCCGAAGGGGAGATCTCCAGTGCCCGGGGATTGCTGGCTGAGAAGATTGCTGGAGAGATCACCTTATCCCATAATCCGGGGGAGACCCTGAGGAAGTGGCGGAGGAACTTCGGCATAACCCAGACCGACCTTTCCAATTATCTGCGGATATCGCCTTCTGTGATCTCCGATTACGAGAGCGGCAGGAGGAAGTCTCCCGGCATAATGATTGTGAGCAAGATCATCGATGCGCTGCTGAGGATAGATGAGAGCCGCGGCTGCAATGTCCTTCGAGCCTATGAGGATATGTGGGGAGATATCCTGGGGATGGATTCCATCTGCAGCGTTTGCGAGTACCAAGAGCCAATTCCCCTCGCGGATATGGCTCTGAAGCTGAATGCTGCGGTTATCTTTGGACGAACCGATATCACGATATGGGGTTACACCATAATCGACAGCATGAAGGCCATCGTTGAGATGCTCCCCGACCAGTTCCAGAAGATCTATGGGCGCAGCACGGCCAGGGCCCTGATCTTTACCGGCATCCGATCCGGTAAATCGCCCATGGTAGCGGTTCGCGTCAGCAATCTCAAGCCCGGTGCAGTGGTCCTGCAGGGGCTGATGCCTTCCGATGTGGACCCCGTAGCGATCAGGATTGCTCAGGTCGAGAATATTCCTCTTTTAACGACACATTTTTCTGTTGATGAAGTCTCCAGTGCTCTGAGCAAAGGGTGAAATCTTTTGGTCTCAGGTATAGTCAGCTATGGTGTCTACATCCCGCGATTCAGGATACGGTTGGACGAAATAGCGCGGGTTTGGGGTGACGGAGAGGAGGTCGCCGAAGGATTGCGAGTCTTTGAAAAGTCGGTTCCCGATCTGGATGAGGATGCAGTGACCATTGCTGTGGAGGCGGCCCGCAATGCGCTGCAGCGCGCGAATGTAGATCCCCATCGCATCGGAGCCATCTATGCCGGATCGGAGAGCCATCCCTATGCCGTGAAGCCCACGGGGACCATTGTGGGTCAAGCAGTCTGCTCCTCGTCCTCTTTTACGGCTGCAGATTTCGAGTTTGCCTGCAAAGCGGGCACAGCAGCCGTCCAGGCCTGTCTGGGTCTGGTGAGTTCAAAGATGATCGATCTGGGATTGGCCATAGGCACAGACGTTAGCCAGGGAGCGCCGGGAGATATGCTGGAGTATACGGCTGCGGCAGGCGGAGCCGCCTATCTTATAGGCCGTGAGGATCTGGCTGCGGAGATCGAAGGCTTTTACTCTTTTACCACCGACACCCCTGATTTCTGGAGGCGAGAGGGCATGCCTTACCCGGAGCACAGTGGAAGATTTACGGGTGAGCCGGCGTACTTCAAGCACGTCGTCAGCGCTGCGCGCGGTCTGATGGAGCGCCTGGGCACGAAGCCTGACGATTACGATTACGCGGTCTTCCATCAGCCCAATGGCAAATTCCCAGTTCGGGTCGCCGATATGCTGGGATTTTCCAAAAAGCAGATCGAGCCCGGTATGATAGTGCCTATGATTGGAAACACCTACTCGGCCTCCAGCCTCATCGGCCTGGCGGCCACCCTGGATATAGCCAAACCGGGGGACAGGATCTTCGTGACCAGCTTCGGCTCGGGGGCGGGAAGTGACGCCTTCAGCATCGCCGTGAAGGATAGAATCGAGGAGATCCGCTGCCAAGCTCCATCTGTGCAAGACTACATCGGCAGCGCCGAGTATCTCGACTATGCCATGTATGCCAAACACAAGGGCAAGCTGAGAATATGAGGTCCGTATCCATTATCGGTGTGGGCTGCACCAAGTTCGGAGAGCGCTGGGATGTCTCTTTGCGCGACATGATCGGCGAGGCCGGGGTGCTGGCCATAGAGGATGCCGAGATCGCAGGCGAGCAGATCGATGCTCTCTTCGTGGGAAACATGAGCGGCGGGAGATTCGTGGAGCAGGAGCATATCGGGGCGTTGATCGCCGATTGTGCAGGGCTCTCCCGGATGCATATCCCTTCGACGCGAGTAGAGGCGGCCTGCGCCTCCGGTGGTCTGGCACTGCGCCAGGCGGTGCTGGCCGTGGCCAGCGGCTACCACGATATAGTGATCGCCGCCGGCGTAGAGAAGATGACCGATGTCTCCTCAGGTACCGCGGCGGATGCGCTCGCCGCTGCAGCCGATCGCGAGTGGGAGTGCTTCTTTGGGGCCACCTTTCCCGCGCTCTACGCCATGATGGCCAGGCTGCACATGCGCCGCTTCGGGACTACGCACGATCAGATGGCCCAGGTGGCAGTGAAGAACCACCATCATGCCTGCTACAATCCCATAGCTCAGTATCATATGGAGATCAGCATTGAGGATGTGAATAGATCTTCCCTGGTGGCCGATCCATTGCGTATCCTGGATTGCTCGCCCATCTCAGATGGTGCCGCAGCCGTCGTGCTTGCGCCCACGGAGACGGCCAGGCGTTTCGCAGATACGCCCATAAGAATAGTGGGAAGCGCCCAGGCCAGCGACACTTTAGCGCTGCACGACCGCAGAGATTTGACGACGCTGGATGCCACCGTCCATGCCGGGCGCGCTGCCTTTGCCCAGGCCGGCATTGAGCCGCGGCAGGTGGATGTGGCGGAAGTGCACGACTGTTTCACCATCGCAGAGATCCTGGCCATCGAGGACCTGGGCTTTGTGGAAAAAGGCCAGGGGGGGAAGGCCACAGAGGAAGGGCTTACCGCCCTGGGCAGCAGCCTCCCGGTGAATACCTCCGGCGGACTGAAGGCCTGCGGTCATCCCGTAGGTGCGACAGGAATAAAACAAGCCTATGAGATCGTTCTGCAGCTCCGCGGCGAAGCCGGCAAGCGCCAGGTGGATGAGGCGGATATAGGATTGATCCACAATGTGGGAGGCTCAGGTGGAACCGCACTGGTCCACATACTCGCGAGGTGAATATGACTACGCACGCGCCTAGGTTCTGGAGGAGCATACCTCAGAGGTACAATCTTCAGGGGACGCACTGTACCCGCTGCAATGAGTACTTCTTCCCTCCCCGAAACGTTTGTCCCAACTGTCGCCGGGGGGCGCATCTGGAGGAGTACACCTTCAAGGGGACGGGCAGCGTCGTTACTTATACTACTATTCATAACGCCACGGAGGACTTCGAGCGGCAAACTCCTTACAATTTGGCCATCATTCAGCTCGACGAGGGGCCGAGGGTCACCGGCCAGATCGTCTCCGCTCTGGAGGGCGTGAAGATAGGTATGCGCGTGCGGCCGGTCTTTCGGATCTTGGGCAAAGAGGGCGAAAGGGGTATCATATACTATGGCACCAAGTTCGCGCCCCTGCTGGAGCCGAGCTGCTCACATGATAAAATTAGCAGTCAAAAAAAGTGAGCGAGAAGGCTTCAGCCGAAGGTAAAGGCAGATTCTGCCCCTACCTTGGTCATGTCGGCTCGATCGCCTTCGGTGGTGAGCAGGACGGGGCCGGTCTTGAGGACCGCGTTCTCTTCTTTGATGCCCTTCAGGATCTGCTGGAACCTATTTCTGCCTTCGGCCTGCATAACCAGGAAGAAGGTGTACTCTCCAAAGAGGCGATAGACGTCTCTCACCTCCGGCCTTTTCTGCAGGTCGGCATAAGCCGATCTTTCCTGACCGGGTCTAACCTTGATCATTATTAATCCAATTACCAACTCAATTCCCCCACTGAGAAGCAAAATGTAATTCCATTTCTAAATAAATACTTTTCGCCTAATCGGGGATTTTGTGGCAGGGTCTAATTTCTCTCTAGTTATATATATTTTTTACAATTGATGTCTATGCGTCCCTCATGTGTATCTATCCTCTAGGAACCTTTCATCGATGCGTCTTGACCCGGCCCCTTGCCGCGAAGGCAACCTTTATAGCATATGAACTCTAGCAGTACTTGGCGGCAAGCGGCGACCATCACTGATAACGAAGGCTGATGTGGTCCAAAGTGGGCCAACTCTATTGCCAAAAGTCAATGCTATGCCAAGGTGGCGGAGCGGCTACGCAAATGCCTGCAGAGCATTACCACTCCGGTTCGAATCCGGACCTTGGCTTCTGAAATTCTTTTGCAAAAGCTTCGAAAAATTTTTATCGGTTGATGACATTGTCTGGCGGTAGTGATGACGGATATATTCCATGTGTCCCTCGTTGGAGGGATTTCAAGGTTTCGGCAAATAAAATAAATGATATACTTAGGGGAAAAGCTTATATCCACTCAAGTTATTTCATTACGGTCCTAATTATTCAGGAGGCTTAATCAGTTTTGAGCAATGCAACGGGCTACGACGCGAGCCAGATCCAGGTTCTTGAAGGCCTTGAGGCAGTCAGACGCAGGCCGTCGATGTATATTGGCAGCACGGACAGTTTGGGGCTGCACCACCTGGTATACGAGGTGGTGGACAACAGCGTGGACGAGGCCCTGGCAGGTTACTGCAAAGATATAGATGTAATCCTGCACCCGGACGGCAGCGTCTCGGTAAGAGATGACGGCCGCGGCATCCCTGTGGATATCCATCCCCAGTACAGTCGGCCGGCGCTGGAGATCGTCATGACCATGCTTCATGCCGGAGGCAAGTTCGACCACGAGTCCTACAGCGTCTCCGGCGGGCTGCACGGCGTGGGTGTATCTGTGGTCAATGCCCTCTCCGAGTGGCTGGAGGTGGAGGTCAGGAGGAACGGGCGGGTTTATTGGCAGAGGTATGGGCACGGCAATGTGGTCTCTGATGTCGAAGTTAGAGGGACTTCCGAGCATACTGGCACCACAGTCACCTTCAAGCCTGACGGCTCGATCTTCGAGGATACCGAGTATAATTTCGATACCCTCTCGTCCAGGCTTAGAGAGCTGGCCTTCCTCAACAGCGGCCTGAAGATAACCATAAAGGATGAGCGAGCGGGCAAAGAAAACGTTTTCCAGTACGCTGGGGGCATAGCATCCTTCGTGGAGTATCTCAACAAGAACAAAGAAGCACTGCACAGTCCTCCCCTCTACTTCTCTCGCAGCAAGAATGGAACACAGGTGGAAGTGGCTCTGCAGTACAATAACTCCTACAACGAGAGCATATTCTCTTATGCCAACAACATCAACACCCGTGAGGGCGGCACTCACCTCATGGGCTTTCGCGCCGCCCTGACCAAAACCGTGAATGAGTACGTCCGGGCCAATAAGCTTCTCAAGAATGAGGCCAAGCTCGGCGGCGAGGATCTGCGCGAGGGGCTGGTCGCGGTCATAAGCGTCAAGCTTCCCGATCCCCAGTTCGAGGGCCAGACCAAGACCCGACTGGGAAACAGCGCCATCCGGGGCATCGTCGAGTCCATGGTGGCCGAGGGCCTGGCAGAGTACTTCGAGGAGAATCCGCAGGCGGCCACAACCATCGTGGAGAAGGCAGCAGAGGCCCTGCGCGCCCGCGAGGCGGCTCGCAAAGCCAAGGAGCTGACCCGCCGCAAGAATGCCCTGGGGTCCGGCGGCCTGCCCGGTAAGCTGGCAGACTGCTCTGACAACGATCCGGCAAAATGCGAGATCTACATCGTGGAGGGCGAATCCGCAGGCGGCTCGGCCAAGCAGGGCAGAAACCGTCACTTTCAGGCCATACTGCCGCTGCGAGGCAAGATCCTGAACGTGGAGCGCGCCAGGCTGGACAAGATCCTCAAGAACTCAGAGATCAGAAATATGATCGTGGCCTTAGGCACAGGCATCGGCGACGACTTCGATCTCCAGAAGGCTCGCTACCACAAGGTGGTCATCATGACCGATGCCGATGTGGACGGATCGCACATCCGGACGCTCCTATTGACCTTCTTTTACCGGTACATGAAGCCCCTCGTCGAGTCTGGCTTTATCTTCATCGCCCAGCCTCCGCTCTACCAGGTAAAGAAAGGAAAGCAGGTCAATTACGCTTACTCGGATGAGGAGCTGAACCAGATGGTGAAAACGCTTGGGAAGCCCACCATCCAGAGGTACAAGGGCCTGGGAGAGATGAATCCCGATCAGCTCTGGGAGACGACCATGGACCCTGAGAAGAGGACCATGCTGAAGGTGACATTGGAGGATGCCGTGGAGGCAGATCGCATCTTCACCATCCTCATGGGCGATCAGGTGGAGCCCAGGAAGGAGTTCATCGAAGCCCATGCCAGGTATGTGAAGAACCTTGATGTTTGAGGTGGCTTTTGACGGAAGTAGATGTCAATATCACTGAGGAGATGAAGTCCTCTTACATCGATTATGCCATGAGCGTGATCGTGGGGCGAGCTTTGCCCGACGTACGGGATGGGCTGAAGCCCGTCCACCGCCGCATTCTCTATGGCATGTACGAGCAGGGCATGACCCACGATCAGCCCTTCAAGAAGTCCGCCCGCGTGGTGGGCGATGTGATGGGCAAGTACCATCCCCACGGAGATGCGGCCATCTACGAGACCATGGTCAGAATGGCCCAGACATTCTCCATGCGCTATCCCCTAATCGATGGCCAGGGAAACTTCGGCTCCGTGGACGGCGATCCGGCGGCGGCCATGCGTTACACGGAAGTACGCCTCTCCAAGATCGCCGAAGAGATGCTGGCGGACATAGAGAAGAACACGGTGGACTTCGTGCCCAACTACGACGGCTCAATGAAAGAGCCAACCGTCCTGCCGGGCAAATTGCCCAATCTTCTCCTCAACGGGTCCACGGGCATTGCCGTGGGCATGGCCACCAACATTCCTTCTCACAACCTGAAGGAGCTGGTGGGAGCGATCATTCACCTCATAGACCAGCCCCAGGCCGCGCTCGGTGATCTCATGGCTTATCTGCCCGGGCCCGACTTCCCCACTGGCGCATACATCGTGGGCCGGGCCGGGATAGAGGCTGCCTACCTGACCGGTCGGGGGAGCATACTGCTGCAGGCCAAGTCGGAGATCGAGGAAGGGACCAGGAGCACCAAGATAATTTTCACAGAGCTCCCTTACCAGGTGAACAAAGCCAAGCTGATCGAGGACATGGCGGAGATGATCAAGGAAGGCCGGCTGGAGGGCATATCGGACCTGCGGGACGAGTCGGACAAAGAGGGCATACGCCTGATGGTCGAAGTGAAAAGCGGTTTCAATGTTCATGTGGTCTTGAACCAGCTGCACAAGCACACTGCGCTGCAGACCAGCTTCGGCGTAAATAACATGGTTCTGGTTAACGGCCTGCCCAAGACCGTCTCTTTAAAGGAGATCCTGGAGCAGTACATATACTACCGCTCGCAGGTGATCGAACGGCGCACCAGGTTCGAATTGGATCAGGCGGAGAAGCGCGCTCACATCCTCGCTGGCCTCCTCATCGCACTCAAAAACATCGATGAAGTAATAAGAATAATAAAAGCTGCGGCTTCGCCCGCTGAGGCCAAGGATGCCCTGATGCCGGCCTTCGCCTTGAGCGAGGAGCAGTCCAAGGCCATACTGGACATGAAGCTGCAGCGCCTGACGGGCCTGGAGCAGGAGAAGATCGTCTCCGAAGCGGCAGAGCTGGAAAAGCTCATCGCCCACCTGAGGATGATCCTTTCCAGCAACCTGGAGATTCTGAGCATCATCAAAGAAGAGCTTAAGGAGCTGTGCAAGGCCTATGGGGACGAGCGCAGGACAAAGATCATCAAGGTGGAAGGCGAGGTCAGCCGGGAGGATCTCATCCAGGAGGAGGAGGTGGCGGTGACCATCACCAGCTCCGGATACATCAAACGGCAGCCCATCACAGCCTACCGCATGCAGCGCCGGGGCGGGCGGGGGGTCATCGGCGCGGAGACCAAGAGCGAGGAGTTCGTGACCGATGTCTTCACGGCCTCCACCAAGGACTATCTGCTCTTCTTCACGGACAAGGGCAAAGCCCACTGGCTCAAGGTCTACGAGATTCCATCCCTCGGACGGGCTACGCGAGGAAAGTCCATAGTAAATCTCCTCCAGCTGGAGCCAGATGAGAAGATGACGGGCGCGATTCCTGTGAAGAACTTCGAATCCGGATTCATAGTATTAGTAACCAAGAGCGGTAATATAGTGAAGATGCCCTTGCAGGCCTTCAGCAATCCCCGCAAGGGCGGCATCAAGGCCGTCAACCTTAAGGGCGACAGCCTGGTATCGGCACTTCTTACCGACGGAAACCAGGAGCTTCTGGTGGCCACGAAGTTCGGCAAAGCCATCCGGTTCAAGGAGGGAGATGTTCGAGCGAGCAACCGGTGCACCATGGGCGTTAAAGCGATAAGTCTCAACATGGGGGACGAGCTGATCAGCATGGACATGATCAAATCGGGCTCCAGTTCTACCCTTCTCACGATCACCAACCAGGGATATGGCAAAAGGACAGAGCTGGAAGAGTATCCCTTGCAGAGGAGGGGAGGCAAGGGTGTCAAGAACATCGACGCAAGGAAGGGCTTTGTCTGTTGCACCACCACCGTCTCCGAGGAGGATGAGCTGCTGGTGACGACCAAGGACGGCGTGATGATACGCATACCGACCAGCGACATTCGCGTGCAGGGAAGGGCCACGCAGGGCGTGCGGATCATGAATGTCAAACCCGGCGATGAGGTGGCGGCGGTGGCGAGGATAACCTGAGTCCTTGCCACAATTCCTGTAATTTTATTTTGTTTCGGAGTCCCTCATTCTTTAATTCTTCTAGGGTCGCATGCTATCGATTAGCACTGTCCATGGAGCGGAAGGTTTATATAGAATCTTAACCCCCTAAATTGTCGATGGAGCTAAGCGCAATTATCTACTGCATCACCATCAAATCAGGTTTAGAACGGACCCTTTTCTAACTTAGCTTAGGCCATAGAACAATCCCTGCTACGATAATACGGGACTTAATCCAACGTTTTGTATTATTATCATAATATCACCTTGGGACACCTGCCTGGCCGTATAGAATTATAAATATCACACTATAAATCTCGGAGGTGACTCGCTATGATGAACCGCACCATGAAGCTGCTCATGCTCTCGGACATCTTCGTCCTCACTGGCTTCGGGCTGATCCAGCCCATCCTGGCCCTGTACATAAACGATGGTGGTGTGACCGGAGGCAGCATGCTCACCGCGGGACTGGCGAGCGCCCTCTTCCTGTTCACCAAGTCCCTGGTGCAGGTTCCCTTCGGGAAGTACATCGACAGCCGGTCCGGGAAGACGAGGTGGCTGATCCTGGGGACGCTGCTCATGGCCTCTGTGCCTGTGATTTACGTCACGGCGCACAGCATTTATCAAGTCTATTTGGCGGAGATGATCTACGGGCTGGGCAGCGGCCTGGCTTACCCGACCTGGCTCGGCCTCTGGTCCGCCAATTTGGATAAGGGACGGGAGAGCTTCCAGTGGTCCGTCTACTCCACCTCCACGGGCCTGGGCACAGCCGCCACAGGCGCCGCCGGAGCGGCGGTGGCAAGCCTTGTTGGCTTCTCTGCCACCTTCTTACTGGCGGGCGTATTGTGTCTCCTGGGCTGCCTGGCGCTCCTGGTCATGGAGCGAAGAAGCGCAAGGAAGGCGGAGAATCTGGGAGGCGAGGCCGTTTCCGTAGGCCGGGAATGGCCGCTGCCTTTTCCCAGGCAAGAGACGTGAGCCATTCCTGGGTCTTCATGCCCTCTCTCTTAATCAAAGGATAAATACCAAGAAGGCCTATCCGGAAGACGGAGGATGGACTTCGTGCGCCAAAAATTGCCTATTCTCGTCGTCTTATTACTGCTGTTAATTGGCGCTTTCATCAGCCAGGCCCAACCAAACCGCCCCGAGACCGGCACCTACATCAAAGATATGGACCGCAGCGGCTACGGAGTGCTCATCGTGCACAACAACTGGACCATGGATACCGTGGCCGTGCTCACCGACGAGAAGGTGAAGCCGCTGGTAGCCGTTTACCTGCGCTCGAAAGATACCCTGAAGATCACCGGCATCGAGGATGGAGACTTTGGCCTTTACTTCACCGTGGGCAATCTCTGGGATGCCAAAGATGGGAAGTTCAGAAGCGTCCTGGGCTACTATCGCTACAATCAGCCCCTGCAATTCGAGACGGATGATGTCGGAGACGAGATCGAGTACTCCATCTTCGAGCTGGACCTCTACGAGGCAAGAGCCTCCAACTTCCTGCCCGACCAGTTTCAGTTCCCGGACCTCAGGTCTTGAGGAAGACGGCCTTCACCTCGGAGCGCATCAGATCCCGGCCTTTCACGCGCAGCCTCCAGCGGTGGGTGCAAACATAGACAGGTTCAAGGTCGCCAAAAAGGACCATTGCCTCCGCTTCGGTGAAGTAGTGGGTGATGATGCCATCTTGACGTCTGAACGTCCCGCGCTCCACCTCCTCGCCCTTTCCGGCCCGCATGTCCTCTGCACCAAACTCCCGGAAGAGCAGCCTTCCTTCGCTCTTCAGCACCCGCGCCGCCTCGCGCGCGAGCGCCCGGCGGCCCGCCAGGAGCAGGTGCCCGGTCACGTGGAAAGCGAAGGCTAGATCGAAGCTCTCTCTCTGGAAGGGCAGGCGGCAGGCGTCGCCCAGGATCAGATCGATCTTGGGCCCGCAAGGGCGGCAGAGCTGCAGGGCCTGCGGGGATATGTCCAGCCCTATGATCCTTCGGGCGGGGCCCGCCAAGCCTGCCAGCGTCTTTCCATCTCCGCAGCCCATCTCCAGGACGCTGCAGCCCGCGGGCAGCTCGGGCAGGTCCTTGACGCCGCCTCCCCAGAGGCGGCCGCGGCTGCGATAGTCCCTGTCCCAGGCCTTGGCGTGGCTCATGGCTCTTGAACAGCTCGGAAAAGGAATAACTCTTTTGCGATGATTATTACTACCAACGCTGCCATCAGGCGGCCATGGTCTTGAATATGCGAGACCGCTTCCGGGGCTGTCTCCTGGGTGGGGCGGTGGGAGATGCCCTGGGAATGCCCACTGAGGGCTACACCGCCGAGGAGATTCAAACCCGGTTCGGGCTCGTTCAGGAGATGATGCCCGCTCCGGAGGGCAATTTTCATTTCGGCCTTCAGGCTGGCCAGTTCACGGACGACACTGAGGAGACCTTGCTGCTGGCTGAGTCCATGATCGAGGCTTCCGGCTTTTCCGCCGACAGATTCGCGGACAAGCTCGTCGCCTGGGGCACAGCCTGGACCCTGGACGAGCGGCTCAACCGGGGGGTGGGCTTCACCACCCGCTCCTCCGTGAAGAACATGATCGCCGGAAGATCCTGGAAGGAGTCCGGTATCGACATTCCCACTTGCGGCTCGGCCATGAGGGCAGCACCTGTGGGCCTTCTGTACCACTGCGATCTGGATATGGTGAGCCGGTACGCCGATCTGCAGAGCCTGCCTACGCACTCTGGCCCTGCGGCGCGTGCTGGCGCTGTGGCTGTAGCCACGGGCGTCGCCCTCTGCCTGAAGGGCTTTTCCAAAGAGGCGGTGCTCCGCATGGCCGTCCAGAAGTCCCTCCGGCTTGATGCAAAGTTCGCTGACCGCCTTCTCCTGGCGGGCTCGCTTCAGGGCCGCGAGGCCGCGGCGGTGCTGGCTGCCATCGGCACCTCACCTCTGGTCTCGGAGACCGTTCCCGCCGCATTTTACTGCTTCCTCAAGTTTGAGCCGGAGAAGGCATTGATCAATGCGGCCAGCAGCGGAGGCGACACCGACTCCATCGCTTCCATTGCAGGATCGCTCTTCGGAGCAGCCTATGGAGCCGGGTGGATTCCAGAGCGCTGGCTTGCTCCTCTGGAGCAGAGGGGCCGCATCGAGCAAGCTGCAGTGGGCCTGGCCGACTTGAGCGCAGCTCTCTGTCCATAAGGCGTGGTGAATTTATATCATTAGCTCATGGGGATTCTTATGATTGATGTAGGAATAGTCGGTGGATCGGGCTACACCGGCGGGGAGCTGTTGCGCCTCCTGGCAAACCACCCTAAAGTCAAGGTAGTGGTAGTAACCTCTCGCAAGCTTTCGGGAAAGCCCTTGAGCTTGGTTCATCCTCATCTGAAGGAGATTTATTCCCTCAACTTTGAAGCTCCTAACGCCAAGGAGGTTGCCGAGCGCTGCGATATAGTCTTCACTGCCGTTCCTCACGGCACGGCCATGGACTGGGTGCCGGGGCTCCTGGATGCAGGCACCAGGGTCATCGATCTCTCCTCCGATTACCGCCTGCCGGTGGATGTCTTCGAAAAGACCTACCAGACCAAGCACCGCGCCCCACGGGAGGCGGTCTTCGGCCTGACGGAGCTGCATCCCGAGGTGGCCAAGGCCAATCTGGTGGGCAATCCGGGCTGCTACCCCACAGGAGCCACATTGGCCGTTGCACCGCTGGCCAAAGCAGGCCTGGTGGAGCGCGTGGTCTACGACTCCAAGTCAGGCATCTCCGGCGCAGGATTGGAGCCGACAGAGACCAGCCACTATCCCAACATGGCGCAAAATGTGATACCCTACAAGCTTACCACCCACCGCCATGTTCCTGAGATAAAGCAGGAGCTGACCCGTCTTTCTCCTGGCATAAAAATCAACTTCACGCCTCACGTCGTACCGGCAGTGCGGGGAATTCTGACCACGGCGCACGTCTTTGCCCGCGAGGAGGCGGTGGAGACGCTGCAGAATAGATCCGGGGTGGCGGAGATCTATCGCGAGTTCTACAAGAATGCCCCCTTCGTGCGCATGGCGGACGGCGTGCCCAGGCTGGCATCGGTTCGCGGCTCAAACTTTTGCGATATCAGCTTTGAGCCGGAGCTGGGCAGCGACAGGCTGGTGGTCATCTCGGCCATCGACAACCTGGTGAAGGGCGCATCCGGCCAGGCCATCCAGAACATGAACCTCATGGCCAAACTGGATGAGAGAACGGGCCTCTGGTTCCCGGGAATGGCCCCCTGAGGTGAAAGCGATGAAAGTCAGAGATGTCATGAACGTCAAGCCCATCACGGTCCAAGCAGACGACCTCGTGAGTGAAGCAGCCCGAAAGCTGCGTGAGAACAAGATCAGCGGCATGCCCGTCCTGGACGGAGAGAGGCTGGTGGGCATCGTCTCGGAATCGGACCTCCTGAGGCTTCTATCCGTGGAAGAGGAGGAGGGCGGCCTCTGGCTTCCCAGCCCCTTCGAGGTCTTCGAGGTGCCCTTCCGCGACCTGGTGAAGTGGGAGAGGATGCACACTGGCATGATGGAGATACCCAAGAAGAGGATTTCGGACGTGATGAGCAGGAATCTGCACGAGGTCGGACCGGAGGACACCGTCGAGGAAGCGGCAGGCATCATGACCCGTCACCGGATCAATCGTCTTCCTGTCGTAGAGGACGGCAGGCTGGTGGGCATCGTGACCAGGGGCGATATAATCTCCGGCCTGGGGATGCACCATGAAGCGGATTGAGGGCGGCATCTGCGCCATCTCCGGAGTGCGCGCTTCCGGAGCCCGCCAGGGCAGGTACGGCCTGGCCCTCATCGCCGCCTCTGGGGCCGCAGCCGGCATGTTCACCACCAATAAGGTTCGGGCTGCGCCACTGGATGTTACTTTTGAGCACCTGGAAGGTTTTGGTCACCTGGAGGGCATCATCGCCAACAGCGGCTGCGCCAACGCCTACACCGGCCGCCAGCGCGGCCGGGAGGATGCCAAGGTCATGGCCCGCCTGCTGGCCGGCTTCCTGGGGACGGAGGAGATGAAGATCGCCGTGGCCTCCACGGGCGTCATCGGCAGATACATGGATATGGCCCTCATTGCCGGGCTGTTCCACCAGGCCAAGGCCAGGCTCAGAAGCGATGCGCAAGCCAGTGCAGAAGCGGCGCGGGCCATCATGACCACGGACACCCGCGTGAAAGAGATAGCGGTAGAGCATCAGGGCCTGCGCGTGGCCGGGATTGTGAAGGGTGCGGGCATGATCGAGCCCAACATGGCCACCATGCTCTGCTTTCTCTACACGGACGCGGATGTGAGCGTCGAGGCATTAAAGGAATGCCTGAGGGATGCTGTCAAAGACAGCTTCAATATGCTCACCGTGGACGGGGACACCAGCACCAACGACACTGTGCTCCTCACCGCTACGGGCAAGATAAAGTGCAGGCTAGAGGATTTCCGTGAGGCTCTGGGTTTCGTCTGCATGGAGCTGGCGCGCATGATGGCCAGGGACGGAGAAGGCGCCAGCAAATACTTCGAGACTGCGGTCTTCGGAGCCAGGAGCGAGGAGGATGCCCGCGCTGTGGCGCGCGCCATAGCCCGCAGCAGCCTGGTCAAGACCGCTGTTTACGGTGCCGATCCCAACTGGGGAAGGATCATCTGTGCCGTGGGATACTCCGGCGCTGCAGTAGATCCTGGAAAGATCAGCCTGGGCCTGGAGGGCGGCGGCTTGAAGGTTGCCTTAGTAGAGCGGGGCAAGATCATGGAAGGTGTCCTGGAAGCGGCTAAGAAGATTATGAAAGGAGATGCTATTACCATCAACGTGGACCTGGACCTTGGCACGGCCTCTGCCCGCAGCTTCGGCTGCGACCTGACGCACGGATATGTGGACATAAACGCTAACTACACGACCTGATATGTTTCGCGACCAGAGGCTTGGCAAGATCTCGCAGGATGTCCTGGATTACCTCTCCTCCCGCAAGGCAGACAGAAGAATCTTTGAGGCCGATCTGCTCGTGGACAGAGCCCATCTCATAATGCTCAAGGAGCAGGGCTTGATCTCGGACGAGGTCTGCTCTCGCATCATCGCCGCCCTGGATGATCTTCGGGAGGCCGACTTGGGCGCTGGCGAGGATGTGCATGAGGCCATCGAAGCCTTCGTCCTCTCCCGCGTCGGCCCTGAGGGGGGAAGGATGCACACCGGAAGGTCCAGGAACGACGAGGTGGCGACCTGCATCCGCATTGCGCTTCGTGCGGAGATGCTGGCTCTGATGGAGGAGCAGCTCTCGCTGATCACATCGCTGGTCAGGCTGGCAGAAAAGCATACTAATACTATTATTCCCGGCTTCACCCACACCCAGCATGCTCAACCCACCACATTGGCACACCACCTGCTGGCCCACGCCGACGCTTTTCTGCGAGATCTGGCGCGAATCCTGGATGCCTACCAAAGAGTCAACCTCAGCCCCTTGGGCGCGGCCGCCTTCGCCTCCACCGGCTTCAAGATCGACAGGCTCCGGACGTGTCAGCTCCTGGGCTTTGATGGCCTGGTCGAGAACAGCATGGACGCAGTCTCCGCGCGCGACTTCATCCTGGAAGTTCTATCTGACCTCTCCATCTGCATGGTCAACCTGAGCCGTCTGGCGGAGGAGCTGATCCTGTGGTCCACCTCCGAGTTCGGCTATCTGGAGCTGGACAACCTCTTTGCCTCGACCAGCTCCATCATGCCCCAGAAGAAGAATCCTGACACTGCAGAGCTGGCGCGGGGAAAGGCGGGCTCAGTCCTGGGCAGCCTGGTCTCGGCTCTGGCCATCTGCAAGGCCCTTCCCCAAAGCTACAACCGGGACCTGCAGGAGGTCACGCCCCACCTCTGGCGGGGGATGGATTGGGCCAGGAGCACGGTGCGCATCCTGGACGGCTGCATATCCACTCTCAAGTTCAACCTGGAAAGGATGGAAGAGAGCTCTGGCACTGGCTTTGCCACGGCCACCGAGCTGGCCGACTCGCTGGTGCGACGCACGGGCATGCCCTTCCGCACGGCGCACAGCATCGTGGGCCGGATCGCCGCCGCGGGCCGAAGGCCGGACCTGGCCGATCTGGACGCAGTGGCCATGGAGCTTGCAGGCTTTTGGGTCAGCGAGCGCGGTTTCTCCGCAGGCGATCTGGAGAATGCCCTGGACCCGAAGAGCAACGTGGCTCTGAGGGCCAACACCGGCGGTCCGGCGCCCTCCGAAGGATTGCGCATGGTCCGGGAGAGGCTGAGACTGATAGCGGAACGGTCCGAAGAGGTGGCGAAGAGGCGTGACAAGATCAACCGTGCCCTGGCCGACCTTGGGGCGATGCGGTAGCATTGGCGAGAACTACCACAAAAAATAAATCCAATGAGGCGTGAGATATATTAATAGGATCTCGATGGCTCCGGCATCCGGGTCTAAAAAAATGTGGTGGGGATTAAAAGATGTTCTGGGGTTTGTTCAAGACGATGATGTGCTTTGTCTCGCTTCCCTTGAGAGTCATTTTCAAGCTCTCCAAGCTGGCGATCCTCATTGCTCTTCTCATCCTGGCCATAATGGCCTTCAAGAAGATGCTTCACAAATAGGCACCAGCATGACGGGCACCAGCACAATAGACTTTCTTAATTTATTTTTCCGATTTCTTGGCTTTGGCGGCGATGAGCTCGCGCGCTGGCCGCGCTGTCTCTCCGCGGTCATAGGCAGGAGTGAGCTCATTTATATCCAGACCCTTGGCCCAAGGCGCTGTGCGCTCCAGCACTCTCTAAACGTCCCAAGGGCTCAGCCCAAACGGCTCCGGATCTCCGACTGCAGGCGCACAAGCGGGGTCGAGGGCGTCGAGATCGATGGAGAGATAGAGCCACTCGCAGATCTTGAGATCTGCCAGATCCACATCATAGTAGTAATCGTAACTTTCGAAGTCGTGCGATGCGCGGCGAATGGCATCGGGTCCCTCTCTTGAACCGGACCGAAAAGATGTGGTGGAGTCAAAGAGCAACCGATTAAATCAGCATCATCTAAATCCGAAGTGGCATCGGCGAAGCCGCACTTCTGGAACATCGAAGGATTCTAGCGCAGATCCAGCTTGGTCCTGCCCATGACGAAGAAGTAGGGAACTTCTTTTCCTTCCTCAATCTTTGGCTTTTGATCTGCGGTTATGGGTACATCCACAGTGGCATAAGTGCCCATGTCCATGAGCTGCACCGAGGTGTTGCCGATGGACAGAACCTGACCCGTCCGGCGCTCTACGGTGGGCACATAGATCTTCGTCGTAACCGGCAACACGATCGACCTCTTCTGATTATCGAAGATGCCTATGGCGTCCACCCTGGCTTTGGCGCTGCCGTGTTTCCCGGGCTTGGAATGGGATATGCCCTTGATTATGCAGGGTTCATCGTCGATGATTACATATCTTCCTTCTTTCAGCTCTCTGACCTCAACCTGCTCCTTCATTTCATCACTCCTAGCGTCGAATGCAACTCTCCTATTTAAAGAATATCTTTCATGCGCCGCAGAGCCTCCTCCAGCTGCGTTCGGGCAGCAGCGTAGGAGATCCTGATGTGCTCCTTTCCGCCCGGTCCGAAGGCCGATCCGGGAACAGCGATCACCCCGCCCTTGGCCAGCCAGGCGGCCACGGCATCGCCGTCGCCTACCTTGGGAAAGAGGTAGAAGGCTCCTTCGGGAACCACGAGATCCACGCCCATCTCCCCAAAGCCCTTCACCAGCAAATCCCTCCGGCTCCGAAACTCCTCTCTCATCTGAGCTACGCAGTCCTGGGGCCCGGTGACTGCCTGCAGGGCCGCCAATTGGGAGATAGAGCAGGCGCAGGCCTGGATATACTGATGAACTTTCAGAAGCTGCTCCAGGGTAGAGCCCTTCGCCACCAGATACCCCAGCCTCCAGCCGGTCATGGCGTAGGTCTTGGAGACAGCATTGACGGTGATGACGTTATCAGAGAACTGGCCCGGACTGACGTGTTCTCCCTGGTAGATGAAATGTTCATAGACCTCATCTGAGAGAACACCGATGTCCTTGTCTTCGGCCAACTCGGCGATAGATCGCATCTGCTCTCCTGTCTGCACAGCTCCTGTGGGATTGGAAGGCGAGTTCAATACGATCAGCTTGGTTTTGTCTGTGATTTTGTCCGCTACGGCATCTGGCGAGAGCCTGAGGTTCTCGTCCAAAGGCACGCCGATGGGCTTGCCGCCGACCAGCTTGGTCAGCTCTGCGTAGGAGAGAAAGCTCGGGTCGCCTACCAGCACCTCGTCGCCCCTGTCCACCAACGCAGCGATGACCAGGAAGAGGGCCTCGCTGGCTCCGCTGGTCACCATGATCTCCTCCGGAACGCATTCGATCCCGTTCTCCTTCCGGAACTTCTCCGCAAGAGCGGCGCGCAGCTCCGGCACGCCGCAGTTGGGCGTGTAGCCGGTGACACCTCTCTCGATGGCATCAATGGCTGCTTTTTTGATATGGTCCGGCGTATCAAAGTCCGGTTGGCCCAGGCCCAGGTTTATGGATCCTGGGGGCGATCCCTCAAAGCACTTCCTTATGCCTGAAATCTCTATATATCTAGTGCAGCCTGCAAATCTCATGACTCCTCCTCTCCTCTCTGGCCGTCCTTATAAACTACATTGAGGATGCCAAAGCAATCAAGCCTGCCTAGCTCCTCCTTTATCATATTCATCCTGACCCTTCCCCCTCTCCAGTAAAGGGTGATCTTCGCGTCCTCTCTCTCTGTCTCCTGCAAAACGGATTCAATGAACTTCTCCAGGGCCCGGGAATTGGAGAATGGGACCACAAATATGGCCCTGTAATTTTCTTTTTTTCGAGCGTAAGAGCTGAGGATATAGCCGTTGCTCTCGAACTCGCTTATCTCTTCGAATCGGCATAAGACCTCCTTCTCATGCTCTGTGGTTGAGTCCACTTTGGATATTATCAGCAATATCCTGGCGATGAGTGATTTCTCGAATTTTCTTCCAAACCAGATGTTGATAGCGCCCTGGGTGAGGACAATGGACACCGCAGAGCCGCTCAACTCCATGGAGACAGGCTCTGGTTTGGTGCCTGGGGCAGCGGGCATGCGAAGAGATCAGGCGGAGCAGATATAACCATTTCGAGGATAATGCCCAGAGAAGGATGATACTATGGACGATTGCCTTCAGACCTTAAAAGAACGTTTTCTTGCGGAGCCTTTTGCCCGGATCTTCGGGATTCAGATTATGGAGCTTGAGCCGGGCCGCGCCCTGGTGAGGATGGAGACTTCAGAGATTATGAACAACATCTTCGACTCGACGCACGGGGCGGCGATCTACGCTCTCATCGATTCCGCCTTCGAGCTCTCTGTTAACTCGCATGGAACAGTGGCTGTGGCCCTGGGCGTGAGTGTGAACTACCTCTGCGGCGTCACCCCGGGCAAGGTCCTTCTTGCGGAGGGCAGGGAGGTGAACCGATCCAGCCGGATCTCTGCCTGCGAGATCCAGGTGACGGGCGAGGATGGCAGGTTGATCGCGACCTGCCAGGCGCTGGCCTATCGGAAAAAAGACCCTCTGCCCTTCCTTTGAACAGGTTTTATATTCCATAGCCGCCTTGCTCCTGGCAATGAGACTCGCGTCCTGCATCAAAAGATACAAAGATGATACTCACCGAGCCCTGCCTCCTCAGGAGACGCTGGATCGAGTGGAGGCCAAGATGCCCGCCGCCGGGATCACCAGGGTGGCGGATATAACCAACCTGGACCGGATTGGCATACCCGTCTTCTCCTCCATCCGGCCCATGGCTGATCGCGGCGCCATCTCCGTCTACAATGGCAAAGGGGCGACGCCCACCGAGGCCAAGGTCTCGGCCATGATGGAGGGCCTGGAGCGCTACTCTGCGGAGGTGCTGGACCGCGAGCTATCCCTGGCTCGCTTCGCGGAGCTGGGGACATCAGCTCTTGACCCATCCGATTTGATCCTGCCCGCGGGAGCGGATGCGAACGCTGAGATCCCCTGGGTTCCTGGCTGGAACATCATGAATGACGAGGAGATCCTGGTTCCTGCCAACGCCGTCTTCCATCCTCTGCCCTCCGATTACAAACGGCTATTCAGAACAAACACCAGCGGTTTGGCTTCAGGAAATGAAATCGAGGAGGCCATATTCCACGGATTGGCTGAGGTCATCGAAAGGGACGCCTGGGCCCTGGTTGAGGCGGCACGCAATATGGGTCCTCTGATCAGCGACATCGGCGATGGCCTGGCCGGGTCTCTCCTGGACAAATTCCGGCGAGCCGAGGTGGAGGTCTATCTTAGGGATATCACCAGCGATATAGGCATACCCACCTGTGCTGCTGCTGCCGATGACATCCGGCTCCGCGACCCCACTCTGCTCACCACGGGCATGGGCACCCACACCTCTGCCAGCATGGCTGTGTTGCGCGCTCTGACGGAGGTGGCGCAGAGCCGGCTCACCCAGATTCACGGGGCCAGGGAGGACACGACCATGGCCGACTTCAGGAAGCAGATCGGCTACGAAAGAACGAAGAGGCTCAACAAGCACTGGTTCGAGAACTCCGGGGAAAAGAGCTTTGCCAAGATCGACTCCTTTGAAAGCGATGACTTCCTGCTGGACATAAAATACATGCTCGGCAAGCTGGAGGAGGCAGGGCTGGATCGCGTCGTGGTTGTGGATTTAACCCGGGAGGAGATCGGCGTTCCCGTGGTAAGGGTGATCGTGCCAGGTCTGGAGATCGCCGCCGTGGACCCGGAAAGGGTAGGCCAGAGGTGCAGGAATGCCAGGAATCGTCGTCTTCCTAGGGCCAAGCCTTCCTCGCGATAGGGCGGAGCAGATTCTAAAAGCGGATTACAGGCCACCCGCCAAGCGCGGGGATATCTACAGGGCTGCAAAAGAGGGGGCCAAGATCATCTGTCTCATCGATGGCGTATTCTTCCAGGACTGCTCCGTGGCCCACAAAGAGGTCCTCTTCGCTCTGGAGAGGGGAGCAAGGGTCCTGGGCGCGTCCAGCATGGGCGCTCTGCGCGCCTCCGAGCTGGACGTTTACGGCATGGAAGGGGTGGGAGAGATCTTTCGGGCATACAAGAGGGGCGATCTGGTCTCGGACGATGAGGTGGCCCTCATCTTCGATCCCTTCACCTGGGAGCCGTGCTCCGAGCCGCTGGTCAACATCCGGTTCAACCTGGACCTGGCTCTGCAGAAGGGCATTATCGACATTCCGACGAAGGACGTCCTCTTCCACTCCGCCCAGTGCCTCTATTTTCCGGAGAGGACCTATGAGAGGATGATGAAGGCCGCAGAGGGGCGGGTTCTTGCAGAGACGCTGCAGCGCTTTCGTGAATTCATAAACAATGAGAGAAGAGATCTCAAGATGGAGGACGCCCTGCAGGCCCTGCAGCGAGCGAAAGAGATCGCGAATGAAGATTAAAGTCAGGTCTATTGCCGGGTTTGGGTCCATCCTTGGAAAAGAGACTGAGATCGAGCTGGCCGAAGGAGCCAGGGTAGAGGATCTTCTGGAGGCTCTCTGTGCCGCCCACTCAAGCCTGCGCTCGCTGCTATTTGGCGAGGCGGGGTTGAAGGAGGATGTGAACATGCTGGTGAGGGGAAAGAACATCGAATCCCTGCAGGGCGTCCGCACGGAGCTGGCGGAAGGTGATGAAGTAGCCCTATTTCCGGCTGCCATCGGCGGCTGATTTGGATCAAATCAAGTTTAATTGGAATAATATTATTAAGTATATCTATTTAAATAGATTGAAATAATAGTATCTTAAACGTTTCGCCGTCTCGATCGCTATGATAGAAGAGATTCTTGCTTTGAAGAAGGAGCGCCATGCAGTCATCCTGGCCCACAACTACCAGATTCCTGAGGTTTTGGATGTGGCGGACCTGGTGGGCGACTCCCTGGAGCTGAGCCGTGCGGCGGCGCGCTTAGACGCCGAGGTGATAGTCTTTTGCGGCGTGGACTTCATGGCTGAGACCGCGGCCATCCTCTCGCCGCAAAAGAAGGTGGTGCTGCCGGAGAAGGGCGCCTGGTGCCCCATGGCCCACATGATCACTCCCGATCAGCTTAAGGAGCTGAAGGCGCTTTACCCGGAGGCAGCGGTGGTCTGCTATGTCAACTCCACGGCGGAGGTCAAGGCGGAGAGCGACATCTGCTGTACCTCGGCCAACGGAGTGCAGGTGGCGGGCTCCTTGGAGCAAAAGCAGGTCATCTTTGTTCCAGACAGGAACCTCGCGGCCTACGTGGCTCGCCATACTGAAAAGCAGATCATACCCTGGAACGGCTACTGCTACGTTCACGACCATTTCACTCCCGAGGAGGTGCACGCCGCCAGGGCGCGCCACCCCCAGGCCGAGGTTCTGGTGCATCCGGAGTGCCGGCCGGAGGTCATCGATCTGGCGGACTATGTCTACAGCACCGCAGGCATGGGCAGGCATGCGCACGCCAGCAAGGCCCACGAGTTCATCATCGGCACGGAAGTGGGCATGCTCTACCGGCTGAAGAAGGAAAATCCGGACAAGGAATTCTACCCGTTGAGCGAGAAGGCCGTTTGCCAGAACATGAAGAAGACCAACCTGGTGAAGGTGCTGCGTGCGCTGCAGACCCTGGAGCCGGGCGTGACGGTGCCGGAGGAGATCGCTGCGAGGGCGCGCAAGGCGATAGAGAGGATGCTGGCGGTGAAGGGATGAGCATTTAGATAGCGCTGTCGAACTTATCGCCTTGATTATAATATTTTCAATTCTGCAAACCATCATCGTTCAGAAGAGTCAAGATCACAGACTCTCGTAAACCTCTCTGATGATCTTGTCGTTCCCATCCCAGAACCTGTAATCCTCTGGGCCCAGCCTCTCCGGCTCGCGGTGGAGGTTTTCTCGCACCGCGTCCCTCAGCTCCCGGCTCTTCACCACCACCAGGTTCTTCCTGTTCTCCTCCCTGGTTACGCCCGAGGCAACTACTATCTTTCCTAGAGCCAGGTACTCATTGAGCTTCCAGACGCTCTTGTCTGTGGCATAAGGCGTGAGCAGCGTCTCGCTGTGAGGTATGAGGCAGATCTTGGCCTTCCTGATCAGTGCGGCCACATTTTCATGGGGCTGCCAGCCGAAGAACCGGGCGTTGGCGGGAAGCTTTCTCAGATACCACCGGGAGAGGGGCCCGTCGCCGATGATCCAGAACTGCTGCTCTGGAATGCTCCCAATCAGCCCGAGCAGGTTGCCGATGCCTTCCTGGCGGCTGATGCGGCCCATGAAGATTATGGCCTTCTCTTCTGGAACCATCTGGTTGGAGGATCTCTCGCTCATCTCCAGGAAGCTTTGGGCCGGGTAGTTGGGCACAATGAACAGGGGCTTTCCGCTCGCCTCTTTGTAGGACGCTACCTTGTCTGCCAGAGGCCGGTTGACTGCGGTGATCTGGTCTGATCCTTTGGCCAGCTCGCGCTCGAAGTGTTCGCCTACAGGCCTTGCAGCCGGACCAAAGGCCATCTGCAGCTCAACGCCCCAGGGGGAGCGGTAGTCGTAGATGAGTTTCTGAAAGCATGAGCCCTTCAGCTTCGTTAAGCCGTGATAAATTATATCCGGCACATTGAAGAGGTGGACGACATCCGGTTTTTCCCTCTGCAGGGCCTGCCTGGCCTCTTTGGCCACGCCCAACCAGTTTCTGGTGCTGAACCTGGGCACGATGACGTCGAACCCCTGGCCCTCCAGGGTGCCTTTGAACATCATCAGCCGTGTCGTCCTCTCCGGCTGGTTGGAAAGAAGAAGGACTCTCATGGGAATTGGCCTTTAAAAGCTGCTTTGCCGTCGGGGATCTCGAACCTAAGCAGGAAGGGATCGAAGAGCAGATCAGCTTTTTCGGGTTCTATGTGGCGCAGGCCCATCCCCTCGACCTCATCCTTGCTCAGCAGAGGGTCGTAAACATAAGCGTTCAGGCCTTTTTCCATGAGCAGCCTGGCCAGGGCCAGGTTGCGGCTGTGATAGAACTCCTTCACCCCAGCGCGAAAAGTGATGCCCTTGATGCAGATCTTGATCTCTGCCAGGGGCTTTTCGATTTTCATGCACCGCAGCAGGATCTTTTCCGCCCAGTAATGGATCATCTCGTCGTTGACCTGGCGGGAGCCACGAAGCAGGTTGCAATGGCCGAACAGCTCTATTCTCTCCATCTCCTTGATCAGGAACCAGGGGTAGACGGGTATACAGTGGCCGCCCACGCCGGTGGATGGCAGGTGAATGTGGCAGTACTGGTGGTTCGCATACTCCCTGGCCTCGAAGAAGTCCACGCCCAGCTCCTCTGCGATCTTGAAGAGCTCATTGGCCAGGGCGATGTTCACATCTCTGTAGCAGCCCTCCATCACCTTGATCATCTCCGCGACCTTGGCCGAACTGACCAGATGAAGATTGGGGATGAACTTCTTGTAGATCTGATAAGCTCGAAGCCCGCTCTCCTCGTTCGTTCCCCCGATCACTTTGGGAAACTCACGCAACCGAGAAAGGCTGTATCCGGTCATAATCCTCTCCGGCGAGTAGGCCAGGAAGAAATCGCCCAGCTTCAAGCCGCTTGCCTCCTCCAGCCAGGCTTTTATTTTGGTGTCTGTGGTGCCGGGCGGAAAAGTGGTCTCCAGGACAACCAGATCTCCTTTCTTCAGGATCTTGCCCACGGATCGAACCGCGTTCTCCATGATGGTGAAGTCCGGGTTGAAGCTTGGATCCACGAAGAGAGGTACTATTACTATGAAGGTATGGCAGAATTTCGCGTCCTCGAACCGCGGCGTGGCCATGAGGCCCTTTCCTCCGTGAAGCCTGATCAGCTCCTCCAGGCCTTCCTCCTCCGGGATAAGGTTGACTCCCTGGTTGATAAGCCGGCAGCGCTTTACATCGATATCCACGCCCATGACCTTGATGCCGCTGGCGGCCGCCACTGCGGCCAGTGGCAGCCCGGCGTTGCCAAGGCCGATGACTGCGATCTCTGCTGTCTCCTCAGACATAATCCTTATCCTTCCTGATCTCTACATCCTTTCCGCAGGCCTCGCATTTGTAAACCGCCTTGCAGGTGTCCTCTCTTACCGTCCTCTGCAGCCTTCGACCGCAGTAGCAAACCCATCCTTTCTGCTCTGCAGGGTTGCCAAAGATCAGGGCGAAGGGCCGCACATCCTCAGCCACAACCGATCCGGCGCCTATCATGGCATACTCGCCCACGGTTATGCCGCAGACCAGGGTGGCGTTAGCCCCGATGCTCGCGCCCCTGCAGATGCGCGTAGGGACCACGTGCTCCTCATCCCAGATAAAGGCGCGCGGGTAGAGGTCGTTGGTGAAGGTGGCCGAAGGACCGATGAAGACATCGTCCTCGATGGTCACGCCCTTATAAATCGAGACGAAGTTCTGAATCTTCACGTTGTTCCCGATCTCTGCTCCGATGTCGATGTAAACGCTCTTTCCCAGATTGCAGTTCTTTCCCACCCTGGAGCCCTCTCGCACGTGGGCAAAGTGCCAGATCTTGGTTCCCTCACCGATGGCATCGCTCTCGACGACGGCCGTGGGATGGGCATAGTAGCGGCAGTCGCAGCTCATTATTTGGGTCCCCTCATTCTCTCAATCCCTTCTTGATCTCCTCGCAGATCTTCAGGTTCTTCAGAGCCTCTTGGGGAGTTACCGGGAAGCTTTTGCCGCTTTTGGCAGAGTCCAAGAAGGCCTTGAGCTCAACTTTGAGGGGCTCCACCTTATTGACCAGGACCTTCTCGATGATGTTCTCCTGCGTGTACCTTTCATTTTCAACAATGTACTTCCCGGGCTTTCGGTAGACGTATACCTCCTGGGCCATGAAGTCCCCTTCCGTGGTGAAATCCTCGGCCTCGACGTAAAAGGTCCGGAACTTTTTGGAGGCGAGGCGGCTGGCGGATATGGCCACGACCGAATTATGGAAGACCACCATGGCCTCGCAGACATTTCTGCTCCCGGCGCTGCAAATCCTGTAGTCCTCCACGCCCCGGAAGAGAACGTTGAAGACGATGTCGATGTCGTGGATCATGAGGTCCTCGACCACGGAGGCATCAGTTATGCGGTTGGAGGTCGGATTGTGCCTCTTGATGGATACGTAGTCCGGCCGCTCTGCGATCTTCTTGATCTCGTCTACGATGGGGTTGAACCGCTCGATGTGGCCCACGCCTGCAACCAGATCTCTTCCTTTAAGAAGCCTCAGAAGCTCTTCACCCTCCTCGACCTTCAGGGTTATGGGCTTCTCGATCAGGCAATCTACGCCTGCCTCGATGACTCTCTTAGCGATCTCGAAATGGTACCTCGTGGGCGCACAGATGCTCACCGCCTCCGCCTTGCTGAGAAGCTCCTCCAGGGTGCCGCAAATGGTGGCAAACTCCTTGGCCCTTGCAGCATTCTCGATGACGGGATCGAAGACGTAGAGGTCCTCGACCCCTTTCATCTCCGAGTAGACGCGCACATGGTTTCTGCCCATGGCTCCGACACCGATAACTCCGACGTCCATGTTCAGGCCTCAAAGCCGTTTATGGTCTCGGCGATGTACTCCAGGTCTTCCTGCTTCAAGGAGGGATGGACAGGCAGGCTCAGGACTCTGCGGGAGACATCTTCCGATACAAGGCAGCTCTCTTTGCCAAAGCCCAGCTCCCGGTAAAGGGGCTGCTCGTAGATGGGCTTGGGGTAGTGCACGGCAGAGCCGATGCCCTTGGCCTGCAGGTATTCCATGAGCCTCTCTCGGGAGGCGGGCAAGTCGTCCTCGACCCGGACCACATACTGGTTGTAGACGTGTTTGACGTTCTTCGCTTGGTAGGGCGTAGTGATGCCTTTCATCTTCAGGTGGCCGTTGAGGAACTCGGCGTTTCTGATTCTCCGGGAGTTGAACTCGTCCAGGCTCTGCAGCTGTATCTGGCCGATGGCCCCCTGCAGGTTTGTCATCCTGTAGTTGTAGCCCAGCATTATGTGGTTGTATTTCCCGGTATCCCCGTGATTTCGGAGCAGCCGTAGCTTTGCAGCCATGCCCTCGTCCGAGGTGGTGATCATGCCGCCCTCGCCGGTGGTCATATTCTTGGTCGGATAGAAGGAGAAGCATCCGATTCCGAAGCTGCCCACTTTTTTGCCTTCGAACTCTGCTCCGTGAGCCTGGGCGCAATCCTCGATGAGGGTGAGATGGTGATCCTCACAGATCTGCGACACTGCATTCAGATCAAAGGGCTGGCCGTAGAGGTGGACCCCGATCACGGCGCGGGTTTTAGAAGTTATTTTCTCTAACAGGTTCTCGGGATCGATGTTGAACGTCTTTTCGTCCACGTCTGCAAAGACGGGCTTTGAGCCCTGGTAAAGGATGGAGTTGGCCGTGGCTATGAACGTGAACGCCGGGGAGATCACCTCGTCTTCTGGCCGAATGCCCAAGGCCTTCAGCGCTAGGTCTAGAGCGACCGTGCCGTTGCTAACAGCTATGGAACTCTTTGCTCCGATGTAGCTGGAAAACGCCTCTTCGAACTTTAGGACCGATTCACCCTGGACGAGCATGCCCGACTTGAGCACCTCTCCTGCGGCGTCAATCTCCTCGCTGCCGATTATCGGCTTGGCAATGGGAATGAAATCTCGCATCAGGATCTCCTTTGAGCCATCTCTTCGTATCACAACTATCGTGTGCTCTTTCTCTATCTTGAAAAGCCTTGTTGTACAAGGACGGTTTGGTCAATTGGGAATTGCCTCTCAAAATTAAAATATTATCCGGAATGAACTCTGATTTTGAGATTTATTTCTCCTGCCCTTCATGAACCGTCACAAGACCCTTCAGAACAGCCGCGGGCAACCCCCTGAAGCCAGTTTCAATGACCGTTCCAGGATAGATGGTGGTATGAATGCCCGTCTTGACATCGTCGCCCATGATCGCGCCCAGCTTGCGCCGGCCGCTGTCAATGCGCTGGCCTTTGATGTAGGATTTTATTTTGGCCTTGTCGTGCCTCAGGTTGGAGCAGATGGTGCCTGCGCCGAAGTTGCAGCCGGGGCCGATGACGCTGTCGCCCAGGTAAGAGAGATGGCCGATCTTGGTGGCGTCCATGATGGCGCTGTTCTTGATCTCCACGGCGTTGCCGATGCGCACATTGTTGCCAACGCAGGTCGCGGGCCGGATGTAGCAGTTGGGGCCTATCTTGCAGTCCTCTCCGATGATCACCGGGCCTTCGATGTAGGCTCCGGCCATGATCAAGGTATTCTTGCCGACAGATACCTTGCCTTTCAGGGTCGCGCCTGGCTCCACCTCCCCCAGAATGCGAGGCTCAAAGTCTCTGAGCAGGATCTCATTTGCCTCCAGGATGTCCCAGGGCCTGCCGATCTCCAGCCAGCTCTTCAGCTCCACGATCCTGATCTTCTCCTTTTCTGCCAAAAGGTTCAGGCCATCGGTCAGCTCATACTCGCCGCGCTCCGACAGCGGAGCTTTGGCCAGCGCGTCGAAGATGCTCCGCTGTAAAGAGTAAATGCCCGCATTGGCCAGGTTGGAGGGCGGATGGGCGCTCTTCTCCACCACGGATTTGAAATAACCATTCTCCTGCAGAAAGACGCCGTACCTTTTCGGGTCCTCGACCTTGATGGCGGTCACGACGTTCTCTTCGGAGTCGATCAATTCTTGCAGAGTTCCCACATCAGGAAGCACGTCCCCGTTGAGCATCAAGAAGCGATCTTTTGCCAGGGCTTTCGCTGCCATCAGAGCATGGCCGGTGCCGAGCTGTTTTTCTTGGACCGCATAATATATCCTCACACCTAGAAAGCTGCCGTCTCCAAAGTGGCTGCGAACTGTGCTTTGGCCATATCCGACTACTATTACGAAGCTCTCCACGCCTGCTTGATGCGCCCGGTGAATTATATGCTCCAGAAAGGGTTTGCCAGCCACGGGGAGCATGACCTTCGGCCGCTTCGCTGTCAGCGGTCTCATTCTGCTGCCCTCGCCCGCGGCCAGGATTATCGCTTGCATTATGACTACCGCTTCTCTCCAGGTTGCGAGAGCATAAATATGCTTTGTGAAGAAACCGAAAACGCTTTAGAGTTGCACACACTTCATATGTGCATGTTGGACGAGTTCAGTCGCTACAGCTCTTTGCAGCGCGATCAGGCGCCGCTGGCCTGGCTCCTGATCTATCTGAAGCGCAAAGGGGGCTTTGTGCAGCTAAACCAGATCTGGCGGGAGCTGGGGCCCACGGGTGGAGGCCCCTTCTGGAACCAGACCACTCTCATCAACAAGCTGGACAAGCTGGAGCGACTGGAGGTCGTCGGCATGGAGCGCAGGATCCTGCCCTCGCCACGCGCTGAGGCCAAGAAGAAGACCAACACCTTCTACCGGCTCAACCCGGCCACGCCTCTTTATCCTTACATCTTCGGCATGCTTAAGATCTACAAAGAAGAGCCGGACAAATACTCCTCGGAGCTGGTGGAAAAGCCCTTAGAGCGCCTGAGCAATCTGGCCGGGAAGTCCTCTGGAAGCGACCCCCTGCTAGGGAGGGAGCTGGAGGTGGCCATGGAGCTTATCGGCGAGGTCTTCTCCGTGGGCGGAGACGAGGTCAAGAGGATGATCAAGGAGAGGATGGCGCGCAAGGGCGTGATCAAGGACAGGAAGCAGGGTTCGAAACAGGTTACGAAAAAGGATACGAATGGAGATGCAAATGACGGCGCAGATAAAGCGAAGAAAGGCTCCAGAAAGAGAAAGAAGAACGACGGAATTGGCGAGGAGCTGAAGGAATAACCCAAGCCTCGCATCAGTCTCTATCTCCACCCTCCTAGCTCCACCCTCTCTTCTTCCGATAAAGCCTGAGCATCTCCTCCACAGTCTCGGGCGTGACCTTCCCCAAGGTAGATACGGTCTCAAAGAGCCGGCGCGGCACACGCGCACGGGAGAGGTCGAAGCCCTCCCGGGTCTTGAACTTATATTTCTCCTCGAAGATGCTCTCGCCCAGGGTCTGCAGATCCTCCTTGGTCTTGGTGATGCCCACGGCTCCCAAGGCATCGATGATATTCTCCTCGGTGTAGACGCCGCGGGCGAAGAGGCATCCCACCAGGCTGTTGAATACGCCCCGGGAGTTGTCCTCCTTGATGATCTCGTCCACCATCTTCTCCGGATCAAGCTGTTTCTTGGCCGCCTTCTGGTCTATGCTGTAGCCGGCGTTATCCAGATGGGAATGGCGAACGCCGACGAGCTGGCCCACGATGGAGGCGGGGCCGGTATGATATCCGGAGACCTCGTTTCCTCCCAGGGCCATGGCGAACTCCTGGCCGCCAAACCTTGCGGAGGCATAATCCACGCCCTTCGCCAGCGCAGCATAGAACTCGTTGGGGGCCTTTACTATATTCTCCAGGGCTTTGATGTAGCCGTCCACATTGTTCCACTGCAGCGGCAGCCCGAGGGTCTCCTGGGGGGTGATGAGGTCTCGCTCGTAGGCCTCCGTGGCCCAGGATAGAACCACTCCCGCGGACATGACATCCAGGCCCATCCTCTCGCAGACGTCTATCAGCCGCAGCACACCTTCGGCGGTGTTCACTCCCAGGTTGGAGCCGAGCGAGTATATCGGCTCATAATCGTAGGAGACCTTCCTCACCTCAAACTCGTGGTGCGGCGAAAAAGCGGACTTCAGGGCGGCGATGTGCACGCAGCCGATGGGGCACCCGGCGCAAGAGAGCCTCCGGAAGAGATAGTTATCGGCGAACATCTCACCGCTGATCTTCTCCGCGTCTATAAAGCTGGAGAGCTGGAAGTTCTTGGTGGGCAGGCCCTTCAGCCAGTTGAGGACGCTGATGTTCACGGAGGTGCCGATGTCGTGATACTTCTCCATGACGTCTGTCTGCACCGCGGTGCTGTAGAGGCGGTTGTAGACCTCCCGGTATCTCCTTGCGTCCGGGATCTCAGCGGTCTCCGTGCCGGAGATTACCAGGGCCTTGAGGTTCTTGGAGCCGAAGGTCGCTCCCAGGCCCAGGCGTCCGAAGTGGCGGTAGGTATCCACCACCACGCCCGCGTAGCGCACTTGGGCTTCGCCCGCCGGCCCGATGCGAATGATGGACCTGCGGCCCACGCCCGGCTCGCGCTCGCGCAGGATCATGCCCGTGGTCTGGGCTTCGATGCCCCAGATGGAGGTTGCGTCCTTTATCTTCACCTCGGCGTCATTGATGGAGATGTAAGACGGCAGCTCTGCCTTTCCCCGGATCACTATGGCCTCGTGGCCGGCGAACCGCATGGCCAGGTGAAGCCTCCCGCCAGCGTAGGACTCGCCGAGCTCCCCCGTGAGGGGGGATTTGAAGGTGGCCACGGCCTTGGTGGCGACTGGAAAAACACCGTTGAGCGGCCCAATGGAAAGGATTATGGGCGCCTCCGGCGAAAGCGGGTCCGCGCCCGTGGGGCACTCCTCGCTGAGCAGCTTGATCCCCACGCCTGTTCCGCCCATCCACTGATCGAATAGCCCCTGTCTTTCCTCAACCCAGGACTCTCTCTTGGTTAGATCTATGTACAAAACTTTTCGCAGCATCAGGCGGGCACCTCCTCCAGCTGGAGAACGCCGTGCGGACAGAAGTCCACACAGGCTCCGCAGTGCATGCACTTGATGGGCTTGCCCTCTTTGCCAAGGGAGATGGCACCCACGAGGCAGGCCTCCTCGCACTTTCCGCAAGCCTTGCAGAGATCCTTGTGAAAGACCACGCTTCCGTCCGGCTTTCTCTCCAGAGCGCCTGCAGCGCAGGCCCGAACACAAGGAGGATTCTCGCAGCCGCGGCATACCACCACCCGGAAGTCGCCCTCAATTCCGCCCTGGGTCACCACCTTGATGGCGCTGTCCTGCAGCGAGGCCTGACCGGTGTGTATCCGGCTGCAGGCGAACATGCAACCCAGGCAGCCTATGCAGCGCTCAGGGTGGGCCACCTTCAGGCGGCGGCGTTTCCTGGGCTTTGCTTCGGCCTTGGCTTTTTCGGCAATTGCGTCACCCATCTCCAGTTCAACTCTCCTGCCGCTTCACTACTGCTGATTATATTAGTGGAGGCTAACTATAAAGAACTACATCTTGGGCAGCGGCCGTATAAAGTCTGCCAAAAAGTGAGAAAGGCGAGTATGCTACTCCGCGTCCACGAACCTGTTCGCCAAGGTCTTCATCACATGAGGCAGCGTGGTATACTCCATGTCCTCCATGGGCAGACGCTGCGGCTCGAAGGGGCCGTGCGCCCTCATGTAGTCAGTGATCTCCAGGCATCTGTGGCGCGTGAGGTCGAAAGCTACATCCTTGAAGAGGTCCGCCGGGCCGACGAAGCTGCCATAGGCCATCTGGAAGCCGGCGGCGATCACGCGCGGCGGGCCGTCGAACCTGGTGGGGTGCGCGGTCTCAAATGAGCAGGGCATGAGCGGCCCGTTGTGGCTGCCGCGCATCCATCCCGAGACCAGGTGACCGAGCGCAAAGGGCTCCAGCACCTCGCCCAACGCGGGCAGGCCGGACTGGCACCTGACCAGGCCCACCGGGTCGTCCTTGCCCACGTAGGTTCCTGCTATCTGGAAGAGCTTCTCCGTGCTCACCACAGCCACTGGCTCCTGCTCCGAGATCTTGCTGCCCGGCTTGCAGTAGACCCTCTTGATCACATACCGGCTCTTGGCCCCGATCAGTGCCAAGAGATCGTACATCTCTCCCGGGCAGTCCATGAAGACCTTCTTGTGCTCCATGATGTCCCAGACCTCGAAGGTGTAGCCGTGATGGCACGCTGGATCGATCACCAGACCGGCGGTGTTGAAGGGGTCTGCGAAAATCTTGAAGATGGGCAGGTTGAAGGCACCGGGCTCGGTCTTGTCCATCATGAAGGCCACCACGGGCTCGCTGGTGCGCTCCATGATCTCCATCTCCGCCACGCCCGGTCCCATGCCCCGGATGTTGCCGCTGAAGGCATCAGCGAGCAGGTCCTGGCCGGCTCCATAGAGCTTGAGCTTCTTGGCCGTCTCTGTGGCCTCCTCGAAGGCCTCCCAGGCCAGGGCGTGGATCTCGCCATTGTCGCAGCCCTTCTTGTGGCTCATCAGAAGCTCCAGGTCGTCGCCGCAGGACATCACCCTGAAGTCTATCAGGGCACCAGACTTCTTTGCCTCCTCAAGCTTCGACTCCGCAGTTTCAATCAATGCGGGATGGACCGAGGAGTGGCCTGGAAAGCCGCCTACATCGGCCTTGATTAAGCTGATTGTGATCTTTGTCGTCTCGATCCCACCCAATGCGTTTTGGTGATAATCGCCACTGTCTTGTAGTTCCCCTCGATCTAAGTCCTATATTATCGTTTTTGCAAGTTATTATATCTGCTTTGCATTAATCTATGCTGTGCTCTGGTCTTCAGCAGCAAAAGCATCAAAGAAGGAGCAGTAGTATGGAGCTGATAGCAAAATACCACGTGGAAACGGATCTTCCCATCAGGAAGGCCGCAATAGCCATTGCCGCCGAGCAGTCTACCGGCACATGGACCGAGGTGCAAGGCGCAGACAATCCCCTCGCAGCGCGGGTGATAAGGGCAGAAGGGACTGATGTTGAGATCGGCTTTCCCGAGGAGCTCTTCGAGCCCGGCAACATCCCTCAGTACCTTTCCGTGGTGGCAGGAAACCTCTTTGGCCTGGGTGCTCTAAAAAAAGTGCGCCTACAAGACGTCATATTCCCCGAGAGCCTGGTGCGGGCGCATAAGGGCCCCAGGTTTGGGATCGAGGACGCAAGAAGAATTTTGGGCGTCTTTGATCGGCCCCTTGTGGGAACCATTGTGAAGCCCAAGGTGGGCCTGGACCCGGCTGCGACCGCTGCGGTCGCCGCTGCGGCAGTTCGCGGGGGCCTGGATCTGGTCAAGGACGACGAAACCCTGACCGATCAAGCTTTCTGTCCTCTGATCTCAAGGGTGGAAGCGGTCATGAGCGCTCTGGACAAGGTGGAGAAGGAGACGGGGAAGAAGGCCTTCTACGCCGTGAACGTCACCACCGGCGCGGACCAGATCCTGGAGAGGGCGGAGCGGGCGGTGGATCACGGGGCGAATATGGTCATGGTCGATGTCCTGACGGCGGGCTACTCCGCCCTGGAGGTGCTCTCCCGACATGTCGACGTCCCCGTGCACGTGCACAGGACCATGCACGGCGCCTTCACCAGAGACAAGGGGCACGGGATATCCATGGTGGTTATATCCAGGCTGGTGCGGATGGCCGGTGGCACGAACTTGCATACGGGAAGTTACATGGGCAAGATGGCGCGCGAGACTTCAGAGAACGATCAATCCCAGGATGCCCTGCGGGAAGAGTGGCATGGCTTGAAGAGGGTCTTTCCCGTAGCCTCAGGCGGGATCTACCCGGCCAAGGTCTCTGGAAACCTGGACGGCTACGGCATAGACTGCATAGTGCAGGCGGGCGGCGGAGTGCACGGCCATCCCGAGGGTACCACGGCCGGGGCGAAGGCCATGGTGCAGGCAGTTGAGGCCTGGTTGAAGCAAATTCCCCTCCAGGAATACGCAAAAGACCACAAAGAACTAGAAACAGCCTTAAAATTCTGGGGATCATGAGAAGAAAGACCGAATTGGGCGCTTTACCTAAGACAAAACCGAAGAGTTTATATTGGTAGATGAGGATGGTCTGAAGCGTTTATCACGAGCCAAAGTGATGTAGCGCTGATTGAAAAACAGAAGAGGTGTAGAGAGGGAACAGGTAGAGGGATCAGATGGCTAGAGACGATATCTTATCGAAGATCAAAGCGGCAGAGGCCGAAACCAAGGCTGCCGTCCAGCGAGCCTTGGAGGAAAAGGAGAAGAAGATAGCCGCTGCGACCACTGAAGCAGGGAACCTCGTCAAATCCGCCGAAACTGATGCACAGGATTACTACGACAAGAGCATTGCCAAGGCGGAGGCCGATGTCAAAGTCAAGAAGCAATCGATCATCCAGAGCGGTGAAAAGAACGTCAGCTCACTGAGAGGCAGCGCCAGCACAAAGCTGGACAAGGCAGTCGAATATCTGATGAAGGAGTTCATGGGGTTGTTGCATGCTTAGACCCGTAAAGATGAGTCGTGTGGTCGTCGCCGGGTCAAAGGACGTAATTTCTCCTGTCGTAGAAAAGCTGCATGAGTTGCGCCTGTTACATATTGTCAACTATAATGGCAGCCAGCCCAGTTTCGAGATGGGCAAGCCCATTGGCAAAGCCAAGGAATATTCCGAGGACCTCATAAAGCTCAGGTCCTTCTCCAGGTACCTTGCAATAAAATCCAAGGCTCCGGAGAAGACCTACCCTGAGAGCCAGGTTCTGTCTGAGATGGACAATCTTCTCAACAACGTCGGTGCAGATGTCACCACCACCTTTGAACGCATTACTGCGATCGAGGCGGATGTCAAGTCCAAGCAGGATCAGATAAATTCTCTGAGGCCTTTGGCTGTTTTGCCACTGCCGTTAGAAGCTTACTATGGTTATGATTCTCTGGCGACCTTCGTCGGCGCAGCCGCTTCGGCTGTGGATGCGGACGTGGCCAAAGTTTCTCCCGCTAGCGAGATCTATTCTGGAAGCGCCAAGAACGCAACCATTGTGGCCGTATTTGTACCAGTAGAGAAGGCAGGCGAAGTATCTTCCGTCCTGGCTGAGCACGGATTTACAGAGATGTCCATTCCCAGGCTGGAGGGCAGCGTGGATTCGGCGATTGCGACCCTTGAAGGCGGCATCAAGTCTCTGGAAGGCGAGAAGGTGCCCCTCCAGAAGAAGCTGGCCGACATGAGGAAGCAGTATGAAGACATAATGCTCGCTACCGACGAGTACCTATCGGTGCAGACCCAGAAGACCGAGGCACCTCTCAGGTTTGCTGAGACTGCCAACGCATTCGTCATCGACGGATGGGTTACATCCGATCAGTCCGGCAGGCTAAAGAGCGAGCTGGAGAGCGCGGCCGGAGGCAAGGTCGACGTTCAGGTGCTCGATGACAAAGAGTCCGATGACCTGGTAGAGCACGGCGAAGATGTCCCGACCAAGATCGACAATCCGGGCCTGGTCAAGCCTTACGAGCTGATCACAAGGCTATTCGCCATTCCAGAGTACAAGGAATTCGATCCGTCTCTGCTCATATTCGTGTTCTTCCCCTTGATGTTCGGAATGATATTGGGAGACATCGGATATGGCATAATGGTGCTCCTGGTCGTCCTGCTTCTCAAGAGGAAGTTCAGAACAGATGGCTGGAAGCAGCTGATCAACATCGTGATCATAGCTGACATTTGGGCCATCATATTCGGATTCTTCTTCGGCGAGATCTTCGGCCCGCTTGGGCTGTGGGGACACATCATGGGCCAGTTGCCTGAGGCGCAAATCGAATTGCTGAAAGAAGAAGGACTGTATTTCGGCGAGGGCGTCTTCGGCTCTCTGGGAAGACTAGGGCCCCTGGGCATATTCCCGATGGATAGACTGGCGACAAATGCGGTTTTGCTGCTGATCGGAACCAGCATCTTCATTGGCGTTATTCACTGCAGCGTAGGTTCTATCTTGGGCATCAAGACGGAGCTGAACTACGGTGAAAAGAAGCATGCCTATTTTGAGCGGCTTCCAGTGATGCTCTTCCAGATCTTCTTCGCCTTGGCCCTGCTGGGCCTGGTCATGGGCCAGATGATACTGGTAATCGCGAGCGGCATCGTAATTCTTGTCTCCATAGTGATGATGGTCATGGGACCGGAAGGACCCATGGGGTTGGCTCACGTCCCGTTCTACGTGACCAATCTCGTCTCATATCTGAGGCTTTTGGCCATCGGCCTGGCTTCGGTAGGTTTGGCATATGCCGGCAACCAACTGGCCTTCTTCGTCGTCATGCCCATGCTGAGCGGTGGAGCGACGGATAGTGCAGAGTTCAGTATAGCTGCTATCGTCATCGGAGTAATCGTTCTGACGTTAGTGCACTTCATCAACCTGCTGCTGGGAATCCTAACTCCCTTCATGCACCCCCTGAGGTTGCATTATGTGGAGATGTTCACCAAGTTCTACAGCGCGCATGGCGGTGGAGTCGAGTATAGCCCCTTCGGACATGTACGGAAGTTCCTGAAGGCATAGATTCGAAAATGTGATATTCATAAAAAGGAGGATTGAGGAAAATGGCAGTAGTAGCAGATGCAGGAGTATTGTACGGATTGGTGGCTGTCGGAGCTGGCCTGGCAACAGGACTCGCAGGCATAGGTGCAGGTGTTGGTGAGCAGGGTATCGGCGCTGCTGTGGTCGGCGTCGTGGCAGAGGAGCCTGGATTCCTCGGCAAGGGTCTGTTCCTCATGCTTCTGCCCGAGACTCTGATCATCTTCGGTCTCGCTGTCTCGCTGATCCTGATGTTCGCCTGGACACCCTTCTCTGGAATAGTGACACCCTAAGCAGCCATTCCAAAGGGTGAGAGGCAATGGCACTAGATACAGTGGTTGAGTCGGTCCTGGCAACCAGCAAGGACAAGGTCGCTCAAATCAACGTTGAGGCAGACCAAGAGGTTGCGAGGATGCTCAATGAAGCTAGGGAACGTGCCGCAGAGATAAAATCCAGGAAGGAAGCAGAGGTTGGACACACCACAGAGGCCATCGAGCGCAGGGAGATCTCCAGCGCTAACCTCGAGGTCAAGAGGTCAGAGCTGAGTGTACACAAAGATCTCATGGAGCAGGCCAGAGTTATGCTCATGGAGAAGATCCAGAATCTTCCCAAGAAGGATAATGAGGCCATGATCAAGAAGATGCTCGAGCCTTACGATCTCAAGGATATGAAGGTCTACTCCAATAAGAGGGATGAGGCCTTCGTATCCTCTCTCGCCCCCATTTACGGCGGGAACCTGGACATAATCGGCGGCGTTGTGAATGAGAGCAAAGATGGGGCTCTGCGTTACGATTTAACCTACGAAACTCTTGCGCGTGAGGTCTTCAATAACCGCATGAAAGAGGTTTCCAGGATCTTATTCGGGTGAGGACGATGCCTGTACTACGTTTGCCGAAGTTCGGAAAACCGGTGAAGTACGCTTACATCACGGGCAGAGTCCGGGCGATGAAGACCAAGCTCATCCCGGCGGAGATGTATCCCAGGATGATGAGCATGGACACATCGGAGATCGCCCGATACCTGGAAGAGACCCAGTATAAGGATGAGATCGACGCGCTCTCCAAGGACTACTCCGGAACGGAGCTGATCGAGCACGCTACCTTTGCCAACCTGGCGAAGATCTATCGCAAGCTGCTCAGAGTCTCCATAGATGAGCCTTCGTTCCTGATTCTGGAGTACCTGAGGCGCTGGGATGTCTGGAACATCAAGACCCTCCTGCGTGGCAAGTTCTATGGCGCCAGCGACACGGAGATAATGAAATATCTCGTGCCCGCCGGCGAGCTATCCGAGGAGCACCTCGCAGAGCTGGCCAAGAAGGAGTCCATCCAGGATATCATCTCGGCCTTTGATAGAACAGACTATTCCAGTGCATTAGCGCAGTACGACGGCAAGAGCCTGGCATCGGTGGAGAATGCCCTGGACAAGCTCTATTACTTCAGGATGGAGCGTGCCGTGGGTGGCACCCTGTCCGTGGGTGGAGGCCTGCTGCTCAAGTACGTCCGCAGGGAGATCGATATCAGAAATTTGATCACCCTCTTCAGGATGAACAAGGCAGGCGTCGATGCAGCTGTGATACAAGAGAACCTCATCCCCGGAGGAAAGCTCTTTGACGAGCTGAGCCGCATGGCTGGCCAGCCTTTTGGCGAGTTCATCCGTGGGTTAGAGGGGTATCCCTTCTGGTCCTCGATCTCGGATGTTGCTACGGCAGATATAGATGCCATAAGCAGGATCGAGGCCAGGTTGAAGGCGTATCTCATCCGATATGCTTGGGCTCTTTCGAACTATCATCCGTTATCGATCTTGCCGGTGCTCGGATACATGGTGAGCAAGGAGACTGAGGTTGCGAACATCAGGAAGATAGTCATGGGAAAGGAGGCTGGACTTCCTGCTGAACTTATAGAGGAGCAGGTGGTGGTGGCTTAATGGAGATAGCCTTTGTTGGTGGTAGTGAGACGGTCCCCGGGTTCAACCTGGCAGGGATAAAGAAATCTTATGCGGCCAACACCGAAGATGAGCTGGTCTCTAAGATCAACGAGGTCATGGCCGATCCCAATGTCGGGATCCTGGTGTTGAAGCAATCGGACTATAATCGCCTGCCCAAAAGGTTACAGCAGCAGTTATCTGAATTGAACAGGCCCACTGTGATATCCATCGGAACCGAACATAGCACAGAGATGAGAGAGAAGATTAAACGGGCAATAGGTGTTGATTTATGGAAGCAGTAGGGAGAGTTAAGAGAATCGCCGGACCGGTCGCTCATGCCACAGGCCTGAAGGCAAACATGTATGATCTGGTCCTGGTCGGCGAGGAAGGGCTGATGAGCGAGGTCATCGGCATTTCCGGTAATAAACACATCATTCAGGTATACGAGGATACCTCTGGTGTCAAACCGGGTGAGCCAGTAAAGGAGACCGGAGGGCCGTTGATGGCCCAGCTTGGACCGGGGATCCTAACTACCATCTACGATGGCATCCAGAGGCCCTTGCCCCTCCTGGCAGAGAGGTCTGGGGATTTCGTTAGCAGAGGTATTTTTGTAGACGGCATAGACCACAAGAAGAAGTGGGAGTTTATGCCAACGGTTAAGAAGGGCGATGTAGTCAAGCCCGGACAGACCATTGGGACCGTCCAGGAACAGCTCCTGATCAAACATAAGATCATGGTTCCTCCAAGGCACAAGGGTGGAACTGTAAAGGAGATCCACTCAGGGAACTTCAACGTGGAAGAGACGGTTTGCATACTGGAGGACGGATCTAAGTTAGTCATGCTTCAGAAATGGCCTGTGCGTGTGCCAAGGCCTGTTGTCAAGAAGCTGCCGCCTACTATACCTCTGCGAAGCGGACAGCGGGTCATAGACGGATTCTTCCCTCTCGCCAAGGGCGGAACCGCTGCCATTCCCGGAGGCTTCGGAACTGGGAAGACTGTGATGCAACAGACCCTTTCTAAGTTTGCCGAAGTGGATGTAGTGATCTTCGTGGGCTGTGGTGAGCGTGGCAATGAAATGGCAGACCTGCTCCACGAGTTCCCTGAGCTGATAGATCCGAAGACGGGCAGACCTCTAATGGAGCGGTCCATTGTCTACGCCAACACTTCCAATATGCCTGTCGCCGCAAGGGAGGCATCCGTTTACACGGGGATGACTACAGCAGAATACTACAGGGACATGGGATATGATACCATGATGACCGCGGACTCCACATCAAGATGGGCTGAGGCTATGAGAGAGCTTGCTTCGCGCCTTGAAGAGATGCCTGGCGAGGAGGGATATCCGGCCTATCTGTCTGCGAGGCTTGCCGACTTTTACGAAAGATCAGGCAGGGCTGAAATCCTCGGTGGAGGCGAGGGGTCTATCAGCATTATAGGGGCGGTCAGCCCGCCAGGTGGCGACTTCACGGAGCCTGTGACTCAGGGAACTCTTCGCATAGTGAAGGTCTTCTGGGGTCTGGATACCAAGCTTACTCAAAGGCGTCACTTCCCGTCCATTAACTGGCTCGAGAGCTACTCTTTGTACGATAAGGACTTAGAGCCATGGTTCACGGAGAACGTCCATCCGGACTGGAACAAGAACAAGAGGCGGGCCATGGCCATACTTCAGGAGAATGCCGAGCTCGAGGAGATCGTGATGCTTGTCGGTTCAGATGCATTGCCGGAGGAGCAGCAGCTGACTTTGGAGGTGGCCAGGATGATCATCAACTATTGGCTCGCTCAGAGCGCATTCCATCCGGTGGATTGCACCTGCTCGTTCAAGAAACAGTTTGACCTGCTTGCAGCCACCCTGAAGTATAGGGACTACGCCTTCGATGCCCTGCAGAGGGGTGTATCTGTAGAACAGATCACGTCTGTTCCTTCCAAGGATGCGCTGGCCAAGGTGAAGTTGGAGGAGGATTACGAGCCAGTCCTACAGAAGGCGTTGGACCAGATGGAATCTGAGTTCAAGGTGCTGAGGTGAGGAGGATTCACAATGGCCAAGGAATACAAGACCATTAATGAGATCGCAGGACCTCTGATCTTCGTGGAGAAGACCGAGCCTGTGGGCTATGGTGAACTCGTCGAGATCAGGACGGCGAGCGGAGAGGCGAAGAGGGGTCAGGTGCTGGATACCTCGGATGAGATTGTGGTGGTTCAGGTCTTCGAAGGGACCGGCGGTCTGTCGAAGGAAAGCGCTGTCAGATTTACCGGAGACGTTATCAAGATGCCCCTCTCCCCGTCAATCATCGGACGAGTCCTGTCCGGATCAGGCAGGCCAAGAGACGGCGGCCCTGCCATAGTCCCGGATGTGGAGAGGGAGATCATCGGAGCTGCCATCAATCCCGCGCAAAGGGCAAAGCCTAGAGCATTCATCCAGACTGGCATATCCACAATCGATGGAACAAACACCCTGGTCAGGGGTCAGAAGCTGCCTATATTCTCTGGATCAGGACTGCCCCACAACGACGTCGCACTGCAGATAGCAAGGCAGGCCAAGGTCCTGGGAGAGGCTGAGAGCTTCGCAGTCATCTTCTGCGCCATGGGCATCACCAACGAGGAGGCCCAGCACTTCATGGCCGACTTCGAGAGGACAGGTGCCCTGGAGAGGGCGGTTATCTTCCTCAACCTGGCCGACGACCCGGCTGTAGAGAGGCTGCTCACGCCCAAGCTGGGACTCACAACTGCGGAGTACCTGGCCTTCGACCTGGATATGCACGTGCTGGTCATCTATACAGACATAACCAACTATGCCGAGTCCCTGAGGCAAATGGGAGCGGCTCGTGAAGAGGTGCCCGGAAGACGCGGTTATCCAGGATACATGTACACCGACCTGGCTACCAACTACGAGCGCGCTGGCATCATCAAGGGCAAGAAGGGATCCATCACTCAATTCCCCATCCTCACCATGCCCGGCGACGACATCACCCATCCCATTCCGGACCTGTCTGGGTACATCACCGAGGGCCAGATGATCGTTTCACGTGAGCTGCACAGGAAGGGCATTTATCCGCCCATTGATATCCGACCCTCGCTTTCCAGGCTGATGAACTCCGGGATAGGCAAGGGCCATACCCGTGAGGATCACCGCGCTGTATCCGACCAGCTTTATGCCTACTATGCAGAGGGCGTTGATCTGAGAGGTCTCGCCGCCATCGTTGGCAAGGCGGCTCTCTCTGAGCGCGACACGATGATCCTGGAGTTTGCCGATAGGTTCGAGAAGAGGTTTGTCAACCAGGGCAGGGATGAGGACAGGTCGATCTTCGAGACCCTCCAGATTGGATGGGAGCTGCTCGCTGAGCTACCTGAGGCCATGCTCACCAGGATAGACGATAAGTACATCAAGGCCTACCACCCCAAGTACGCAAGCGCAGCTAAGGCTGAGGCTGAGGCACCGAAGAAGTGAGATCATGGCCGTAATTCGAGGAACAAAAGCTACCAGGGCAGTGCTGATCGCCCTCAGAAGGAGGATCAAGCTCGCACAGACCGGTCACTCGCTCCTCAAGATGAAGCGCGACGGCCTCATGATCGAATTTTTTGAGGTGCTGAGCAAGGCAAAGACTGTCCGCAAAGAGCTGGTGGACGCTCTGATCAAGGCTGAGCAGAGGCTCAACCTGGCCAAGGCCACAGAGGGCAGCGTGGCCATCAACAGTGCGGCCTATGCCCTCCAGAAGGAGCCCACTATCCAGCTTGCCTCCAGGAACATCATGGGCGTGGTGGTTCCGAAGATCACCGCTGACTCTGTACAGAAGAAGATGTACGAGCGCGGCTACGGCATAATAGGAACCAGCGCGGCCATCGACGAAGCGGCCGATTCCTACGAGGCACTGGTGGATAAGATCATCCTGGCGGCAGAGGTAGAGACCGTCCTGGTGAGGCTGGTCGAGGACATCGAGAGCACCAAGAGGCGCGTCAACGCTCTGGAGTTCAAGCTGATCCCTGACATCAAGGATACCATCAGATTCATCGCCTTCGCCCTGGAGGAGATGGACAGGGACAGCATCGTCAGGCTGAAGAAGCTCAAAGGCAAAGCACAGAAGCGCGCCAAGGCCGAGGAGGCCCAGAAGGCAGCCGCAGCAGCTGCTGAGGCTGCTGCCAAGGCTTCTGCCTGATAGCCAGCGATGTCGAACTGGTTCGATAGGAAAGCGGAGGATTGGTTTGGGACGCCCGAGAAGAAGATGCGTCTTCTTCAGTGGTTGGTGTATGTCACCAACCTCTATATCATTTTTGGAATTTTTGTTCTGATCTGGATCCTTTATGGCGAATATATCATGCAAGCCTGGAACCATTTCATGAAAATGTAATTTAATTCTAGCGTGCCCATTCTTCTCCCAGGGCTGATAGCTCGATCTCCACGGATGGTCCATCTTCTTCCAGAATGGTCTGTAGAAGACCTCCGCAGAGCGCCAGGTTTCTTTCGAAGAACCTGTCTGCCCGCTCCAATGGATGGCAAGAGGCAGGTCCCCTGGCGGCGATGCGCACCAAAGTCCAATCTTCATTCAGAGCGGTTGAGATTTTAAGCTCTCTAAATCCTGCTCCTACAAACCTCTCCATGATGTCTATCAGGATATCGCCGAAGCGATCCTTATCCATGCGTGCAAAAGGATTCTTGGAGTCGGGCCGAAAGGCCAGGTCCACGCCCTCGAATAGGTTGACGTGAGCAATGCGCGCTTTAAGAGCCTTCAGGTAATCCTCAATGCCCTCTGCCTGGAGAATTGCTTCCTCATCATAGGGCTGGTGCTTCACCTGTTCCAGGATTTCTCCGATGAGGCCGTTGACGTTCACATAAGAGACGTAGTAAGGAGGACGAAAGCCCCGGTAGGTGACGGAGTAGTCGGATAGCAGCCTGCCTGCCCTGCTCAGGAGAGACTGATCCAGGACCGAGCCGAGCCTCTTCTTCTGGAAGAGCCCCTCCAGCTTTCCCACGACCTGCCCGGCCTTGTGCACTAGCTCCCAGTCCAGCTTTTTTCCGGAGCGAAGCTGGCTGGCGAAGCTGCGAAAGTCGGAGAACAGCTCGTCCAGAATCCGTGAATCCAGAAGCTGCTCCAGCTCTTTCGCTTCCGACTCCTCTTCCAGCTCGGAGAGCATGTAGGCGATGTAGGCCAGTCGGCCGGCGATGATGGTGAAGATTCTCTCCAGCTCGATCATGAGGTCCTGAGCATAGGCAGCCGTCCTCTTTGCCCACTGCGGTGTTACCTCTTCCAGGCCCTTCAGTGATGCTGCATCAGAGTGCATGACCTCCAGGGTATTCCTTGCCGTCTGGGCATCGACCGGTCTGCCGTGCCCAGAGAAGCAGAGGAGAATGTTTTCATTTTCCAAGACCCATAGAATCTTCAGGATGGACTCCATGAGATCCTGCTGATTCCAGCCAAAAGCCCCTGCCATGCCTGGATTGGGGGCGAAGACGAGGTCTCCCACTAAGAGAAGCGATCCGACCCGAAGGGAGATGCTGTCCGGGCTGTGCCCGGGGGTATGATAGATCTCCAGCCGATCATCATCTCCCAGGGAAATGATCTGGCTGTGCAGCAGCACTCCCTCTGCAATCTCCGTTGATCTGGTCACATATTCGCAATTCCATCCTTCTAGGTCAAGAGCATGCGGACCTGTCAAGGCCTTTTCCCCTCTGCAGAGCAACTTGGCCGCTACAGATACATTTTTCATCGGCTTTCCCAGCAGCTCGGATAGAGTCATCAGAGGATCCTGCTTCTCCAGGGCCTCGGCTCCACTCTCCTGCACGGCCAGCAAGGCCTGGCGAAGCGATGGGAAAGCCCTCCTTTGCTGGAACCCGAACCAGTGATCAATATGAACATGGGTGAGATATACCACTAAGGGACGAGGCCGCTCTTCTTGCAGCAGGGCGATCTCCGCGTCCAGGCGGCTGATCTGATCTTCCAGGCCGCCGGGATCGATGAGGGATATCTGGTCCGAGCTGGAGAGGATGTAAGAGTTGGAAGACATGAGGTCGATCTTGCGAAGGTAGGGAAAGATGCTGACACTTCTGGTTCCCTGCACTGGCTGCAATACCATCGGCTGCATTCAAGGTCCTCCTTCCCGAAGACTGAACTGAATAGCGAACGGATATCGTTTGAAGATGCTGATAATACTTAATATTATTGTCCCTGCAATCGACCGATTGAATTATTCTAATAATATTATAAATTAAAGAGTATTTACCAAAGCGGTGCGGACTCTCCGCTCTTCAGGATATTCTTGGCAAAGAGATAACGGTGTTAATATTTTAATTGCTTGAAGTCAATGTTTAAATAAGATCAGAGTGCTGGTCTTTGGTGTGATCTTTCCTAAATCAGTCAGGGGCAAATCAACATTGATCAATAATTATTTTAATATTATTTATTTCTGTTCTTGGTATCATCCTGACGGCAAACATATTTATCCAGACATCCGCCTTCAGCACCTCAACCTTCGGAGGAAGAGAACTGGCCAGGGCGGTTAAAAGGAATGGAGATCAAGGCGGGCATGAACCAGAGAAAGGAGAGCAGATTTGCAGGGCTAGAAGGAAAGTCAGCTTCAAGAGATGATCTTTCAGAGATTTGCGGCGATAGAGGCTCGGAGAGAGGAGCGGGCCGTTTTTCTGCGGAGGTCATCGACTTTCTTCCTGATGCCATTTTGGCCATCGATATTGAAGGCAAAGTGATCACCTGGAATGTGGCCATGGAGAAGCTGACGGGGGTGAAGGCTGAGGATATGATCGGCAAAGGGGATTATGAGTATGCCTTGCCCTTCTATGGTGTCCGGCGTCCCATCCTCGCCGACCTGGTGCTCATGCCTGAAGATCAGGTCGATAGAAAATATGATCGCCTGGAAAGAGAGGGAAAAACCCTCACTGTAGAGATCTTCATCCCTACGTTTGGTGCCAGTGGCTCCTACCTCTGGGCCAAGGCTTCTCCTCTTTATGATTCCGGAGGAGAGATAATAGGGGCCATAGAGTCCATCCGCGACATCACTGAGAAGAAGAAGATCGAAGATAAGGTCTGCAGCATGAAGCGGCTCCTGGCCGAGGTCATTGACTTCTTGCCGGATGCCACCTTCTCCATAGATATGGATGGAATGGTGATCACCTGGAACCAGGCCATGGAGAAGATGACTGGAGCGAAGGCAGAGGACATGATCGGCAAAGGGGACTATGAGTATGCCTTGCCCTTTTATGGTGTCCGGCGTCCCATCCTCGCCGACCTGGTGCTCATGCCTGAAGATCAGGTCGATAGAAAATATGATCGCCTGGAAAGAGAGGGAAAAACCCTCACTGTAGAGATCTTCATCCCCACTTTTGGTGCCAGTGGCTCCTACCTCTGGGCCAAGGCTTCTCCCCTCTATGACTCCTCGGGCCGACTGCTGGGAGCCATTGAATCCATCCGCGATATTACAGAGAGGAAAAGAGCCGAGGAAGCCTTGCAGAGATCTGAGCAGGAGAAGTCGGCTATCTTGGGAGGCCTGAAGAACGTGGCGGTGGAGTATCTAGATCCGCAGATGCAGATCATCTGGTTGAACATGGCTGTGCGAAAGCACCTCGGTCTGACGGAGGAGGAGGTGAAGGGACGGGACTGCTTCCAGCTGATTCAAGGTCTCAGAGAACCCTGTCCTGGTTGCATGGCCCAGAAAGCCCTCCAGACGGGCCAATCCCAGGAGGGAGAGCTGGCCACACCGGACGGCAGGATCTGGGTGTCGCGCAGCAGTCCCATCAAGGATGCCAACCAGCAGGTGACGGGAGTGGTGAACGTGGCCGTGAACATCACTCACCTCAAGAGGACTGAGGAGAAGCTGAAGAATATCATCGACTTCCTGCCCGATGCCACGCTGGTCATCAATAAAGAGAGGGAGGTAATCGCCTGGAACAGGGCGTTGGAGGATCTCACGGGCATAAAATCCGCGGAGATGCTCGGCCAGGGCGATTATAAATACGCTATTCCCTTCTACGGCGAGCGCCGACCGATGCTGATCGACCTGGCCATGATGGCGGATGAAGCTGCTATGGACAGATACCCCTACATCCAAAGGGAGGCCAACACCCTAATCACAGAGGTTTACATTCCGACGTTCAGAGGTTGTGGGGCCCATCTCTGGGCCAAGGCCACCCCGCTCTATGACCCTTCCGGAAAGCTCCTGGGAGCTATCGAATCCATTCGCGATATGACCAAAATGCGCGAGGCGGAAGGGAAGCTGGAGCGCTCCAAGGCCGAGCTGCGCATCGCATCCGACATTCAGAGGAGCTTTCTACCGGAGCACATTCCGCCCCTTCAGGGGTTTGACCTGGCGGCGACGTCGATCCCTGCTATGGAGGTGGGTGGCGACTTCTACGACTTCATACCTGACGATCACCGTCTGGGGATGGTCATCGCCGATGTATCGGGAAAGAGCATTCCGGCAGCCCTTTTCATGGCGCTCTCCCGAACCATCGTACGAGCCAATGCCACGCATCACGAGAAGGGAACCGAAGTCCTCCAGGATGCCAACGACATGATCGCCGCTGACTCCAGATCCGGCATGTTCGTGACCCTCTTCTATGGGGTTTTAGATGAGAGATCGAGGAGTTTGATCTACGCCAATGCCGGCCATCCTCCGCCTCTTCTTTTTCGCAGAGACGGGCAGCTTGAGGTGCTGGAGGTGACGGGCATTGCTCTGGGCGTGATCGGAGGCGTGGAGTACGAGGAACGACAGGTCGATATTCTCCCTGGAGGCGTGATGATCCTTTATACAGATGGGGTGAATGAGGCGATAAACAGCCGCGAGGAGCAGTACGGCCTTGGCCGGCTCTGTGAAGTTGTCCGTCGCTCCCGCCATCTGCCGGCCCAGGGAATAATGGACAGCATCCTGCAGGACATATCGCTCTTCGCTGGCGGACAGGCCCAGTTCGATGATATCACCATGATTGTGGTCAAAGCTGGGTGAATAAATCGCACTCCATTGGTCATCGGTTAAGGAATATTAAATATATTTCATCATTTGATTTTTACAAAATGCGAACATAGTAACGCCTGCTCAGCTGATTTTTCGATCTCAGCGATAGTATCGCTAAATAGCTGACTCATAATCTTAGGCTAAAATTTAGCATGGGCAGAATTATATATTCTTAACCGATGACCAATGAATCGCACTCTTCCTTCCCATCTTGGCCCAGGTAGTGTGTGCAGGGTCTGCCCTTTTGGTGTAAAAAAATTATCTTAGATTTATAATTATTCTGTACTGGAAATATATTTATTTACTTTTTGAACAGAAGGCTCTGATCATGAAAACTGAACTTATTCTGGTGTGCATTCTGGCCATGACCAGCATCGCAAGCGCCGACAGTATGAGAAGCGCGGAGAATATTCGCATAGGTGCTCTCGTTCCCATCTCCGGAGAATGGGCTTCTAACGGGAAGCAGATCGAGGCCGCTCTGACCATCGGGTCGGAAGATCTAAACAAGTTTCTCGGAGAGATCGGCTCCGACAAGCGAATCGTTCTGGTAGTCGAGGATACGAAAGCTGATCCTGCGCAGGCTCTTGAAGAGCTCAAAACTCTACACGAGCAAGGAATGAAAATCGTCATCGTTGGCAGCACCAGTGCCGAACTGCAGGCGATGAAAGAGTATGCTGATGAAAATGGAATCATTCTAATCGGCACTAGCAGCACTGCTCCATCCCTGGCCGTTCCCGGTGATAACATCATCCGGCTGGTTACGGATGATGCCTGCCAGGGAAAGGTCATGGCTGAAGTGCTGGCTTCTCACAATATCAAGGATTTAATTCCCATCTACAGGGACGATCTCTGGGGCCAGGATCTGCTCAACGCCACTAGAGAATGCTTCGAAGCCAAGAACGGGATGGTTGCCAAAGGAGTGGCGTTCAAGCCCAACAGCACCAGCTATTTGGCAGAGGTTGAAGCCCTTGGAGCAGAGGTGAAGAATGCCAGCGCTATTTATGGCGCGGATAAGGTGGGCGTCTACCTGATATCCTTTGATGAGGGAGCCAAGATCATGGCCTTGGCGGCCAGGGATCCAGTCCTCTCCTCAGTGAGATGGTTCGGCTCGGACGGCATCGCAAACCTGGCCGAACTGGCGCAGGACAGCGCCCTCGCCCAGTTTGCCGTCAAGACAGGCTTCATCACACCCGTATACGCCGGTGAAGAAGGCCGTGCGCTCTACAAGAATCTGAGCGAGGCCATTATGCGCATTACGGGCTCGAAGCCCAATGCTTATGCTGTAACCGCCTATGACGCCCTCTGGATAGCGATGGAGGCAGATCTTCTCGCCGGAAGCGGCAACACATCTCAGTTGAGAGCGGCTCTTCTGCAGATAGTCAACAACTACTGTGGAGCAACGGGCCGTTATATGCTGAATGAGGCGGAAGACAGGGATTTTGCTGACTACTCTCTTCTGCAAGTCGAGAAGACCGATAAAGGATGCGCCTGGAAGAAAGTGGGATTATACTATGCCGACTTCAATGAGAGCGGACTGGAGTGGATGGATTAGGGAGATCTCACTTCAGATTCTTCCACATGCGCACTGCATGCTTTCCCCGCCCGTAATAGTGCCTGACCAGCTCTCTCTCCCGGTAGCCTGCTTTTCGATAAAGCTCCAAAGTCTCTGGTTTCTCCAGGGCAGCCTCCAGCCGAATCGCCCTTGCGCCCTGGCCTCGCAGCGTCTCCTCCAGAGCCAGGATGAGCCTGCTGCCGACGCCTCTCCTTCGGAAAAGGGGATGAACATCCAAGGTGTAAACCGCACCTCCGCTGCCGCTGGCGTACCCCATGACGAAGCCCACGACCTTCCCATCATCGCAGGCCACTAGAGCCACGGAATGGCGGATGAGGTAGGCGAACATTCCGGGAGGGAAGGCGGTCTCCTCCGGGAAGCATAGCTCCTCAATCTGCACAATCTGGGCCAGATCTCCAAGCTCAGCTCTCCGAACTCTCATTTTTCTCTGAGCCTTTTTCCAAGACCTGTCTCACCACATCCTCATAAGCCCCAAAGACCTCAGGCAGCTCGATGGTTCCGACCACGTCTACCACGCCCATCGCCGCGATGGTCTTGCCATCTGCGATTATGGGGGCCACTGAGACCGGGACTCCTTTGTATGCCCCCCTCTCTGGAATGGTTCGGATGGGCTTGCCAGTGCGGATGACCTCTTCCAGGATGGGTCCGCTGTAGACCATATCCAGGACCTTTCCCTTCTCCACCCTGACCCCGGGAAAGTTCGCGCTTCGCAGCGTCACGGGAAGCCTTATGATCTCATTGATCGAGAGGGCGAGCGGAGCCAGGTCCTTCGACCTGGCATCCTCAGATATCACTAGCCTGGCCATGCTGATAATATTGGACTGCAATATCAAATAAATGCTGCCCTTCCTGCTCCGTTTCATCCGGAAATTTTTTGGGAGCACTTCCTCTTCAGAAGACGCGCCTGGAAGCCATGATACTTGGCAAAGCCCTCGGCGTCCTTCTGGCTCAGGGTCTGGGAGTCGAAGGAGACCATGTCCTGCGCATAAAGCGCGTCGGGAGACTGGCGTCCCACGGGAATGGCGCTGCCGCAGAAGAGCTTCATCTTCACCAAGCCGTTGACCCTCTTCTGAGACTGATCTATGAAGGCATTCAAGTCGGCGAAGAGCGGGTCCTCGACCAGGCCCATATAGGCCAGCTCCGACCAGGCCTCGTCCACCATGACCTTGAAGCGAAGCTCGGCCCGGGAGAGGACCAGATGCTCGAGATCCCTATGTGCGCCTAGAAGAATTGTAGCCGCAGGATGCTCGTAGTTCTCGCGAGCCTTCAGCCCCAGCACCCTATCCTCGATCATATCCGTTCTGCCCACGCCATGCTCTCCGCCGATCTGGTTGAGCTGGCCAATCAGCTCCAGGCCGTCCATCCTTATGCCATCCAAGGAGACTGGCACGCCCTGCTCAAAGCCGATCTCCACCAGCCGGGCCGGCTTGCTCGCACTGGGGGAACGGGTCCATTCGTAGATCTCCTCCGGCGGCTCGAAGTAGGGGTCCTCCAGCCTGCCTCCCTCGATGGATCGTGACCAGAGGTTCTCATCGATCGACCAGGGCCTCTCCTTGGAGACGGGCACATCGATGCCGTGCTCCCGCGCGTACTCGATCTCCCACTCCCGGGCCAGATCCAGTTCCCTCATGGGGGCGATGACTCGGCAGTCCGTGGCCCGGAAGATGGCCTCGAAGCGAAGCTGGTCGTTGCCGCGCCCCGTGCATCCATGCGCCAGGTTCTTTATGCCTGTCTTTTTGGCGATCTCAACCGCCTTGCTGGCAATGAGTGGCCTGGCGATGGCCGTTCCCAGCACGTATCCCTCATAAGAGCCGTTGGCTTTGATGAGCGGGAAGAGGCACGTCTTTACGAACTCTTTCCTGGCGTCGATGACGTAGTGCTCATCGGCCAGCTGCTTTGCCCTTAGGTTTCCGCGCTCGATATCCGTTCTGGGCTGGCCGACGTCCACAAGAACGGTAACGACCTTATCAAATCCATAGCGTTCTCGGAGGAGCGATATGCAGACAGAGGTATCCAGGCCTCCAGAATAGGCCAGTACAACTTCAGACACGAAGGTTCACCGCTTTCGTACAAGAGACCTGGTCGATTTAACTTTATCTCTTCTCTTGGGCGACAACTCTATAACTGCTACGAAAAAAATGGGAGCCAATGACCCAGCTAATCAAGACGGCCGCTTTCAGTGTGGACTTTGATCGGGACACACGGGCTCTGCAGGCTCACGGCGCCCTGACACCGATGATCCAGCCTGTTTTGAAGATGATAAACCAGAGGCTGGTAGAGGAGAAGCCCGCCCAGGTTCGGCTGAAGGATATCGTTGCCAGCACCTGGCTGCCGCCCATCCCCAGCGGGCCTTTCCAGAGGCTTCTCCTCAACGAGGCGCGCATCGCTATTGGCCGGCCCGTGCCTCAGACCGTCTCCATCGAGGTCACGAGACTTTGCGAAGCCAATTGCGATCACTGCCTGATCAAGGAGGGAACTGGAGAGCCCAGCCAAGAGGAAATCTTTCGCGTCGTGGATGAGGCCCTGGATATGGGCGCCTGCATCATCACCTTCACGGAAGGAGATCCTCTCCTGCGAGAGGACATCTTCGAGCTCATCAAATACGTTGATCCCGAGAAGGCTGTGGTTAACCTCTTCACCCCCGGCCTGGAGATGACTGTAGAAAAGGCGGTCAAGCTCAAAGAAGCCGGGCTTTATAATCTGATCATCGGCATTTACAGCCCCGATCCTTGGGAGCATGACAGGGTGCGAGGATTAGAAGGGGCCCATGCCAAGGCCGTGGAGGCCATCCGCATAGCTCTGCAAACGGGCCTTTTGGTCACCATGTCCTGCCATTTGAAGTCAGGGCAGGTAGATCAGATAGCAGAACTCTATAAATTTGCAGCGGAGCTGGGAGTGCAGGAGCTGTCCATCTGGGAGGGCATACCCAAGACTCCTGAAGAGCAGCTCACTCAGATCGAGAGGGAGAAGATCATCGGCATCTACAGAAAGATCAACTCCACGTCAGGAGGCCCGCGCCTCTTCGCTAACACTTACTTCGAGGGCCAGATGCTGGGCTGCATGGCCGGGAGAAGGTGGCTGCATGTGGGCGTGGATGGCGGCATCAGAGCCTGCCCATACCTGCAGGAGAGCTACGGCAATGTGCACGAAAGCTCCCTCAAAGATGCCTGGAAAGCCATGAGGAGATCGGGGGAGTTCGAGGGCTTCGTCTGCACCTGCCCAGCCCAAGACATCTTTGCCTGAATCCTCGGACCTTTCTTGTTCTCTTTCTCCATGTTCCTTCCATGTCCTTTCTTCCAATTATTCTTGCAGAAGCTTTATTTAGTCAAAATTTATTAATAATATTCATAAGATGGCAAATCTGCTCTCTTGACACACCAGGCAATACCTGAATAAAAGTCATGGAAAATTATTAGTACAGATATGGGCTTTATCAGATCAGAGGTAGGACATGGGCTTCATGAGCGGCTTCAAGGAGAGCCTTGGGGCCTGGATAAAGAAGATATTCAAGAAGAAGCGGGCTAAGATTGGAATTTACGGCCCGCCGAATGCAGGTAAGACCACCCTGGCCAACAGGATTTTGCATGATTGGAACGAAGGCGATAGCTTCGGCAAGGTCTCGCCCATTCCCCACGAGACCCGCAGGGCCATGAGGAAGGAGGGAGTGAAGATCAACGCCAACGGTTCGAGCATTGAACTGGACATAGTAGATACGCCGGGGATGGCCACCAAGATCGATTTCAAGGAGTTCATGGCTCATGGCCTCCCCGAGGCTGAGGCCAAGAAGAGGGCCAAGGAGGCCACGGAAGGTGTCATCGAGGCCATCAAGTGGCTGGACGACTTGGACGGCGTGCTTCTGGTTATGGACTCAACCGAGGACCCTTACACTCAGGTCAATGTGGTGGTGATAGGCAACATGGAGGCCAGGAAATTGCCGCTTCTCATTGTGGCCAATAAGATGGATCTACCCAATGCCTCCCCAGCCCGGATCAAGGCTGCCTTCCCGCAGCATGCCATGGTGCCGATCTCGGCCCTGGACGGATCGAACATAGACGAGCTTTATCAGGCGATAGCAACTCATTTCGGGTGATCTTGATGAGAGAAGTGCAGATGGACCTTATCTCCGGGGAGAAGCTGGAGAAGATGACCTCCATGGAGAAGGTCAGACTCATCCTGGACAAGGTCAAGACGGGGAAGATTGTGGTTCTTGAGAGCGGGCTCACTCCCGCCGAGGAGGTACGACTGATTGAGATGACGATGACCGAGATCAGGGTGGATGAGTTTTCTGGAATAGAGATCGAGAGCTATCCTTCCAGGAAGGAAGGATCGTTCTTGGACAAGCTCTTGGGAAAGGCCCTCAAAGGGAGAATGACCGTTATAGGACCCGCTAATCAGATCCGGACAATTGAGAAGGATAAGTACCAGATCATTACCAAGGTTTCCGTGGGAGATTAGATGCCTCACATCTGTACCCGCTGCAACAACACTTTCGAGTCTGGAGAGGACATCCTGAAGGGCTGCCCTGTCTGCGGCTGGAAAAAGTTCATGTTTGTACGCAGGCGGCAGGCGGGGGAGACTGAGGACCGATTGCAATCGGAGCAGATCATAACCAAGGCCATGGGCGTGAGGAATCCTCCCAAGGGACCGCAAAAAGATGAAACGGAGCCAGAGAGGGCATCGCCCTCCCTGCAGCTTCCCGTTTCACAGCCACTTCCCAAGATCAGTCCTGAAACTGCCCCTCATGGGGAAGAGATGGCTGTGGAGGGCGAGAAGCTGGAGAGCATCAAGATAACTGCACCAGGAACCTACGAGCTGAATTTGCCGTCCCTCTTCGAAAGGGACGAGCTGATCATGGCGGTGAAGGAAGGAACTTATTTTATAGATCTCTCATCCGTCTTCAGAAAGGGCAAGAAGGATTGAAGATCAAGCCTTCACTCTGATCTCCATATCCTTCCAGTCCTGGCCTACGCCTCTCAAGGATTCGGCCATGGCGACGGCGACATTGCCGATGATCTCCTGGGTGAAGGCGTTCAAAGGAATGCTCTTGCCGTCAACCTTCAGCTCGACATTCATTTTATTCCTCTCTTCGATCTATTGAGCCTGCCGTCCATTTAGGCGCCTAAGATCCGCCGAAGATAGCTATGGGCAGAGTGTAGACAGAGGGACCGGCGGAGATGGCCTGAGGAAGGGTGAAGACGGTGCCAGCCTCAGTGGTGATGTTAGTGTTCTTAATAGCGAAACTGGGAGTGATGGTTACCGGATTTGCGCCCATGATCAAAGTCGCCGGCATAGTGGACGAAACCTTCTTTCCCAAAGTGCTGAGTTCTGCCACTTGGATATTCGCATTACCGCCCAGGGCTGTTGGCGCGATGGTCGGCATGGTTGGCGACACCTGTGGCAAGGAAATCACTTGCTGAGTCGGTTTTTTATGTAAAGTGCTCAATTCCAGAACACCTGCGGCGCTGGCCGTTGCCATAACACCCGCAAGGAGAACTGCAACGACAAAGGCAGTGAGAATTAACCTCATTCATGAACCTCCTTTCTCTAAGTGGGTATCTAGTTCCACTCCATCTTCAGCTACGTGAGCTTTAACCATTTATTCCTTTTGCTGATTGTTCTTGGGCTTGATACCTGTGGCATGAGATGTTCATGCTTATTCACTTTTATATTATATTAAATTTGAATTAACAATTTAAATAAAGAGTTTACGATGGACTTTATCCTTATTGGTTAGTGATAAACATTCTATTTAATTACACAGAAATGATGTAACGGCAAAATTACTTAATTAATAACGAAAAATTGATATATAATGGAGTTGCCAGATGACATGGCGAAGAGCAATCTGGGAAGAGTGCATGATAGATTCTTCCCATACCCCCGATTTCTTCGCCTCAATCCATCCATCTCTACCCTCTTAGCTCTGGGATTCTGATTATTGCTGATTGTCAACCTCGAAGGCTATCCATCATAGCCATCAGCTCAGCCAATAGGGCCTTGGGAAGAAATAAATAAAAAAGGACTCAGACAGATTCCGAGAAGGCATCGAGGGCATCGGCGAATTTATTGCACGAGCTGCTTGAGCACGGGCTTTGGGAGCCATAACTGCTGCCGCTCTGACTGCCGATGTTTGGCTTATTCACGCAATCGGCTTCGAAGCATGGTGCATTGAATGTGGGCTGGTTCCGGAAGAGTATTCTCCTGTTGATCTCAAAGGATCCCAGATACTCCTCATGCTCCTTCAAGCTCTTCTGGCCGGGAGTTATCTGTTTGGCGTCGATGAGGTAGAATCCTGTGAAGTTGTCCGCTGTCTTGAATTCAGCCGTTTTCTTCTCAGATCCCGTCTGCAGATTAAAGCTCTGGCTCCTGAACTCCATCTGCTGCACGTTATAGCTCTGCAGTAGCTTGGCCCCAACTCCTCCAAAGATCGCCGAACTCTTGAAGCTCTCCGTTCCTATGAGGGAGTCTCCGGGTCGAAGAGCATTGTAGCTATCAACCGCATCCTGCTCCTCGAAGTTCGGATTTCTGCCCTTGGAATTATCTACCAGGTACTCGTTCTTAACTAGGGCATCTACAGTACCGCTGAATAATACTTCTTTGTTGGACTTGATTCCCGAGTTCATGGACCGAACGTCTTTATTAAGCTGGAACAGGCCGGTTCCACTGATAGCCGTCTCCGAGGCGTAATCTAAATCCTGTACTATGAATTTTCCTTCTCCGGGCCCGGATCTGCAGCACCTGCCCGATGCTTCCACAGTAAAGATATAAGGTCCGGCAACGGCATTCATATCCGGCGCGACAAGGAGCTTCTCCGAACGTGTGCTTCGTGATGGAACTTGCAGGCTCATGGCTGTCCAGCTGAACCATTCTGGCGGGCAGTTCTTGGAGCTTACGCTCAGCTTGGCTTCCACTTCGGTTGGCCCATTATTCTCTACATTTACCAAGAACTCCAAGGTCTTTCCTTGAGTTATGTATGGGTCTTTCGGTTCGGATGGTCCCACCGGGTTCACGCTGACTATTAGATCCGCAAGGATGCCCGAACATGGGCTTGGCGGGTAGGAGGGCAAAGATGGCTCGTACGGAGTAGGCAGGACACTGCTCGTACTTCCGCTTGGCCCATTGCCAAGATCCTCCACCGTGGCCGAAGCCTGATAAGCTATCAGAATTAGTATTAGCAAAAGTCTCTTCATGCTCACCCCCATAAAAAGAAAAAAAAGAAAAGCTGCTGGGCTGTTTCAGCCTAGCAGTCTATGCCTTCACACGGTGCGTGGAGATCCTCAGGTACCGGGTTTTCGTGGAACTTGATGGTCTTCTCGGCCTCGAACGTTCCTGTAAACATCTCGTGAGCCTTGATATCCTTGTAGAAGATCTTGTGCCAGGTCGCGTCGGTGCCCCATGTACCATTGAAGCTGTTCTTGGTCTCGATGCCTATCAGGTGGGACGGGATGTATGTGTTATCGTAGGAGGTCATATTGGAAGTGACCCAATCGGTGTGTCTGCCTGCAGCCTTGAGCTTCTTGTTGAGGTCATCTGGACTATCGTTTCTCTTTAGCCGGTAGGGCGTCGTCGAGGCAAAGAAGGACGTCTCATCTTTCTCCATCTCATTGACGGAGAACATCTCCTGAACATCAGCCCCGATGCCACCGTAGAATGCCTTGGAATGCAGATATTTTCCGCCGACTAAAGGCGTTGCGCCAGCATAGGTCATCTTGGTGGTCTCATAGAGATTCAAGCCGGACTCGTTGCCGTCGTTGACCGAGCTAACGTTCCTCCTCAGCTTATCTGCATCCTGCGAGTAAGCATGCGTCGAATCCAGCTCCAGGTCGCCGTCGCCAGCCATGGTGTTGTAGTACTCGAGAGCTATCTTCTTGTCGATTATCGATGTGCTGACATCGACCACTCCCGTTCCAGCCACCTTTTGGTTCTCACAGAACTGTTCATACTGCACTGGCGGTACCAGTGGAGGATTTGCCAGCACCGTGCCGCAACCTCCGATAAGGGCAATCGCCAACGCTACTACTAATACTACTCCCTTCATTTCTTTTTTTCGCCCCCTTTTTCTAAGTGGTTAATTTTAAGCTATTTCGCCTAATTAGCGAAATTTAGCCTTTGATAAATCTGTTACATTTATATTATATAAATCTATCCTTCAAAAATTCAAATAATAAACATGATATTCTACAAAGACGTCAATTCCTGGGATATTTCGATAAAAAGCCCTTGAGGTATTCTAACATTAAATAGGATGACCTGCAAGAGGATATCTCATGTCCTCCTATCTGGAGCATCCGCTTCTCAGGCCGCAAACGGTGGAGAAGCGACTCTTCCAGTTGGATCTGGCAGCCACCGCCCTCAAGGCCTCCAGCCTCATAGTTGTGCCCACGGGCCTTGGCAAGACCGTCATCGCTCTCATGGTTCTTCTTGCCCGGCTGGACAAAGGCAAGGTCCTCTTCCTGGCCCCGACGAAGCCTCTGGTGGAGCAGCATGCCACTTTTCTGGCCAGGGTGCTGAAAGAAGAGGACATGATAGCGATGATGACCGGGGAGAGCGCACCGGAGCGGCGAGCCGAGGCCTGGAAAGAAGCTCGCATAGTAGTATCCACGCCGCAGGTGATCGAAAACGACCTTCTCTCCAGAAGGATCGACCTCAAGAATGTCTCTCTCGTGATCTTCGATGAGGCCCACCGAGCGGTGGGCAACTATGCTTATGTCTATATTGCAGAGCGTTACGCCCGCGAGGCGGCAAGCCCTCTGGTGCTGGGGATAACCGCCAGCCCCGGCAGCCAGAGCGAGAAGATCGCAGAGATCTGCACCAACATGGGGATAGAGCGAATCCAGACCCGCACGGAACGCGATCCAGACGTGGCCCCTTTTGTGCACCAGAGGGAGATCGAGTGGGTGAAGGTGACGGTCCCCGAGGAGCTTCTGAAGATAAGGGCGAGGGTGGAAGAAGTGCTGCAAGACAGGATCGATGATCTGAACCGGCTGGGGGTCTCCCCGGCCAGAATTGATCCCAGAGCAGCGAAGAAGGAGCTGCTGGCGCTCCAGGCCATGCTTGTGACCGCGGCCAAGAGGCAGCCGAACCCAGCAACCTTCAAGGGAATCTCGGTGATGGCTGAGATTCTCAAGCTTCATCATGCGGTGGAGCTGGCCGAGACGCAAGGGACGGATGCTCTGGCCAGCTACTTCCAGAGGCTGCAGGGCGAGGCCCTCTCCAAAAGCGGCTCCAAGGCCTCTCGTCGAATCATGCAGGACCCGAGGTTTGGTCAGGCCATGGATGCCCTGCAGAAGACGAACGTGGAGTACCCCAAGCCTGCCGTCGTGAAGAAGATCCTGCAAGAGCAGATCAAGGCCAAGCCCGACTCCCGCATAATGGTCTTCACCAACTACCGGGATACTGCCTCTGCCCTGCTCAAGTTTCTGAAAGAGGACCAGGGCATAAAGGCGGTGCGGTTCGTGGGCCAGTCCAGCCGCGAGGATGACCAGGGCCTGAGCCAGAAGAAGCAGGCGGAGATACTGCAAAAATTCCGCTCGGGCGATTTCAATGTCCTCATCGCCACCTCTGTGGGGGAAGAGGGAATCGACATCCCAGCCACGGATCTAGTCCTCTTTTACGAGCCTGTGCCCTCGGAGATCCGCAGCATCCAGCGCAAAGGGCGGACAGGCCGGGCCAGAGCGGGAAGAGTGGTAGTGCTAATAGCGAAAGGCACCCGCGATGAGGCCTACTACTGGATCGCGGACCGCAAAGAGAAGACCATGCAAAAGCAGATGCGGGGCCTGAGCAGCCAGGCCCAGGAGTCCCTGGCCAAGGAGTTTTCGGCCCGGCAGATGCAGATCACCGAGGCCCCGGAAGAGCCTGAAGGGATTGCAAGCGTTTTTGTCGATCCCAGGGAGCGGGAGATGGGCAAGCTCCTGGAGGCCAAAGGAATGGAGGTAACCCTCAAGAGCCTGGAGGTGGGAGACTATGTGGTCAGCGAAAGAGTGGCCATTGAGCGCAAGACGGCTCAGGACTTCGTGGCGTCCATAATTGATCCGCAGCGAAACCTCTTCCGGCAGATCGCAGACCTATCCCGATCCTATGCCAAGCCGATCCTGATTCTGGAGGGAAGAGATCTTTACACCAGAAACCTCAGTCCGTCATCGATCCAGGGCGCTCTGGCTTCCATCGCCGTCGATTACGGGGTTCCCATAATCCCCACGGAGGATCAGGATGAAACGGCCCAAGTCATCGCCTTGCTCGCCGCCCGGGAGCGAAAAGAAGGCCGAGAGCCGAAAGTGCACGGCCACAAGACCGCCCGCACATTGAAAGAGCAGCAGGAGTATCTGGTATCGGCCATACCGAGCGTCGGACCGGCGGTGGCCAGGAAGCTGCTCCGCCATTTCGGTTCCATCGAGAGGATCATGACCGCTTCAAAAGAGGAGCTGCGGCAGGTGGAACTGGTGGGGCCCAAGATTGCAGAGAGGATACGAGAGCTGGTGGGCGAGGAGTATAAAGGTTGATCTGGCTGCGAGCTTCCTTGCGGCAATGGGCATGAGGCTCTCACCATCTCTGTTTTCAATCAATTCAAGCCGTCTAACCCAAGCGAGCTGCGGATCAGACCCTCCAGCTCGGACTTGGGATGATTTCCGACATGGCTGTAGACAAGGGTTCCGTTTTTAAAGACAAGCAGCGTTGGATACCCTGAGACGTGATACTTCTGCTTGGTCTTCCTGTTCTGGTCAATGCAAAGCTTGCCGAATACGACCTGACCTCGGAGATCCTGTGCCATTTCATCGAAGGTTGGGCTAAATAGCTTGCAGGAACCGCATCCGATCTTCCAGCAGTCTATGACCAAGGGCGAGTAAAGCTTCACCAGGGAGTCAAGGTTCCCGTCCTTTACCGTCACGGGAGAATCTGGAAACTCCTGCAAACCGCTCGCAGGGGCCAGTGCCAGCAGCAGGCAAAGAATAGATAGAGGCAGCAAATTTGCGGACATCTTATCAGCATCCTCATCAATTAAACCATGCTATCAAGCTATATTATCATACTATAAATACATAGTGGGTAATTAAAATATCGCAGTGTTGTTGATAATATTAATATTATTATTCCATCAATTAACTATCTCCAAAACAAGGTCTGCAACGACCGAAAGGTATATCAAATAGCTCCCCTCTTTATAAAAGGCTGCATAAGCGTCGCTTCAATTGAGTTTGATGGGATGTTTGTAGCAAGGATCGATTCTCGGAATCGATGCCAAAGGTAAGTGAAATAAATGGAAAGATACGGAAGCAGCAGAGGCGGCTTCAACCGAGGCCCAAGAGAGATGCACGATGCGACCTGTGCAGAGTGCGGAAAGACGTGTCAGGTTCCCTTCAAGCCCGATGGCTCCAGGCCAGTGTACTGCAGCGATTGCTACCAGAAGCACAAGCCTGCCAGGCCACCCAGAAGATACTAAGCTGATCTATCGCATTAGCGATTGTTTCCAGTCGGATATCTATCCATTCACGGGGATAATTGGGGCAGGGCACGATTTGTGGGCCCTGCAGGACTTATTTTTCTGTTATTCTGATCTGAATTCGGCCTCCAGGCACTTTATCCAGCCCAGGCCCGGCTTATCAAAGTACTCGTTCCTTCCTGTTCTCTGCCGCTCCATCTCCTGCATGCTGTGATACGCGGCTGCCCTTCCTCCGGCTTCTAAAAAGATCTGCTCGAGATCCTCATCTGAGTAGCATCTGATCTCCTTTTGGCCCGTGCTCTCTTTGATCAGGGAAAAGATGGTCCTTGGTATCATCCTGCGGGACGGCTCGACAAAATCGCAGGGCAGCAGATACTCCAGGATGAAGATGCTTTTCCCGGAAGACCGAAAGCTGGAGATGATGCGCTTTAAAGCTTCCTCGGAGATATAGTAGCTGATGCCCTCCAGGACAACGATAGTAGCGATATCGCGGCGGCATCCCGCCTGGCACAGCTCCTCTTGGAGGCTTTCGGACGCTATGTCTGCCGTGATGCACCTTAACCTGTCTGCTACCTCTGGAGCGGTTCTTTTGTAGAGCGCCTCCTTCTCGGCCATGCCTGCAAGGTCAACCTCAAAGACTCTGCTGATCTGAGAAGAGCACTGCAACAGCTCCAGACCCAGAGGCGACTTTCCGGCAGCCAGCAGGACCACCTGGCTCCGCTCATGGGCCCGCAGATGCTCCGCGATCTGATGGCGGATGAAATGCTTGCGGTTTAGGATCACCTCGCCGTACCAATCGCATGCTGCCTGGCAGCGGCAAAAGAGGTCAGTGCCCGAGGAGAGGTCGAGCTGGCGGACGAACTCGCCGACGGGGCCTTTTTCATACAGGGGCAAAGCCCAGGCCATGACCAGGGCCGCTGTGGGTTCGAGCTTTAATTTATCCATGAAATTTCTCATAGCTTCAGAACCATTCCATCGCAGGCCACCACGAGGTTTTGGAAATCCGAAGCAGTTTTCGCGCCGTCCAGGCGCTCCTGAAGGGTCCTGTACCGCTCTGCGTCAAAGTGAGTCAGAGCCAGTCGCTTCGCCTGGGCCCGCCGGGCGATCTGGGCCGCGCTCTGCGGGTTGAGGTGAGGCCACGCCTGGCTCTCCTCTCCAGGCCGAAAGGAGCACTCGGCGATGAGAAGGTCGGCGTCCTCGGCGAGGCGCACCGCGCTATCGCAGATGCCGGTGTCCGGGCAGTAGGCCACGACCTTGCCATCCAGCTCGAAGCGATAGCCCAGGCAAGGGGCGGCGTGAACCAGGAAGCGGCACTCCAGGGGGAAGGGCAGCTTGTAAGGCCCCTCGGAGAGCTCGTGCACCTCGACGGGGAAGGGAAGCTCTGGCATTGGGACGGTGAAAGGCTTGTTGATAATAGTATTCAGAACATCTTTCGTGCCCTTCTGGCCAAAGATGGAAAGGCCCTGAGGGAAGCGGAACTTGTTCAAGATGTGCAGGCCCTCGATGTGGTCCAGGTGGAAGTGGGAGAGGAAGAGGTAGACGGGCCTGTCGTCCCGGATGTAGCGGTCGGCCTTGTAGATGCCGTTGCCTGCGTCCAGGAGGATGTGGTATTTTTCGGAATTGATGAGGGTGCAGATGGTGTTGCCGGTGTCGGTATCGTACCAGCCGTTGGTGCCGAGAAAGATGATATCCATCATTTTGTCTCCATCATCCTATCGGTTATACTTTATCCGCTCCGCCCTTCTCCTTCTGCGCTCGCACCAGCTCGCCATAGGCCCTGCCCGCCTCCGTCAGCACAATTCGTCCCTCCTGCAACTTGATCAGCCCCGCCAGCTCCAGCCGGTGCAGGTGGTAGTCGAGCATGCCCGGCCCGACGGCTGCCGCGATCTCGGCCACGGTGAGCCGTCCCTGGCACATGAGGATGATCATCTTCCTGCGGATGGGGTTCTCCAGGGCGTGATGCACCAGGGCCATCTCCTGGGGCGATTCGGGCTTGGCCTTGCATTGGATCTGCATGAAGATGACTTAGGCGAGAGGCGAGCTATCTTTGTTTCGGGCCTTTCCGACGATCACAAATTCTAGCGACCGTTCTTTACTTATCTCATTCCATCCAAAAGAAGACTGAGTGAGATCAAATGGAAGAGGACTTCAAAAAGGCCGTGGAGTTTCACGGCCACGTCTGCCCCGGCCTGGCCATGGGCTACCGGGTGGCCAAGTACGTGAAGGAGCACTATCCCAGGTCCAAGGACGAGGAGCTGGTGGCCATGGTGGAGAACAGCTCCTGCAGCGTGGATGCCATCCAGGAGCTTCTGGGCTGCACCTTTGGCAAGGGAAATCTGGTCTTCAAAGACTATGGCAAGCAGGCCTTCACCTTCTACTCCCGCGACAAGGCCAGGGCTCTGCGCGTCTACTTCCAGAGCGACTTCCTGGAGGGCATGGACCGGCTGCGGCAGAAGGCAATGCAGGGAGAGCTTTCGCCGCAGGATAAGAAGGAGATGGAGGGGCTCCGGGAGAAGATCATCCAGAAGATCCTGACTGCCCCGGACGAGGAGATTTTGTCGGTCAGGGAGGTGGACATCCCCGCCCCGGAGAAGGCCAGGATATATCCCTCCCTCAAGTGCCAGCGGTGCGGCGAGGCCTTCATGGAGATCCTGGGAAGGACGGCGGGCGGGAAGGTGGTGTGCCAGGAGTGCTACGAGAAGATGGTGTGCTGAAATGAAAGAGGAGAACAAAGGGCTGATCAGAGATCTCCTGGCCGTGGCCGCAGCCGTGAGCGCGGGCGCGGGACAGGTGCCTGCAGGTGCACATGGGCGCGGCCCGGCAGGCCAAAGCGAGCAAGGACGAGATCCTGGACGCGATCTTTCATTGCCCCGTCATCGGCCAGACCAGGGTCCTGGCCTCGGCACTCAGGACATTTCAGGAGCTTGAGAAAAAGGAAGCAGAAGCAGAATAATCGTAGTAATAGAATTGACCGAAATGACATTCCAAGACCGCCCAGCCATCGTCCTCGCCGCCTACGGCTCCGCTTACCCTGGGGCTCTGGCCACCTACGACCAGATCAAGGCCGCTTACGAGCGGGCGTTTCCCGGCTCGCCGGTCCGGCTGGCCTTCACCTCCCAGGCCATGCGGCTCAGGCTGGTGGAGAAAGAGGGCCGCGGCATCCCAAGCCCCCTCGCCGCCCTGGCAAAGCTGCAGGACCAGGGCCGGAGAGATGTCATAGTCCAGTCGCTGCATATCATTCCCGGCGCGGAGTTCCACCAGCTCGCCTCCCTGGTGAGGGGCCAAAAGAGCGTGCCAGGCAAGTTCGGCTTCGAGCATCTGGAGATGGGACTGCCTCTTTTGTCGAGCCTGGAAGACTGCCAAAAAGTCTCTTTGCTCCTGCCCCCCACCTGGGAAAGAATCACCGTGAACGGAAGACCGCGAAAGAATCCAAGAGATCCGGAAAAAGAGGCCGTGGCGCTGGTGGGCCACGGCACAGGCCACCCTGCAGACAGCCTCTACTCCCTGCTGGCCCAGGTCTTGGAGAAAGATCACCGCAACGTCTTCCTGGGCACCCTGGAAGGCTTTCCAGGCATCGAGGAGCTGATTTTGCGGCTGAAAGGCTCAGGGACGAGAAAGGTCAGGCTGCAGCCTTTCCTGCTGGTGGCGGGAGGGCATGCTGTGGAAGACATCGCCGGAAATGGCCCTGAATCCTGGAAGAGCATCCTTGAGCGGGAAGGGTTCGATGTTGAAGCAGGCCTGAGGGGATTAGGCGAGAGCGAGGAGATGACGGCCATATTCATTGAGCACACCATGAGAGTGCTGGAGAAGATTGAAAATAAGGTGCAGGCTGAGAAAAGAGTTGGGACCAAAAATCAAAATCCGAAGGCATTTTGACCGACAGATATATAGGCTAATGTAGCCATTAAAGTGAAGCTGCATTGCGTCGATTCAAAGAATTTTTGTTGAGATGTTTTTGTGGCATATATCGATTCTTTGAGTCGATAAAAGGTAAGTGAAATAAGATGGAAAGATATGGAAGCAGCAGAGGCGGCTTTAGCAGCGGTCCAAGAGAGATGCACGATGCGACCTGTGCAGAGTGCGGAAAGACGTGTCAGGTTCCCTTCAAGCCCGACGGCACAAGGCCCGTTTATTGTAGCGATTGCTACCAGAAGCACAGGCCTGCCAGGCCGCCCAGAAGATATTAAAACTGATTTGATTGGTCTCTAATCGATCTGTTTTAGCCGGAGAGCATCCGCACCTTGCGGATCAGAAGACTGCAGGGATGAAAATCTTGCCCTGCAAATTTTTGATTCTTGCAGCCCATGCGGCGGATCGACAAAATAATCCTGGATATTTGGCTTTCTGGCTAGGCTAACGATATACCATAACAATAAAAAACATAATCTGATGCTGGAAGAAAAGGCGCGACGATGAAACTTAATAAAATTATACAAAATGAAGAGCGGATAGATAGCATTCTCAAAGAGGCTGCAGAAGGATATGGAGACTTGATAGCTGCAGCCTTAATCCATAAAGTGAGCCTGAAATCTCTGCAGGCCAGAGTGATTGAGCTGCGCGATCTGAGGATTGCATGGATTTCGTAGACGAAAGGATGGTGCACTATTCGGGAAATGCCTGCGCAAACTGCGGAAAATCCAGCTCTTCCCCGGCATCTGATGAACCAGGATCAAGGGAGCTGAAGCTCTGCGACGTCTGCCTGGAAGAGAGGCACATCTGTCAGGACGATCTGATGGTGAAGGTGAGGAGACAGTTTAAGCTGAGCAGATCTCCCCATCTCAGGAGCTGCTTTCTCAGGCTGCTGCTCTCTCGTGATGTTGACCTGGAGCCCTCCGGGTGGAGAACTGGTATGGCTCTGGGATGCGAGCTAAAGGATGCAGGCTTTGCTCTTCAAGAATCGAAGCAGATTCTAATCAAGGCCGGAGCAAATTCGAATAGCGTCAGCAATCTATTGAATGTGCTTTACGCTAAGAAAGGCTCCGGACCTCTGAACTGTGAGCAGATCAGAGTTCTTGATGTGGTCTGCGACGAATGTCCCCATCAATTCCTGATTTCACCGCGGGAGCATAAAACGGATATATCCTGAGCACATTTCTCGCTGCTCTCGCAGCCGCATTTAAAAGCACATCTTTATTCATCTCTTTGAAATGGCAAAGTAATAAAGCGAGGCCAGGATAAGCCAGGCTCCCCCTGCCAGCAAGACGGTCCTGCCGCTGGGCAAGAAGATCTGAGCGGCGAGGATGGCCGCCATCAAGATCACCGCCAGCCGCTGAATGTGCGGAAAGAAAGGCACCTTCCAGGCCAGCTTCTCCGGGCTGTTCTCCTGCAGCATGCGCCGCAGTCCCGGCTGGCTCAGAGCGATCATCAGCCAGGAGAAGAGAAATCCGAATCCTGAGAGGCTGGCCAGCCAAAGGTAGGCGAAATCGGGATAGAGGTAGAAGACCATGGCCCCCAGAAAGAGAACCAGACAGCAGAGAGCTGTAGCATTCGCGGGCGTCCCGGCCTTTCCGACGCGGGCCAGAGCTTTTGGGAAGTAGCCTTCCCTGGCCATGGAGAAGAGGACTCTCGATGTGGCATAGACACCCATGCCGATGGTGGAGAGGGCCGCAGTCAGTACCACGAAGTTCATGGCCAGGGCTGCAGCTGGCCCAAGCAGAGATCGGAAGGCATCGGTGTAAGGGCTGGAGCTGATGCCCGCCTGGTTCCAGGGAAGGACGCTCACCAAAACCGCAGTCGAGACCATGTAGAGCACGATTATTATCAGCACGCTTCCAATCAGGGATTTGGGGATATCCCTATCAGGCCTCTTGCTCTCCTCGGAGGCCATGCCTATGGCCTCAGCTCCACCGTAAGCGAAGACGACCATCATCATCGCCCCCAAGATGCCGCCAAGGCCGGCGGGCGCGAAGCCTCCCGAGGCCGCATAGCTGCCAGGACCCGTCTGCCAGCCTGCAGGGCTGAAGAGAGCCGCGAGGCCTGCCAGGATGAAGGCCACCAGGGCCAGGGCCTTGATCATACTGAGCCAGAACTCCGCCTCTCCGAAGAACAGGACTCCGGCAGCGTTCACCGCTATCACCAGGGCGGCTATCAAGAGGTAGAAGGTCCAGTTGGGCAGGACGGGAAACCAGGTGTGCAGTATCTCCCCAGCCACTATAGCCTCCGTAGCCGGGCCGAGGAGAAACGCCAGCCAGTAAGTGCAGCCGGTGACAAAGCCTGCCCAGCCGCCTAAGGAGAGGCTGACATAAAACTGAAAGGATCCGGCGGCGGGCATGGCAGCCGCCATCTCCGCCAGCAGGGCCACCACCAATAGAGTGACCAACCCGCCCAGGGCGTAAGATATTATGACCGCAGGTCCTGCCGCATTTATGGCGGCTCCCGCTCCTAGCAGGTATCCGGCACCGATTACTGCTCCCAGGGACATCATGGTCAAATGCCTGGCCAAGAGATCGCGCTTAAGGGCTTGCACCAACATCCTCACCAGCTTTGATTTGCACTAACCAGTTCGGTTTTATTAATACATATTTATAACAATCCTATATTTCAAATCAGACATGAGACGATGCGCTGTTGATATTGCGCATGTTTAACTGGCTCGTATTCATTGGTCATCGGTTAAGGAATATTAAATATATTTCATCATTTGATTTTTACAAAATGCGAACATAGTAACGCCTGCTCAGCTGATTTTTCGATCTCAGCGATAGTATCGCTAAATAGCTGACTCATAATCTTAGGCTAAAATTTAGCATGGGCAGAATTATATATTCTTAACCGATGACCAATGGGCTCGTATTAGATGTACCTAAGCCATCAATACTTTTAAAAGTGTTGCTTTGCCATAGATAGCTGATCAGCGGCCTATAAATTCTTACATGAATCTTTAGAGCGATGATAAATCGGAGAGGAGAATATATCAGTCTGGATGTCATGCCAACTGGATGGTGCGGCATATGAACTACTGGGAGATGCAGAAATCCTTTTGGAAAACGCCAACTGGAATAGTGATATGGATTGTATTGCTGGCGGCCATGCTGGGCGGGGGCCTGCTGGCGCTCAACGTCTTCGTCTCTCCCTATCCGGTTATCGAGTTCTTTGATGCCAAACCGGTGGTAGTCAGCCCTGGAAATGCCTCCAATTTGAGCTGGAGCGCAGTTGGTGCCAACCGGGTGGAGATCGATCCGGGAATCGGTCAGGTCGAACTCAAGGGATTCAGAGAGGTGTCGCCGCAGGAGACCACGACCTACACGCTGACGGCAGTGAACGGGACTAGGAGCAGATCCAGGGATGTCAGGGTGATCGTGAAGAGATGATAGCAATGGCTCAAAGGGGGTTTGCAGAACGAGAATAATATCACTATCATTGATCCTGTTTATCTTGCTGCCGATCATAGGATTGGCCGCTCAGGATGAGGCCTACGGCGTGGTCACGAACATCGTGGATGGTGACACCTTTGATGTGACCATCGAAAAAGCCGATTCAAGGATCGTCTCCGGCGTGGAGCGCATCAGGCTTGCAGACGTGAACTCTCCGGAGATAGAGACGGCACAAGGCCCCTCGGCTAAGGATTTCACCTTTGCCGTGCTGATGAACAAGAGGGTTTACCTGGACATCGATGACCTATCAGGCAATGGCCGCGACACCTACGGCAGGCTCGTCTCTGTCGTTTATCTCACGGGATTCTACGGCCAGCCCTTGGCCTCGCCCAACTTCAACCGCATGCTGGTGGACTCCGGACACGCGGTCTTGGATAACTTTACCAACAATGAGTTCAATCCCAAGGATTGGTGGTCAGGACAGGATTCAGGGTCTATAGCTTTGCCGTTGGAGAATCTGCTGCAGGATCCGCTCCGCCAGCTTCAACAGTCTGCGGGCAATGAGCTTGACCAAGAGGCAAGAGGGGCCTGGGACTGGATAAATGATCAGATATCGATGCGTATGGCTTCGCGTCAAAAAGCCTGAGGAATTGACAGGCAAGAAACGGCCAGAGGCTCATGATGGGATTATGCTGAAGAGAAAGCATATTCGGGATCTCAGAGCCAATCCTCTTTTTATTGCAGGTGATTATATGCTTCACGGCAGTGCCCCAGGCCAGGCAGGCAGCAGAAATGCCTGGAGTCGCGTGATCTATTAAGGATGCCCGACAACGCCAAAAATGAAAATTTTGGCTGTCCTCCCTGGCAAGGTGCATTCCTTACTTTATTATTTTGATACAGTGAAAGGTCTTATTCTTGCCAGACGGCTGGATTGATTGCTGTGAAAGTGATGGATGTCCGGAGGATGAGATTAATCCATAACTTTATAATTTTTCTCAGTCGTAAAAGTTATAAACTTTAAAAAATATCTGTCTATGTATGAAGGACAAAGCTAGATCGAGGACTTACTATAGCCTGGCTCGTGAGAAACTAATGGAGAACTATCCCAAGATATTCAGCTTCATGCTGATCTTGGCATTGATCTCCTTGACTGGTCTGGCCGCCTTTCTGATATCTGATATCCTGTCCTTCGGATCAGACTCTGCTCACAAAGGAGCGCTGGTTGGCATCGATCTCCAAGATAGGGGAAAGAGCATTCTGGCAATTCTGAACGGGAATGATGAGAAAACGAATCTGATGGCCGCGAATAATTCCGAAAATGCGAAAGGCATCCTCACTGGAACAGAGAACCTGAGCGCTCAAGTAGAATCATCCAATTCCTCGCGAACTGGCACTTCATTCTCACAAAGCCAGGTTTCTGGAAGCGCCACCGCTGACGGTACGACATCAAGCAGCAGCTCCGATAAACAAACCAAGAAAAGAAAAGTCAACTCTTCGAGCAGAAAAAACGATTTCATTGCCTCAAGTGCTGATTCCTCGAAATCTGCAAAGGAGAGCGATGACCAACTGAATCAGACACAGGTGAATCAGACACAGCAAATTCAAACAATGATTAACCAATCACAAAAGAATCAGTCACGGATAAATGATTCTCAAATCATTCGGCTTCAGGCAAATGATTCTCAAATCATTCAGCTTCAGGCAAATGATTCTCAAATCATTCAGCTTCAGGCAAATGATTCTCAAATCATTCAGCTTCAGGCAAATGATTCTCAGATCAACACTTCCCAAGCAAGCGAACCGAAAATGGAAATAAGCTCAAGCAGCAATATAAGCGGAGACCTTCTGACCGCAGAACCAGCAAACATCGAGACGAAAAATAGCGTCAATCTCTCGAGCCAAAATAACATCAGCGTCTCATCCGATAGTATCCTGGTGGACTCTTCGGCCAGCCTGGCTGCCGAAGACCAAGCCCAGAAGGATCATGCGGATTCGGACGCTGCAACGGCGGATAGTGGCCTTAACCAGGCCAAAGATGCCTCTAAATCGCCCGAGGTAAGACTGGAGTTCAAAACCGATTCGGCCACCGAACCTAAGTCAGAGAACGTCCAGAATCCGGAAGAGATGAGCAGCGGGGCAGCTTCAAGCAGCGACGTTCCATCGGATCTCCAGGTCGCCGAAAGCATTCAGGCCGAGGAGATAAATGCCGTTGCCGAATCCCCAAAGAGTTCTACAATTCAATTCAATCCTGAGCCCCCCAAGAAGGAAGGAAATTCTGGCAAGACAAGCCGCATAACCACACCGTCCAGCAGAGCTCAAAAGAAGCTGCAAATTGCAAAAACTCAGCAGATGACTGACCGAAACAAGCACAGCACGAACCTGAAGAAAAAATCAACGCTGTCTCGGGCAAACCCTCGGTCGAAAAAGCCTTCTGGCTAGATCAGATTTTTTACGTCGTCTCGGAAAGTGGTCTAGTTGCAGAGAGTCCATCTATACACAAGATCCGACTTCACCACATCCTCGGGAAGTGTGGGCGCAATTGGCCTCTCCTGGCCTTCTGGAATCCCGCGGAGGCTGCGGAAAATCTGCGGCCAGGGATCATTAGATGATAATTTAATTTAGTGAAAATATTTACGCAACTGGCAAACGTTTTCTGTCTCACGCATTTATAAATTAAAAATTAAATTATAGGGCAGAGTAATTAAAATCTTAGATAAGTTTAACTAGTATGCTGGTCACCAGTTATAATAATTCCTTAATAGTTATGGCTTGCTAAGCTAGCGCAAGAACTCAGTGTATCGCTAAAATGCGAAATCAAAATAAAGGGATGAAATTGAATTGGCTCATCTTCGCCTTCCTGGGCACGATCTTCTTTTCCGCGGCTGGAGTGCTGGATAAGCTCCTCCTCAGCAGCTATACAAACGATTCCAAAGCCTATATCGTCTGCCAAGTCTTAGCCCAACAGCTCTTCACCGTCCCCGTGATCATAATAATTGGTGTGAATTTTGTCTATCCTGAATCCCTCTTCGCCCTTCTCTTTGGATGTCTGCAGGTTCTTCCTTCCATCTTTTTCATGCGAGCTTTGCAGGTTGAGGAGGCATCGAAGGTCACAGCCCTGGAGTATGTGTATCCCTTATTTGTCTTCATTGGCTCCGTATTCCTTCTGGGAGAGATGCTGGAGCCGAAACACTGCGCTGGCGGGCTGCTGCTTCTGATCGGCACTCTTCTCATCTCTTACAAGAACAGCGATTCGAATAGCTCAAGAGGACCGGTGGGCCTCATGGCCCTATCTCCGGCCATCAAGCCCTTCCTGTCTTACTGGATCTTAACCGCCCTTTATTATCTGTCCCTCAAGTATCTTCTCGTCTTCATCGACGAATGGCATCTTTACACCTGGTCTTCCCTGGGCAGCCTGGTGGCAGTCGTGCCCCTCATGAGCATTCCATCCACCCGCCGCGAGGTTTTGGGCTTCTTTGCCGGAGGGAGCTACGCCATCGGGGGACTGATCTCCGAGGAGACCTTCCAGTTCCTGGGACTAATATTTTCCATCTTCGCCTATTCCCTCGGTTCAGTGTCCCTCGTTTCCAGCGTGGGAGCCATTCAGCCCATCCTGACAGTGATTCTGATCCTCGCTTTGGGAATCATCATGCCGAAGTTGGCAAGAGAGATGGATGAGAGGACCGACCGCAGGGCATTGATGCAAAAATCACTGTCATTCATGATCGTGCTGTTGGGCATCTACTTTGTCAGCTAGGCTTCATTCAAAGCTTCCAGATAGCAGTCGTAGGCTTTCTTGTTAAAGCAGACGGCCATCACCGCCCTTGAACGATTCCTCTCCAGGAAGGAGTTCATCTCCCGAAGGGCAATGCGACTGGCTCGCTCCACGGGAAAACCGTATGCTCCTGCGCTTATGGCCGGGAAGGCTATACTCTTTATGCCGTGCTGCTCGGCCAGGGCAAAGCAGCTCCGGTAGCAGCGAGCCAGGAGGTCGTCCTCGCCGTGGCCGCCACCGCGCCAGATTGGCCCCACGGTATGGATGATCCAGGGCGCGGGCAGCCTGTAGCCCCTGGTTATCCTGGCCTCGCCAGTCGGGCAGCCTCCGATCCGGCGGCATTCCTCCAGAAGCTCTGGACCAGCGGCGCGGTGAATGGCTCCGTCCACTCCCCCTCCGCCCAGGAGGGAGTTGTTGGCGGCATTGACGATGGCATCGACCTTCATGGTGGTGATATCGGCCATTACCAGGCTGATTATGCCTGAGCGCATGGAATACCTTTCCATAACTGTGAGTCTATATCCTTCGCCTAAAAAAGCTTTTATTTATCTATTAGTTATTATTAATACCAGCGAGTCGGCTATGGCAGATCTTCCGAGAAGCAGATAAATTCTCTCGTCAATCTCCTCGGCATGAGTCTCTCAATGATATCCCCCACCCCTCGCAGCAGAGGTTCTATGCTCCCATATACTGTCTTGCTGTGCTCTCCATCAGGCCAGAACTTCTCAAGCCGTTCCTCTTCCAGAAATGCCGCAGTGAGATTCGCCTGAGGATCAAGGTCCGCAGCCAATATCCTTAGCCCCAAATCGGCATACATCCAGGATAGGTGATAGACCAAGGAGGGCTTTCCGACACCGCCCTTATTATTGAAGAATGCGATAATTGGGGCGCTCATCATTGCCTCCTAACCGTTACCAGGATATAATTTTGCTCCACATCGAGCTGGGGAGTTCGTTCCTTCATAGGTCCTGTAAAGAATCACGTTGCGGACTAACTGCTAAAGAGCAGACAAGGGATATCTTCAACACCCTTCCCGGAAAGTTCTTTAAGGCCCCCTTGCATTGCAGCCTTTCGATCCCATGCCTGACAAGAAATCCTTCCAGCGGATGAGAACGGCCAGCCTGCTTATCCTGATGCTCCTGGCCTTCCTGACAGCGATAGCCCTGATAGCACCAATCCTGGAAGCGCAGACCGCTTCTGACTCAGCCGGCTCTGGCTCCGTTCCGGTCTTCGGCTACCAAATAATCAAAACCTATCCTCACGACAGCGCAGCTTTCACCCAGGGGCTGGTCTATGACAAGGGAATGCTCTACGAAGGAACGGGAGAGTTTGGCCAATCAAGTCTGCGCCGGGTCGATCTGGAGACGGGTCGGGTTCTGAAGCAGAAAAGCCTGGCGGGCACTCTGTTCGGTGAGGGCGTTGCCGTCTGGAAGGACCGGCTCATCCAGCTCACCTGGAGGTCTGGCATCGGCCTGGTCTACGACAAAGAAAACCTGACAAGGATCGGGGAATTCAGCTACGAGACCGAGGGCTGGGGGATAACCTCCGATGGAAGGAATCTGATCATGAGCGATGGCACGGAAACGCTGCATCTCCTTGATCCCGAGACCTTTGAGGAGCAAGGACAGATAAAAGTGAAGGCCGATGGCGTGCCGGTTAAAGGCCTCAATGAGCTGGAGTACGTCAAAGGAGAGATCTACGCCAACGTGTGGCCGACCAACTGGATCGTCATCCTCTCCCCAGAGACGGGAGAGGTGAAAGGCGTATTTAGCCTGCAGGGGATTTTGCAGAAAGGAGATGACCAGCAGGACGGCCAGAGGGTGGATGTGCCAAACGGCATAGCCTATGACAATGAGGGCGACAGGCTCTTCGTGACCGGAAAGCTGTGGCCCAAGATCTTCCAGATCGAGCTGGTGGCAGAGAATAAGAAAAGTAAGTAGCTCCGGGAGAATGATAATATCAGCCCGCCCTCGATCATACCTGCAAACTTTATGGAAAGATATTCTCTCTAGCGCCGAAGGATTATCCAAGAACTGTAAGCGGCTTCATCGAAAGGCGAGCCCAAAGGATCGGGTCTAATCGCTTTCTCCCTCGTATTTGAAGGAGAGCCTGACCTTGGCCCTGTACTCGGCTACCCTTCCGTTCTCAAGCCGAACATCCAGCTCCTTGACCTCCGCGATCCGCAGGTCCCTCAGGGTCTTCGTGGCCCTATCAATCACGGTCTTGACCGCATCTTCCCAGCTCGTCTTGGAGGTTCCAACCAGCTCTATTATTTTGTAGACATCACCATCGGCCATACTTCAATCACCCCTAAAATCCCTGATTATAATTGGTCCTTTCTCATTGATATAATTTGCTAAGTAATAGAAGTTCAAAGTCAGCAAAATCCTGAAATAATATCCATGCTCCTTCTGCCCCCAGCTTAAGAGGGATCTCGATCTTGACCAGGCATTCAGGCGACATGCTGTCAGGCGGCGCAAATTCATGCAACACCGTAGGAATCGATGACCTGTCCGTCTACATGCCCAGACTCTTACTGCCGACGTCCGGTGAGTTCTCCGCCTCCCGAGGCATCGATCCTGCCAAATTGACCCGGGGAATCGGCATCGAGCGGATGGCCATTCCCGATGCCCATGAGGATGCAGCGACCATGGCGGCCATGTCGCTCTTGGAGCTGATGCAGCGAGCCGATCTTGCGCCGGAGGAGATTGACAAGATCTACGTGGGGACGGAGTCGGGGGTCGACGAGGCCAAGGCCATAGGAACCTACATCATAGGCATGCTGGAGAAGGTCTATGGAAGGGGCTCCTTTCCAGGATTGCTCCACGGTGGAGTTCAAATCCGCCTGCATCAGCACTACCCTGGAGCGGATCTATGGATCCTTCACCAGGAATGAGAACGACTTCTTCCGGCCACTGGGGAATCGCACCGCAATGGTAAATGGAAAGCACAGCAATCTCTGCTACCTCGATGCCATGGAAGGAGCCTTCGACGCCTTTGCCAGGAGAGCTTTGCCAAGGGGAATAATAAGGCCGGGCGATGGAGAGTGCGTTACCGATTTCATTCATCACCTTCTCTTCCATATTCCCTATCCCAGAATGATCGAGTACGCCTCTGCCGCCATCTTCAAGCACGAGTGGAGAGGACTTCCCAGATGGAAGGATATCGAGACCGATATCGGAAAAGAGCCTAATTCTCATGACATTGAAGATCGGGAGAAGCGCCTGGCACAGGATGCGGAGTTTGCCAGGCGATTTGCCAAGTCCAGGTAGTTCCTGGAAGCGTTCAACGCCAAAGTGAAGGATACTGCTGCGATATCCCGTCAGGTGGGAAACATTTACACCGGCTCCATCTACCTGGGCCTGGCCAGCCTAATGGAGCTGGGAAGGATCGACCCAGGCGAGAGATTGTGCTTCGGAGCCTACGGAAGCGGATGCTCAGCCCTGGTCTTCTCAGGAATGGTGCAGCCGGGAGCGCCTGCAGTGCCTTCCATGAATATCTGGGAAAGGCTGGAAAAGAGAAGGCAGATATCGCTGGATGAGTACGAGAGGCTTCACCAAGGAGAAATGAAAGAGAGCATATTGGCGCCTTACCAGGAGTTTGCTCTGCTGAAGATAGATGAGCAGGGATACAGACATTATGAATATGCGAATTAGAACGCCCGCTTACCAGAAGCGCTTATCAAAAGCTCATTGCTTCCTTGGGGCAGGCTTCCACACACCGCGCACATTTGATGCAAAAGGATATTGCAGCTAGTTTCAGAAATCATTCTAAGTTAATAATATAAATAATCGGTATTTTTCCTATAAAAGACGACACGAACACAAAAAAATATTTGTTAAGTAAATTATATATACTGTTATGAACCATAACCTATCCTAGCGAAGGTGAGTGGCATGAAGAAGTTCATCTGTAGAAACTGCGGAACTGTGAATGAAGTTAGCACGGAAGTCCTGAATGAGGATGGGGACGATTGGCTGGAGTGTGCCCTCCCACAGGGCTTCGAATGGATTCTGCCTGCGGGTAAGATAACGCCCGTCCTGGGCGAGCCGATATACATCTCAGCCATGGGAGAGCAGTTATCCTATCAAGCATACCTGGATACGTACAACGTTGATCCTGAAATAGCTTACCATCTGATGCGAGGAAGGATCAATGCGCGAACGGCATCCAGGATAATGAGCAGACAGTCCAAGGTGAAGGCTCAAGTCAGCTCAAAGATGAGATCCCAGAACTGGCTGGACGAGGATGATTGGACTGCCTGAAAAGACATAGGCAAAAAAATCTGCAGCCTTTCAAAAGTCTCTGCATCGCTGTCAAGGTAGCTAAAATCCTGCCCAGACGGGCGGGACTCTTTTTTGCCTTTGCTGCATCAATTTATCCAATTATTAGCTTATTGGATACCATTTTGAATAAAAATAGGATACGACGTTGGCAAGGCCAAATTCAAGCTGCCAGAGCATAGATACTCTGCCCTGATCCATAGTAGGACTCAAAGATATGGTGATAAACAACAACACACTTCTGCTGATACAGTTCTTTTGTATAGGCCCTCGGTAGTTGATCTAAGGCATCCTCAATGAAGAGCTTGACCACGGCTCTCGATTGCATACGCTTGCGCCAGTCAAGGACCAATTTCTCCTCCTTTAGACGCTTAAGTAGATCTCTAGCTACTCCCTTGACCTTCTGAAGTTCCTTGTTATCCAGTTTCATCTCCGGTTTGGTCAGAAGATCGAATATCGCAAGTTCTTCATCTGAGAGGCCCTCTTTCAAGCCCCTCTTATTCTCATCATTGAGTTCTTTAATGAACTTCATGAGGTTCTCAAAGAAGGCATCCTTATCGCAGGCCCCGCTGTTATATTCATTTATCATCTTCTGGAACTTAGTAGTTGTAACAAAATAGTTTAGGCAACTTTTTATATCGGGAGTACGCTATTAAGTTATATGGATGAATTAAGTGAAATAAAAAGTAGATATGATTTTGTCAAACCATTTTTTAATGAGA
>Ga0315280_10000360_pt1 | contig 83996 bp, 89 predicted proteins | sample YL17G06_40_MG_FD_203697 | JGI IMG/M metagenome (GOLD analysis project Ga0315280, IMG submission 203697) | Sediment microbial communities from Yellowstone Lake, YNP, Wyoming, USA - YL17G06_40 | ecosystem: Environmental > Aquatic > Freshwater > Lake > Sediment | place: USA: Wyoming | collected... | reverse complement strand
ACCCACCCTCGTGAACATGGAATCCCTAGTAATCGCGCGTCACTAGCGCGCGGTGAATACGTCCCTGCTCCTTGCACACACCGCCCGTCGTTCCATCCGAGCGACTTCTGGGTGAGGCGTGGTCTTTGTTGGCTGCGTCGAATCTAGGTCTCGTAAGGAGGGAAAAGTCGTAACAAGGTGGCCGTAGGGGAACCTGCGGCCGGATCACCTCCTATGTAAATAGCCTTGCAGAATCGACTGGAGGAGAAAGCAGGGTGAACCACGAACACGCCAGAGCCTATATCGCAGTTTTTTATCAAAAAATCTTCAATACGGTAGGCGCTATGTGATTCTTTGCCAAGAACAAGCAAACTTCGGTTCGGTTCTAGAGACAAATCCTTCTGGTTGAGTCCCACTCCTTCCATGACCTGCTGCCGTGATTATTTCGATGCTGGTCTGGTGTCTATCATGCAGCATTGCCTGTTGCATCTTTCAAATGGACTACTTCGACATTGCCTCGGCACCTTTTCTTTATGAGTTCGAGGAAATCGGGGGCAAGTTCCACTAGAACAGCTTTTCTTCCTAACTTCATAGCCACTTCTCCCACAGTTCCTGACCCGGCGAAAGGATCCAAGACAATGCCAGTTGGCGGGCAGCCTGATCTCATAGCTGTTTCAACCAACTTTGTTGGAAATACAGAGAAATGGGCCTCAGAGTACTTTTCAAGCGCTATTTTCCAAACGTCACCGGGGTTTCTTCCTTTTTCATGAGGTTTAACTGTTTGAAGCACCGCAACCTTCTCGGTCACTACCCTGTCACAGATATCATTGAAATTCAATATCTCTTTTAGACGGCTCCAATCTTTTGTTTTCGGGATTGATCCCCCTTTTCCCCAATGCCCAAAGTCTCTTCTAAACCAGTGACCAGCGGTGTAGGCGTAGCCCAGCGTCTTGTCTATGTCCTCAATCGGCATTCCCTCTTCTTCTCGCCAGAACCTCAAATACTCCGCTATTAGAAGTTGAGGGACGTTCCAGCGACGTTTTACCGTCAGATATTCTCCTTGAATTGCCAGTCTGCCTGCCGGTGAGGCCATGGATATTTGGTTCATTCCCGCCTTTAGAAACTTGCTGCTTTTTGGAATTTTCGTAAGGTACTTCTTCAGCTTAGCACCTGCATCGACTACTTCCTTGACTTCGCCTCTTACGATAACGATGTCACCGAATTCTGGCACAGGAAAAGTTTCTGCGCTTTTGCCCAAGGTCTTCTGGCATTCTGGGCAAACAAGTTCTTCTAGGTTTGCAAAGGACATTATCATGCTCCAGTAGTTAATGGTTCCTTTGCATAGAGGGCATGCGAAGCTTATCTCTTCAGGATAGCTCTTTGATGGATCGCCGAACGGTATCCATTCTTTGCCGTCGCCATTCCATTCAACACAAACTTCCGTTGGATTGTTCACGACGTAGCGAACGCCAATAACTTTCCCTTTCCGCCCCTCTCTTTCTAGGAGGGAGTCAACAACTTTGAGTCCAATCAATTCTTTGGGTTCAAATGACAGTAAGCGCGTGTAGTACTCGAGTGTTTTGGTTTTTTCAGAAACAGCTTCAATGTTAAAATAGTGGACTTCTTTGCCATCATCTCGTATAAAGAAAAGCACAGGTTCATACACGTAATTGAATCTGTCTCGAGCTGGAGTGGGCATGGCATTCGGTTTCCACCAAATAATCTTGTTCTTCAAGGTGAACCCTCTTTTACTCATTTGAAGGGCTATCATCTCAGGTATCAATAGAAGCTCCCCATTCACATACTTGTACCCCACATTAAGGAAAACAGTGGCCGTTTTCTTCAATTTAGGCCGAAGTTTTTCAAACACCGTAGTAATCTCTTCAACGTATTTTTCTGGTTTTTTCTCTCTGCCTATTTGATCTTGATGATTATAATCGCGTTGCATCCAATATGGAGGAGACGTAATCACGCAATCTGCGAAATTATCTGGTAGAGATTTGGCAACTTTTCTGATGTCTCCTATTAAGACTTTGGGCACCCAAATGTCATCGATTCTTCTGAATTTTCCAAAATCTGTTTCATCGCCCTTAGTGTTGAGCGATACTGCTTCGCTCTCGGGTTGAGTTCTTGGGCAGTCTCCCATTTTGCTCACCATGCTTTACCACGAATCAAGAGGCTTCCAGATGGAATGTTGTCACCTAATCCTTTTTAAGTCTAGCAACGCGCTCTAGATTACTCGACAACATTGCCCTTGCCAAATGGAATGTAATCTCTTATCTCCTCAACTGAGGCTTTCAAGACCTTTTCACGCGCTTCTTTAGGCATTTTCCGAGCTAGGACGCCTAAAGCACGCTTAAACAATTCTTTACCCGCTAAGTCCCCAGGCATAATTGTCACGTAGTCCTCTGTTTTGGCCTTGACGCTGCTCACAGGTCCGCCTACAAATCGGATTGCACCGTTTTTTCCGGTTATGACCCCAACGGCCAGCTTAAGGGCGACCCCTCTGAGCCAATTTCGCTCACCGCGAACAACAAATGCGCCGTGTCCTACAGATTCACCAGAAGTCCCGGCTTTGCTTAGCTGTTCGGGCTTAACCCAGTAGACGTCAACGCTTCCGAAGCCTTCACGCCAGCCTCTAGAATGGGCTGCGGCAAACTCTCCAGCTTCACGAAGACATTGCTCACTGGGCTTTTTACCCTCTGTTTTAATGACGACAAACGGTGCTCCAACGATGTCAGCGTGGAAAACAATATCACTATTGTCAGTGTGCTTTTTGATTAGAACCTCGTTTGATGTGGCATCCCTTCCGGCTATGACCAAGAAGCCGTCAGAGGAGGTGAACCATCTGAACTTTTCAAACCACTCTTTGTGCTTGATTTTACGCTTGGCAAGCTCTTCTACTGCTTCGGCTGGCTTGCCACGTTCTGCTGCTTGAGCCTCAGCTATCTTCGCCTTAACTTCTTCAAGCTTCTTGTATGAATCATTCAAGGCTGTTTTTGTGCCTTCAAGCTTTTGCTTCGCCCTTTTGCCGCGTTCATAAAAGTCTGCTGCATTCTCAAACAATGTCCTGCGCAGATCTAAGCTGAACGTTAGGCCATCTATGGAAACATTAACGAATAAGCCTTTAGTGTCAAAGGAATCAAAGAACGCCCATGGCTTCTTGCCAGCTTGTTTTTCGGCAAGAGCTTCAGAAACGATAACCTTCCACTCTTTCCCGCTTTGCTTGCCAGCCGAAAACTTGTCCATCAAAACCTGCAGGTCGCCGATATGCTCGTAAATCACATTGCCGACACGCTTATCCTGTTCCGCTTTAGCTTCGGCTTCAACCTTCGCCTTCTCCTGATCAGCGACAATGCGCTTCAACCTTGCAGCTTCGCGCTCTAATTCTTCAATTTCCATGCCAACCATGGCCTGTTCGATTGTTGAGATTCTGACATAAAACTCATCTAGGGCTTCATTGAAGCTGTCATAGAGCTGAAGCTTGAGCCCTTCGACTTGGTAACGTTTGAGTCTAAAGGGCACAACATCAATGTAGTCACCAGCTTCGTCCAAGACTATGCAAGGTTCTAATTTGCCGCTCGCAACCTCTGTGAGCGAATCTTTCAGACTGTTGAAAACAGCTTCAATTTCGTCACTACCCAACGTGTTGCAAGGCTTAGTCTTGTCTACGCCAGCCTTTAACAGAATCTCTTCCGCATAGACCCCGCCAATGCTTAGAAAACGTGCGACCGCCCTGACGACTGCAACATCACCGGAAGACTTCAACGCTTCTAAAAGTTCTTCCCTGCTGGTCTTGAACGGATTCTTTCCAGTGGATGGGGCAAAACTGAAAACTTCGCCACGGACGACGTTTCGATCACGCATCCTCTTGTAAACCAAAGCCTGCAAGATCTGACGGTTTTCGCCTACGAGAATGATGTTGCCGTCACCAAAAAACTCCAAAACGAGCTTCAACGCATTCGTTCGAGTCCTGAAGGACAGGATGACCACTCTTTCGAATTCATGTTGCTCAACGTTCGTCAGCCAAGCGTTTCGAAGATGTTTCCTCAACGCCATGCAAAACGCAGGTGGCATGAGAGGTTTCTCTAGGGAATAAGCGGTTAAATGCAGCCGTTTACCGGCCTCCAAAATCAGCCGGAAAGCTGGTTTATCAGTCTTATGGAGCTTAATTAGCAATGTTTTTGCATCTAGCTGATAGATGTTGTTGACATGTGAATCCAAGACTGCCTCTCTCAATTCGCGTACAACCGCGGCAACATCGAAGCTTGTGAACTCCTTCTTATGCAACTGGCAACACACTTCTTTCAAAAATATTAATCCTCACTATAAATAGGCATCTCTATCTTTTTGCGCGCGTGATTTGTAAAAAAACAAGTAACTGAATCAACTGTTAATATTTCTGCTGTGGAGGAGAAAGGAGGTGATATTTTGGTAACCAAAAAGGACTTGACAATTGTTGTTTTGGCTGCTCTCTTATTAACAGCTGCATTGTTCATGATATTCCCCACAAGAAGCTCGCCTTCTGCAGGTAAGTATGATCCTTGGACGGACATTGACGCTAATGGAAACGTGAACATTGTAGATATTAGTAAAGTTGCAAAAGCATTCGGCACGTTTGGAGACCCAACCAGACCGGTGGTAATAACAGGCTACAACTACGTGGAAAACCCAACCTATGTTGTTCTAATGAATCAAACTCTCACAAACATCACCGTTTCAACTGCTGGATATCGAATGATAACCGTGAGCCTTTACGCCCAGAGCAAGGATGCACATCAATTCGAGATTTTCTGGGGATACAAGATAGCCGGAAGATTTGCGTATACCACCACTCAAACACTGACATCCGACACAACCATACATGTAATAAAACCCATATGGTATCAAAACGTTCATTCACCGCAATTTGTTCTCTCCCTTGAGATTACATTCTCAGAGTTTTGGTTGTCAATCAATAACAACTCGGTAGATCGCGAACTAATTGCAACGGTAGTTTACAGTCTAAACGCATAGTTGCTACTCTACAAATGGCAAATGAAACATAGAAACACTGCTTTCGAGATTGAATTAGCCAAAACCCATTTTCTACCGCATGGTGAGAAGCCATTCGCTTCACCATTTCCGCTTTCTCCCTAAACTCTAGTGATTTAAACAGGAGAATAACATTTGTGGACCGCCATTTGTAGCGAGCGAATTCAAACGTGCCATTGAGCTGTAAGAAGAGTTAATATGTCAACAGGGTAACCGCAGGAGGTTCAGTATGAGTATAGGAAAGCTTTTTTACCCTTTTACTTAATTACAACAGCTAATCATAATCATAAGGAAATTTGAAAGAAGGTGGAAATCAATATTCAAGCTTGACCTACAAGTTGGGCAAATCTGGCTTCAAAATGTAAGTTGCAAAGGCGTTGAGGAAACGTGAAGCCGCTGGAAACTGTGTATTGGTTAAGATTCGCGTTTGGCATTTTAGCTGCCCTTGTGTGCGTGGGCTATGGAGTTGGAACGAACACGATTTCCAGCACGTCATTCGGATTTAACACTTTTCTGAATAGCATGTCTCTCGCGATTATAGTCTACTTGCTCTCCTACTATTACATAAAGTACAAGTTTAAACTCAGAGTGGCGAAACCTCAAAAGCTTTTTACAGCAGGTATAGGGATCTATTTTCTTGCATGGATAGTCCTTTGGGCTCTACTTTACACAATAATAGCTGGATCACCCCCGCCAGCCTAATCTTCCTCTTTAAGAAAATTCTCAATAGTTGCTTGATTCTTGTCAGACTTAACAGTCTCCAACGTTGCTCCCTCAGAAACGCCACTACCCATGTTTGCGGTATTCATGTTGTTCGGAATTGTAATTCTGCTAAGCACACGCATGCAGTCCGCCCAAGCTGAGAAAAATCCACGATCAAAATCGCCGTGAAGCTTGTTGCTAACGTGATCCAGAAATTCTCGCCTGTAGCTGTGCAAGGCTGATTTGTCATCTAAATCTATTCTTGAGAGAAACGTGTATGAATCGCCGTTTGCTTTGCGGGAGAGAAACATGCCATACAAGGCTCTAAAGTAGCCTCTGTTCCATTCTGTTTTCTGCATCTTCTGCTTAAGTCTTTGGAGCTCCCGCTCTGCTTCAGTAAACTGTCTATTGACTAGAAGTTGGAAGAATCTTGTAACTAGAGCTGAAGGGATAGGCATCTTCAATGACCACGAGGCTTCGTTTTCTCTTCTTCGGAAGCATCCTCTATTCCATTCTCTGTTATTTTAAATATTTCCTCTCCTTCAGGCAAATATGGACTTGAAACTAAGCGTGCTATGCGTACAGGACCATGCGCAGCCCTTCTCAGGTAAACACGAGTGTGGCTTGTATGTCCAACAATGTGGCCGCCAATAGGATGAACCGCGTCTCCGAAAAACACGTCCGGCTTGGCCATAACCTGATTCGTCACGACAGCCACAGCGTTAAAAGCCCTAGCCAAACCGATAAGCTTGTGCATATGCTTGTTCAATCTCTGCTGTCTAGGCGCCAACATCTCACGCCCAATATATTCGCTCCTGAAATGAGCAGTCAAAGAATCAACGATTATCAACTTTACATTGTTCTCCTTAATCACTTCATCAGCATTGCCAAGCAAAAACATTTGATGGTCAGAAGTGTACGCTTCAGCATAGATTATGTTCTTGACGACTTGTTCAGGGTCAAGCCCCAGATGTTTAGACATCGACACGATACGCTCGGTTCTAAAGGTGTTCTCACTATCAACATACAGCGCAGAACCATTAAGGCCGCCCCTTTCAGGAGGCAACTGAACATTCACGCATAACTGGTGGCAAATCTGGCTTTTTCCAGTGCCATACTCACCGTAAAACTCCGTTATAGTCTGCGTTTCCAACCCACCGTCAAGAAGCCTGTCCACAACCTTGCTTCCGCTGGTCAAACGCAAGACATTCTTGCGCATCCTAAGCAGCTCATCCGCTCGCACGAAAGAAACGCTGATGGACGAACGAGCAGTTTCAATGATGGCGAAAGCCTTTTTCTCGCTTATCCCGGCAGGCTCTAGCTCTCGAGCCGTCGCCATAGCTAAAGATTCAGTGGTATGGTAACCCATCTCCCGCAGTTTCTGCGCAGTAGCCGGACCAACCCCGGGCAAATCCTCTAGAAATTCATACTTTTTCTTAACCGCGCCTTCGCAAGTCTTCTCTGCTTCCGCCTCTGCGGCCATAAACCATCTCTCCTCTTCACAGTTCTAGAACAGATGAACACGCCATATTTAAAACACGCGAAGCATAACAACGTTTATTCTGTGGAGAGATAGGTTAAAGTGAACAAGCTGGAAAACTGAAGCTTGATTTGTTTTTCGCGTAGGTTTTGCGGACAAGACAAGATAAGATATAAGTACACGGTTTTTTCATAGAACAAGCCAAAGAGGGAAAAACGTTGGAGATAGGGAAAGTTGTGGAAGACGTTGCCTTTAACATTCTGAAACAAGCGGTCATCTATCTGCCAGACGACGTTAAGCAAGCATTGAAGAAAGCATACGCTGAAGAAACAAGCGAAACAGGCAAAACCCAACTGAAAGCGATATTGGACAACATTGATCTTGCTGAAAAATATCAGGCTCCAGTGTGCCAGGACACGGGTACGATAATCTTCTACATTAAAGCAGGCTCTAAAGTAAAAGACCTTGACAAAGTTGAAGCTGCATTGATAAATGCAACTCGTAAAGCCACAAAAGAGGTTCCGCTCCGTCCAAACGCGGTAGATCCGTTCACTGGGAAAAACAGCGGAGACAACACAGGAAGATACATACCCGCTCTGAACTGGGAAATCGTGCCCGATGACAGCCTAGAAATGACAGTGATGACGAAGGGCGGAGGCTCTGAAAACGTGTGCCTCGGAGGAATGATTGTTCCAGGTGAAGGAATAAAGGGACTGAAGAAATTCGTTGTTGACGCTGTGATAAAGGCTGGGGCACAGCCGTGTCCGCCGAACATTTTAGGCATTGCAATGGGCGGTGGAGCCGACATATCCATGAAACTGGCAAAAAAGGCCTTACTAAGACCTTTAACTGAGCACAACCCTGATCCGGAAATTGCGAAGCTTGAAAAGGAGATTTTTGAAGCAGTGAACATGACTGGAATCGGACCGATGGGACTTGGCGGAAAAACCACAGTTCTAGGTGTGCACATTGACTATGCTTTCAGGCATCCAGCATCTTTTCCAGCGGCCGTTGCTTTTAACTGCTGGGCTGCAAGGCGAGCTTCGGCAAGGATTAATGCGGACGGGACGGTTGAGTATTTAACGCATAAGTTGAAGTGGTGAGGTGAAGAAAGATGGCTGTTTTCAAACTTAAAACACCAATCTCGGAAGAACAGATTCGCAAGCTCAAGGCGAACGATGTGCTCTACGTAACTGGAACGATAGTAACTGCAAGGGACCAAGCCCACAGAAGAGCATTGGAATACTTTAAAGAAGGAAAACCTGTGCCTGTAAATCTTGAGGGATTAGCAGTTTTCCATTGCGGACCTGTGGTGGCCAAGCGGGGAGACAAGTGGGTTGCAGTTGCCGCAGGGCCCACGACAAGCACGCGGATGGACATTTTCGAGGACGAATTCATCAAGGACTTCAAAGTTCGAGTGGTAATTGGCAAGGGCGGAATGGGAAAGCGGACAACAGATGCTATGGCAAAATACGGTGCTGTTTACGGTGCGTTCACTGGGGGAGCTGCAGTGCTCGCTGCGAAAGCCATACAGAATGTCAAAAGCGTGGAATGGCTTGATCTAGGAATGCCTGAAGCGATGTGGGTTTTTGAAGTTGAAGAATTTGGTCCTCTAGCAGTTGCCATTGATTCGCATGGTAACAATCTTTTCACCGACGTTCAGAAGACTGTGGAAGAGAACAAGCAGAAGATCTATCAGAAACTTGGCATATCGCCATAGTTTCAACACTATTTTTCTGCTCAATGTTTGTGTTTCATTTTTTTGATAGCTAGTTCAGATAATGTTTATTATATAGGAAGATTTAATATTCTACCCGTTGCTCAATAAAGATGAGACAGGGAACATGTTCAAAAATTTCAGAGACAAAATAGCCCTCTCCGGAATTACAGTGCTGATGACAGGCATAGCTCTACTGATATTCACCTTCGTAAGCGCATATGGATTCTTGACCCAAAGCTTGTCGATAATTGCTTCAGAAGATCTGGTGCGAACGTTTGGCGAAGCCTTAGCCCCTTTGATCGCTACATGCATACGCATAATGTACCTTGGCGTAATGGGATGGATAGGTTCGCTCGTAACCATAAGAGGTGTTACCATAATTGCCCACGCTCCCGAAACGCCAGCAACTGTTACACAAAAATCGTTTGAAGCCAAACAGGAACCGCATCCTTTTCAGAAAGTGAAAACCGAAGAGACGCAAAAAGAAACCAAGAAACCGGAGGCTAAAGAGCCTAAAACTAAACCTTGTGAACCAGAATTTGTGGTCATACCTCCACAGCAGATATCGCAGCCGCAGCCTGAATCTAAGCAAGGTCAGAGAGAGAAAAGTGAATCATCACCACAAGAACCTATTTCTTAAAAGAGCTTACAAAACACCGGAAAAGGAGCAACCATGAAAATATCTATTCGAATGATAGGCATAGCTACGTCGATTTTCTGGGTTTTCCTGATAATTTTCTCCGTTTCTGCATTGTACTCCATGAAGGACATCAAACTAGAATTCGGAGAGCCCCAGACCAGCCTAACCCCAGACAATGAAATGCTTTTTTCCTTCCCCATAGCGATTGTCAACAAAGGTTATTACAACCTGGGCCACTTCAATGTTTCAACAGAAATCTTGGGTGAACAAAGCCAGACAATAGCTTGGGGATGCACTTTTATACCTGTCATAGGCAAGGGGGAGGCCGTTAACACCACTCACCGCACGGAACTAGATCTTACCGCATTGTTGCAGAGTTCTCCGCATTTTCTGTTCAACGACACTGAATTGAGAATCAATACAACAGTAAGCATGAGAGCCGCAGAGGTGATTCCAATTCAGGCCTCATCGAACCATTCTATGCCTTGGGGGGCACCACTAAGCAATTTCACGTTAGGGACTCCTGAGTGTGCGGCGCTCATGTCACCAAGTTCTACAGCTCGTTACAGAGTAATTGTTCCAATGAGTTTTGAGAATCACGCATTCTTTGATCTGACTGGAACGGTGCAAGTGCGAATGTGCAACAGCACAAATGTGCTCATAGGCGAAGATCAAGTTGCCATCGAAGCAAGGCAAGGTTTATCCTATCATGGAAGTCTGGAATTTTTTATTCCAGCAACTGGCTCGACTAGAGACGGACATTTTGAAGTCTTTTTTGCAACGCCATTTTTCAATTATGGACCGTTGGTGGTTCCATATGGTAGATGAGACCAACAACAACTCGAAAAGAAAGCTTCGGAAAATGGTGTCTAGGGCCTTGAAGGCAACCGTAAAAGGGGTGATTCTCTACGCTGTTTACTTTATTCTAATGCAGTTTATAGCCCCAGTTTCGGAGTTCATTCCCGACTTCCAGCAAATGATTGAAATCTTTGTTACTGTGTACATAAGCTTAGTCATTGTTACTGAACTTATTTCAGGCACGATCTTTCAACATTTTCTCAACACTGCCAAAGCCTTTTTCATTATTGTCTACGTGATGTTCTTGCTAAGGACTGGAATTTTCGGTTTAACAGTTGAAAATATGAGCTTGACCGTTGATGTTCGCTTATTTTTGGTTCTTGCCATGTTACTAGGCTTGTTAGGACTAGCAAAATCGGTGATGCAAACGATAAACTATGTAAACGAAAAGGCAGAAATTACCAACATCTAAGCCTATCTATTATTCTCAGATAGAAGAGTACAATTCAGCACATACGATGATTCAGTATTTCATTTCTCTTTGCCTATGCGTATACTTTTCCAGGACAGTGCCTTTTGTTAAGCACAAAACAAAGGCATGTTTGGTTACTGTGGAAGATAATAATACTTTTTTACATTTTTCGGCTCATCGCGCAGGCGTCTTCGCCGTCTGCATAGTAGCCGCGAATCGTGCGGGTTACTTCTAGCCCTAGTTTTTTGTAGAGCTTGATCGCTTCTTCGTTGGTCATCCTGACTTCTAGGTACAATTGTTTTGCTCCGTACAGTCGTATTCCCTCAATGGCTTTAGTGACTAGAGCCTCGCCAACGCCTTTACGTCTGTGTTCAGGCATGACTGCCACCGAAACAATGTGCCCTTTCTTGGCGATGCCGCCTAAACCGAAATTTGACAGGCCGACCTCAATGCGGCACATGATGTAACCTACAACTTCTCCGTTATCCTCGGCAACAATGAAAGTTTCGGGAAATCTGCGGGCCAAGTCAATGAAGAAGAAATCTGTGTAGTTTTCTGGGAGGCATGTCTGATTTATGCGTGTGACAATTTCGAGATCGTTCATGGTGAATTTCCGCAGTCTAAACGTATCTTGCAAGCTCTTGGGCCTCGCTCCGTCTTGAAGCGTAGATTTCACAGTAGCTTAAACGCCTTTCCTATTTAACCGCTTGTTATGACACTCTGCTCTTCGCTTGTTCTAACCTCTGGCAACGTGTAGTTTCCATAGGGCAGGGTCCAGATTTTGGCGTTTTTTCCAACAATGTTGAAAGCTTCATTCAAAGCGTCGTTAACCGCTCTTGCTGTCTTCAGTTTGAAAACGTTCGTTGCATAATAGTCTGGCATCGAGGAAACCAAGATTATCTGAGCCTTCTGCAGAGCCTTCATGTAATAGTAAGCCTTAGATCCGCCCACAACAAAATTACGCTTAATCTCCCTCTCAACCGCTTTCAAATCATTAAATTTAACCATCCAATCATAAAAATCTTGGTTTCCATGACCCTCAGGCAGCTCAGCCACCAAAATTATCACGCCACCCCGCTTCACCACTTCCAGAGCATTATCCACGCCCTTGTAAGCCTGAAAAAGATTCACATCAGCAGGATCTCCGCCTGGGCTGACAACAACAATATCTGCCCGACGATCTACTTGCACACGGTACATCTCATCAACAACTTTTACCCCCTCAGAAAAAACCTGTTCCAACTCACCTGCAAACGCCTTGACAATTTCCCGTTTGCTATTGCTGACAACGTTCAAAACAAAATCCACTCTTGTCATTTTCACAGCTTCAACCATGTCCTCATGCACCGGATTCCCGTTCAAAACCCCAAATTTCGCATTCGGATCCAAAAGCAAAGCATGATTATGCTTTACCGTTTCTTCCCCCGCAACTCCAGGCAAGACGCTTTTCCTTCCACCACCATAACCTGCAAAATAATGAAAACACACATCGCCGGTCAGAATTCTCACGTCTGCTTCAACGAAGACACGGTTCAAAAGGACCTTTGTTCCATATTTGTGAGTTGTGCCCACATGAACCATATCCCGAGCTTTGCAATCGTGACTTACAGCTTTCACACGACTGAGAATACCTTCACCCAACAGTCTGGCAGCCTCTTCACGCGTAACAGCCCTATGCGTTCCGCAGGCAAAAACGATCGTCACATTCTCATCTTTGACTCCTGCCACACCGAGTTCGTCAAGTATCGGTGGAACCATTAGATCGCTTGGCGCAGGCCTAGTAGCGTCATCTACGACTATTGCCACTTTATTTTCTGGTTTAACGATTTCGCTGAGCTTCTTGGAGCTGATGGGCTCTTTCAACGCTCTTTCAATTTCAACCTTGGCATCTGGAACGCCGGGTTTCTCCCGCGGTTCTATTGAACCTAGAAAGTTTCGCGTTGGGATTCTCACACAGACTTCTGATTTTCCGTAGGGAAGCCAAGCATCAACCATGCAGCGTCACTTAAGTACTGAAACACACAAGCAGAAACTATTAAGCCTTATCAGAGAAACAAGGAAAATCGGTGGGAACGCTTTCTCACATAGACTTGTGCAGTTGTAAATGGTGAACAGAAAGGAATTAATCCATGTTCCTTGCTTTTAAGGGCAAGTCTAGAGGTGTGACCATAGTGAAAACATATTTGACGATTTGGTTTAGCAGCGAAGGTGCAGGCCCTATCGAGGTTGTTGAAAGACTCCGTTCTTTAGGATTCAAGCCCTTGAGAGGCTACCACGACCACATTTATGATTGGAACAGAAAAGTCGAACTTGAAGACATACTTCAACTCGCAGACAAGATTCATGAAACATTGAAAGGTCTACATGTCTTATACAAAACAGAGACAGAATAGAGCGGCGAAGCATTTGAACACGACTCATTTTTGTGCGACAGCCGCTTGAACAGCCTTAATGGTTCGCGTGTGGAAATACTGCAATAGCATAAGTTCTTTAAAACCCAGATACACTAATTATCAACCGTGAGGAACTAGACATGTCAATCGGAAAAACCCCTTCAAAAAACGAAATTCTATTCGTATGGTTAAACCGCTATGCTGGAGTAACCGTTAAAACCCCCTCAAAAACACTCGTAATAGACCCCGTAGATGTTAAACCCCGATACTTTAAAACAGTTGACGCAATTTTGATCACCCATGAGCATTATGACCACCTAGATCAATCCTTAATTTCAGAACTCTACAAGCTAACACAATGCACGGTCGTAGCCGACCCAACATCTGCGAAAAGACTGCGAAACGTAATTCCATCAGAGAAACTGCATGAAATCCGACCTGGTTCAGAAGTTAAGATTGGCGAAGTTTCTGTGAAAGCTGAAAGCTGTAATCATCCAGCCGCAGCCAAGCCAGTTTCCTTCATAATCGCAAGCGAGGACGGTTTGAAGGTTTTCCACACAGCCGATAGTTTACCTTTTCCAGAAATGGCAACCATAGGTGAGAGAGAAAAATTAGACGTCGTTTTCTGCACTGTAGGGATTGCTGCAAGCGCTTCGCCTGAAACTGGTGTTGAAATTGCAAGATTGACAAAGCCTAAGGTGGCCGTTCCCTATCATACGGGTTCATCAGCAGATCAGAAGAGATTTGTTGAACTGTTGAAGAAGGAGCTGCCGAAAGTTACCTGTTTGATCCCAGAAACAGGCAAAATCTATCAGGTTTCTAAAAGGACGTGAAACATTGCATACACAGAGAAGCAACGAAGTGATGAAAATTGAAATCTACAAAATCCTAAACAGAATAGGCGCGCTAAAGTTTGGAGCCTTCAAACTCACGAGTGGAAAGATGAGCCCATACTACATAGATCTTCGAATAGTTCCAAGCTTTCCAGATGCTTTTCAGAAAATTTGTGAATTCTACGTGGCGTTCATAAAAAATGACGTGGGAATAAACAACTTTGAAAGAGTTGCCGGAATTCCAATTGCAGGCATACCATTCGCCGCTTTGATCGTCTACAACTTGAAGAAACCATTCCTCTACATCCGAAGAGGAGTGCGCCTCCATGGAAGAGAAAGAAGGATAGAAGGGGTCATTGCCCCCGGGAACCGCGTCTTGCTCGTTGACGACTTAATCACGACTGGGTTATCATTGCAAAAGGCGGCAAAAACCATTATGGCAGAAGGCGGAGTTGTGGCTGATGCTGTTGTGCTTCTAGACCGGCAAGAAGGCGGAAAAGAGAAGCTTGCGAGAAGCGGAATTAAACTTCATGCACTGCTCAACATCACTGAAACAGCCAATACGTTGCATGAACTCGGAACAATAGATGAAGAACAATTGAAGACTATACTTAAGCAAATTAAAAAGGGATAAAAAAGCCAAACTCAAGGGTCAGTCATAAAACATCAAAGTTTGTTCTTCCAATATTTTGTGAAGCTTATGCACTGCGTCATAGACATCTTGCTCTTTCTTAGCTCCTGTGCAAACAAGTTTCCCGCTGGCAAACAACAATATTACCACTTTAGGGTCATCCATCCTGTAGATTAGGCCTGGAAACTGCTCCGGCTCATACATGGTTTTTCCAAGCGTGCTCACTGCCTGTTCCAAGTCTATCCTTCCGCCCAAGCTGGCGGAAGCTACGATATTTTGAATCTTTAACTCTGGCTTGCTGATGATAATTATTCCGCCTCCTTTCAGTTCTTTGATTACCTTCATAACTGCTCGACGCGCTTCCTTTTCCGATTTTGCTCCAGTGCACACCATTTTTCCAGAGTTGAAGATCAGCGTTGCTGTCTTCGGTCTCTTGAGCCTAAACACTAACCCGGGAAACTGCTCTGGACGGTATTCGACTCCTGGATAACTCTTCACAACAGCGTTCAAATCAACTTTCTGATTCAAGGTGGCAGAGGCAACAACATTTTCAATGTTTATTATGGCTTCACTCTTCGGCATGGAACACCACTTCTTAGTACTGAAGTGCTTAAATACCCTTTATAAAACCTTAGGTGGCTCCGATGGAGAAGGCTATTGAGTGGGCAACTTGGTATTAGTTCGCTGTTTGAATCCAAATACTACGTTGTGCGTCAAGCCTTGACGAAACAAGTTAGCGCTTTATCAATTGTGCGTAACTAAGTGCTGACTCGGTTCACGAATTATGTCATACAGATTCTTAACATGCTCTCTGTGGTCGTATGCCCATGACCCATCTTTGAAAGAGTCGTATGGGATGGTCATTCGTGACCACTTTTCGGGACGTAGGTCCTGAAACACATAATCGTAACTTTGCATGAAATCAGTCTTGGCGAGTTTTGACAAGGCATCAACGAAGTTTCTGAACTCAGTCCGAGGGAGATAAATTTGAGATACCAAGGCGTTTTTGCCTAGCACCTTACCCACGATGTTTACAAAGGGCTTGTCTAGCAACGACTGAGCGAACTTTGCCATTTTCTCGTTATTATCGAATCTGAAAATAAAGAAGAGCATGTCAGAAGTTTCTCTTTCAAAAGGCAACAGACCTATTTGAAAAGTTTCAATTAATCCATTCTTGATGACATGCATCTCATAATGATAGTGAATGTTTTGTAATGTTGTTCCAAGCTTTCTTGCTATTGCAGCTAAGCTTATGGTTGCGTTTTTCTCTAGCTCCTTCACTATGAACAGATCGGTTTCATCAGCCTTTAGGATAAAGCTTTGAGGGTCTTTCAACGTGTAAGGCAGTTCGCTTTCTTCGCAAGGAATTTCTTCTAACCACTTGTCCCAAGGAAACGTCCAGGTTTCAGAATGTCTACTAAACCATTTTCTTGTCAGATTGACTGTATGGAAACAGGTGGACCAGAGCAGCTGTACATCCTCAGCAACTCCTGTTTTTCTCAATTCTGCTAAGAAATTTTCAAATTCCTTTGTGTTTTCCTCAGGGATTACGTAGATTTCGAGGCAGCCTTCAAACATACCAAAGCACCGGCTTAGGTAGATGTAGAAGTTGTTAACCTTCAAGCAACTAAAGAGCAGGTCCTCCTGACCTGGGGTTGCTTTCGTGAAGACGACTGCCTTCTTCATTCCCAAGTTGGTGTGATAAACCGTCGTAAGCAGTCTCAGATAAAAGGAGGAAGACATACGTTTTATCCTTGAGAGCACAGTTCCCCTAGGTATGTTAATTTCCTCGGCAAGTTTCTTTATGTTTCTTGGACCATGTTTTGCTAAGCCTTCCAAGATCTTTACGTCAACGGCGTCAAGTTTGTTATGCACTGTTTGGTCACTGTTTTAGCTTATGTTGATTGTCATATTAGTTTTATGGCCCGATTGGACTATCGATCGCGTCGCTAAGGACAATGACCGCCAATACGAACAGGCCGAGTTGAACCAACAGCAAAGTGACTTTCCAATGTCGGGCAACAAACATTTTCCAATTCAAATACATCGCCTCCTTTTAGATTTGTCTGCAAAAATAATCCTTATTCGACAAAAATAAAGCTTATATACAGTTCATTCTAGAACTAAGTTCCATGACAACCGACTCCAACATCGAACAAGAAATTCTACAATGTATCGACGACGGGCTACAAATTCTAGGAGACAGCTGCAAAGAAGCCATAAACTATTACCTTGAGAGAAACGGACTAAAAAAAGAAGAAATCCCAAAGAAGCCAGAAACACTTCGGAAAGGGCTAAGTCTAATTTTTGGAGAAGAAGGAGCAGATGTAGTTGAAAAATGGATTGTTCAAAAACTGACCATGAAATTCGAGTTGAAACAAGAATCTAAGTTGACCCTTGCTGAAGCCATCACAATGATCAGGACGACACAAAACAAGCACCATAGTGTGGAAGACTGTAAATAGTTTCGAAATATATTTACAGCATGTCCATGCTTATTTTTCTTTTCTCTTTGGTTTTGCTCTGAACCGCCCTTTGCATCAAATCCTTGACCGCGTGAGATTCTATGTTAAAACCTCAGGCTCCGGGATGTTCACTGACATTTTCAGCTTCATTGACATTTTCCTTTTGTTCGCTTTCAGGCTTTTTTCCTGTAAATACTGGAATGACAAGCTCAATGACTATCAGTATGGCTATAAGCGCGATTATCAAGTACACTCCGGAAGTATTCCGCATAATAAGTGCGAGATGCCCAACCCAAGGAATTCTTAAGATAACCTTGCCAATTACATGGCTTGCTGGAATCGGTTGATCTGGTGCGGAGTTGCCGTCGCCTTTCGTTACGAAGTAGATATTGCCGTTTTCCACTCTTTTTTCGATTGCCCTGTGAACGATTAATTCGTCGCCATATAGCTGTTGAAATACGATAACATCACCATCAGGGTACGGCGCTGCGTGAATGTCTGAGACGTTCACTCCTTGAACTATAATTAGGTCTCCTACGTGGAGCGTTCTTTCAAATGGATGAGTCCACCCATCGCAATAGGGACCGGGCAACCTGCACATGCTACCGGAAGCAACCGCTAATGCAGGATACTGCGTGTTCAGTGCTAGTCGTGAGCCATACCAGAAACCGAAAACCACTGCAATTATCAAGAGAATCATGATCGCCGTTTGGAAATACTCGTTTCTCAATAACTTTTCAAGTGTTGAGGTTGTCAATGATTTGCCTTCCGCTAGTGAAATGTTCTTGGTGAATTATGAACAGCCGGCTTTAAAACCTAGCGCTTCAAGAAGTGAAAAAGAGGGGAAAGGATGAGCTTGGGGATCGCAGCATTTTGGGCGCTTAGATCTTCTTCTTGCTCAGGACTTCTCGGAACGACTTGTGGCATTTAGGGCAATCGAAAAGTCCGATTTCTAACTGAGTTCTTTTTCCAGCTTTGGATGGGCGTCCGGCCATTGTCCACTTCTTCTTAGGCGATGAGACTTCAGTTCCACATTTTGGACATTTAGCCATTTAATTTCCTCCAATACCATTTCGATATCCATGGTTTCTGATGATGATAGATAAATAACTTTCCATTGTTTAAGGTTACAAAATCTGCTTGAACATCATGCTTAGACATATTATCTGCAAAGCTATGATGGTGCTCCTGCAAAAACCTCCAAGCTAAAGTCCTAAAATGCACTAGTGAATAGGTTTGAAGACTTAAGGAAGAAGATTTGGCTTCGTTAAAGTTGACAAATGCTTCCAAACATGAAGTAGACTATTTTGATTTAAGATGCGAATGGCATTAACAACGAGCTTGTAACTGTTGCTGATGGGAAAGTTCAAGCTGGAGCGGGCATTGAAAGCGGAAAACAACTATTCAAATGCAGGTTGAGGTCACATGCGAATTTCAATCGGTGACAGATTCAACTAAAAAACGTGAAGCAAACTGCTCAAATTGCATCTAAAATAGAAAAAGCATCAAGTAAACGTCTTCTACTCGATAAACTGGCCTTAACCAGACTTTTGCGAGGTTTCCACAACGCTTTTACCTACGGTTTCGTGCTTATTCTATCAACATCGAGGTTCAACCAATCTTGGAAAAGTCTCCTGCAAATGCTTTTGACCTGCTTGTCAAGCCAGTGCGAAGGCTTGTTGAGCAGAGGGGGTTCTCGAAGCCAACTGAACCGCAGGACAAGACTATCCCCTTGATTCTTGGGGGGAAAAATGTTCTTTTGATTTCGCCTACGGCGACAGGCAAGACTGAAGCTGCTGTCCTACCTGTGTTGAGCACGCTTCTTCATGGATATCAGGGAACACCGGGCATAAAGGTGTTGTATATCACTCCTTTGCGGGCGTTAAATCGGGATATGCTTGAACGCCTTGAGTGGTGGTGCAACAATCTAGACATAAAATTGGCCGTACGCCATGGGGACACTGAGACGAAGGAAAGGGTGCGACAGTCTAGAAGCCCACCGGACATTTTGATTACAACTCCGGAAACTTTGCAGGCGATTCTTTCTGGCTGGATCATGCGTCAGCATCTGCAGCAGGTTCGATGGGTGATAATTGATGAAGTTCATGAAATGGCTGACAGCAAACGTGGAAGCCAGCTTGCTTTGGCCTTAGAGCGGCTTAGGGCCATGATTGGCAGAGACTTCCAACTGATAGGCTTGTCTGCCACCATTGGCAGTCCGGACAAAGTGGGCCAATTTCTCGTTGGAAAAGACAGAAGCGTTGAAATTGTCAGGGTTCCAGTTGCAAGAATGATGCATCTCAAAGTTATTTTCCCGAAACCCGACGACGAGGATCTGCGGCTTTCTGCACAACTTTACACGCATCCGGAAGTTGCGGCTAGACTGCGGATTATTCGCGACTACATTAACCGGCACAAGTCTGTGCTGTTGTTCACAAACACTCGAGCCGTGTCTGAAGTTTTGGCAAGCAGATTCAAGGTTTGGGACATTGATTTTCCAGTTTCTATACATCATGGTTCCCTTGCTAAACCTTCACGTATAGCTGCTGAGAGAGGATTGAAGAATGGGGAGTTGAAGGGGCTTGTCTGCACAAGTTCTCTTGAGTTAGGCATTGACGTGGGCAGTATAGATTTGGTTATTCAGTACATGAGTCCAAGGCAGGCGACGAGGCTAATTCAACGGGTGGGCAGGAGCGGTCACAGAATTGGACGGATAGCAGAAGGCATTATTGTTGCATTGGATTCTGACGATGCTCTTGAGGCTTTGGCCATCGCTAAGAAAGCGTTGAAAGAGGATTTGGAGCTGGTTCAAATTCCTCCCAAGCCCTACGATGTTCTTGCACACCAGATTGCCGGGCTACTGCTAAAGAACAGGCGGCTTGGATTTGACGAGATTTTAGAGCTTTTCAAATACGCCTATCCGTACGAAGATTTAACCTTGGAAGATATTGAGAAGATTCTGAGATACATGCATCAGCGTTTTCCACGTTTGGCGTGGGTTTCCTTTGAAGATAAAGTCGTCTTGAAGCCGCGGCAGACCAAGGCTCTGTTTGAGTATTATTTTGACAATCTATCCATGATCCCTGAGGAGAAGCAGTTTCTTGTGGTTGACGAGTCAAACGATTCTGCGGTTGGGGTGTTGGATGAGGCGTTTATGGCTGAGTACGGTAAGCCGGGAACAAAATTCATCATAAGAGGGACGCCGTGGATAATTCAGCATGTTTCCGAGGAGAGAGTTCACGTTAAACCTATTGATGATCCGACAGGGGCCATACCAAGCTGGATAGGGGAAGAGATCCCGGTGCCGTTCGAAGTTTCACAAGAAGTGGGGGCGATCAGAGGTTTTGTTGAGGAGCAAAGGCAAAAAGGGGTTTCTTCTGAGGAAATTGCTGTCAAGCTAAGTGAGCAGTATCCTTCTGATAGGGATACTGTTTTGCGCGCTTTGGCTGAAACAATAGAGCACGTGAACGCAGGTTTCCCAGTTCCTACGGACAAGCGAACAATTGTCGAAGACTGGGGCGACTTCGTATTGATTCACATTAACTTCGGTTCGCTTACGAACAGAGCATTTGCACAGCTGTTGGGACAGTTGCTTTCTGAAAAAGTCGGGTACACTGCTGTGGTTCAACACGATCCCTATCGCATTTTCGTCCAGACGATGGGCGCTGCGAACGCAAATCAAATTGTAAACCTGTTCAGCGAAATGCAAGCTCTGTCTGAACAGGCAGTGAGAGACACTTTGACGACGGCGACTGTGAAAACTGGGCTTTTCAAGAGGCGAATGATTCACGTAGCAAGGCGTTTTGGGGCGTTGAAGAAGTGGGCTGACTTCAGCAGCGTGAGCCTTCAAAAGCTGGTTAAAAGTTTTGAGGAAACGCCTATCTACGAAGAAGCCTTGAAAGAAGTGTTCACTAAGGACCTAGACGTGGAGAAGCTTGTTTACGTTCTTGGAAAGATGCGAGAAGGCGAAATTCAAGTGCAGAAAGTTGAGACTGGCGGAAATGCAACGCCGATTGCTCGTGTGGGCATTGAACGGATAAGCATGAAAACAGATTTGATTCCTCCTGAAAGAATGCGAGCGGTGCTCATAGAATCCGCAAGGGCAAGGTTGCTAAACGAAACAAGCAGTTTCCTGTGTACGAACTGTTGGAATTACATGGAAATGATAAGGACGAAGGACTTGCCTGAAAAACCGAAATGTCCAAGATGCGGCTCATTAGCCATAGGGCTTCTCAGGGTCGAAGAGGAGAGAGCATTGCCGATTATTGAGAAGCAAGGCGGAAGATTGACCAAGAGTGAGGAAAAACTGCATAGTCGAGCCCTGCAGACGGCTCAGCTGATAGAGAAGTACGGAAAGGCTGCAGCGGTAGCCTTATGCGCTAGAAAGGTTCAGCCATCAGACGTTAAAGAAATTCTTCAAAAAGAACCTAAATTAAGTGACAGGTTCTATGAACTTGTGCTTGAAGCTGAACGTAAAGCCATAAGCAAAGGATTCTGGTAAAGGCGATTGCTGTACTGGTTGCGGAGAAAGGCAGGTTTCACATTGCCAAATCGATTCCCCTAGCGGGACACTCAATTGCAACCAACTTCTAGCCTTGCTCTGGTCCCGCCTGATTTATTATGTAATTGTTTGTTACTTACAACAAGTTTTAAATGAATGTTTACCTACTTGTGCCTAAGCATCTTACTGGTTGCCACGTGAGGAAAATCATTTGGAGATAAGCCGAAAGAAACTGCGAGAAGAGATCCTTGAAAGAATAAAATACGTCAAGACATGCGTTTTGGCAAGGGAAGTCTGCCTTCTCGTCCGCACAAACCGAGCTGTGCTTGATCCGAAAGATGTGCAGGAGATCTGCTTGTCTATATCGCAACTTTGCAAAGAGGAAGGTTGCCAGGACCCAAGTGAAATATGCCGCAAGGCCGCTGAAGCCGTGGGCTCAGCGGACGAAGCAAAGTATCTTGAAATGTGCGCTCAAAGCTGCATGAAATGCGGCGAAGCTCGGCAGCCTGCGCCGAAAAAAGCCACATATGTGACTTGAGCTGTGGAAAATGTTTAAATTAACAAAACCACTGGTTGAATCACGACGATAAACAGGGTTTGAACGGAGGCTTGACAGGCTGTATATAGCACCTTACGTTCCAAGTCCACCGCAAGTGATTCGTCAAATGCTAGCGTTAGCCGAGTTGAAGGCTGGAGAAGTGTTTTTCGACTTGGGCGCGGGGGACGGCAGAACAGTGGTTATGGCGGCAAAAGATTTCGGCGCAAGAGCCGTCGGTGTGGAATTGAGAGAAGATCTTGTGAAGAAAGCCCTTAGCACGGTCTATGAACAGAACCTGCAAGGTCGGATAACGATAGTTAATGGGGACATGTTCAACGTGGACCTCACGTCAGCAGATGTCATTTTCCTCTATTTGACGACAAGCGCAAATGAAAAAATCAAGCCGAAGCTTGAAACTGAACTTAAACGCGGGGTCCGTGTTGTTTCTCACGATTATGAGATTGTCGGATGGAAATCCCTCAAGGTTGTGAATTTCTGTGAAAACCAAACTCTAGGATTTCCTTCACATACAATATATCTCTATAAGAAAACCTAGCCTCGTGACACTATGTCCTCTAATTCTTTCAAAACTTCGTTGAGAGTCACATGGTCAGACACTGATGCAGCTCAAATCGTGCATTACTCTAAGTACTTCGTGTTTTTCGAAAGAGCAGAAGAAGAATTCTACCGGTCCCTAGGCTTCAGCTTCATCGATCTCCAGAATAAGGGGCTTTGTTTCCCAAGGATTGAAGCCTTTTGCCAATATAAGAAGCCTGCAAGGTTCAATGATCTGCTTGAAGTAGAATTGACGGTTGAGGAATTGAGGGAGAAATCCGTAAAATACGGCTTCAAGGTATTCAACAAAGAAACCGGAGACTTGCTGGCAGTTGGCCATTTAGCGGTTGTAGCGGTGGATAGGCAGACTGGAAAAGCTACGCAAATCCCGGTGGAAATCGTTGAGAAGCTGAAACCTTTCTACAAGTAGATTTTTTAAGAAGTCTATTTCTAAATCCCATAGTGAAGGGTAAGATGCAGTTTATTCCTTGGCGGTACATTGCAGATTGGAGATGCATTGGATGTGGTGACTGCTGCAGGTATTACAGCGTAGTCATATCCTTTCATGAATGGCTGGGGATCGTCAAGAACTATGGCGTAGAAAACACGGTTTCCAGCTTGGACAAACTGTACATACATCGAAGAAGCGATGGCTCATGCGTTTTCCTAGGCAATTTTTCAGAAGTGTACCATTGTGGATTACAGCATAAGAAGCCTAAGGCATGTCAGCTTTGGCCCTTCAAAATTTTGAAGGAGCCCAAGTTTGGATATCCGAACGAGGCAATGTACCCATTTGGCGGGAATAAACTATTTGTCTATGTCGATCCAATGTGCAACGGTCTCAGACTTGGAACTCCGACATTTGAATTTGCAAATTCGGTTTTGAAAGAGTTTGTGGAAATCGCAGCTGGACTCCGTAACAATCAATTGAAAACCACTTCAAACGTTAGGTCTATTCAACCCTATGCCAGTTTCAGATTTTCCGGTAACAGAAGATATCTTTAGTTCTTATATGAGGAAAAGTTCCATGTAGCGATCAAGGCAAGGTAGAGAACAGCTTAGCAGTTCAACACCGTTTTGATTGAAGGCCAGAATGGGAAGGTCGTTGCGGCAATCCAGGCGAAAAGCAACGCACTGAAGAGTGTTCCCGTCCCTATGACGGAAGTTTTATGGTAGAACTACCATGACCACGCTGTTGAAATGACGAATATCGGCACAATCAACCACAAGAATTCTATCAAAGGCCCCGCGAAGCTTGGCAAAAGTGTAACGTTGAACGCCACGATCGGGACATACTGTAGGCAAAGAACAAAAACGTAGGGAACTATCTTTACGCCAATCACTTTGACGGCGTCAAGAAGCTTTAATCGAACTGCTGCGTCTTCATTAAAGCTTTGTTTGAAAGGTCAAATCTCCAATTATCCAATAAATTAGGTTATAAGAAGGAAGAGCCAAAAGCTCTCGAATAAATGCGGCTGGTCTGAGTATGGCGACGTCTGAGATCGGTTTGTCCATGCTTTACTGTTTAGGTGAGCCTTTCAAGAAAATGGTCAAGGAAATTCTTAAAGCACAAACAACCTACATAGAGATTGTCGATGATGGGCTACATACTCTGGACAAGAAGAAAACTGTGACATTGAATGAAATAAGAAAATCTAATGACATAAAGTACACTGTTCATGCGCCTTTCGCAGGCATAAACATTGCTTTGCCGTCGAGGCCCTTGCTAAACGCGATGTTGAAAAGACTTAAAGAATCCATAGTTAATGCTAGCGCATTAGATTGTCAGATGTGGGTTTTTCATCCTGGAATGAGAACTGGTATAAGCGTTTTTTATCCTAGCACAGACTGGGTTAGGAATCTGGAAAGCGTTCGGTCGCTGGTAGAGTTTGCGGAGGATCATGGTGTGAAAGCGTCTATAGAGAATGTCGTGGAACCGTTTGTGATAAAAGATGTTGAAGAATTTAAGAGGTTTTACAGTGAAGTCAACGAAAACGTAGGTTTAGCTTTGGACATTGGACACGCTAATCTCATTGGTCAGGTGGAGAGTTTCCTTACAGAGTTTCCGGACAAGATTGTGCACGTGCACGCGCATGACAATTTTGGTAAAAGTGATCAACACCTCGGCATAGGCTGCGGCAACATCAATTGGGAAAGGTTTGCAAGTTTGCTGAAAAAAGCGTCCTGTGATAAAGTTGTGATAGTCGAGTCGGTTGAGCACATTGAAGAAAGCATGCAAAAATTGAAGCAGCTATTAGCTTGACGACTCTTGCTTGTCTAACAATGGAATTTCTATTCGCATGAAGTCTTCTGCCACTGCTGTGTTTTTGAAGATTTTCTTTGCTTGTTTCAGCCAGATGCTTGTGTCTTCATATCTTTGGCTTATGTGAGTCAGGATCAGTTTTTTGACTTTTGCTTTCTTTGCGCTTTTGGCTGCTTGATCTGGAGTTGAATGCCCATATTCTTTTGCTCGTTCAGCTAACTCCTCACTCAGCGTGCTGTCATGTATCAGCAGGTCTGCGCCTGCTGCGAATTTTTCAAGAAACTTGAACGGTCGAGTATCTCCAGTATACACAATTTTTCTGCCTTGTCTCGGTGTACCCATTACATCTTCAGGTTTTACAACATGTCCATTCGGAAGCTTAACTTTCTGTCCGCTTTGAAGTCTTGACCATAAAGGTCCTTCTGACACGCCTAGAGCCTTAGCTTTCTCAGGGTAGAATTTTCCAGGTCTTGGTTTCTCAACATAAGCGTACGCAAAGCTTCGAATCACATGCTTCGACGGAACAGCGTGCACGCTGTATTCCTTCTCGTCGCAGACAACGCCTGCCTTCTGCATCTCGTAGATTTCAACGGGGAAGGTTAAGACGAACTGCACTGTTTTTCTAACTCCTTCCAGAAAATCTTTGATTCCAAGCGGCCCGTATACGTCGAGTTTTCTTTCTCGGTTGAGCAAGGCCATGGTTTGCAGCAGCCCCGGAAGCCCCATAACATGGTCGCCGTGCATGTGAGTCACGAAAACCTTCATTTTCCTGTTGAAACTTGCTTTTGCTATCAGCATCTGTCTCTGAGCACCTTCACCGCAGTCAAACATCAGTTGTTCCCCTTCACGCTGGATCAATATGGCGGGCAAGCTTCTCTTGGGTGTTGGGACGCCTGCAGCCGTGCCTAGAAAGATCACATGTAAGCTCATGAAGTTACACCTTTTCGAACACCGCTATTTCTCTTGTTAAGCTTCTGTGAACATAGACGAAATGCGACTCTAAATGTTTATAGCCTAACGTCGTTCCCACTTTGGCAATGTCTATTTTTCGGGGAGCCGCCATGCAGATTCTTCTGCCCCTCGCGATCAATTTGTAGGCTGCCTCAAGAACTTCTTCGATGATCTGTTTCGTGGTTCTCTTGAGCGTTGTTGAAGAAGTACCATAAGGGGGATCAGTCACGACACAGTCAATCTTGACAATCGGTATGCTCCGAGCATCAGCAACGATCACACCCTCAGGTTTGATTCCGAAATGTACCATGTTCCGACAAGTTCCTCTTGCCATGCGACGTTGAACATCCAGACCCAAGACCCGGCAACCGATCAGTGCCGCTTCAACAAGCGTGGTTCCAGTCCCGCAAAACGGGTCCAGAACCAGATCTCCTGTCTTTGGCTGTGCCAAGTTTACCATGCATCTTGCAAGTTTTGCCTGCATTGCTGAAGGATGAAAAAAAGGCCTCTTTCTGGGCCTTCTTTCGACAAAAGGTTTCGCCGGAATCTCGGCAAGCTTCAAGCCGAATAAAAATCTGCCGCTTGTCAGAATACCTATGAATAGCTTGTCAGGTCTCTTCAAATTCACTCTATTGCCGATTTCCTTGCCGACTATTATTGCACCGATTCTCTTCTCAAGCGTCATTCCGTTAAGCCTTGATGAATAGCTTTTCACGTGTTTGACCCGCACCGCGAAGCTTTCATTCGTTTTCAAGACTTCATCCAGGCTTACAGATTGCGCGGCCTGTGCTATGCTGCCTGTGTCTGCGTTGCACCTGAACAGTTCCTGTGCGCAAAGCCTGGTGAAAGCCGCTCTACGTTTAACTGCATCTACGCAGTCGATGTCAGCTTCTAATCGTACAACTTGATCAAGCCTTTCCAAAACTTCATGAGCGTAGGCTTCTGTTTCAAGTATCGCTTGCAGCTCGGAGAAAGGGAGGTTTTCATGTTCTCCTGAAAGCAGAAAGAAAAGATTTGCCACATTTATACTCCTTTTTGGGCTAGCACTCTGCTTATTAGTGGTGCAATCGAAACTTTGCTCACAGGGCTTGGCACGCTGTCTGTGCCTATGATTTCTTCAGCTCCATTTTCGAGAATTCGCTTTTGGGAATCACCGATCAGAAGCGGATGCACACATGCTACATAGACTTTCCTCGCGCCGTGGTCTTTCACCAGTTTCACGGCTTTCGCCATGGTTCCTCCGCTGCTTATTATGTCGTCAAATACAATTACATCTCGGCCTTTAACGGGTAATTCTTTTTCTTCAAGCGTAACGTTTCCTGTTCGTACATCTCTCTTTGTGGAGATGAAGTCAAAGCCGCCGTGCAAAACAGTGTTTGCTTCCGCTGCCACGTCTAGACCTTTTTTGCCAAGAGACAGTGAAAGAGGATTTTTCACTAGACTCTTTGCTTTGAAATATTCTGCCAGAAGAGGGAAAGCAGACAGGTCTTCAACGGGAATTTTGAAAGTTTTTAGCAGTGTTGGGTTGTGAGCGTTGAAGGTTATTATTCTGTTTACGCCGCAGTCTTCGAGCAGTTTGACAATGGTTTTTATGCTGAAGGCTTCACCTGCGAGGAACCGTTTGTCCTGTCGACTGTAGGCAAAGTATGGCACAACGGCTGTTATGCTTCTTGCTTTCATGTCTTTGGCGTTGTCAGCCACGAGCAGAAGCTGGATGATCCTTTGATCTTGGGGCGGACTCGTAGTTTGCACGATTACAACATCTTCGCCCTGCAGGGAGTCTACGTCAAATCTGATGTAGGATTCGCCGTCGGGAAAAGTTTTGAAAAATACTGGTACAACTTCGGCTTTTAAAAGCTCGCCTATTCTTTCACCTAATTGCCTTGAGGCCGGCCCAGGTATAACCTTCATCGCATCGCCGCATTTAGAAGCGGTCGCTCTGCCTTTTTAGATTTTTCCAGCTGTCTTACAGCGTTCTATTAGTTCCTTTGCTCTGTCCATGCGGATTTTGCGTTCTTCAACCATCTTTGCGGCTACGAGGTCGATTAGGTCCCCGGTTGCTCCTGCCATCACAGCTATGTTTCTTGCGTGAAGGGACATGTGACCGCGCTGGATGCCTTCATGAGCTAACGCACGCAGTGCCCCGAGGTTTTGAGCTAAGCCCACGGCTGCTAGAACTTCGCCAAACTCGTTAGCCGTTTTCACACCTAGAATCTTCACCGATATTTTCGCTATGGGATGGGTTCGAACGGCTCCGCCTATCAGGCCCACAGCCATAGGCAACTCAAGTGACCCGACTAAGTCGCCGTTCTCGTTCTTCTCCCATGTTGAAAGTGATGTATAATGACCGCCTCTGGCTGCGTACGCGTGGGCTCCAGCCTCAATTGCACGGTGATCATTGCATGTTGCAAGTATACCGGCTATTATGCCGTTAAGAATCCCCTTGTTATGCGTTGCGGCTCGATACGGGTCTGCTGCAGCAAAAGCATAAGCATTTACTATGCCGTCTACAACTTCTTCTCCGCCGACAGATTTTTTGGGCACGATGCACCAAGCTCTTACCAAACGTTTTGTAGCCAAATTGGAAATTATTCGCAGACAGACACGCCCGCCTGTTATGCGTTCTATCATCGGAGCAACCGCTTCAACCATCGTGTTAACCGCGTTAGCGCCCATAGCATCGCGACAGTCCACTTGCATCTCTGCAATAAGCATGCGTCCTTGTGTTGTGTCGATTATCTTTGCGTCTAGGTCTTTGGCTCCCCCTCCGGCTGAAACAAGCACGGGGTCCTGCTCATTCGCCCTCTTCAAGATTTCCTCCTTTGACTGTATGACCCGCATCTTAGCTGCATAAGGGTCTTTGACGCCAACAACCTGTATCTGCCCAATCATTATCGGTTGTGTACTGCTCGTGCGAAAGCCTCCGCCGTCTCTTACCATTTTCGCTGCGTAGCTTGCTGCTGCCACGACTGAGGGCTCTTCAATAGCCATCGGAATCAAGTAGTCATGATTGTTTATGAGGAAGTTTACACCTATGCCCAAAGGCATTGGAATTGCGCCTACAACGTTTTCTATCATGCGATCAGCCAAATCAATTGGCAAGGAACCTGTATTCTGAAGCTGAGCAACCTCCTCATCAGTCAAATCAGCAAATTCCTTTACGAATTGTAAACGTTCTTTAGGGCTTAACTTGTAGAAACCCGAGGCCAATGATGATTTACCCATATTAGTCGTTCTCTCCTGACTTGCGATTTAAAGCATGGTTTGATTTCGGCTTTTTAAACTTTGGCAGAATTTCGTGCTTGGCAATTTCAAAAAGAAGTATGTAGAGATGCTTGAATGTGCGGCACAACAGAGAAGAATGATTATAAGAATTGTTTTTTGGGGAGGGCTACTGCTGAGATTCCGAAGCGTTTGCGGATTTCTCTTGCCAAGGGTTCGGCGTTGCTGACGCGGAAGTTGTCTGTTATTACGAATTCTGGTTTTGAACGTCTAACATACTCTAGTAGTCCGTTGAAGTCTGAGTGGTCGCTTAGGGCTACTATGTACTCTTTATCGCCAGTCTGGCGGATGGCTGAATCGAATTCCCAGCCGCTGACACAAATGCGGAAGTTGTCCAAACCGACCTTTTTTTGAGATTCCATGTGGTAGAAAGCTACGCAGGGAGAATTAGTATCCATCAGCTCTTTTGCCTCTCTCTCCGTTGATAGCATTAGCCGTCCTAGGTTCATTCCATGCCTTTCGCAGACTTTTGAGACTTGGAAAACCTTTTCAGGTGCGATGAAAGGAGCTTCTACGTTGGCCTTGTGCAGTATTTGCATGATTTCTTGAAGTTTTCCGTGATAGCCGAAAACGCAGACTGTTCCTTGTTTTAATCCTTTTTCCACCATGGAAATGAGTGATTGTTTCACGTCTATTCCGAAGGAGCGTCTGCAATTTGGGCTTCCGTATGTGGCTTCGATAACGAGGATGTCCGAGTAAAGAACGGGTGTGTCTTCAATTCTGAAGTCTCCTGTGAAGACTATTCTTTTTCCTTCAGCATCTTCAACCAGTACTTGAGCTGCTCCTAGAATGTGGTCTGCCCTGAAGAAGGTTATTCGTTCTTCTTCGTATTGAATGGTCTTGCCGTAGTCAAGTGTCTGCACTGGACCGCCCATTAAAAACAGGGGGCTTCGCATGGCGTCAATCATGTCTTTTGTGGCCTTTGTCATCAGGACTTTCTCGCTTGTTTTGAGGCTCCTCTGTAATCCCATCATGTGATCGGCGTGAGCATGGGTGACGACTCGTAAGGGTTTGTTTTCTTCGAAGGCGTCGCATACAACGTTTTTTCCAAGCAGGACAGCGCCTCTGTTGGTTACTGAAGCTTTCACAGACAAGGTCGGCACCACTTACATGTCTAAACGTTTTTTGGGGCAAGCCATTCGATTAGCTCTCGTGGTTTTCCACATTTGATCTTGACTTTTATCGGGCCTAACGGTGATTCTGCCACTTCTTTGGAGAAGGAAATGTGTCCAGCGTATGCGACTTGCTTGTTCAAGCAGAAGCTGATGGTTTTCTTGTCTGTCCCTTCGAAAAAGATTGGTCTAGCAGCACTGCGAATGCGTTCTCTTCGTAAGAGGTTGCAGAGTTTCTCCAGCGCTTCCTTTCCTTTTGCTTCTGCGACCAGAAGATTTCCTTTTCGCAAGGGTTTCGTCTGAGTGGGTATGTCGCCGAAGATGTTTTGGACAGCTTGTTTTACTTTCTGTTCAGATTCTGTTGGGTTGATCTCAGCTTCTACATAAACGCTTATTTCATCCATTTCCTCTCAACTTTCCCCAAAACTTCCTTAATCTTTTCTCTTACAACCTCCACCGGTTCCTCATTAACTACTACGTATTCAGCCATAGCTATAGCATTACCTAATCCCACGCTTAGCTCTCGCATATCCCTTTCACGGAAGACTTTCCAGTCGCCTGCGTCGTCACTTCTTTTCCGGCGGTAAAGCCGTTTGAACCTTGTCTCAGGAGAAGCGTGGATGGCCATTAGGCTGAACGTCGGAAAATTCCTTTTGAATTCTTCAGCTTCGTTTAGGCTTCTTATTCCGTCCACAATGACTTTTTGTCTTTCTGTGCTCTCTATTTTTGGGATGCATCTTTTGGCTATGACGCTGCTTCCTTCTGTCTGCCTTAGTTCAAGCATTATTTTTCCAATGTTTTCAGGATTCGGCTCCAGACGTCTCTTTTCCGCCTCTTCCCTCACTACGTCGCCCATTACTACAATGTCGTAGCCTCGCTCCTTTGCGACTTTGACGACCAATGATTTTCCGGATCCCGGCATCCCTGTCAAACCTAGTACAAGTTTTTCGGCGGTCATTTTCTTGCCTTTGTCAATACTTTAGCTGCTAACAGATAGTCTTTTTTACATTAAAAGCATTTATGAAGTAAAGTAGTCAAAATCACCTGAAGGAATATGCATGGAGTCTATAAGAAGCTTTGTAGCTTTCGACATTGACAGTGAATCGGTTCTGAAGAGGATAACTGAAGTGCAAGGCTTGCTGGTTAAGACTGGTGCGGATTTGAAGGTTGTTGAGCCTAAGAACATTCACATGACTCTTCGGTTTCTTGGCAACATTACTCCAAGCACTGTTGACAAGATTTTTGAAGGGATGAAGAAGGTTCAGTTTTCTCCTTTTGACGTGAAGATCTGTGGCGTTGGTGCTTTTCCAAACGCTCGTTACCCGCGCGTCGTCTGGGCGGGAATAACCGAGGGCGTTGATCAGTTGCGAAGCATTTTCAATCAGCTAGAGCCTAGCCTGCGCAGTTTAGGGTTTGCGCCGGACCCGAAGGGTTTCAGTCCGCATCTCACAATTGCTCGTGTAAGGTCGGGGAGGAACAAGGCTGAATTTGCGAGATTCATTTCAGAAAATGAGGGTTATGAGTTCGGCGTTGTCAGGGCTGCATGTTTAAGGCTTAAGAAAAGTGACTTAACGCCGAAAGGCCCCATTTACTCGACTCTCAGAGAGTTTTGCCCATAAGAATATAGAAAAGGACTGACTTATGCAGGAAAAAATTGAGAAAGTCTGTAGAGCTGTTCTGGAACGGGTTACGCCTAAAGCTGATGAACGTGCTAGCATAGAGGCTTTGGCTCGGAAGCTGGAGAAGAGGGTTGTTTCTGCCTCCAAGGAATTGGGTGTTGAAGCTAGGGTACGAGTGGAAGGCTCAGTAGCGAAGGACACTTGGCTTAGCAAGGATCCAGAGGTTGACGTTTTCATGCGTGTGCCAACGTCTATACCTCGAAAGTCTCTTGGCGATATTTGTTTGAGGGTTGCTAGAAAGGCTACGAAGGGTTCGGAGCAGATTGAGAGGTTCGCTGAACATCCGTATCTTGAGGCGATAGTCGATGGCGTTACAGTGAATATTGTTCCATGTTACGCTGTTAAGCGTGGAGAATGGTTAAGCGCCACGGATAGAACGCCGTTTCACACTGATTACATGAAAAAACACTTAGACGTGCAAATGCTGGGTGAAGTGCGGTTATTGAAGAAGTTCATGAAGGGCATAGGCGTTTATGGCGCTGAAATAAAGATTGGCGGCTTCAGCGGTTACCTTTGTGAACTTCTAATCCTGCATTACGGGTCATTTGTGGATACGCTTGAAGCTTTTGCCCGGCATAAACAGGGAATAGTCATCGACATTGAAGATTATTACAGGAACAGAGAGAATGAAGTTGACCTTCTATTCAATGAGCCGCTTGTACTTGTCGATCCAGTCGACAAGGCGAGAAACGTGGCTTCTGCAGTGCAAACCCAGAAACTTCACACATTCGTAGCCGCCGCACAGGCTTTCTTGAAAACACCTGATTTAGAATTCTTTTATCCGCCAAAAACAATCCCGTTGACTGTTGCTAAGATGAGACGGGAACTGGAGAGGCGTGGGTCGGCGATTGTTTTTGTGACTTTTGGTAGGGTTGATGCTGTGCCTGATGTTTTGTGGGGTCAGCTTTACAAGTCTCAGCGTTCTCTTCGCAAGCTTGTTGAGTTGAGTGACTTTCAGGTTTTGCGGGAGTTTGCTTGGAGTGATGAGAAGGGTTTGAACATGTTTGTTTTTGAGCTTGAGGATTGTTGTGTTTCGCCGGTTAAGATGCATTTGGGGCCGCCTCTTGACAGGGAGAGAGAATGTGAGAGGTTCATTGTGAAGCATGCGGGTAAGCCTGGCACGGTTTCTGGTCCTTATGTTGAAGATGGAAGATGGGTTGTGCTGGTTCGGAGGAGGTTTACTGATGCGTGTACGTTGCTGAGGGAAAGGTTGAAAGATGGGGGAAGAGATGCAGGAGTGTCTGAACAGATTTCGCAGGTGCTTAAGAAAGGCTTCAAGGTGTTCGTGAATGAAGAGATTGCCGAAGTTTACGGGAAGAACGGGGAGTTTGCTGCGTTTCTAACTGATTTTCTCTCGGGCAGGCCTAAGTGGTTAGAAGCCGCTGAGGGTTAGAGCTATTAGCGCTGTTCCGAGTAGCCATGTGTAGATTGCGAAGTAATGGAATTTCTTGCTTTTCACCGTTTTTGAGACGAGTTTTATGGCGATGTAGCCTGCGATCATTGCTATGACTATTCCGATCAATAGTTCTATCGTGCCTGTTCCTTGGCTGGTTAGTTGGCCGCGCTGTTTGTAGGCTTCTACGACTAGGTCTCCGATTATGGCTGGGATGGAGAGTAGGAAGGAGAATTTGAATGCTTTTTCTCTTTTCAACCCGAGCAGCAGGGCGGTTGAGATTGTTATTCCGCTTCTCGAAAGCCCTGGGAAGATTGCGAGGCCTTGAGCTGCGCCCATGACGAGTGCTATTGTGATGGTTATGGTGTCTGTGTTTTCCTTTCCGATTCTTGAAGTGTAGACTATGGTGGCGCCGACTAGGAAGGTTATTCCTATTGCTAGGATCGTTTGGAGGGTGTCTTCGAGGAATCTTACGTAGAGTAAACCGATTATTGCTGTGGGGATGGTTGCTATGATTATGGGCGGTATGAGTTGGCCGTGTTCTGATTTGAAGTCCAGACGGGCCAAGGCTGAGAGTATGCTTTTGACTTCTTTTCTGAAGTAGAACACGACCACGACAAGTGTTCCGACGTGCAGGGTGACGTTGAAGAGCGGTGTAGCCGTTAAGCCTAGGAAGTGCTCAGCTATTTTCAGGTGTGCAGTGCTTGAGACTGGCAACCACTCTGTCAGGCCTTGGATTAAGCCTAGGATTATCGTGTTCCATATTTGGTCCAGCAAGTGTTTTCAGCCGGCTGTGTTTGGATTTTGGTTTGAAAGGTTAATTAGTGTAGGCTTTTAACCTTTTATCCGGGTGGAAGTTATGGGCGAATATCCGCCTGGAAGTGTTGAAGACCGCGAAGTATTGGCCAAGATGCCGACAGAAAAATTGTTAGATTATTTCTTTTTGCAGATTCGAAACCTGTGGAGGGTTGACGGCTTATACTTTCTTGGGATAGAGAAGAAGTTCGGCACCGAAGCCGCGACAGAAATTGATGCTGGTGTTTGGGAGGTCATGGCCGGGACTGAAGCTAAGAGTCTACAGAAGATGTTTCATGCAGGCGAAAACCCTGATGTTTCAACAATTATGGGTCTTCTGCTTAGATCAAGTTGGGCTTTAGATCAGCCCTTCAAAACAGTTGAATTAGGCAGCAATCGAGCTGTGCTAGTCATACATCGATGTAGGACGCAGGAAACCCGCTTAAGCAAGGGACTATGCGAGTTTCCATGCAAAAACGTGCGGTTTGGCTACCTGAAAAATTTTGCGAAAACGTTGAATCCAAAAGTGAAAGTCAATTGTCTGGCTTGTCCCCCGGATAAGCATCCGAAAGATTCATGGTGCAAATGGGAATTTACAACATGATTTGGGAATTTGTATAATGTTTTTTTTATGACACTATTTCCTTTTTCTGAACAGCATAATGTCGTCTTTTTGGCTTACGTAGTCAAAGCCTGCTTCCATCTAAACACTATGCCCTGAATCCTGTATACTGTCGTTACAAGTATCCTTTTTCCGTCAGTCAACCAACGTATGAAGTTGGTTTGGTTTGGATAAAACTTTACTCCAACCAAACCATTCAAGGATCTTGCGGAAAAGCTATAGCTGAACTGAGAGTAGGAGTCGGTTGGTGGAGCGAAGTCGTGATAGATGAAAATCTGGTTGATGTTCTGACGGTGTTCTTTTCGCTGGTCTTCAATGTTGTTATGATGCTTGTCTTTGTTTTTCGCGGTCAAAGACGCACACAAGCGGAAGCAAGGCTAGGTCCCGTGTCGAACTTGCTGCTAGTTCCGTTTTCTGTTCTCTAGTTACTGAATCTTTTGAACAATAGCGATTGGGGTCGGCTGATCACCGTTTTCCCCACAATCATGTTCCTTGCTTACGACCTTTGGTATCGGACGGCAACAGAGAGAAAGCCACATCATCACCCAGAGCATTGGTCTATCGGTCTCTATGTCTACTTGATACTATACTTAGTAGGCGGCATCATGTTGAATGGCTATGCCTTCTTGGCATCATTGGTCTATGGTTTCATTGTCTTGTTCAGTTATTATGGAAGCCTAATAGCCTACGGATACTATCAATACAGCCACAGAAAATCAAGGGAACCAGAAACAGCGAAAAGCTAAATGCCCAAAAATGGGCAAATCAGGTCGATGACTCGAATCTGGTTATGCTTGATTCTTTTGATTTTGCGGAAAAGTTATAGCTGAACCGTGACAGCGTATTAGGACTGATGTGGGATTGACGATGCCAGCTAAGCCTTTTGTCTATTTTTGGGAATCTGTGACAGTCAAGGAAAGAGCGAAAGAAAGGGCAGAGTATGTCCTGAAGCCTATAAATCAATACCATAAGGAAGTAGAGAAAATATTGGAACTAGGTTGTGGAATCGGAGAGGTTTTAGTCAATCTCCCAGAGAAATATGCGGTTCATGGTTTGGACATCGAGAGAGATTACGTTGAGGTTTGTAAGAAGAAAATTCCAAGCGGCAAGTTTTTCGTTGCTAGCATGCACAACTTCAAGATTGATGAAAAATTCGATGTGATATTCTGTGTAGGTGATGCAATCAACTATCTGAGGAAATTTGCTCAATGGAAATCAACGTTCAAGTCAGTTAGAAACCATTTGAAGGACGATGGGCTATTCATCCTCGAGATGGAAACGCCAAGAATTCTGAAAGACAACAATTCTTATGGATGTAAGAAAATGGTCACCTCACGAGTCCGAGAATTCTCAAAAGGATACTACTATGACATAGGCATAGTGAAGGGCAATATACTTACTTGGGATGTGAGAATCTTTGAAAGACTTCCGAATGGACTCTATCAACTCAACAAATACGAATTCGATGAAACAATATACCCGGTTGCAAGAGTCAAACAAGCCCTTTCTAATCACTTCGAGATTCTCGAAACTAATCCAATGGAGAAAGGCAGAATAGTCGTGTTTGCTTGCAGAAAGAAATGAGATTCAAAGGATTTTGCGGAAAACATCGATCGATCAAATGGACTCAACGGTAACGGGAACCACTAGCTAAGTTCCCCCTCTTTTTTTGGAAATCAGTTCTTCATACGACCCGTGGTCTATGCTGGGCTCACTTCTGACTGCTGAAATCTCTGGGATGTCAACCATTCTTCACACTTTTTTGTTGAAGCCTCTGTTCTCTCTTCTGCATTTCGTTGTAGAGGTATTCCCACCATTCCCAGATTTGCGGGCGACTAAATTGCTTTCTTTCACCTTCAGCTACAGGTTTCATTTTTTCCCATGAAATCTGAATTGGCGAACTGAAGAGGTCGTCAACGACGGCGATGTCTACGAGTTTTCTGTGCAGAAGGACGCCAACTCCCTCGAAGAACCAGCCAATCTCATTTACATCTGACAAGCCAAACTTTTCCCGATAAGCATTGAAGTCCATGCATTCTCTGGTTGTGACTTTCTCCCATGTCTGTCTCATTTCCTTGCTAGCAAAAGTTGTATACAGTCTAATGACCAAGTCCGTTTGCCTGGCTCTAGTCTGAAGTCGAATTTGAAGACTGTAGTAAATGATTCCTGCTACTACGCTTGCAGAAGCGATCGCAATTGAAACAGTCTGTATGTCAACCACTATTGACACCGATTTATGTAGTCTATCTCGGTTCAGCTATAACTTTTCCGCAAAAACAAAAAAAGCAGACTCATCTTTTCTTTTGATTGATTAGTGCGTGTGTGCTGAACAACCTTCAAAAAGGGCTGGGTTTGTTTAGTGCGTGTTCGTAGTGAGGGAAAGGAGCAATTTCATGGTGTTTGTTGTCTGGCATACCATCGGGAGAGTAGAGTTATCAGTTGCAGTCTCTTTAACCGTCATTGTTTAGGCTAGTTTCTCAATCCAAAGGTTTCGTTCAGACTATCATAGGTCTCTTCAAACCCACTTCTAAACGAGCAAAGCAAAAATACAATGAAGAACCCCAACAAGAAAACATTTTCCCAAGTGTTTATGACCCCGACAACCCAGAAGCAACAGAAGACGATGATATGGAAGAAGACTTGGGTCTTTTGGGCGAACCAGACGAAGAATGATGAATGATATGTCTATGGGAAAGTCGAATAAAAGTAGAGCCTTCGGGAGACATCGCCGCTGCTCGTCATATTTGTTGCTGGACAAAAAAAACGGGTGATAAAAACAGAATTTAACATCGCAAAGCCTGGATAAGAAAAACCGTGCGCTATGCGGTTTTGGCTAGAGTTTGAGTTTGTCTTCCAGCCGTCTGATGAGGTGTGGAGGGAATTTTCTGTGTTCCACCATGGCAATAAGCTTCTGCAGTTGTTTTTTTGCTGTCTCGTACAGTTCTTTGGAAATCCAGCGGTTCTGCAATGCGTCTTCTAGTTCTTCCTCATCGAGGACTTTGTACTTGAGATCGGGCGATACCCAGAGATCCAGAAACAGGTCAGTGATTTCGACTGAGCCATCTTTCAAGAGTTTAGGGGGAGTGGCAATGTCACAGTAGTATCCGGTGTGTGTTCCCCGCAAATTCCTCACTTTGACAACGCTGAACCATTTTCCTGTGAGTTCGAAATACGTGATTGGAAAACCGGCCTTCAAGACCGCTTTATCATCAAACGTTATCGAGTGTGTAGATGTGGCTTGAGATTTGGCGACGGTGACCCTTTCCGACTTGAAGACTAGCTCGTCATACATTTCTAGAAGTTGAGCTGGCAATCGATAGTACCGCAGATGAAGTGTAGGAGTGGCGAGGGCTTTTGCGACTACGGAGTCGATGAATGATGTTTTGGCTTCAGTGTAAGCTTCTCGGTTCGACCTGTATTTTTGACTTAGATCTTTCTTCAGTCTGTGATATTTTCTGGCCACGTCTGGATGACAACGCAGATAGTCTCGAAACAGCAGATGTTGCTTCCAGAAATCCCCGTCTACTTCAACCATGTGTAAATGAAAATGCTTGTTGGGAATGCCTTCAGGGCCTTTTTGAAAGTAGCGTCTTTCCGGAATTGTCTTCTCATACTTCGGAACATACTCGTAACCAACGCTTTTGAGTGGCTCAATACAGTCTTTCGCTGCTGAGAGCTCTTGTACACCAACCATTATATCTATAATCGGCTTCGCTCCTAAGCCTGGAACAGCTGTGCTTCCGACGTGTTCTATGCCGGCAACCTTCCCGTCAATTGCGCTGAGAATCAAATCTTTCTCTCTTGCATAGATGACTGGCCACTTTGGGTTATAACCCGCAATCTTGACAGGGACTTTCACGGCAATTTCCTCCGTTGGCACACTAACAAGTTGTCGACACTCTTTTCCTTGAGAGCCTGTTTGTAACATGTCCTTCTTTCATGATGAAATCACCGTCTGCGTTTATCGTCGGTTTGTAGAGAATGAAATCCACGTGTATGGATGCTTCATTGGTTCCGCCGAGCTGCGTGTTGTTGCCTATGGCCACGTGTGCGGTTCCAAGTGCTTTCTCGTCGTAGATGCGGAGTCCTGTCGGTTTCATTCTGTGATTTATTCCCATGCCAATTCGGCCACTCTGTCTTTGTTTCCTCGTGCCTTGTCCAAGAACCTTTGGAATGCAGTCTTTCCTTTGTCAGCCCTGAGACGAGTTATCTTTCCTTCTTCGAAATCTATCGTGAGCTTTTGAACGTTGAAGTCTCGGAGCTCGTCGGCCACGAGTCTTCCGCAAGCTGAACTCTCTATGGGAGCAACGTACATCTCTCCACCGGGAACTTCAACTTCACACTCCCTTCCAGTCGAATAGCAGTCTTCGAGATTCCCAACTTCCATGCCTATTCTTCTGTTTTCTATACTCAACGTCAGATCAGTGCCATTCGGATCGGCAACTTCAATCGTGTTTCTTCCTTCCAGACTCTCAATGAAGCTTGAGCCAGTTTTTCTCAGCCTGTCATAATCCACACTCACAGCATTCGCGAACGTTTCAAGAAAGGTCTCATATTCTATTCTCATGGTTTCTACGCGTTTTGCTGACAACAGGCTTACGTACAGAATAGGTCTGCCCTTCAAAGTCTTATAGACTTGATCCCAATATGAACAGACGGCCATTCCAAGATCTTCTGGAGCACTCTTGGGATTCTCATATTGGGTGAGCCACATAACTAGGTCCGAGTTCTCCAAAAGACACCGTGTATGTCCAGGAAGCTTGGCCTCCGCGGCTTCATCAACGATTTTTGCTTTGTTTGGCAACAGATTCTCGTCCCAAACCCACAGATGAGGGCACGTGTGTTCCGCATAACACTCTTGCATCAGCCGTTCTGCAAAAGCACTGTTGTGTTTTCCACAAATGACAAGGATTCTTGATCCTTTTTTCAGACGTGCAGCACGAGTCGTGATCGAATGCGCGGCTCTCGTCATCAGACGTTCCAGATGCAAGTTCATCACAACCAGCCTCAAAATAGAGAAGCATCAGGCTTTTTTGTTTTTTCAGTCGCCAAGTCCATACCTAAGGCGCGGAAAGACAGTGGTCGGTCATATGAGAAGAATCGATCGATTGACTATTCCTTCTTTTTCTTTGTCCTGTTCAGATCTGACATGCGCCAATCATTCGTCATAGTTCCCAATTCTGGTTTTGAGGCTTTGCTCAATTGCCCTTATCTCTTTGTCAGAGAAACGTATGGGTTCATTCTTAACATAGTCAGAGAGACTCGAATCGCTTGGTTTTCTGATTTGAAGAACTTTGCACCATTCGGGATCCCTAGATATTTTGAGGTTAATTTTACTGTTTGTGAATAAAACAACTGCATTTACATAGGGAGCTTTCTCCTTGAACACTTCGCAATTCTTTAAAATGTCCTTGATTCTGAACATGTTTGATACTGCTTGCTGACTTGGGTTTCCACTTATGCCCTTCCAGTTGTAACCATCATAAGTAACAACCCCTTTGTTGTTTTTTGTCTCCATGACAAACATGCCTGTGGGTCCAACTACTATGTGGTCAACGTTTCCACCGCGTTTTCCGTCTTTAAGCAATACATCATTGAATATCGAGTAATCGCTGCTTAGTTTATCTGAAATGTTCTTGACAACAGCCCTCTCTCCTGTGAGTCCGCTCTTGTAGAAATTATACGGAAGCAATGTGTAAACAATGCCGAAAGCCGAGAACAGGCCCATTAGGAACCCCCTGTTGACTTCAAATATCCCCATATCTAGGTAGAAAGGCAAAAAGCGGATGGAAGTAAGCCACAAAAACGCGAATGGAACTAAGAATAGCAGTCCTCGCCTAAAGTGTTTTTTTGCTTGTTTTTCGGAATAAGGTCCTATGGGTTTTAGCTGCCGAATCATTAGCATGCCCTGTAGACAGGGTCAATATTTAAGCCAATATGACATAACGCGAGTGTGAATCAGAATTTACAAGAAGAAGTCATATGTCTTCTTCAACAAACCGACCATTTTTTTTATGTCGTCTTTGTCGAATGCTAGCTTGAACCGACATTCGGCCTTGACCTCCTTTACCTCCTTTCCGTAGACAATCACCAGCCGTTCTTCATCATCAAAATCGACTATGAAGTCGTCTGTTTCACCTACTCTTGTGATCCCTTTCGATTTAACAAGACCCACAGCATGTTTCCTTTCAATACTACTTCCTGAATGGCTGATACCGGTAATACTCCTCACCATTTCCTCCGTTCGTCTTCTCTCTCGCGCCGCTTCATCATTCGAAAGATACGAGGGATGAGTGCGCCGCTTACCCAACTACTACCCCTAACGGCATTTTTCCGAGCAAACGCTATATGTCATGCGATTTCTGAATATTGATTTCACCTACTTGAATAGGCTCGCGCTTGCTGACAACGATCAACTACTCACAGAGAGAAAATGAGTCAGAAGTGAATGAAAACTGAATGAGAATCTATTTTATCGCTTGTCAGTGAAGGGCAAATGGGAATTTACACTGTCGGTGTGTCAAAACGCCAAAACTTGATCAAGAATACCTGCCCGTACAAGGTATGGGCACCCTCACCCTAAACGTCTTATACCCGCTTTGTTATCAACAGGCAACAGGAATACTATTCGGGCAGAGGCTCTTCTCTGATACCCTCAATCAGAAGCGAATCAGAAACGGCATATTTGCCATCCGTCTCTAATGTGATACTCATGTTAACCAGATTTCTAATGAGAGTTGAAACAGCGTGGTTCGTCACCGACCGCGCCTCCCTTGTCTCAATCACAGACTTGATCTGTGACCAACTTGCCTCTCCTACTTTCGCAAGAAAATTCAAAATGGCGCCGTAACGTCGAGACAAGGCAACAATCTTCAGAACCTCTTCCCTCGCCAGTTTTCCGGCTTCAAGAGCAACTTCGTCCACAAGCTCTCTTGAACACGTGTTTCTGTCTCGACACCTCACACCGAACAGCGTCAGCCATCCTGGAACTCCGTCGAGCTTCTTGACAGCATACTTTAGCACTTCTGAGTTGGGCTCCAGCTTGATCTGCTTAAATCCGGAGACAAGAAATTCCTCAGCCATGCTGGTGGAGAAATTTCTCATTTGAACTTGAACAAAATGTCTTCCATACAAAGGAGAGTTAGGCTGATCAAGACCCAGGAAATCGAACAGGACTCCAACCTCGGAACCGGTAACCACGACCACAACATTATGGTAAGAATCAACAACATGTGCAAAAAATCGAAGCATCCACTTATCTCCGCGAATGATCTGAATCTCGTCAAACGCAATCATGAATTTTTTCTTCTTCTTTGCGGCCCAACCATCAATCTCGCCGAAAAGCTCAGCAAGATCTACGCCGGCCTTGCCCCACTCAAAGCTTAGCTCGCTCCCGAGAACCGACACGCCCTTCAGATGTTTCAAAGCCTCAGCAAGCTCAGAGAACCATTTTCGATCTATTTGCCTGAACGCCGCCTGCAATCTCCGAACAACATCCGCATTAGAAGGATTAAAAGGCAAACCACGCAAATCCAAAAGCGCAAAAGGACAGCCACACTCAACCAACGCAACATTAACAAAAGACGTCTTTCCAGTCCGACGAAGACCAGTAACAACAATCAAAGGCGTATAAGACAAAGCCTTGAAAAACTGTCCGAGCTCTTCCTCACGATCATAAAGATCTTCCTTCTTCGTCTTTGGACGAGGATCAAAATACATGTATAGGCACCCATACCAAGTACACCCACCCATACTAATAAGCCTTTCAGCACTACACCATAACACCACAAATCAACAACCACAAGTTCCGTACAGAAAAAGAGGGATTTTGCGGGAGAAGACCCGAAAAATCTTGGTTTCCCGTTGACTTAATATAGCACAGATAAGCAGTTGAACGCTAGAGAAACGTTTCTCAATAACATTCTGGATAGATCGACTCTAATTTATACCCAAACCCCTTTTTTTCAATTGATGGGGTCGCTAGGACTAGTAGTGTGGAGCTATTCCGAAGTCTTCGTCTTCATCCATTTCTTCGTTGTCTTCGCAGAATTCGCAGAGTTCGTCATGGTCTTCATATTGCTCTTTGGTTATTTCTGCGCCGCATATGCGGCAATAGTGCTTTTCTTCGGTCATGTTCTCGCGACAGGCAAATCCTAGTGTCCCACCTGATTAAACTTGTCATTTATGAATCTCAAATAAGAATCGAAAGCTTAGCGCGCGTGTGTGTAAAAAGAAAAAGAGGCGCGACCGAAATTTGAAATAAGAGGAACTGACAGAAAGGTGTGACGTGCAAAAGGCCATGGAGGAGGGAGTTGAATGAGCTATGAAACCATAGTCTTAGAGAGGAAAGATGGCGTCGCAACGTTGACGCTGAATCGTCCTGAAAAATTGAACGCCCTAAACCGGAAGATGGTCGAGGAGTTGAATGGTGCAGTGGTTGAAATAGCCAAAGACAGAGACGTGAGAGCATTAGTTGTTACAGGAGCTGGCCGCGGGTTCTGTAGTGGTGCAGACGTTGGCGACATGACACAAGCAGCAGCCCCAATAGAAAACAGGTATTGGACTCAAATGGCGCACAAAGTGATCCTTGCTCTGACAGATTTAGAGAAACCCGTGATAGCCAAGGTGAACGGCGTCGCCGTAGGCATCGGATGCAGTTTAGCGTTAAGCGCCGACATAATCATCGCATCGGAAAACGCCAAGTTTAGCCTGATTTTCAGTCGGATAGGCCTCATTCCAGACGGCGGGTCGCTGTTCCATCTGCCACGGCTAGTGGGACCGGCTAAGGCAAAGGAACTCATCTTCACGGCCAAGATGCTCGATGCTAAAGAAGCTGAAAGAATAGGCTTGATAAACAGGGCGGTACCGGCGGATGAGTTGGATAACGAAGTGAACATGTTGGCAAAACAGCTGGCGGAAGGTCCAACGGTAGCCCTTGGAATAGCCAAGAAAATAATAAACAAAGGACTGAGCATGGACTTGAGTTCAGTCTTGGAATGTGAAGCTTTCGGGCAAACGATAGCAGGAACAACAGAGGACGCCCAAGAAGGAGTCATGTCGTTCTTAGAAAAAAGAAGGGCCGAGTTCAAGGGAAGATAGAAAACGCACCCAGAACGTGCCCAAACCCAGTCGAACGCTAACTTTCTTCACACAACGATCGATCGAAGGAAAGTACCTCAAGCTGCTCTACACCATGCACGAACGATTGGGCACCCTAGACGTTGGAAGCATTTCTCAACTCTGCCCGAAATGTGACTTGGAACAAAAATGTCTAGAAAAAGGAAAACTCACAGTCTACTGCCTCGAAGGATTATTCAGCCTGAAACATACTTGACCGATCAAGCTAGACATCTCTTCGACTTTATACAATAGTCTTTTATTGTTTATTGGGCTAGCTCTCTGTCTTGCCCTTAAAAAAGCGATGAACCAACTATTAAATAAACCAATGCGCCATATCTAAACACGTCTATCTATGTCCTCTGATAAATCTCTAGACGATTTCGGCATAGGACCGTTCAAAACCACTGGCCATGCGACAGAGAGCACCATTTTGGATTTGTTTATGGAAGAATTGGGAAAGAAGGTAAAAGTCCTAAGCCAACTGAGTTATCCGCAGTTGTCAGGAAGAAAGCAGCCGGATGCAACAGTCGGCGAGAAACAGGACTATTTTATTGAAGCTGAATGGGAGGGCAATGAGACTAAAGGGCTAGTTCAAGCAGCAAGATATCAAAGGCTCGGCGGCAAGGGTGTTTTCGTTGTGCTTTTTCCTGCACGTCTACGAAGGTCAATGCCTCGCCAAATTCTTCTTAGGCAAGCGATGGGTTCTCGGTTTTCTGGAATAGGCATTTTCAACGATCAGCGTAAGGCAGACTTTTTCTCAGGCAATCTTAACGAAGTTACAACCAAAATTTCTGAGCACGTCCTAAAAGAGATACCTGTCGTCGAAACCAAAACGACCAAAGTCATATCCATAATCCAGAAGGCTGTTGATTATATTTCGGCCACATTGGTTGGGGTGACTGAGGAAAGCATTGATGAGATCTTTGGTGGCAAGTCGGTCTTCGACAATATTCTCCAGTTTGAGGAGAAGAAGTATCCTTTAAAAGAGATGCGCAAGGGCGCAGCGTATCTGCTTGTTAATCAGTTGTTGTTTTATCATCTTCTGTCGAAATCGAGGCCAGATGATTTCGAAGAACTGGACGAGGAAAAGATCCAGTCCCTCAAGAATCTGCAGGAATATTTTGACAAGGTTTTGGAAATCGATTATCGCCCAACTTTTGGCTTCAACATCGCGACCAGACTCCCCAAAGAAACAATTGATCCCTTGAAGGAAACGATTAACATAATAAAAGCTCTAAAGCCTGAGAAGATTCAGCAGGAAATTCTAGGCAAGATATTCCATGATCTGATTCCCTTTGAAGTGCGCAAGGCAGGAGCCCTGTTAGCTAAGCTGTCAATTTATGCCTGCACGGACAAAGTCGCAGACTTGGCCTGCGGTTCTGGAACTCTGCTAGTCAGCGCTTACCACCAAAAGAAGAAGCTAATAGAACTGGAACGTCAAGCATTCTCTCTGAAAGATCATGTGCGGTTTCTAGAGCAGGATCTGACAGGGGTAGACATTATGCCATTTGCCGCGCATCTTGCTGCCGTACATCTTTCTTTGCAGGCACCACTGTACGAGACGCAACGCGTAAGGTTAGCAGTCTGGGATTCTACAGAAGCAACCGTGCGTCCAGGAAAAGTCATTCCCACGATATCACGTGAACTGCGAAAAGCATACGCCAATCCAAAACTAGATGTTTTCTCGGATCAAAAAGCGAGGTCTCAGTTCTCTGATGAAGCATACATTAAGAAAGGCTCTGTGACCTCTGAAGGAGTAGGTGGGGACTCTATTCCTCTTGGACTCGTTGATGTTGTTATAATGAACCCGCCTTTCACACGCCAAGAACGCCTTCCTGACGAGTACAAGAGCAAGCTGGCAGATCGTTTCAAACAGTACTCTGATGTTTTGACTGGACAAGTAGGGCTTCATGGTTACTTTATACTTTTGGCTGACACGTTTCTCAAAGATGATGGAAGAATGGCCTTTGTTCTCCCTGCAACAGTTCTTAGACTTCAAAGCTTGGAAGGAATTCGGAAATTCCTCGTTGAGAATTATCGATTGGACTATATTATCACAACCGAACAGAGATCTGCCTTTTCTGAAGCCGCAAGATTCAGAGAGATGCTGCTAGTCGCAACAAAGACCAAGAAAGGATTGGATACGTCCAAGTGTCTCTTCGTCAATTTGAAACGGATCCCTGTGGATGCAGCAGACTCGGACTTTCTGGCTGATGAGATAATTTCATCAAAAAGCACGTCTCAGGAATTAGATGACGCGGATTTGTCGACAGAGCTTGTGGAACAGAGTCAGCTGAAGCTTTCAACTGAGAACTGGTTTGGCAAGATATCAACGCAAGCTGCTGAGTCTCTGCTAGACGTTTGTTCACAGCAGGCGGGAGACAAACTTCAGACTCTGCAGACACTCCTAGACTCTAGGAAGGGAAAGATAGTCAGAGGAATAGAGCATTGGACAGGGAAGCCGGTGTCAGTCTCTTCTGCTTTCATTTTGTCCTCAGAACGGCATGCCATGAAGAAAGATGACAGGTGGATTCTGAAAGAGGCAGGGACGGACTCTATTCTGGTTAAAGACAGACTTGTAGATGTGGAGGCAAGCGTTCCTAAGAAAGCGCTAATCCCTGCATTAAGGAGACCTGCTGGTCTCCAGTCTATAGACGTTTCAGACGACTTGGATTACGCCATAGTTTCTCGCTTCACAGGCGACCAATATTTCTTCATAAAAGAACTAGTCGAGAAAGGAAAGAATCTATCGAATTATGTCAAGAAGTGGCGCAATTACCTGGAAAGCAGGAAAACGAATCTATTGGTATCTAGGCGCTTTGATATTTCTGCACCTAACACGATGGTTTTGGCATTCTTTAGTGACGTCGCACTTTCGCCTTGCAAGATGTTCTGGGCAATCCAAGGAATAGATGAGGACAACAGCAAAATCCTCGCTTTGTGGTTCAACTCGACTGTCAACATTGCCCAAATTCTATCCAAGCGAGCCGAGACAAGGGGCGCTTTCATGGGCTTGGATCAGTATATTCTCCAGGAATTCCTTGTTCCAAATCCTTCAAGAATGACGAAGCAACATAGGGACCAGCTGCTCAGAGTCTTTGAGGAGCATGCGAAGACGAAGCTTCCGTCAATAATTGGGCAACTGAAAACCAATAATCCGGTCAGACGAGCTATCGATCTTGCTATCTTGCAGGCTCTTGAGATCAAGGGAAATCACGAAGAATTGCTCGACTCTGCCTATGCATCTATCGTGAAGACAATAGAGACGTTAGCAACTCTTATGAAAGAAGGCCACATGGATGAATAGCTGTTTATCGAGCGCGCTCACGGTTTCCACTCAAATGAAGAAAAATCAGTCTAGGTTGTTTCTTTGGGTAAGCTCTTGATTTCTTCTCTGAGCTCAAGCACCTCGATTTCTTTGGGAATATCTTTGCTATCATGTTCCCGCAAACTATTACGTCACACGGTTTCCCCTTTTTCGTTTGCTCTAAATGACGATGTCTCAAAAAGTCTGAACTCAGATATTCAAACTCGATATCGATCGATCGACTTCGGGAGCAAAACCGTAGAAACTCGGTTTCAACGTTGATATACCATTAGCTTGCGTCAAATAAGAAGTGTGCAACGCCATTCTCAAAGATTTCTGTCTCAGGTTCTGTTAGATCTCTTGACGCACCGTGAGTTTTTTATCTCTACAGAAGTATATGACTTAACATGATTCTCTCTATTTCGATGTAGTACGGTTGTAATGAATGAATGGATACCATAAGGAGTGTATAGCATGAAGCTCTCTATTTCGGAAGCCCAAAAAGGAAAATATTTTTTGATCTTGCATGAGTTCTCAACTCCTCTTGAATACGCACTTGCCATCAAGAAAAACCTTGATCTTCTCGTTTCCTTCGGTCTAGAGCGTTTAGATTTTGGAATGCAACAATGGGCTGAAGTGGATAAATTCCCATCATTTGTTTATGACGACCCATATGACCCATACGATCTAAAAGACTTCTACTTCTTGGCTACGAACACAATCTTTGTGCGCGATCCAAAAAACCTATTATGTCCTTGGAATACGCTGCCCTCAAGTCTTGGCGAAATCTACTTTGAAAGCATGTTGAAACGAATAAAGGGTTATGAGAACTGGTTCAAGAGCCGTTATAATAGCGAATATCATTTCAACAAGGGAATGGTCTATGCGAATCTCGGAGTAATGCAAGCAAGTCAGAGAAAAATCGATGAAGGATTTGCGAATATTCTAAAGGCTCTAGATGAGGATGGAGGCTATTCAACACGTCAAGCACGAAAACGTGCCTTCTTTCGGCGAGATCTATTTACTCAATTTGAGGATGATTATGTTAAAAAGCAACTTTCCAGTATTGTTGTCAAACTCGGAATCCAAAATGAGAGTGAAGCTCCGAAATACGTTGACAAATTCTTAAAATATCTGAAAGTGGATCAACGAACATTCTTTGACTATGATTTTGCTCGAATAATGCAAAACTTGGAGATATGGCACGAAAAAGAGAATAGATTTACGAGTAACAGACTGCTAGCATATAGTCAGGATCTCTGCCTCTTTGCTGAAGATCTACTGAGAAAAAAGCGAGTCAAGGGCGGAGACTTAGGCGATTTGATAAAAAATGGCTTTGGGATTCGTAATCAGAGAAACTGCGGCGCTAAATCTCTCAAAGAATTGGGCAAAAATCTACGCAATCACTTCAAAGAAAAAGATGCTAAGACTAAATGTTTGAAGATTCTTTTGACTCTTCGGAACTTCTCTTCCCACAATATATCAGGTGGAACTAAGAACAACTACTTCTACAAGAACTTTGAGATTACCCTCATGGAAATCTTCAGAGCAATATTTGAAATATACAAATTGAAAAGAAAGTTGTGCACCACACCATAGATGCAATCAACTGAACAAAGAAAAGGCACGATCTAGTTCTCTTCATTCTCTTCGTTTTCGTTATCTTCAATGCGGTCAAAAATCCATCCTATTGCTTTGCCGATGTCGGTGATTTGTTTCCACTGTTGCTTTCCTTGTTGTGCTAGAAGTTTCTGTCTTTCAATGTCTTCGGTCGTCTTAGATTGTTTTCTGAATAATTCCAATTCTTCCCTAAGAGTATTAAATAAGTTTGCCATTGACTGAGAGAACTCTCGCTCTTGCTTGAGTCGTCTTCTCATGTCAACATAGGTTAGGACAACAAGAGCAATTGACACGGACAGCGAAAAAACAAAAGGCAAATCAAAATCTGTCAGTTTTCCTAACCTCATTGATTTGCTTTCAACAATTGGTAAGTGTCTACGTCGGTTCTATTGTAAGTCGCTTGAATTGGGTAGTATGAGTGAGATTCAAGAAATAGACGGTTTATCATTGCCGTCACAGAAAACCAGCCAGATGTTTCGTCAACAGTGTAGGTTATTGTAAAATTCTGAGAATTTCCAACTGGAAAAATGTTCGCGGCGTAACTTGCATAGTTTTCCATATGACTTGTTCCCGCCGTATGAAATGTAACCTGACTCTCGTTGTGGTCTATCCAAGGTTCGATTTTGCCTAGCGTAATATTTGCATTCGAGACTGTCAAAGTAAGGGCAAGAGATGAATCTACGTTTCCTCTATTCCGATACATCAAAGAGACTCTCAGAAAACCATATTTGAAATTCACGCTGTCTTGGATACCGTCCATATAGTAATCTATTATAGGTCTCTGTGCCCAGCCAGCGCCAACAAGACCGAGAATGATGCCAATGATAGTGAGGATAATGATTATTTTTTTATCTTTCGACATCTTGCCTTCCTCGATTTTCCAGTAAATAGTCTTCTAGACTTCAATAATAGGTTTTCTAGAAGATTGTTTCGAAGCCTTTTAATGTTTTCCGATTTGCGGTTTTCGATGCAACACATGCAGCTAAACCGCTGAACCGAAAAGTTTATATATGGATTTTCGCGATTTCCATGCGCGAAATTTTAATCACTTGCTTAAATCAACGACTGCTGCTTGAAAGTATATGTCAGAAGCTGTACATATGAGTCGCCAGTAAACGAGGATTTGCTTTTCCTGATCGATCGATCTAGGAGCACATAACAATCGTGAATCTAGAGACCCACGCGCAAGCCGAAACAATTATATTCAAATTGACCGCAAACGGTTATTCCGCCTAGAGTTGAATCACTTGTTGAAAAAAATGACTTTCTCTGAAATATTGAAGGCGCATCCTATAAAATGGCGAAATAACAACCAAAGATTTTTGTTTGAATTTAAAAATGGCGATGAAGCTGAGCTTACATGTTCGAAATGTGGTCACAATCTATGGAATATTGGAGTTATGAATGAAAAGAAACGACTTGCATTTCGAATCTTCTGCCTCATGTGCTCTCAGGATTTCTTTTACCTTTGGATGGAACCGAAACAACTGAATGCAAAAAAGATCTAAAACTCACATAAGAGAGAAAAGGTCAGGTGCGTCTAGGGGGCGCGCCGAGAACCGCGGGAACAAGCTCGCTCGCCCGAACTATTTGGTGCGGTGCCACTCCATATTAAATAAACGCACCAATACAAAAAAAAGTTGTAACGGTTGCTGACGCGCGCGGATAATACCGTGGGTCAGGATTAGGACGCTTTAACGAATAAACCGTAGCATTTAATAAGGATGCTTTAATGATTAAGCCGAAGCAGAACGTGATATGCATGGATGAAGAGAGATTTAGAGATTTCTTGCAAAAGAAAAAGAAAGCGCAGAAAACTGCAAAGGCTTACGTTAGTTACGTGAAAAAGCTCGAAACGTATCTGCTAAATTATAAAGGCGGTAAGCGGCTTGAGGAGGCAAGTATAGGGGACATCAAAGATTTTGTGTTGTGGTTCAGAACAGGAATGGCAAAATCCTCGGTCAATCCATATTTGAGCGGATTTCAGAAATACTATGAGTATATCCGTAAAGATATATTGCGTGATACAATTAAAGAAATGAAACGAGACAGACGTTCAAAGTCAGACAACCTGATAACATGGGAACATTTTGAAGAAAGTATGGATAAAGCAGATAGAATTCATATTAGCAAAAGAGACCGTTGTTTACTGAATCTCCTATGGTCAAGAATGGATTCTGATACAATCCTTCAGTTGGCAATTTCAGACATAGATTTTGAAAGGCGCCGCATTATAAGCAGGATAGCAAACACGTCCACTGAACGGGTGTTTTACGTAACTAAGAGGGCTTGGCATGCTTTGGAAGAGCATGTTTCAGTCGAGGTCAGAGGTACAGCAAAGCCTCTGTTCTCAATAAATGAACGCCGTCTGCAACAAATAGTAAAGCGTTATTTTGCAGACAGAGGACAGACACCAATAAAACTTAGATTGAGTTGCGAACAAGATATTGTGCAAGCTGGAGAAAAAGAAAGATTTGTGACCAACGAATTTGAGAGGATAAGTTTGCCAATAAGCAAGAATAGTCTAAAGTGGATTGACGATCAGATTGAGAACAAAGTATTCAGAGACAGAAGTGATTTTATCGAAAAAGCGCTGAAGCTGATGCAAAAAGGTGACAACCCATAGAACCCGAAGTCCACATAATTGAGAAGTATTTTCAAGAAGTGTTGCACTGCTTCACCATAACAAACATAAAATGCGAGCATGGCAAGGAAATAGACCTTTTAGCCGTGAACCCAATAAACGGTCACAAGTTCCATGTTGAATCTAGGGTTTCGACCACTCGCAAGCTCAAAGAAAAAGCAACCAGAAGGAAAGACGGCACTAGTTGCAAGGACGGCTTAGACTATTTCAAAATTGAGAAGTTTGAACACGGAGCGGTCTTGACAAAAATCGGAGAGTTGTTTGGCGATTCAAGTTATAGCAAGGTTCTAGTCGTGCATGACACAGAAAAACCGGTCGACTTGTTCATCGCGAAAGCCTTGGAAGATTTCGGCATACACGTCTTACTAATTAAAGACATCATCTCCGATCTGAAAGAACAAGTAAAGATCAAAGGTTCAAGAGATGATATAATGAGACTTGCTGAATTGATTGCTTTTGAAGAAAGAGAAGAATGGAAAGAACGCATGAAACCTCTAGTGCAGGCCGTGAAAGACGTTAAGCGTTCTCAGAAAGATCGATCGATCTGCCGATCTCTTCCTCTCTCAGGTTCATTATTCCAGCGTGCTTAACCAAGTTCAACAACCTTCTCAATCGCCTCATCGACTTCTCTTTTCACAAAGTCATCTTCCAACTTGGTTTCTCTGTGTGGAAATTCCATTCCACTCAATTCGCCCAACTGATGAAAGCCGTACTCCAAAACCTGTCTGGCCCTGACGTTTGTCCTGGAAATTCTTTTCCAGTAAGATTCCTTGTACAATCTGTTCAAGTTGATTTTGCCTCTGTTTTCGTACAAAGTAGCAAATGCATCTGCGAAAGCCCAGTTTTGCAAACACTCAATTATATTTTCCTCGATGCCCTCAACGAGCAAGTTTCCCACTTTCCTGTACTTAATCTTCGTCGGGTCCTTCAATTGTTCGACCTCAACGCTCCAGCCCTTTTTTCTCGCAAACTCTTTCAACGCCTTTCCATAGGACTTATCTTTGACCTTCAAGGCGTAAACATCCCTGTGAACAAAATCGTTATTCCAGAATGACGCAGCAGTCTGGGCGGAGACTACTTTGAAGTTCTTGTCCTTCTCCAAAAAGTCCCAAATATCCTTGATCTTAGCAGGAATCCAATACCAACCCCACTTGACCCGCTCAATCAAGCCCTCTTTTGATAATTTGTTCAAATACTCCTTCGCGTTTGGTTCGATGCTTTTTACAGACTTCACTCTAACCAAACTTCCCTTGAAGGGCCTCAATTTATCATTAAACTCTGTCAAGTATTCGGGCATTGATGTTCACCTTTTATTATTGTTTGGCAAACTACTTAAAGATATCCGTTCACCTTTCAGCATATTTTGGCAAAGAAGATGTTACGTTGAAAAATTTAAAGCTATCAACTAGCACAGCTCGAAATTCTATGGCTACAAGATTTATACAATTCAATCAATATTTAGTAAGCGAGTGCTCTGCATGGAATACCTTTTCAGGAGTAAGGATGGGTATCAGTTTTTCAAGGAAAAGAAAGAAGGATTACAGCAGAGATAGATACGCTCTCAAAAACCGAATTGGATAGCAGCAATAGCGACAAGCCCCCCGTATCAATGATATGCGTCTGTTGTTTTGTATAACAACCATAAACATTTTTAAAGGTTGTTATATAAATATCTACTATGAAAATGCTGACGAAATACATTCTCTCCAACTTCGGTGGAAAAGTAGCGACAAGAGAAGAGATAGAAAAAGCGTGTACAAGGTTTAACGCTCACGCCGCCGCTACGATAAACTTCATGATATCCTACGGTTATTTCTTGAGAATTCTGAGAGGCCTTTACTACGTGAAAACCATGGAGGAATTCAAGCTCAAGAAATCCGTCAAAGTCTACGAGATCCTCTCACTTGGAATGGAAAAACTGAAGGTTGACTGGTACTTCGGCCTGTACACTGGCCTAGTGCTCAACGGATCAACTCATGAATACTTCGACACGATCTTCATACTGAACGACAGAATATTCAGGCCGAAGGAAATAAAGGTCGGCGGGGAAAAAGTGAAATTCCTCAAGTTGAAAGGCAGACTCTTCGGCTTCGGGATAATGAACAAAGACCACATGAAGTTTTCTGACGTTGAAAAAACTTTACTCGACATCATCTACGTTTCAAAGTACAACTCTGTTCCAGAGGAGAGAATAGCCTCAACAGTAGAGGAATACGGGAAGAACGCTAAAGCCGAAAAGATTAAGGCATACTTGAAGTTCTATCCAAAGACCGTTGAGACGGTGGCAAAGAATGCCAGACTTGTCTGAGTTCATCGCTTTCGTTGCTGAGAAATCTGGAATAGACAGGCTGGATCTAGTAGAAAAAGATCTGATCATCCACAGAATTCTTCGCGAGATTTCTTCCTCACATCTTGCAGAGAACTATCTTTTCAAGGGAGGAAGTTGTCTAGTGAAATGCTACTTCGGTTATTACAGGTTCAGTGTTGACCTAGATTTTACCTGGAAAAACCAGAAGACTTGGGAAACTCTGGGAAAGAAACAGCTCAGAAGAAGCCTTCTCGAAGAGACTGACCGCTTAGGTTCATTGCTAGAGAACATATCCACAACAATGAATCTGGAGTTCAAGAATGATCCAAGGAATAAGAGATATTTCGAATTCGGCGGAGGAAGCAGGATGGTCACGTTTAAGCTTTGGAAGAACTCCGAACTCATAAAGATTCAGGTGAACTTCGTCGAAGAGATCTTGTTTCCCCTCAAGAAAGCTATCGTCAAAACCTTACTGAATGATCCTGATCTGACAAAAGATGAAAGAGTTTACTTCGAGGAGTTCCTGGGTTTTTACAAGTCATTTCAGATTCTTGCATACGATGAAAGAGAGATTCTATGCGAGAAAGTCAGAGCAATCCTCACGAGGCGTGCACAGAAGCTGAGGGATTTTTATGATCTTTTCATGCTGGATAAATCTGGCATCGAAGTCATGAAATTGAGGAAAGATGTCATCAAGAAAACGAAAGCGAGCTTGCGCTATGAAAAGTACAAGAAGAATCTAGAGAAGAACAGGCAATCCTTAGAGATGAGAGGAATTCTTGACGACACCTTTGAGAGAAGTCTATTCGTTATCAAGCCAGGGAAGGATTTTGAGATATTCATTAGAAAGTTCATAGTTGTTCTAAAGGACATTATGAACAAGATAGTCAAAAATTCTTGACACGATCGATCGCAACTTTGTTTTGTTCTAGCGCAAGCGTGCTCGTTCCTACCAAGTACGCCTCACACACAGAAGATTTAGATTCGCTGTTGGCAAAAACTCTGGTGGCTTGCGAACCTTCGTTGCTTGCTCAAACGCGTAAGTCAACTTGATAAGCGTCGGCTCCTGCCATGCTTTCGCAAAGAACGAAATGCCAACTGGCAAACCAAAGATATACCCCGCAGGCACGGTGATATGCGGATACCCCGCCACTGCGGCAGGCGATGCACTTTCCATATCCCAATTCATAGTATCGCCGTTGACCAAGTCAATCATCCACGATGGACCGCCCGATGGCACGACAATTGCATCGAGTTTGTATGTTCTCATGGTCGCGTCAATGCCTTCTTTGCGCGTCAGATGACGATTCTTTGCAAGTGCATCGCGGTACTTCTTATCACGCAGTGAGCCTTTCTCCTGCGCGATTTCCATATGCTCCTGTCCGAAATATGGCATCACACGGTCTTTGTTCTCCTCATTGAACTTGATTATTTCGGCCATCGTTTTCACCCGCGCCCTCGTGCCCGCGAGATATTTATTCAAGTCCGTCTTGAACTCGTAATGCAAAACTTCCATTTCGGTTTTGCCGAACTTATTAAAGTTCGGTACATCGGCTGGATCAACAATTACCGCCCCCATTTGCTTCATCGCATCCAAGCACGACTCAAGAATCTTGATGACGCGTTTATCAGTCCCCATCATTTTTCTTGCAACGCCAATCCGCGCGCCCTTGAGGCCATTTTCATCCAGGAACTGAGTGTAATCTTTGAAGGCTAGCTTCTTACTAAGCCTTGTAGCTGAATCCAATTCATCGACTCCTGTAAGTGCCCCAAGCAGAATCGCCGCATCCGCGACGGTGCGCGCCATGGGACCCGCTGTATCTTGACTGTGGGCGATGGGAATGATTCCGCTCCGACTCCACAAGCCAAGCGTGGGTTTGATTCCAACAATGCTATTCGTTTGACTTGGGCATATAATCGAGCCATCAGTCTCTGTGCCAATCGCTGCTGCGCATAGATTTGCCGCCACCGCCGCAGCCGAACCTGATGACGAACCGCAAGCGGAACGGTCAAGCACGTAGGGATTGCGCGTGAGTCCGCCCCGGGACGACCAACCGCTGACAGAATGTTTGCCGCGGAAATTTGCCCATTCACTCAAGTTAGTCTTGCCCAAAATCACCGCGCCCGCTGAACGCAATTTCTTGACTATGAAGGCGTCGCGAGGTGCGATGTGACCTTCGATGGCGAGCGAACCGGACGTGGTCTGCATTCGGTCATGCGTGTCAATGTTGTCTTTAATGAGGATAGGAATGCCGTGGAGTGGCCCACGCGTTTTGCCGCCTCGCCGCTCCTCGTCGAGGAATGAAGCGATAGCCAGCGCGTCGGGATTCGTCTCGATCACGGAGTTCACTTTCGGACCGTTCCTGTCTATCACGTCAATCCGCTCCAAATACAACTCGACGAGGTGACGCGCCGTCACCTCGCCTGCAGTCATCATTGATTGCAACTCAGAAATCGTCCATTCTCGCAATATCATCGTCCACTACCTGTGATGTAGTGTTCCAACTGAAAGCTCATAAACTTTAGCGCGCGCGAGATGATGCCCGAAAATTTCATCCATTATGATTTTGAATACAGTCGAAGAAAGCTAACAATACTTAACATCGAAGAGAAGAGATGCAATAAACCAATCAATACCAAAGTGGACCGAAAGAAGAGGTCGATAGGGTTTGAACAGATTTTCTGAGCTCGCAAATCGTGGGCATACACTCGATTTCTATAACCCTCTATTGTTGCTCTTTCTGTCGCACAAAACTATTAAGCAGACAATGGACAATTATGATTTTGGAGATCTGTTTGCATTGGAAGCCATGATGAAGCAGTTCATAAAGAACATGAGCAAAGAAGACAAGCAGAAAATGATGCAAGAATTTATGAACAGCATGACAGAGGAGGAAAGAACGGAGATGATTCAACTAATGATGCCCATAATGATGAAAAACATGAAACCGAACATGATGATGGCTAACATGATGAAGAATTTTGATGAAAACGAATGCAAAAAAATGATGACGGAAATGACACCCGAAATGAGAGAAAAATGCAAAAAAATGATGACAGCCTGTTTAAAAGCCTATGAATAGATGAAAAAAAACAACTGAATCGATCGATCACAGGTCCAAACCCGGCCCTCGGCACTACAGAAGGAGGTCTAACAGGTTTCTTGTTTTTCCTTGAAGTCCCTTTGTGCATTTGCAACTAATGTGAATATGATAAGTGAATGTTGTCAGAGAACGTGGGTTGTTGCATACAAGTATACTTATATACTTGCATAGCCATATGCTTTTTGGGCGAGTCGATTTTGAATGAAACAACAACGATAAGAGTCTCGAAAAAAACAGCGGAGGCGCTTGAACGTCTGAGAGAGAAACTCAACGCTGAAAGTCTAGACGAAGCAATACAATCACTCGTCAAGAAGCAACGAAAGACAACTCTGGAAAAGGCCTTCAGCATCGACAGTGGTCGAATCAAACCGTTCACAGAGGGAGACCGCGGTGAAGATCGTAATTGACGCCTATGCATGGATTGAAGTTTTCCTAGGAAGTGAAAAGGGACGCAAGGTCAAGGAGATTCTCGAGCGAGCAGATGAGGTCTACACGCCTGACACCGTATTGGCCGAGATTGCCCGCAAATATCTCAGAGAGGGAGCGGATGAACGGACGACTGATGCAAGGTTAGAGACAATAACAACAGCGTCAAACGTGACTCAAATAGACACTAAAGTGGCTCTGGAAGCGGCTAGATGCTACACGCAACTTGCAATAAACGCAAGAAAAGGTAAATTGACGAGTCCGAGCCTGTTCGACGCCATCGTGCTGGCTGTGGGCAGAGTAGTCAAAGCAAAGATTGTGACTGGAGACGAGCATTTCAGGAATCTGCCCGAAACTGTGTGGATAGGCTAGACGCATGAAAGGCTTCCAAGGACCTGCCACATGAGTCAGCGCGTCGACGCTTCAACTGTTGTAGCAAAGCAAGCCTTCTTTCAGAAAAAACTGCGAGCGCATGCTTCAGAATCTCTTCACGGATAGTGTTGATTGAAGTGGGTTGCTAGAATTGTGGCGTCAAAGATGTCGACAATATTGTCGGCGTCAAAGTCAGCGTCAGCGTTCCAGTTTGGGCACAAAGGATGCTTACATCAAAGAGATAATGGCAGCCGACCTGAAAAACTAGGGAACCTCATAAGAATTTGCGGCTTCTTGATGCAGACCCAAGTCTACCAATTTTGGAGCAAGAAGCTAAAACCTTCAACAGCGCATGCCACATATGAGTGGTCGATTGATCGATCATATGGGTGTCGAAAACAGCCACCCACTTCGTCTTCAAATCGAGTTTGCCGAATATATCGATGAATTCTTCAATGCCACGGGCAGGTCTGCCGATATGGTTTGGCGACCCTATCAGTACTGCATCAGAATCAGCTACTTCTTCAAGGCTGACTTCCTTACCGTCGAAGATGGCGGTTTCTATTCCCTCGACTTCCCTCATTCCCTCCACGATCTTCTCTGCTACGAGCTTTGTGCCACCATACTTTGTGTCATAAACAACAAAGACTTTCACCATGAGTAATCGTCTCCGATCATCTTTGATTCTGTGGCACAATTCCTATGAAACTTCGTCTGCATCAGGAAATGGGGGATGTCTAAGCTCGTTCAGGGCCGACGTTTTCTGCAACTTGTTTCTGATTACGATTGTTGGGGAAGCGTCTTTCTTTCGAGGCGCCCTAGCGTGCTAGCACTCCCGCCTATTTTTCGTTCAATTCCAGCGCCGAGAAATGCAAAGACGAATATCACAGTCAAATAAGCAGCCAACTCCTGCAATGTTAAATGATAATTCAGCCGAGCACAGGACGAGAAGATGAACATGCTTAATGGGAATGCGAACAAGAAAACTACCATTGTTACAAGCCCCAAACGACGCAGCCAACTAAGATTGTGCCTCGTTCCCGAATAATGAAAGCCGAGTCCGGGCAAGAAGAAGTTGAAAACGAATGCAAAGATTATCATTGATTCTTTACTCATGGCTTAACACCTTCTTTGCCTCACAGTAGAGGGTGTGAACGTGGCTCGCCATAGAGTTCAATGTAGTCGCATTTGTTACATTTGTAGGCAAAGACGTTGGCATCTCCTCCAAGCACAAGATTCCTCCTCTTAGCCGCCCACAGTTGAGTAGCGCTACCAAGTAGACCTCTCTCCATTTCTCCTCCACATTTAGGACACCTTTTGACATCACTCATACCTCAACACCCTTTCCGCCCTTATAGTTCGATCGATCGAGACAGCTTAAGGTCTATGGCACGAGAAGGAAGGGTCATCGTGAACATTGGACTGTGAAGGGCAAGGGTAGGTATTATTGGGTTAGGCGAGACAGCAAGGGAAGAATTGTAGCTTCTGGGAAGTGGAGTCCGAAAAAGCCTTTGTCTAAGACTGTTTTCACTGAGACTGAGCCTCTAGTTGTTCCATATGAGAGAGGTAGAGAGGCTTTGGCTAAGGTTAGGGAAGTTGTGAAGGAATGGGAATGGGTTGATTTTGAGGCTGAAAGCTGATGGCTAAGGAGTGGGTTTCTACGGGTTACTGTGTCGGTTTCAATTCGGATAGAGGCGTGATGCTTGATCTGGATAACATGACGTTCCGATCGGCTTTGCGTACTGCTGAGACTCTGCTGAAACAGTATAGGCTTGAAGGTTTTCTCTTGATCAGGTCTAGTCCTAAGAACTATCATGTTGTTTTCAACCGTTATCTGTCATGGAAGAAGATCACAATGATCTTGTTTAGTAAGTATGAATGTCTCAGATGGGCAGTTTTCAAGATGAGGGAGGGACAGCTTACTTTGCGCATTAGTAAAAAGAACGGAAAGGACAAGCCTAAGATTTTGCGTCAATTTGGGAAGAAAGACAAGCTGATCAAGGATTATCTTGAGGTTTTCAACATTTTCAGAAGGTACTAACGGACGCCTTGAATGCTTTTAAAGAGCCTCCACATTATCACTATTGGTTACGCATGGCTTGTTTCGTACGGGATAACCATGACGAATACGAGTAATGTGCCGGACGAGTGGAAATTCAAGAGTCTGTCTGTAATGCAAGACTTCTACTCAAAAAGGGCTGCTGCACATGCAAGTTTCTTTGTTGCTTCCGTTTTTGGACTGTTCACCGTCTTGCGTTTGATTGATAATATGTACTATTCTTTTTGGTCGAAAACTGTATTAGCACTTGTCTATGTTTCGCTGTGGATCATGGGAATCTATTCATTTTTGAATTTCAGCTTTTATGCATCGATTGCTCACAATGCGGAAAGGTCTCTTCAAATTCTGGCAATAAAACTGATAGATCCTGAACGCAAGAAGGATATGGAGCGTCAGCTTCTGACAGATCAAGTTAAGGATCTTAAAAAAGCCAAACTGTTCCGGAAGTGGATCATCTATCGTTTTTTTGATTTCAAGGTTTTCGGTGGAAAACCCAAACGGAAATGGCTTCGCAGAAACATAGATCTCATTCTGTTCGGAGCATACTTGTCAGGTGGGCTGCTTGCTCTGATTTTCGTCTGGGCAAGAGTCTGAGGAGGAGGAGGTAAAGTTTTATCCAAACCAAACTATTTTTTACTTTTCGAATGTTTTGCAGGAAGCGAAACCTGCTTTTTCTGTTTTCTTTTCAGTTCTTTCTCTCGCTGTAATTTCTTGTGCTGCTCTAAACCTGCAGCTTTCTTTTCTCTTCTTGACAAAAACTCATCAACATTGGCAGGCAATAGAAGCATTACGCATTTTAAAGTGTTGTCCTTCTATCAACACCTGAAGGGCATGTACTCGATTTATATACTACCCTGTATGCTGCTCTAGCGCGCGCTGAAACAATGTTTCGTAAATGTTAAATTAAAGATGTAATCAAGAATGTGATGGGAGGATGGCAAGGGGGATAGTTTTGGGGAAAATTCTCCTTTCTCCCTTTCTCCCCTCTACCATTCTCCCGAAGACAAGACCTATCAAGATCCTTCCAATCAAAAATAGTTTACGCAAGACTCTTCTAGAAAAATCTTCCAGCCACACATCTCGTCTCATTACTTATTCGCTATGAAAAGCGAAAAGAAGATGAAGTTTAATTTTCAGGTTTCAAGCATTCGGTGTTTTTTCACCTATCTTTATGTATTTAGCTGGTGGACGATAAAGCTTAAGTGCAGTTATTAAATCACAGATTTAATTCGGGTGGTGAATTATGGTTAATGAGGGAAGGGGCCGATTGTTCAGAAGGAAAGACGGCAAGTGCTTGCTTTATCTGCCAGTAGATCTGGCTGAAGACAGCATGTTCCCGTTTAAGAACTACACCAAGACAAAAAGAGGAGCCGACGCCATTCCGCTCAGAATAAGCTTCAAACATGGGGAAAACAAGCTGCAGATAGAGAAATGGAAAGGGCCAACAGAAAAGAAGGAATAACGTCATTTCAACATTCTTGGAACAAGTCGGCCAGCCTTCCATTTCAGCACGTGCACAAACCTCATCCTTCTATCAATCTAGACCTGGTTCATTATCACGCATGGTGGCATACCTGAGCACGCGCTGCGCCTGAGAGCGCTTGCGTTTTAATCGAAAGATTATTAGCCCCCAGCCATTCAAGAAAGAACCAGAGGTGATGTCATGCCAGTAGTAATCATTGAGATGTGGCAGGGAAGAACCGAGGAACAGAAGGCAACGCTCATCAAAGGCATCACTAAAGCGTTTAAGGACATCGGCGTTCCAGCTGACCGGCTCCACATCATAATCCACGACGTGCCAAAATGCAACTGGGGCACATGCGGGGAACCAGCATCCAAAACAAACCCATAACATTCGCGCGCCAGTGTCCACAACCAGCACGAATCCCCGCGCGCGCAACTCCTCTGTTGCTGGTTTAATCCGACCTTCAGCTTTTTGTCATGAATCCCAAACATTAGCACATCAAAAGGAATAGCCAAAGTGGAATGAAGACGACATTACCGTTTAGATCTAACTTTTCTCTTGTAATGACTGCTTGGAACGGGGTCCTATGCTTTTCAGAAAACTCCAGCAATCCCTTCAAGTCTTTCCTGCCAATTCTGTCTCTATATTTGACCTCTATTGGTAAGGGTTTTTGAAGCATGTCAACTACGATGTCAGTCTCGTATCCCTTGTTTTTCCAGTAGAAAAGCTGTACTTCCGATGCTGGCTCTAGATCAAACTTCAACCTTCTGCAGTGATTGGCAACTACAGCCTCAACCACTCTTCCAAGCTCAACAGTATTACTCAACAAATAATCATTTAACGCTCCAACAGCAACATTCCTGATTCCAGGATCGTTAACGTACAGCTTTTTCTCCCTTCTAATCCGTTTCGCGCGGCTCTTCGAATAGTATTCCGACTCCGATATCAGAAAAGTTGTTTTCAAGAAGTAAACGTAAGACTTCAGAGTATGCCTTTTCAGCTCCAACGTTCGAGCTAACTCAGAATAATTCAACCTTTGACAACATTCCCTTGCCAAAACAGCGATAAGCTCCTCAAAAGCAACAGGGTCTCTAATCTTAAAAGTTCTTACAATATCCTTGTAAATAGTAAGGTTCAAGTATGTCTTGAGGCTTTCCGCAGCCAAGTCCAAATCATCGACTTTAACAACCTCAGGATATCCACCCTTCAATAAATAACTCTGCAAGAAAAGCACAATGCGGTCTATATCTCCTGCCAAGAAATTCGCACTTTCCCTCAAAGCAGAATAAAAGGCAGCTGCGTCATTTTTTTCGACGGCTGTCTTGAATGCTTCCCTTAGCTCCCAGTTAACCTTGTCAAAACGCCTCTCAAAATCCTCATCTGCCATCCGAAAACGAATCGTCTCAAGAAACTTCATTGGAAAAACTATCTGTAAACGCATCCTCCCAACAAGCGACTCAGCTCCACCGGTCAAAATATTAACGCTCGAAGAACCAGAAACAAAAAACTTCACCCTGTAACCAAGGTCAAACCATCTTTTCAAAACCAGCTCCCAACCATCCAAAGTCTGAATCTCATCTAAGAAAATGTACACGGGCTCCGCAACATCCGAAAAAGGCAGCTTGAGAACATACTTCGAGTAAAGGTCAAAAATCCTTCCAAGTATCTCAACGTCAACCTTCAAATAAGGATCATCAAGAGAAAGATACATAACCCTTTCAGGACCAAAATTCAAAACAACATAATCGATAAGCTGATACATAAGAACAGTCTTTCCAACTCTTCTCGCACCAATTATCGCTGCTACTTTGGGGTCCTTCAACCCCTCCAAAAGCTTATAGAAGTCCCTTCTCTTAAAGGGAAGAGCTTTTGAACTCGGCACCCGCCTTGACTCCCACCACGGATTATGCAAATGCAAAACCCTCAGAATCTCAGTCTCATCACCCCCAAATTCTTCTCTGTCCTCAGACACTTAGACACCTTGCACACTATAAAGGCCAAAACGTTATTTAAACTTGTCCCTTATAACAGCCAAAAAAGAAGGAAAATCGGCCAATTTAGTAGCCACACTCATCCAAGTTTCATACATAGTGCTCGTAGCTTTTGTTATGATTTCTATAGACTATTCCTTGTCTTTCAACGAAACGAGCTCTTTGATTGACAACCAAAAAGGCTGAAAATAGAAAAAAAGGAGATTGCGCGGGAGACACCATAAAACAAAAAAGGTATGTGATAGATAGTCTAAAAATGTTGCTGTTTCAACCAGTTTAGTCAACCTGAACTGGCCATTCTCTTTTCGTCTTCGCGCTTTTCATTCTGCAGATTAAGACTCCTAGGAGCGTTGACACCATGAACAGTGACAGAATTAAGAATGACGGAAACTCTGAAATCACAAGTGGATATCGGTCCATGTTGTTCACATCAATAATGTACGGTGTGTCCCATATGCCCGAAGCATCTATCTCCGTAGCGTTTGGATACCTCATTCCATAATCACTCCAAAAGTTTCCGCCAACTGGAAAGCCATCGTCCCAAACATTCGTTACGTTGCTCGTGACGACCTGATCGGTATTATTGACGAAATTGTTATGGTAAATACTGTTGTTGCAGGATATGGGCAAATAGTCCAAATCGATGCCGAGAAGATTGCTGCTTATAAAATTGTCTCTGACTGTATTATTGCTTGACACCAAAAGAATACCGACTTCATTGTTGATAACCGTGTTTCCCACGATTGTATTGCAGCTTGGGGAACTGTCGTTAGGCGGCTGCGAAGAGTCTTGTGCGACGCTGTAGGCAGATGCCCCGCCACCGATGACGATTACTACCTCAAGACCTATTCCCAGCTTGTTGCCCGATACAAGGTTGCCACTTATTATGTTAAAGTCGTTACCCGATAAACCCATGAACCGAATGCCCTCTGAATTGCTCGTGACGGTGTTGTTGGCAACGGTAGCATTGTAACTAGACATGCCGAAAACTCCGTAATTGTTGTTCTGCACAATGTTGCCAGTGACTGTATTGTTTGTGGAACCTGTGATGTATGGGTCCCCAATTTGGATTCCGTAGTTGTTGTCTCTAATCTTGTTTCCATCGATTCTGTTGTAATCTGAAGCAAGGCAGATCCCGCCCACAAGATGCCAATACGAGTTTCCGCCGCTGTTCTGTACCGTGAATCCACTGATGGAAACGTTGTCAGCTGTCACGTAGATGACTGAGTCGCTTCCTTTCCAGAACTCGGTTCCATTGCCATCGATGATTGTTGTCTCTCTGTTCTCTCCGAGAAGTAACAGAGACTTGTTTATGACTGCACGTTCGTAATATGTTCCTTTCTCAACGAATATTGTATGCCCATCAAGGGTTTCATTGGCATTTATTGCCTCTTGAATTGTAGTATAGTTCAAGCCAGTGTCAAGATTGTGCACTTTAAAGACCTGAACCGCAGGACTCGGCTTGTTTTGCAGACTTCGTCCGCTCAAAGACTGACTAGTCAACAGAGCAAGGATTACTGCAACCAGTATGCAAAAAGCAGGAATGTTCAAGGCAATTTTCTTTCTCATGCCGATTCACTATTCAAGTCATACTCCCTCTTTAGGCCACTTGTATGCATACCAGACAATCAGGGCTGCAACCACAACTTTTGAAAGCGTCATCAGTATCCTATGAGCAGACGGGTTTGCCAGTAGCTCAACCAAATTCAAGAGTTCAAGACCAGCAAATACTATGCCCAAGATGATGTTTGCCCAGCGATTTGTCGAATCCTTCAAAGTGAGGGACAGGAAAGCCATAACCAATGGAACTAATAACAAGATTGCCAACAGTAGCAAAATTTCAGGTCCTATTTTCATGCCTTCTATCTCTCCCGTCATTATTTGCTCTATTACACCTGGCTCCAAAGTCGTCAACATCATGTAAGCCAAAAAAGCCACTTCCTCAAATAGCCATAGCACTGAAATCTTTGTTTTCAAAGCCAAATTTTCCATAATCTACCACCTCTTTTTCTCCTTTGTGTCATTTCTATAACGTGACTTCTGGTTGTATTAATAATTTGAGAAAACTCCCCCATCATTCAAGTCCAAAGAGTTAACAGAGCCCGTCAAAGAAAGAGATTTGCATGCGAAGTTGCCTTTACCCTAATCAGGCATATCAGAACTAACAAAAAGCCAACTAGCAATTAGGACTTCGGCAGATGTCCTCCTTCGTCCCCGGTTCAAACCGCGCCCTTATGAAGCAAGACCAATCGATGCGCCTGCCTTTTTTTCTTAAGGCATATTTGGATCATATTGAAGGGGGTAGGGCAGTTGCGCACACGCAAACAGAAAGCCGAAGAGCCTCGCAAGATCAACAAGGCCTTCACGCTCATAGCCATCGACTACGGAAAAGAAGTCCAAAACAACTTTGTTTCGCTTTAGCGCGTGCGTTTATCGAGAATATGGAAAATGATAAAGAATTGTGACAGAAAAGTGTAACAAAACCGTCATTTCCCCTTTTTTCAAACATCCTCGAAAAGACCAAAACCAGAGCCAACTCTAGAACTGGCTTACAAGGTTCATCTGGATAGAGCTTCCAGATATTCTTTATAAGCGACCGTTCAAGAGTGTAAACTTGGGTATCTTAAGATCGCATGCCCAGCGGGTAACGTGGTCTCCAGAGGAGGCAACGTCCGCGCAACAAAATCAACGGCATGCGACACCCGATCCAGCTGATATTTCTCAAGAGAATTCTGACCTTATTATCCTGAGCTTTATCATTAGATTTCAAACAAAACTATAGACTGTTAGAACAGAAAGGCTATTCACAGCCTAAGCAGCCAACCATGGAACCCAAACTTAGCTCAGCGCAGAACCTAAACATATGATGCATAGAGCCTATCAATGGAGGTCAATTTAGAATATGATTTCTCCAACATTTGTCTGCAGCCCTTTCTCTTCTTCGTTTGCCACATAGCACCTATGCATTTCCTCATCATACTGAGAATTCATAGCGTGTTAACTATCGATCGATCGTATCCAAGACACAACACCATCCATAGACCAAGCAAAACCAGAAGCATAAACTACCCAGCAAACGAATTTAGGAACAAGCATGCGCGCTACAACCCAAGAGACTCTCCAGCCTAGTCCTAAACACTGATCACACACGCAAGTCGAACCACCGACTGAAATGCGCCGAAAAAGTACGGGGCCCAACAATTATAACAAACAGAACACTGTTATAGTTGACATACCTCATAGACCACCGCAAATCATTACCTCGAGGCAAAAGACAATGTTGAAGAAAACTGAAACTCCACCTCGTCTCTTGCGGAACAGCATGATCTCGTCTTTCTGGCAGACGTAGTCAAAGCCTTGTTCGGAGTTTTCTGAAGCCCTTGTCGCCATGCATTTCGGTGACGTAGCCAAAACTTTTGATTTGCGGGCTTCACTTTAGATTGAAAATTGTGGGGAATGCTTCTTAAGGTTATGTATCGTAAGTCTAGCTTGGCGCGGTGAGCGTGTTGCCTAAGCTTAGGCGTCAGGATGTGTGGGAGAGACATAGGCTTCTGCGGGAGGCAGATTCGGAGCGCGTAGGGCGATTACCGCCTGAGGCAAAGGTCAACATGGCGATTGACATGACTGATGCGATTGTGCGGGTGTGCTTGGAAGGCATAAGAGCGCAGAATCCGAACATGACCACAGAGGAGTGTATGAAGAAGCTGCGCGAAAGGTTCGAATGGGCGAAACGGTGGCAAAAACGAGGCGGGCTAGTGGGATAAGATGGAAACCTATTATGATTTGGTCAGGCGATTGGTCAAGGCTTTTGGGGCCGCTGGATTTGATTATGTGTTTACTGGTGCGTTAGCAGCGAGTTTTTACGGTTTGCCGAGGACTACGACTGATGTTGACGTGATGGTGCAGCTTTCCGGTGAAAGTGCAAAAAGTAAGCTTGCTTACGCTCTGAGGCGGGTTGGAGTGAGAGCTGATGAAAAGGAAATTGATAGGGCGCTAGCGTCTGGTTATAGGATTGCAACGTTTAATGACAGAAGGACGGCATACAGTGTTGACATCATACTTTCAAGCGAGAAGCTGGAGAAGAGAACTGGAACTGTTGCTGGCGTACAAGCATTTTTCCAGACGCCTGAGGATTTGATTTCGGCGAAGTTACGGATGATCAAGGCAACGGTACCCAGAGAGAGGGCTCTAAAGGACGAAGAGGACGTAAGGGCGATCCTGAAGTTCACAGGTGTGGACGTTGAAGCGGTAAAGAAAAAAGCCAAGAAAGAGACCACCCTGTCAATTTTTGAGGCTTTGACCGCCTGTGAGAATCCGTGATCGATCGATGATCCTTGGATGACTTAGGCCACCGGGTATATTGGTAGCGTATTTAAAGCCCCGCTGTTGCCGATATATCGGTGAACACGTTAATCTGCCGACTTATTGCTATTATGCAGCATTGATAGTAATATACCGTATAGTATAATACCAAATGATGTGAAACTATTGATCTTCTCAGGTCCGTTAGACGTGGCAGTTGTTGATATGTTTATACAATTTACTGTATAAGTTTATATAATACCTTGCCCACACATACCAGATAGCCAAGTCAAAACGGGAGACTGAGGATGACCACAAAAGTCCTTCATGAGCCACAACTCGACACAATATTAATGGTAGAGAAAGCCCTGAGAGAAGCTGAATCATACCCAACCAAGAAGCAACTTCTGGAAAGCTTACCAAAACAAATCCAATATCAGACCTTCAACCGAATACTTGAATATCTCGAAAGCTCTAACAAGATCATTTACGACGGACGCCAAATAATATGGGTCTTTCCAGACAACCCAAAACTGAAGAAACTAATGGAAACAAGCGTCAAGCTTCGATAAACTCAAAACTACTTGTAACCAAATCTCTCTTCGTACTTCTTGTGATCCAGAATTTCCAGAACAACGACGGCAATTCCCGTTCCCTCAACAACAAGCGTATAAATGAGACGAGTCCGCGAATCCAAGTTAAACTTGTACAAATTGTTAACCCCATACTTCTGAACATAACACTTTGGAAATTTCTTTTTCTCAATTCTCTCTCCAGCAAACATATTCCTTTTCAGCTCATCTTTTTCTTTCCACAATCTCCATTGTCTAATCTTGCCCTCTATTTTCATCCCAATTAGAACTATTTTATGTTGAAAGGCATCTAGCCCTAGAGTCTCTATGTCAAATGCCACAACCATTCCAATCATCACTCATTGGAAGCGATAATGTCTAAATCAAGTTAATAGCTAACAATGTTCAAAGAGTCCAATTGTAAGCTCCATTCTCTTGCCACTCTTGTCTTTTCTACCTGCCATCTTCCAAGTCTTCTTAGGAGTGCTGACTTCACTTCCACATTGAGGACACTTAGCCATATAATCCCTCTTTTTGAAGCATTACATTTGATGGGAATAGAACATTTTCCATATGTGAGACATACTAAGCTCCCTTAATCACTTCTCTCTGAAAACGATCTAAATCCCCATCAAGTCTCTAACCTGCTGTCCTCTTCAGATAAAGCTTGTGAGATGTTAGAATGCCCATTGACCTGAAGAGAAAAGGATGGTGAAAAAGGTTAGCGACATCAGACACAAGGGGAGAGTAATGTAATTGAATTTCTTTGAATTTCCAATTAAACCTAACAAGATAAAGAGTGGAAACATGGCTAAAGTGTATCTTGGTATACTAATCCAAAAGGATGTTGATACACACATCATCCATGTGAATAACATGTAAAAACTGTAGGAAAGTCTGAGTCGTAGGAAACTGCCAACAGTGCATAACAAGCCTAAAATGGCAAAAACTAATTGGGCACTTCCAACAGTTATGTTCTGTGGAAAAGATGCAGTAGTTGCCCACTGCCAAGCTCTATCTAAACCCAATAATGGATTGAGGGTCTGATGCCAATGTGTTCTCTGAATCTCTATGAATGTGAAGAAGTTTCCTGTGACTTCATAGTTTATGAAGAGGTAGACCAAGAACCCTACCAAAGTTAGTCCTATCCAAGTAATATCAAAGTCTACATCCCTCAATTTCCATTTTTTCTGAGAAAGATACTCTATAATAACTGCAGGTAGAAGTATAAGACCATTGATTCTTGTTAGGGAAGCCAACAATCCCAAAAAACCACTCCACATCCATTTCCCACCCATGGCACAGTAGAAACAAGCTATAGCCAAGGCAAGAAATACACTTTCAGTAAAAGGGGCAGAAAGGAAGTAGGCTGTTGGATAAATGCTTAGGTATATGACTGACCTCTTAGCTGTCTCTTCTCCAAACTCCAACTTAGCAATTTTGAACAGATATATCATTGCAACTATGGAGCTTATGTTTGAAACTAAGAGAGCTGACAATTCCATGTAGTGATAATCAAAGGTAGTTAGCCTGATCAGGAATGGGTAAAGAGGGAAGAACACGATGAAAAGACTCTGCTCTCCAAAGTTAACATATCCATTCTTTGCAATGTCAAGGTAGTGAGGGCTATCCCACCTGTAAAACTGATGCATGAGGATTGATAGAGATGGGGAAGTCCCCTCATTTAGGCAAGTCACAACGAAACCTAAAGAGAAAATTAGAATTTTGATTGCTACTGCCATGATGATTGTATCTTTGAAAGTTTTGGAGATATAGAACTGCAAGTTACTATCCCTTAGAGTTTACTTGAATATATTACTTTTAGATTCTCTATGATTTGTTATAGAATAACATTTGTTTGTGATTTCTCTTTTATCTACAGGGTATATCAAAAATAAAGAAAAGCCAACTACTTGTAAGGACTTCGGGAGATATCTCCACTTGTCTCCTGTTCAAACCCGGCCCTCGGCACCAGAAGTTGAGCATAGGATGAAACCATAATTAGTATCTGTTTGTTTTTTACCTACGTTTTCCGGCATACACGTCTAGCATACAAGAATTCACAGCTCTAGTAAACGTACGGAATGAGTTTCTTGGTCTTTCTCTTATAGTCTCTGTAATAGTTTCCGAATTTGTCAATGAGTGCTTGTTCCTCTATCTTTATTCTGTAAAGAATAAGGGCTATTATGAAGATCATTATGAAGAAACCGTACAGGCTATGAAAGAGCAGAGGAAAGGAAAAATAGGCCAGCAACTCCCCAAGATAGCCTGGGTGTCTGACGTGTTTGTAGATGCCGTGAGTGATTAGTTTATGATCTGGCAATATTCTCACGACTGGCGAGAAATGCTTGTCCAGAGTTCTTCTAGACTGTGTTCGTATGGCGAACCCTAGCGGCAAAAGCAGCCAGCCGGCAAGACTCACTAAATCAAGGACATAGATCATTCTCTGAACAAAAACAAAATCAAAAGCTCCCGTGACCAAGCCAAAAAGAAAATTATCCCGCCTATAACCAGAACTGCCACATCAGAGGACTTGCCCTCTCTTGTGATATCCTTGAAATAGCGTTTGAAGAGAGCCATTGGATAGAGCACCCAAGTAATGAACATGTTTCAGTTTACACGCTTAAAGATCTTTCAGGGCACAATGTCAAGCGCGCTCTATATAGAAAAAGTGGGGTTGTGCAGGAGACATCTCCACTTGCATGTGTACATGGGAATTTACGATATGATTTCTGGAGTTTACACCCTATTTTCTCTTCGGGAAATGCATAATGTCATCCTTCTGGCAATGTATCCGAGACCTTGCTCAGTCAACCCCTAATTCACTCAACCTGACCAGTAACTCACAAACAATAATCAGTGCAGCCGAGACTGACAAGCTGGGCACAAGTCAACATGCTTCCGACACTCTCACAGGCATGCCTCAACGCTAGTCAACCAACTCCCTGAAGAAAATCAGACGAAGCCACACAAAAAAAAAGACGGGGCCTACGAACTATAACAGGCAGAAGGCCTCTCAAAGTTCCCGCTGCAAACCGTGTTAGCGCCCGCAGCGGAGACGCACAGAAAAAACGAGAGGGACCTATCAACTATAACAGGCCGAAACCTCACAAAATTGACATTCACCATGAAACCACTCCAGAAAATATTCTGCACACTCATCACAGTCATCTCTCAACTGACACTATCCCTGAACCACATATACTATCGCTAAAAAGGACAGCCAAAAACAAAAAAGAGGGTTGCATTGGAGACATCTCCATCTGCCTAGGCAAATGGGAAATCACACTGTGATTTTGGCAGATTGCATCCTGTTCTCTTTGGGGCCCGGTAGATCGATCGATGAGTCGGAAGCGAACCCAGACTTACCTTCTGTAGAGGACAATGTCCAGACAAAACAGCACCGAGAACCGTTAACACAAATTCCAACATTATTCAACATCTCATAGTCGCGACTATTACCGCCGAGATAGTACTGATTATACTACGACTGCTCGAAGGACCATGTGAAACTGCGATTAGAACCAACAGCAAAAGCTCATTCTCTACCCAAACAACTGGAAAGCATCCACGCCCACAAAAATCACAACCGCCCAGTAGCCTAAACAAGAACATGAATCAACATACTATTGTCTTGACAATTACCGCCGGGAAACTTTTGACTAAAGTACCGATCTTACACTTTGCAATCATAACGTGAAAAAATATCCGTTTGCCAAATGAAACTTAAGATTTACGTTAGACTGCAAAAAAAGAGAAAAGGAAATTTATGGTCCTTTCTTAGTGATCTCTTTCACGATGCCAGCAGCCACTGTTGTTCCCATGTCTCTAACCGCGAAGCGTCCAAGCTCTTCAAACTCTGCAAAAGTCTCAATGGCAGTCGGATGCAAAGGCTCCATCCTAACTACAGCAGCGTCTCCAGTCTTCAAGAAAGTCGGCTTCTCCTCAACCACTTGTCCAGAACGCGGATCAATCTTCCTAATGAGCTCAGTGAACCTGCAAGCAACCTGCCCAGTGTGATAGTGCAGAACCGGCGTATACCCTGCTGCTACCGCTGTCGGGTGATAAATCACAATTATCTGCCCGATAAACTCCTTAGCAACCATCGGCGGATTAGTAACATGTCCACAAACGTCCCCACGGTGAATATCCGTCTTCGCTATGCCTCTGATGTTAAAGCCAATGTTGTCGCCGGGCTCAGCCTTCGGAATCCGTTCATGATGCATTTCCAAAGACTTAACCTCGCCCTGCTTGTTGGCCGGCATGAAAATGACCACATCGTTCTCCTTGATTACCCCAGTTTCAACCCTGCCCACAGGAACCGTGCCCACACCAGTAATGCTATACACATCTTGTATTGGAATGCGCAAAGGCTTGCCAGTGGGTTTAGTAGGCACCTCAAAAGTGTCCAAAGCTTCAATAAGCGTCGGCCCCGTGTACCATGGCATATGCTCGCTCTTCTTCACAAGGTTGTCGCCGGTCCACCCTGAAGTGGGAACAAACGGAATCTTCTCAAGCTTGAAGCCAACCATCTTCAACATTCTGCCAACTTCATTCTTGATCTCATTGTACCGCTCTTGACTCCAGCCAACCGAAACATCGTCCATCTTGTTAACAGCAACAACCAACTGTCGAACGCCCAAAGTGAAAGCCAAAAAAGCATGCTCCCTCGTCTGACCGCCTGGACCAATGCCCGCCTCGAATTCCCCTCTTCTCGCTGAACAGAACAGCACAGCACCGTCAGCCTGGCTTGCACCAGTAATCATGTTCTTAACGAAGTCCCTGTGCCCAGGCGCATCTATAACCGTAAAGTAGTACCTCTTAGTCTCAAACTTCAGAAACCTAAGGTCAATAGTTAAGCCTCTCTCACGCTCTTCCTTCAGATTGTCAAGAACCCAAGCATACTTGAAAGTCTCTTTCCCCATCTTCTTAGCTTCTTCTTCATAAGCCTTAATCGTCCGCTCATCAATCGCTCCAGCATCGTACATCAAGTGCCCCGTCGTTGTAGATTTGCCGGCGTCTACGTGTCCCATGATGACTAGGTTTAAATGCGGCTTACCTGCCTTACTCATTTCTTTCTCCTCCTATTTTCCAAATTTCCTCTAAATTTTAATGAATTCGTTTACACAACTGTTTAATCAATTATTTTAAGTTTATGATGGCACAAAATTAGGCAAGACTCACTCAATTCGGAAACAAATATTAGAACTACCCTTGAAAAATACAAGTTGGAAGCGTAAGCAATGCCGACAAATTTGCCTCCAGACGCAAAAAAGAAATGGGCAGAGGTTGAAGCAACAAAGAATCCACGGGAAAAACTCCGCCTGCTAGAAGAATTCCTAAGCCTAGTTCCAAGACACAAGGGCACGGCAAAGCTCTGCGTCCAAGTTAAAAAACAGATAACAAACCTACAGAAAGAAATTGAAGAAAAGAAACGCAAAAAAGCCGCCAAAAGCGGACCCAAAACATTCATTGAAAAAGAAGGTGCAGCCCAGATAGCACTAATAAGCTTGACAAAAGCCGGAAAAAGCAGCCTGCTCATGGCTGTCACAAACGCCAAAGCCGAAGTCTCACCCAACCCGTACACAACAAAAAAACCCGTGCCAGGAATAATGAACTACCAAGACATACAATTCCAAATGATAGAAGCACCCGCACTCATGCAAGGATCAGCAGACGGAAAAGCCTGGGGACCCCAAACACTCGGCATAGCCCGAAACGCCGACGGCCTAATCCTAATACTGGATCTATCTCAAAACCCAGTCAAACAACTATCGCTGATCTTGAATGAAATGGAGAAAGCAAGAATACTAATCAGCAAACCAAAGGCACACGTCGAAGTTGAAAGAAAATACATGGGCGCAGGCCTACGAATAATCGTAACAGGAAAACTCACAGACTGCAACTTCAAAGACGTCGAACAACTATTGAAAAGCTACAACTTCACAGACGCCTTTGTAAAAATTTCCGGGGAAGCCACGCTGGAGGACGTTGAAGACGCAATCTTCGAAAGCACAACATACAAACCGGCAATAATAGTTGCAAACAAAATCGACTTAGACGGAGCTGAAGGAAACCTAAAACTACTCAAAGCCTACATCAACAGCAAAGTACCAATAATTGCAGTTTCATGCGAAAAAGGAACTGGCCTAGAGAAACTCGGCGAAACGCTGTTTAAAACATTGGACATTATCCGAGTTTACACAAAAGAACCTGGCGAGAAGGAATATTCCAAAAAACCCTTCATCTTGAAAAAAGATGCAACAATCTACGACTTGGCCAAGAACATTCACAGCGACTTCAAAGAAAACTTCAACTTCGCAAAAGTCTGGGCCAAACGCCTTGTCTTCAGCCCACAAAAAGTCGGCGCAACATTCACCCTACAAGATAGAGACATCGTCGAAATCCACCTGAAATAATCCCATGAAGTTCTGAGCTCAACACAAGCGAATAGTCGACACATTACTTTACCGAAAATTCTTACTGGCATAAACTACTTTTCCATCAACAACAGTCATTTCCACAGTAACCTCCTTAATCTTGCTTGGCTGAAGGTTGAACAGGTCATCTGACAGAACAGTGAAGTCTGCAAACTTTCCAACCTCAATACTTCCCTTCCTGTCCTCATCAAAAGAAGCGTAAGCCGCGTTCAAAGTGTAAGTCTTCAAAGCTTCCTCCACAGTAAGGCTCTCTGTTGCCAAGTCTTTTCTTGCCACGGCAGCCCAAACACCTAGCAACGGATTTATCTTTTCAACAGGACAATCTGAACCTGAGGCAACAACCAGCCCTGCTTCTGTTAGCGTTTTAAACGGGTAAGCCCAACGGGCCCGTTCTTTGCCAACACGGTCAACAGTCCAGAAATCAGAAACCACAAAATGAGGCTGCACAGAAGCGACCACGCCTAAACGTCTCATACGCTTAATCAACTTCGGATTAAGAATAGAGCAATGTTCAATCCTGTGTCTGTGATTTTCTCGCGGAAACTTTTTCAACGCTTTCTCAAAGGCTTTCAGAACACTCTCTACTGCACGGTCGCCTATCGCGTGGACACCCAACTGCAACCCGGCGCAGTGAGCCTTCAAAACAAGCTGATTCAGCTTACTCTGCGTGTAAAGCATCATCCCACACGTTTCAGGCTTATCAGAATAAGGCTGTTTCAACGCCGCCGTGCGACCCCCAAGAGAACCGTCAGACAAAATCTTCACAAACCCTATCTTAACCATATCATTCCCAAAACCCGTAACCAATCCCAACCTGACAAGTTCATCCAAAAGCTCCGCTGGAACACCCAAGTAAACCCTCAAAGGCAACCTTCCCTCAGAATTCAGCTTCTGCAAAACACGTATCTCATCCGCAGAAGCTACCAGCCAATGCACACCAGTAAGCCCAGCTTCCACAGCCTTCTCACAAGCCAAAACACACACCTCTTCAAGCCTTTTCAAGCTTGGCTTCGGAACGACCTTCCACACAAGTTCCAAAACATTCTCCCTAACAATCCCACTAGGCTCACCAGTCCTCTCGTCCAAATCAACCTGTCCACCAGCGACAGCAGTCTCCTTTCCTATACCAGCAAGCTGCAACGCCTTGCTGTTGGCAACAGCTACATGCTCACAAACACGAACCAAGAAAACCGGCCTGTCCGAAACCACAGCATCCAGATCCCAACGAGTCGGATAACGCTTCTCAACAAATCTCTCCTGATCCCAACCCCCTCCTAAAACCCAGTCTCCTCCACCATCGTTAGCCGCATATTCCCGCAGTTTCAACTGCATTTCCTTTATCGATCCCACGTTTCTCAAATCTAATGTCATCAGGGAAAGGCCGAACCCTGTCATGTGCACGTGGCAGTCAACAAACCCGGGAACAATTGTCTTGTTTTTCCCGCCAACAACCTTAGCATCCTTGCTTATGTACCTACGGATCTCCTCGTTTGAACCTACAGCAATTATTCTATCATTCTGAACCACTATTGCCTCAGCTCTCGGCTGTTTCAAGCTTAAGGTTATTACATTAGCATTTAGAACTGCAAGCGTGCCCTCTGACATGGTCACCATTATTGCTTGGAAAAGATAAAAACTTTAAACCCAGTTCTGCCCAGGTTTCCTCTGAAGAATTACCCTTTTCTCGTAGTTCCGCTTGTTTCTAAACCTCGGGTTCGGACTCTTCCTCGGCGTAGCCTGTATCTTAGGAGTCTGTGACCTGACTTTTCCGGCTTTAGAAAGTGAACCGTGAGTCGGCAATCAAACACACCGTTTCTACCAGAAGCCTATAGTAACTCTTAAACCTTTTTGCAAACATCATTAACCCTAAGCGGGGGTCGCCGAGCATGGCCAAAGGCGCAGGCTTCAGATGATCCAAGTCACCTAGCTTTCCAAAGGTGTGCTATTCTTCTGCTCTTCTCAAATGCGTCTCGGTATCTTCCACATATTTGGACTAAACCTTGATTGTTCAGATTCTTCAATTGCCTTCGAGTAGTGGAGGCGCCGACGTCTAGTTCCAGCATTAGCTGAAGGACGGTCATGGGTTTCTGTTCTAGCAATTGAAGCATTAGTCTCTTCGTTTCCCCTTTTGGTCTCAGATTTATGTTAGGTCGCCGATTCGCAAGGTGCCGGAACACACGGTCCTTCATCGGATTTGGCAAGGATCCTACCTTGGCATAAAGCTGTTTGACCATTGCAGCTTTTATTGAGAACCCATAATGATAGTGATTTCTGTGTTTCTTTTTTCTGAAAGGATTGGCACAGCCTAGAGAATCCGCTATTGTCCAAAGCTGCAAAGCTTCTTCTTTGTGCGTATAGAAAACTGATATGCCCGCAGCACCTATACCTCCTTCATCCAAGATCGCTTGACCCAAAACTGCTACTGCCGTTTTCTTGCTGCCCATGGCAAGTTTTAGCAACTTGGACTGCCTCGCCTCTTGCATTCTGTCTTTCTCCAGCTACATCTGATTAACCTTAGCTAGGAATGGTTTAATAATTCATAGGTTCTTTCAGAGTAGCGATGTGAAGATATTCTACATCTACGCTTCGAGGTAAGGCTTATTTTAGTAAGAGTCATTTTGATCTGAAATGAAGAGATCTGAGCGCAGAGGTAGCCAAGCTAGGTTAAAGGCGCAGAGTCGCTGTATGGGCGACGCGGTTGCTTCAGGAGCCTGTCGCGTAGGCGTTCGTGGGTTCGAATCCCACCCTCTGCATCAGAAAATATGCTCATTTCTTGTATTGTTTGCATCGAGAAATACTAGGCTGATTCCAATCGCTTGGTCTTGTCTTCGTGTCTGCCCTTTCCGACGCCTCTATATGTGAGCCCTGCTTGGCTTGCGGCTTCCCAGCTGAAGGCGTTTCTGCCGTCGACTAAGACTGGGGTGGCAAGTTTCTTTCTCATTTCCTTAAGGTCGAGTTTTAGATATTCTTTATGCTTTGTTGACAGGATAACTGCATCTGCGTCTGTCAAAGCTTTGTCGAGGTTGTTGGTGAAAGGGAGGTCGAAGTCGCGAACGATCGGGTCGTGGAGTATGGGTTTTGCCCTGCGCCTCTTTAACTCGGCATACAGGGTGGCTGACGGTGTATTCCTCGTGTCATCAGAGTTTTCAAGGAATGCCACTCCAAGGATCGCTATTTTCGCGCCTTTCAGCTTCTTACCGTGTTCTGCCAATGCCTCTTCGACTAGGTCTACAACGTGCGTTGGCATTGCGTCGTTGAGTTCTCTGCTGTAGATTATGATTTTTGGGAGGAATTTGAATTTGCCATACGTTTCTAGGCCAAATTTGAGCAGCCAGGGGTCTTTTGGAAGGCAGTGTCCACCGACGCCGACGCCTGGGTAGTGCATGTTTCTTATAGGGTTTGAAGCGGGGTTCGTTGGGTCGTTGGGCAACGTGTTTACGAGGTCACGCACTTCATAGGCGTCGACTCCGAGGCTTTCACATATAAGCGCGATTTCATTCTAAAAGGCTATGTTGACATCCCTCTAGGTATTCTCCACCACTTTGGCCACTTCCGCTGTGAACGCATCCGTAGGATAGAGCTTTGCTTTCACGATGTGCCCGTACAGTTCCATGGCGCGCCTCGTGCTTTCCTCGTTGATTCCGCCTATTATTCTGGGAAGCTGCACAATGTTCTTGATCAAGCGACCTATCATGACCCTTTCGTAGCAGAACGCCAAGAAAAAGTCCTTACCTGCCTTCATGCCGGAGGATTCTTCCAATATGGGTTTTACAACGTTATCTGTCGTGCCAGACGTAACTGTAGACTCGATCACAACAAGCGTCCCGCGGCGCATGTGCCTACCTATTTCCCTGCTAACTTCTTTGAGCGATTCATACCTAGGCTTCTTGTCGGCATCAGTCGGTGTCTGAACATCAATCAGTATTGCATCTGCATCTTCGCATGTGGCAATATCCTCTACGACTTTAAACGTTCCCTTCTTCACGACACGCGCGATCAGCTCGGATAGACCCGGTTCGTCCCCGTCGATAGGATTCTTGCCCTCACTCAACCAGTCAATCTTCCAGCCTGACCTTTTCGACCTGCGCTACACGCCGACAACAGTGAAGCCCGGCACATCTGCGAAAAGTGCTGCCGCGGGGATTCCAACATACCCCATGCCGATAACTACGATTTTTCTTACCATGAAACTATGCCAAATGAACGCGGAGCATATCTTGTTTTCGCCCGTGCTAAATTTCACTGCACGATTGCGGTTCGCTTGGAAAGGTTAAATTCTGAAATTCGTTAAATTCTATGGAACCCTGCTATGGGAAAATGTTTAGTTTGCAGCGAAAAAGCTGCCACCATTTCAGACGCTTTGGGTGTTTGTTTAAAATGCATAAGGGAAAAACCTGAACAAACCCTTAGGATTACAAGGCAGGTGCATGCGAAGAGTCGCGCAGTTTTCGGTTTGCCTTCGGAACCGCCTAAAGACACTGGGGGATTGCCCTGCGGGATCTGTGGCAACAGCTGCGTGATCGGCGTTGGTAATAGGGGTTTTTGCGGGCTTGTCTATAATGCCGATGGGCGTTTGGTTCGATCTGGCGGCACAGCTGAAAAGGGCATTTTAGAATGGTATTATGACAGTTTGCCGACTAACTGTGTTGCTTGGTGGTTTTGTCCAGGTTGCACAGGAAGCGGCTATCCCAAGTACGCCCATAAGCCTGAGCCGGAGTATGGCTATGCAAACATGGCGGTTTTCTATGGCGCCTGCAGTTATGACTGTCTTTTCTGCCAGAACTGGCATCACCGCAATCAATCTGCTGAACACAAGCTCATCATGAGCGCCGAAGCCTTGGCGGCAAAAGCGGACCAGCACGTTTCCTGCATTTGCTATTTTGGCGGCGACCCTTCTCCGCAGATGCCTCACTCTCTTGAAGTAAGCCGCATAGCGTTGGAAAAAGCCAAGGCTGAAGAGCGCATCCTGCGTGTTTGCTGGGAAACAAATGGCTATATGAATCCGAAATTGGCGGAGAAAGCGTCAGAATACGCTTTGCAAAGCGGCGGCAACATAAAATTTGATTTGAAAGCTTGGAGTGAAGATGTTAACATTGCGTTATGCGGAGTTTCAAATAAGCCCACACTGGCAAATTTCAAAATGATAGGAGAAAAATATTACAAGAAACGACCTGAACTGCCATTGCTTTGTGCAAGTACGTTGCTTGTACCAGGTTACATAGACGCAAAAGAGATTGAGAACATTGCCAGATTCGTAAGTGAAATAGACCAAAATATTCCATATACGCTATTAGCTTTTTACCCATGCTATTTGATGAACGATTTACCAACAACAAACAGAAAACATGCAATAGAATGCCAAAGAAGAGCTGAAAAACACTTGAAAAACACAAGAATAGGAAACATCCACCTCCTTTCGTAAAAGTTTTGACGCGCACTTTCCAAGGGATTACGCTACTAACGCACATCAATAGCCAGCAGGTGGATTTGAGTGAGGTGTTTTCGAAATAAGAGAGGGAATTCTCCTCTTGAGTGCCTCGTAAATGAAAAATCCACCCAGTATGCTGATGGAACCTTGAATGGCATTGAACAATGCTATTAAGGGACTGATTTCAAGAGGAAAAAGGAATAGGTTAGGGAAAAACATAACAAAGCAACGCGCTGAGACTCCCAAAATAAACGAGGCAATCTTCTTAAACCTTGGCGCCATCTTCAAAGCAAGTGCAATTCCGACAACAGTCGATAATTCTGCAACAGCCTTCATGGAAGAGGGAATAACTTGGCCACTGCGTACAAGAATAGCAACAAGGGCAATTACAGAAGTGAAAACTCCAGGGAGAAAACCGAAAAGACAAAGAGATAAAACGATCGGTATCCCGGTGAAATCAAACCTGAGCGCCGGAAGCCAAGGATATACTATCTTTGACTGTGAAACCTTCATGGAATAATCGAAAACAAAAACTAAAGCGGCCAGAATAGCGGTGCCTGCAAGAGTCCTAGTGTCGGTTCTCAACTAAATCCAGAAGGCATCTGTCTTAGGCGTTTATAAATTCTTTCGTTTCAATGAGAATGTGAATTTTTTCACTGTAATATGAGGAACGAGACAGAAGTTTGAGCTTTTTGCGCCAAAATAGGCAACGCTTACATAATTGTAATGGGAAAGCTGTTTCTCATGAAGATCATTCAGATAATTCCAGTTGAAGGTTTGCCAATCATAGAGGAAAGAGACAACATAGCTGAACTTGTGTGTAATGCAGCTAAGAAACAGGGCACTCCCATTCAAAACATGGACATACTCGTGGTCACACATGCTATTGTTTCGCGTGCTGAAGGAAATGTTGTAAACCTTGACGAGATCGTGCCGTCTGAATTTGCAAAGGACATCGCTAGCCAGTATGGAAAGGATCCTGCTTTGGTTGAGGTTGTTCTTCGAGAGTCAAAAGGGATTACGCGCATGGGCGATGGGAATCTCATAACAGAGACTAGACATGGGTTTGTTTGCGCAAACGCTGGTGTTGACAGGTCTAATGTTCCAGGAGAAAGAAACGTTGTTCTGCTGCCAAAAGACCCGGACTGTTCTGCTGAAGCGATTAGGCTGGAAGTTAGGAAACTTACTGGCTGTGACGTTGCAGTCATAGTTTCTGACACTCATGGACGAGCGTTGAGAATGGGCGAAATAAACGTGGCGATAGGGGTTGCCGGGATTAAGCCGATCAGAGACAGAAGAGGAGAGAAAGACTTGTTTGGATATGTCTTAAGAGTGAAACAGACTGCAATTGCGGATGAGCTTTCTTCAGCCGCAGAACTGGTAATAGGACAAGCAAATGAAGGAATTCCCGTGGCCATAATTCGAGGATACAATTATTCAAAGGCTGAAGACGCAAAGGCAACTGAGCTCATAAGACCGAAGGAAAAAGATCTATTCATATAACCATTGAAACTCGTCAGCAATGAAAAGCATTTAATTTTCCTAATCAGCCGCTTAGGTTCAAGCTGTGTATTCCAGAAGCTGGGAGTTGATGAACGTAAGAACGCCTATGAAGTTTTTCTAAGAAAGGAGGAATTTCAAAGCTTCCTTTGTTTTATTTTGATGTATATGGATAATGCAGCGTAGATTATTGTCACTATGACCCATAGAGTAATGATGCTTTGAATTATTATAGGTGAACCGAGGCCGAATACAGCCCAGAAAAACAAGGCTACAAGCGGTAATGGTATTGCAATTGCTAGAATAGCCGACACTTGTATGAGGAGTTGATTGTGAATTATCCGTCTGCTCCTTCTACGAACCCACGCCTCTACTTCCGCTTCCTTAGTCATGATCGCCCAGCTTCAGACGCCTATTCTTCCTCCGAGTAGCTGGAAAAGACATGTAGAGAGGGCCATGTTTAACATCGCCGGCATCCATCTGATTGCCCGTAGCTTCCAAGCTACGTTCAAGTTTTTGTCCCTCCCACCAACGCGCTGAAATTATCTTGGATATAAACTCAAGAATCAGTTCCAGCTAAAATACCGTGTTTGACATTGTAAATTAAAAGCACTTATGAATTCCAAAACTGAATCAGAAATCAACATTCCATGTGCCGCGGGCGCATCGAGATGACTTGTGCCAGCCACCTTTTTCACTTGTGTCCTTTGAGTAAAGACTTTGATGGTGCGAGCAATTGTAAGGTCAAGGGTTTTCTCGGCGTGTTCACTTATCCAGACAAGCGAAGGTCCTTTCAACTATCCAAGACTTGAATGTGAGTCTTGCACTGGGCGCAGTGGGCATTTTTTTGTCTGTAAGGGTATGTAGCCTGAAACGGGCTGTACTATAGTCAAAAGCTCCCGTTTCTGCAATGTCAAGACAATGAAGCAAGTTTGCCGGGGAGCAAGCTGATGAATTTCTGAGGTTTTGAAGGATTTTGTTGTGCCGCCTTGTTAGCGGTGGGCTATCTTGGAAAAGAACGGACTCAACGTCCTGTCTTTTGTGTCTTGTGCGCGAGAGAAAAATTTTGAGAGCATTGCTGGCTTAGAGTTCATGTACCTGTTCTTTCAGCAACCATGAGCCATCACATGTTGCTGTGTTTAAATGGCTTAGGCCTTCTCTGCAGGTGCCGAATTTGATGCCGTATTTCTGAGCTGACGAGCCCATCACTTCCACTAGGTTGGATCTCAAATCCTTTGGCAAGTAAAGGTAGCCTGCCATCTTTTCTCCTTTCTCAAAATACAGGGGCTTCAATTTGTCTGCAATTTTTGGCATTGCTGTGCTAAATCTTCTCCAGTTGTCCGGCTTAATTTTGTAGGTTGAGGCCGTGATATGTTTGACGCCTGCTGAGGCGACGGTCTTGACCAGTTTTTCTGGGTTATCGTTTACGAATGGGATTATTGGATCAATGCGCACAGATGTCGGTATGCCCTTCTCAACAAGGGTCTCGACGGCTTTCAAACGCTCCGAGGGAGGTGGAGCGTGCGGTTCGATGAGTTTTGCGGTGTTGTCGTCGTCCGTTGTGATTGTTAAAGAGACCATTGAAGGGATTTTTCGCAAGAGGTCAATGTCTCTGACCACGAGGTTGGATTTTGTGATTATCTGAATTTTGCAGTTGTGCTGGGAAAGTATTTCTAGGCAATGCCGAGTTAACCCTGTTTTGGCTTCTAGGTTCGGATAGGGATCTGAAGAATTGGATATGGACAGTGTTTCACCCCTCAATTTGGCAGCTTCTCTTCCGAGCCTTTGAATCAAATCTTTTTTGGGTCTGCAGTCTGAGAATTTCGGGATGTAACTTGAGGCGTAGCAATAGATGCATGCGTGGTCACAGCCAGTGTAAGGGTTAAACGTGAGTTTAGAGGGACAAGTGCAAAGGGTGGAGTGCCAAGGGTCAAATTTTGAGATTAAACTCACGCAGCTTCACTGTTGTTATCTTAGAATGGAACGTTAACAAAAATCATTCGCTTGAACCTTGGCGAAATGGTTGAACGCCATGCATAAACCCATTTTTTCGCACACTTGAAGTTTCACCAGCTATATCGTCCAGACACTGCCGGGGTCCGACACCTTAGGCGGTTGGAGACCGCGGGCTGAGCTGGTCGGTCGAAACCTTCCAGCTTACACCCCGGTTCCATCAAACCCATCTTCTATGGGAGCCTTCGTCCCCTTTTAGGGGAATGGCTGCCTATTTTCAGGAGAGACTTCGGGCTTAGATGCTTTCAGCCCTTATTCTCGATGGCGTGGCTGCCCGGCGTTTGCCCTGTCGGACAACCGGTTAACTAGAGGCCACAGCGTCCCGTTCCTCTCGTACTGGGGACCCTTTCCCCTCAGGCAACCAACACTCCCAGCAGATAAAGTCCGACCTGTCTCACGACGGTCTAAACCCAGCTCACGTTCCCTTTTAATAGGCGAGCAGCCTCACCCTTGGCCCCTTATGCAGGGCCAGGATAGGAAGAGCCGA
>Ga0315280_10000359_pt1 | contig 84210 bp, 69 predicted proteins | sample YL17G06_40_MG_FD_203697 | JGI IMG/M metagenome (GOLD analysis project Ga0315280, IMG submission 203697) | Sediment microbial communities from Yellowstone Lake, YNP, Wyoming, USA - YL17G06_40 | ecosystem: Environmental > Aquatic > Freshwater > Lake > Sediment | place: USA: Wyoming | collected... | reverse complement strand
CTCGTCCAGTAGATTAGTGACACTCCTTGAGTTGGGATGGGGAGGCCGCTTGGGTGAGGAACTCCTGGGGAGTTCGGTAGCCGAGGGCCTGGTGGGGGCGGACGGTGTTGTAGGTCCGCTCCCAGTCTTGGAGTTCGTGGTTGAGCTGGGCGATCTGGAGCGAGCAGGGGGTGACCTCATAAAACTCCTCCGTATGGGTACGTTGGGCGCGCTCGACCGCGCCGTTGAGTTTGGGCGAGCGGGGCGGCAGGACAAAGAGCTTCAGGCCGCGCTGCTGGCAAGCGTCTTCGAAGGCGGCGGCGAACTCACCGCCGCCGTCGACCTGCAGGGCGCGCACCGGGAAGGGCATACGTTGCTGAAGAGTCTGGAGAAGGCGGGCGGCGGCCGTAGAGGTGGCCCGGCCGTGGGCCTCGATCTCACGTCCCAGCGCGAGATCACATCGCGAGCGGTGAACTGCTTGAGCACCACGCCGGGCAGCGGGCGCACCTCCAAGGTATCGACCTCAACCAGATCGCCGGGCCGCTCCACCGGCCAGTCGCGCGGCTTGCGTCGGGCATAAGGTCGCGACCAGGAACGGGCGCGCGCCGTACGATCCCGATTCGGTCGCGGCTCGACCAGCACCCCGCGCTGCTTCCAGCGCGTGAGGATCCGCCCCACCATGGAAGTCGAAACTTTCCAACCCTCGCGCCCGAGCAGCACCACCAGCTTGTCCTTGCCCCAGCACGGGTACTGCCGACGCAGCCCCAAGACGCGCTCCGCATGTTGAAACGCTGGCAGCGTTCCCCTATGATTCGCCCTAGCGGAGGGTTGAAATCGAGATTCCTCTCAGGAAAGAGCTCTTTCACCCGATGAGGCACATCAGAGCAACGACGGAGTTCGCCTGCGACAGACCCTGGTTTGGAGCAGGGATTGGCAACCATATTCCAAAGAGATGAAGAAAGGGGGCGATGCTTATGAAGAACAAACACCATTTAGTCCTTTGGCTACTGCTTCTGGCGGTCTGCTTCCCGCTTTACATCACAGCAACCCAATCTAGCGAGAAAGCCAGCCAACCTCAGTACATGGATCCATCCTTACCGGTGGACGTACGGGTTGACGACTTGGTCTCCCGCATGACTCTGGAAGAGAAAGTTTCCCAGATGGTCAATGCCGCCCCAGCCGTCGAGCGGCTGGGAATTCCCAAATATGACTGGTGGAACGAGTGCCTGCACGGAGTGGCGCGAGCGGGGATTGCCACGGTTTTTCCCCAGGCGATCGGACTGGCGGCGACCTGGAATCCCGACCTTGTTCACCGCGTGGCTGTGGCTACGTCCGAGGAGGCAAGAGCCAAGCATCATGAAGCGGTCCGGCAGGGCAAGCGGCTCTGGTACTATGGCCTGACCTTTTGGACCCCGAACATCAACATTTTTCGCGATCCGAGGTGGGGACGGGGCCAAGAAACCTATGGCGAAGATCCTTATCTCACCGCCAGGATGGGGGTCGCCTTCGTCAAAGGACTGCAAGGGGACGACCCACGTTACCTGAAGGTGGTCGCTACACCCAAGCACTTCGCGGTTCACAGCGGACCAGAACCGGACCGGCATCACTTCGATGCGCGAATCAATGAAAGAGATTTGCGCGAAACGTACTTGCCGGCCTTCGAAGCCTGCATCCGGGAAGGTAAGGCCTTCTCGATCATGGGGGCCTACAACCGATACAACGGCGAGGCGTGCTGCGCCAGCCGCCGACTTCTGGAGGAGATTCTGCGTGGCGAGTGGGGCTTTAGCGGCTACGTCGTTTCCGACTGTGGCGCCATTGACGATATCTGGAAGTACCACCGAATCGTCCCCACCATCGAAGAAGCCTCTGCCCTGGCAGTGAAAAGAGGTTGCGACTTGGATTGTGGGCGCGAGTACCTCTCCCTGGGGAAGGCTGTGAAACAAGGGTTCATCAGCGAGGCAGAAATTGATCGCTCCTTGAAACGTCTGTTTGAAACCAGATTTCGTCTCGGGATGTTCGACCCACCAGAGATGGTCCCCTATGCCCAAATCCCCTATTCGGTGAACGACAGCCCGGCGCATCGCGAGCTGGCCTTGAAGGCAGCGCGAGAGTCCATTGTTCTGCTGAAGAATGACAACCATCTCCTGCCTCTGAAGAAGGATCTCAAGGCCATCGCCGTGATTGGTCCCAACGCCGACGTCGTCAAGGTACTGCTGGGAAACTACAACGGCACACCGTCCAAAGCAGTCACCCCGTTGGAGGGCATTCGGAGGAAGCTGTCTCCCAATACGAAGGTTCTTTACGCAAAGGGTTGTGAACTCACCGCACCGTCTAGGGACGCGAAAGCCCTTGAGGACGCCACGCAGAAGGCTAGGGCGGCCGAAGTCGTCATCATGGTTCTGGGGATTTCGGCTGATTTGGAAGGCGAAGAGATGACCGTGAAGGTGGCGGGATTTAAGGGCGGTGACAGGCTCACGCTAGACCTTCCCGCAGCGCAGCAGAGATTGCTCGAAGCAGTCCAGGCCACTGGCAAGCCCGTGGTTCTCGTTCTGCTGAATGGGAGCGCGCTGGCGGTCAACTGGGCCAACGAGCACGCAGGGGCGATAGTCGAAGCCTGGTACCCGGGCGAGGAAGGTGGCACGGCCATCGCCGACGTCCTGTTTGGCGATTACAGCCCGGGCGGGAAACTGCCCGTGACTTTCTACAAGTCCGTGGATCAGTTGCCCGCGTTCGAAGACTACAACATGGCCGGGCGAACTTACCGCTACTTTAAGGGGGATCCACTCTATCCCTTCGGCCACGGCCTGAGCTACACGACCTTCAAGTACAGTAACTTGGAACTGGCGGCCGACAAGGTCAAGCCCACCGAGAACGTCCGGGTCAGTGTAGATGTGCAGAACGCGGGTGAGGTCGCAGGCGATGAGGTCGTGCAGTTGTACGTCGTGAATCTGAAACCCTCGGTTCCGGTCCCGATTCGCTCACTACAGGGTTTGATGAGAGTTCACCTTAAACCCGGTGAAAAAAGGCGGGCCGAATTTGCGCTCGCCTCCAGGCAGCTATCTGTAATCGACAACAACGGCAAACGCGTTCTCGAACCGGGGACATTCAGAATCGAGGTGGGCGGAAAACAACCTGGTTTCAAAGGCACCGCCGACGCCGCCACCACCGACGTCGTATCGTGCCGGTTCGAAGTTGTTGGAGAGATCACCGAGATCAAATGAAGGGTGGTCTGCCGGGCACCGGCTAGCTTGGGCTCAATGTGGAGCGACCAGGAAGCCGTTTGGGTCCTCGACTCAGGGCGGCAAGGAGCTCTCTACCGGATACACTCTTTCCCGACCAGTGTTCAGCAAGATGGTCGAAAGCAGTGCCGTCTCTGCAAAGGGGCGTTGGCGGGCACACGAGTGCCTCGCCTGTCTACCTACGTGGCAGCCCTTCGGCCACTTCGTAAGTGGCTAGAAAGGTGAGCAGTAGACGCAGCGCTGGCCGCCCGCGAGGGTTGTATCGCTTACCTACACACGCTCGACTTCGGCCGCTTGCAGTCCCTTGGGGCCCTTCTTCACTTCGAAAAGTACCTTGGCGCCCTCTTCCAGGCTGCGGTACCCATCGCCCAGGATGGCCGAGAAATGCACGAACACATCCTCGCCGCTGTCGCGCTGGATGAATCCGTAGCCCTTGGCGGCGTTGAACCACTTCACTGTGCCTTGTTCCTTCATTCTGCAAACATCCTTATTCTTGGTATTGCAATTTGTGGAGACGGCAACGGCGGGGAACCCCGACGATCCGCTGTAACACCACGGGTCGCAAAGTTCGAGAGCCGGTAGGTATGCTCCTGTCGCTGTTGCGAGACTCAGCGGAATTACAACTACAAACTGCCTTCGCAGAATAGCATCTTTTCCGCGGCGCCGCTACCACAAAAAGCCCGTTTCCGATTTGGCCGTTTGTGGCGATGCTCCCCGTCAAGGGAATGACGGGACTCTCAACTCATGCTCATCCCAGCGCTTCCTTCGCCAGCCTATGGCGTGACAAATGTCACCGCCAACCGTCCTGCGCGGAATGATAATTGGTTTCAGGGCGTGTACCTCTACGACCTGCTAAGGACGGCGCAACGGTCCGCCGACCCTTTCGAGACTACCGGTCAGCGAACGCACGAAGGCGTCGCGAAGGACGCACATGCATGAAGTTGATAAGAACTACGGACTGCCCGAGCTATGGAAGGCGGTGTACGAGCGCGATCGGTCGGGCGAGGCCGTTTACGCTGACCCTGCTCCGGAGTGCCGGGCTCACGACGCTTCGCCGGGTGCGTGACATTCCTCGTTCACTCACTCTCGCGGAAGCTGCGGCGGCTGACGGTGCCGATATTGACACTCTGCTGAGAGAATTGAGAGTATTCTTCGGAACACCAGCCGCGACGAGTGGGAAGGTAACGCGCCCCTCCAGCGGCGGCCAGCCGAGGCGGTCGAACGCACCAACAGACCTGCGTGCCGTGGCCAGCGAGGATAATCGGTCAGTGGAAAAGCAGCAAAACTACGTCCCCGCCATCAAATCTGATCGGTGGCTCTGGCTCTACGATGTTGTCGTACGTTGGGCCCTACGCGAGTCCACTTTCAAGCCCCGCCTCATCGCGCAGGCTCGCATCGAGCCAGGCCAGCGCATACTTGACCTCGGTTGCGGCACGGGCACGCTCTTAATCCTTATCAAGCAGGCACACCCTGAGACCGAGGTGGTGGGCTTGGACGGTGATCCCAAGATTCTCGAGCTCGCCCACGCCAAGGCCGCGAGAGCCGGCCTTACTATTCGGCTCGATCACGGCATGTGCTTCGAGCTCCCCTATCCTGATGTCTCCTTTGACCACGTGTTCTCAACCCTCCTTTTCCATCATCTTACCCACGAAAGCAGGCTCCAAACGCTCGTGGAGGTCTTCCGAGTCCTTCGCCCGGGCGGAAAGTTCCACTTGGCCGACTGGGGTAAGCCTCAGAACGGACTCATGCGCGCTGCCTCCCGCATTGTCGAGTGGGCTGACGGCCACGAGGCCACGGCAGATAACCTCGAGGGGAAGCTGCCGGAAGTGATTCGTCAGGCGGGGTTTGAAAGCGTCGAGCAGACCGCACAGTTCATGACCCTGGTGAGCACCTTGGCGCTCCACAAGGCGCGTAAGCCATCGGCATAATGCAAGCTGGTGTGGATCTCGGCGTCCGCCTTGGTGGCTTCGACGCGCCACGGGCCTTCTCGGGGACGCGGGAATCAGACTTCCATAGCTTACCGCCCTGATCGGAAACGAGAGACATTCGATCCCCTTTCCAGGGACATTATGCCCTTCCTGCGCCATCGGACTTTCGGACTCCGGAACTTGTTGGGAGGCACAGTGCACTATGGCATAGGTCCCCAGCAGCCGGTTTTCACAGTGTGATAATTCGCACCGGCCCCCCGCATTTGAGCGAGTCTAAGCTGCGACCGAGAAGCTAGCGCCGAGAATTGCCAAGCGACACAACCAGTTGGCTTGGTAGTTGGCCCTTGGCCTGCCTATTGCATCCCACTAACTGGCACAACTCGGTTTGGCACCCACGCTCGACTCGGGAAACCTGGAGGTGGCTTAAATGGGGCTGTCCAGTGGCTCGGTCCCGCCTTCGCCCCTCGGCTGAGACGCCACTGGCAAGGGGGAAAGGACATGAGAAGGGTTGTCATTCTTGGCGCCGCCGGCAGGGACTTCCACAATTTCAATGTCGTGTTCCGCAACGACCCGCGGTTCCAAGTAGTCGCATTTACGGCCACGCAAATCCCAAACATCGACCAACGCCGCTACCCCCCCGAGCTAGCGGGGACCCACTATCCTAATGGTATCCCTATTGTCCCCGAAGAAGAGTTGGAAGATCTGATCCGCCAGGAGGACATTGACGTTGTGGTATTTTCCTATAGCGACGTCTCGCATCAAAGCGTCATGCACTTAGCGTCGCGGGCAGTGGCGGCTGGAGCTGACTTCTGGTTGTTGGGGGCGGAGCGCACGCAGCTTCCCGCGCAAGTGCCGGTCGTCTCCGTCTGCGCAGTGCGCACTGGCTGCGGCAAGAGCCCCGTGTCGCGCCGGGTGGCTCAGGAGCTGCGCCGCCTCGACTGGCGCCTGGTGGTCGTCCGGCATCCCATGCCTTACGGTGACCTTGCGGCACACCGCGTGCAGCGCTTCGCCACCTTGGACGACCTGGAAGCGCAGCAGTGCACCATCGAGGAAAGGGAGGAATACGAACCGCACCTCCGTCAGGGCACGGTAGTCTATGCCGGGGTTGATTACGAGGCGATCCTCCGACAGGCGCGGCAAGAAGCCGACTTGATCCTCTGGGATGGCGGCAACAACGACAGACCCTTCTTTCGCTCGGACCTGGAGATTGTGGTTGCCGATCCCCATCGGCCCGGTCATGAGCTAGGGTATTTCCCTGGCGAGGTGAACCTGCGCCGCGCAGACGTGCTGGTCATCAACAAGGTTGACACCGCAGCGCCGGAAGCAGTGGAGACGGTTCGACGCAACGTCCTCCGCACGAATCCCCGCGCCATCGTGATCGAGACGGCTTGCCGGGTGTCGGTAGCAGAGCCGGAAACGATTCGGGGCCGCCGCGTGCTGGTCGTCGAGGATGGGCCCACACTCACGCGCGGCGAGATGCCTTACGGAGCCGGGGTGGCGGCGGCGCGCCAGTATGGCGCTGCCGAGCAAGTGGATCCTCGTCCCCGTTCGCGGTCGGCTCCATTCGGGAGACTTTCAAGAGCTATCCGCACTTGAAAGGTCTCTTACCTGCGATGGGTTACAGCAAGGTTCAACGAGAGGAGCTGGAAGGGACCATCAACAGTACGCCCTGCGATCTTGTCTTGGTGGCCACGCCCGTCGATCTGGCGCGGCTGCTGCGCCTCAACAAGCCCTGCTTGCGGGTGGGCTACGAGATAGAGGAGCCCACCCGGCCCGGCCTGGGTGAGGTCCTGGCAACCTTCACAGCTCGCTGTCAGCCGCAGGGCCGAGCCAAAATCGCCTGAAGAGAGGACAGCCTCCATGCGTAAGCTCAAGATCGTGCCTCGTAGGGACAGGGAGCTGCCGCCCCTCCCGCGGCACGTGAGCTTCGCCCACCGCCGCCTGATCTCCCTCCACGACCTGATCCCTGCTGAAATCGATTTTCTGCTCAAGTTGGCTTTGCGCGTGAAGGCTCATCCGGGTCGTTACAAGAGTGCCCTCGAGGGCAAGACGCTGGCGATGCTCTTTGAAAAGCCGAGCCTGCGCACCCGCGTGACGTTTGAGATCGGGATCAGCCAACTCGGTGGCCACGCCCTCTACTTGGGTCCGCAGGAGGTCGGCTTAGGCGAGCGCGAAGCCGTGAAAGACGTGGCTCGAAATCTCTCGCGCTGGGTGGATGCCGCCATGGCTCGTGTTTTCTCTCACCAGACGCTGACGGATCTGGCCGAGCACGCTGCGGTGCCGGTTATCAATGGTCTTTCGGAGTTCGAGCACCCCTGCCAGGCGCTGGGAGACTACCTGACGCTGCTGGAGCACAAAGGCAAGTTGGCAGGGATGACGCTGGCCTGGGTTGGGGATGGCAACAACGTGGCGCATTCGTTGATTTATGGCGCTGCCCGGCTGGGCGTGCGCATGCGCGTCGCCACACCTCCCGGCTACGAGCCGCACCGCTCGGTGGTGGCGGAGGGCCGCCAGGAGGGAGGTGACATCCGCCTCACTCACGATCCCGCCGAAGCCGTGGCCGGAGCCGACGCCGTTTATACCGACGTCTGGACGAGCATGGGCCAGGAAGATGAGGCAGGCACCCGCCAGCGGGTCTTCCGCCCTTATCAGGTGAACTCTCAATTGATGCGCAAGGCCGGCCCGCGCGCTTTGTTCATGCACTGCCTGCCCGCGCACCGCGGCCAGGAGGTCACCGACGAGGTTATCGACTCTCCTCGCTCGATTGTCTACGACCAGGCGGAAAACCGCCTGCACATTCAGAAAGCTATTCTGCTGGCGCTTTTGTCTTAAGAGGTTTCTATGCCGACTGCGGTGGTAGCGATTGGCGGCAATTCTCTGGTGCGGGTTGGCGAGCGCGGCGCCTTCGAGGAGCAGCGGAGAAACCTCCTGGTTACCTGCGAGGGCATTGCCGCGGTGATGGCCGCGGGCTACCAAACCGTGGTCACGCACGGGAAGGGGCCGCAGGTGGGCGATGCGCTGCTGCGCTCGGAACTTGCTGCGGGTCAAGTGGCGTCGCTGCCACTCGACGCCTGCGTGGCCGAAACGCAAGGCAGCATCGGCTACCTGCTGCAACAGATGCTGCAGGAAAGCTTGCAGCGCCACGGCCTGCGGCGTCCGGTGGTGACCATGGTGACTCAGATACTGGTCTCGCGGCGCGACCCGGCCTTTCGGAAACCCTCGAAGCCGGTCGGGCCCTTCTATATCCGCGAGGAAGCTGAGCGGCGCCGCAACGAGCTCGGCTGGCACATGGTGGAAGATGCCCATCGAGGTTATCGCCGCGTGGTCCCTTCGCCCGAGCCCAAGGAAATCATGGAGCTCGCCGCGATCCAGGGCGCGCTCACCAGCGGAGCGCTGGTGATCGCCTGCGGCGGGGGAGGGATTCCCGTCGTTTTCAAGAGGGACCGATTAATGGGGATCGACGCCGTCATCGACAAGGACCGCGTCTCGAGTCTCTTGGCCTGGGAGCTCGAAGCAGAGCTGTTCCTCATCTCCACTGGAGTGGACCAGGTCGCGCTCAACTATGGAACGCCCCACCAGCAGCCCCTCGAACGCCTGACCGCCGAGGAAGCCCGCCGCTACCTGCGCGAAGGACACTTCCCGCCAGGTAGCATGGGACCGAAGATCGAGGCCGCCCTCAGCTACCTCGCGCGCGGCGGCCGATTGGTAATCATCACCTCTCCTGAAAGCATTCCCGAAGCCCTCCACGGCATGGCCGGCACCCGCATCACGCCCGCGCTGGAATCCGCGCATAGGCTCGCGGACCACGCGGTTTGAAGTCCACACGGGCATTTCGTCCCTTGACAGTGCGACGATCTTATAGTAGGCTATGCTGGTAGTCGGGGAAGGAAAAGATTTTGTCCCTGACCTGCCCGGCGGCTCCCGGCCCGCTCCCGCCTGCCGCCCCCAAAGGAGAATGCTCCATACAAACCCGCTGCCCCGCAGGCGAAGTCGCAACGTTCGCCCCTTGGCCTCTCAGCCGTCGCGACGCCGGGTCGAGGACACGGGAAGTCTCCTCAAGAAGAACGCTGGAAGAGCGGTGTGAAAAGCCTTCTCCGCAGAGGGTGCGTAGAGGCATCCTTCAGGTCGGCATGGCGTCTTCAAGAGTCATTGTGAAAACAGGAAGAGGAGAAGCGGCTACGCCGCCCCGCCGTGTAAAAAGCCTTCGGCTTTCCGCAGGCGGGGACCATAACAATGTAGTTTCTTTGAGCCTGCTGGACGTAAAGGCGAAGCCTTTACGCACAGCAGCCTACCGAGCCGCTCTCGTAACCGGGTTTTTCCGACTGACTCTTCGGCCCCTCATGCCCCGTCAAAGGTGAGCACGACAATCGGCAAGCCGGGTTGTCGCAGCGACGCTGAAAGGAGAGGAAAGCACTAAATAAGGGACGACAAAAACACCAAAACGAAGCCACCAATTTACTGAAAACACAGCGCGAGTGCCCAAAAAACGAACCCAAAATGAAGCCGTTTTTGGGCCTAGGGAAGCCGTTTCCCTCGCACCGAAGACGCCACTAAGCCGTTCCTTCCCTGCGAAACTCGAAAACCGAAATTCGAGACTCAAGGTGTGTCGAACTCAAGCGGGCCGCAGCCTTATGCCACGCAGATCTAATCCCTGGTCTTCACTTCCTCGACGAAGACCGCGTCGGGCACCAGAATCTCGGTTTCGGCGCGGCGCTTTCCGAAGAGTCTGCGAAGCCACTGTTGGAAAGACTCGAGGTAGGTGAAATAGACCGGCGTGATGTAAAGCGTGATGAGCTGGGAGACGACGAGGCCGCCGACCACGGCCAAGCCGAGCGGCCGGCGTGATTCCGCTCCCGCGCCGAACCCAAGCGCGATGGGCAGAGTCCCCATAAGCGCCGCCATGGTCGTCATCATGATGGGCCGGAAGCGGATGAGGCAACCCTGGTAGATGGCCTCGAGCGCGCTCTTACCATCGTTGCGCTGGGCCGCGATCGCAAAATCAATCATCATGATGGCGTTTTTCTTCACGATGCCCACCAGCATGATGATCCCCACGAACGCGTAAAGGTTCAGGTCAATGTGGAACAACATCAGGGTCAACAGAGCCCCAAGGCCGGCCGAGGGAAGACCGGAAAGAATGGTCAAAGGATGGATGAAGCTTTCGTAGAGGATGCCCAGCACGATGTAGATCACTAGGATCGCCATGACCAGCAGAATGCCCAGGCCTTTCACCGACGATTCAAACGCCTGGGCGGTTCCCTGGAAGCTGGTGCTGATCGTCGCGGGCAGCGTCTGGCGCGCGACGTCCCCGACGGCCGTGACCGCATCGCCCAGCGCTACGCCGGGCTTGAGATTGAAGGACAGGGTCACCGCAGGGAGTTGGCCCAGGTGGGTGACGGTGAGCGGACCCAGACTGCGGCTCAATCGCGCCACGGTGTTCAGGGGAACCAGCGCGCCGCTGGACGAGCGAACGTAGAGCATGGACAGGGCCGAGGGGTCCATCTGGTACTCGGGTTCGAGCTCCACGATGACCCGGTACTCGTTGTTGGGCGCGTAGATGGTGGAGACTTGCCGCGAGGCGTAGGCGGTGAAGAGCGCGTCCTCGATCTGTTGCGGGGCCACGCCCAGCACGGCGGCTTTGTCGCGGTCAATCTCCACATTCACCTGCGGATTCCTGATCTGTAAGTCGCTGGTCACGTCCTGGAGGCCCGACAGGTCGCGCAGCTTGGCTTCGAGCATGGGCGCATACTTGTAAAGCTCGTCGGTGTCCGGGCTCTGCAAGGCGAATTGGTATTGGCTCTTCGTCAGGTAGCCACCGATGCGAATCGGAGGAGGATTCTGGAGGAACATCCGAATGCCCGGGACGGTAGCCAACTTGGGGCGCAGTTCCTGGATCACCTCATCCGCGCTCAGCCGGCGCTCGGAGCGCGGCTTCAGCCGGACGAACATGCTGCCACTGTTCCCCGCAGCGCCGCCGGGACCGGCGCCGACGTTGGAGCTGAAGGAAGCGATGTTGGGATCCTGTCGGACGATGGCGGCGAGTTGCTGCTGCAGCCGGGCCATCTCCCGAAAAGAGACTCCCTGCGCTGCTTCCGTGACGCCGAATATCTGGCCCGTGTCCTCGCTGGGCAGAAACCCTTTGGGCATGACAACCAGGAGATAGCCCGTGGCCACCAGGATGATGAGCGAGGCCGCCATGGTAAGCAAGCGGTGCCGCAAGACGCCTTTCAAACTCCAGTCGTAAAGCCAGCGCATGCCGTCGAAGACGCGCTCCGACGCTTTATAAAGCCGGTTGTGTTTCGTCTCGCCGGGTGGCCGCAAGAAGCGGCTGCACAGCATGGGCGTCAGGCTTAACGACACGAAGCCGGAGACCAATATCGCCACACCAATGGTGACGGCGAATTCGTGCAGCAGGCGCCCGATGATTCCTCCCATGAACAGCACCGGGATGAAGACGGCGGCGAGCGACAGCGTCATGGACACGATAGTGAACCCAATCTCGCGCGACCCGTTGAGCGCGGCCTGCATGACACCTTCGCCGTGCTCCAGGTGCCGGACGATGTTCTCCAGCATGACGATGGCGTCGTCCACCACGAAGCCCACGGAAAGCGTCAGGGCCATCATGGAGAGGTTGTCCAGGTTGTAGTTAAGCAGGTACATGAAGGCAAACGTCCCCACAATGGACATGGGCAACGCCATGCTCGGAATGAGCGTGGCCGAGAGGTTGCGGAGAAAGAGGAAGATGACCATGACCACCAGGCAGAGGGCCAGCCAGAGCGTGAACTTGACGTCCCGGACGGAGTCGCGAATGGAGACGGATCGGTCGTAATGCGTGTCGAGGTTCACCGAAGCCGGCATCTGGGCCTTAAAGGTGGGCATGAGCTGTTTGATGGAATCGACCACTTCCACGGTGTTGGTGCCGGGCTGGCGCTGAATCGCCAGCACGATAGCGCGTCGGTCGTTGAACCAGCCGGCGACCTTATCGTTCTCCACGCTGTCGATCACTCTGCCCAACTGTTCCAGCCGCACAGGAGAGCCGTTGCGGTAAGCCACGATGAGCGGACGGTATGCCGCGGCGTCAAAAAGCTGGCCGTTGCTCTGGATCGTGAAGGCCTGATGCGTTCCCCACAGCGTGCCCACGGGCAGGTTCACGTTCCCTCTGCGGACAGCATCCGCAGCCTCATCAATGCCGATCTGGCGTGCGGCGAGCGACTTGGGGTCGAGTTGGACGCGCACGGCGTACTTCTGCGCGCCGTAGACCTGCACCTGCGCAACGCCGCTGATCATCGAGATGCGTTGAGCGATGAACGTCTCCGCATATTCGTCCACCGTGGAGAGGGGCAGGGTGGGCGAGTTCATCGACAGGTAGAGAATGGGCTGGTCGGCAGGATTGACCTTCCGGAAGGAGGGCGGGCTGGGCATGTCCGTCGGAAGGTCGCGGGCGGCACTGGCGATTGCCGACTGAACGTCCTGAGCGGCCGCGTCGATGTCCCGATTAAGGGTAAACTGCAGGGTGATCCGAGTGACTCCCTGCGCGTTAGTCGAGGTCATCGAATCGAGACCGGCAATCGTGGAGAACTGGCGCTCGAGCGGCATCGCCACGGCGGCGGCCATGGTGTCGGGATTGGCGCCCGGCAGGCTGGCGCCGACCATGATGGTCGGGAAATCCACGTTGGGAAGGTCGCTGACCGGCAAGGCGCGATACCCGACAAAGCCAAACAGAAGGATAGCCAGCATGACCAGGGTGGTCATGACGGGCCGGCGGATGAATAGTCCCGCGATGCTCATGGCTTAATTACAGTTGTCAGTGACCAGTGACGAGCGAGCAAAAGTCCGCAATCGAAAACCGAAGCGCGCAGCCGCCTTGGACTTTTAACTGCCAACTGTCGACTGTTGACCGGCTTATTGTATGCCACTCTTCACTTCTCACTCGTCACCGCGTTCTTCACTTCCACCTTCATCCCCGGGGAGAGCCGGAGTTGGCCGTCGGTCACAACCGTCTCTCCCGGCTGTAGCCCCTTCTCAATGACGGTCTCGCCGCCGACCGTACTGCCAGGAACCACCGGGCGCGACTCCGCTGTCAGGTCCGGCTTGATCACGAAGACGTACTGGCCGGATTGCCCCGTCTGGACTGCCTGGGACGGGACTACAAGCGCATTGGGCTGGGAAGTCAGCCGCAGAACCACATTCACGAACTGGCCGGGCCAGAGACGATTGTCGGAGTTCTGGAAAGTGGCCTTCAGCTTGACGGTGCCCGTGGTACTGTCAACCGCGTTGTCAATGAACGTCAGCACTCCCCGCGCCGGACGCGCCTCCTCGCTGGGCAGGATGGCTGCAACTGGGAGCGGCCCCGTCTTCATGTATTTCCTGATATCCTGCAAGTGCTGTTCCGGGACGGAAAAGGCCACATAGATGGGATGAGTCTCGTTGATGACCACGAGGTTTGTCTCGTTGGCCTTGACGACATTGCCCGGGTCCACCAGCAGACTCCCAGTGCGCCCGTCGATCGGCGAGTAGATAGAACAATAGTCGAGATCGATCTTGGCTTTCTCTATCGCTGCGTTGTCGGCGCGCACTGCGGCAGCGAGCGCATCAGCGCTCGTACGAAAGGCATCGTACTGCTCTTTAGATACGATGCCAGCTTGGAACAACTTCGTATACCGTTCCTCTTGCGCCTTGGCGTTTTCTAGTTGAGCCTGGTCTCTCGCCAGGTTGGCCTCCAACTGTTGAAGCGTCGCCTGATAAGGCCGGGGATCCAAGGTGAAGAGGAGATCACCCTTTTTCACGTCCTGGCCTTCTTTGAAAAGGACCTGCTCCACTGTTCCCGCTAATTGGGCTTTGACCGATACTGTCGAGTACGCTTCCACGTTCCCGATGACACGCACTTCCACAGGGACAGATTTCCGAATCGCCGTAGCTACCGTCACCGGAACAGTCTCTACCCTAACCCCCTGGGATGGCGTCGTGCGGGGAGAACAGGCCGGAAGGAAGATGAGCCCCAGCAGCGCGAGTCCCAGGCAGATTGCGCCACCGGCCGCATGAGAAGTGAATCGCCACATAACCGCGTCAACCCTGTCGAGCAATCTCATGACTTGCTTTCTCTGTGCGCTATGAACAGACACTTAGGTTAAATGGATTTCCCAACTGAGTCAACAGACCTTACCGGTTCCGCCAGGGATCGCTGTTGAGCCAATAGGCAAGTTGGGAAGCACTCTCTGCGCCAAGCGATGCGCACCGAGTGTTCCCTCAGGAAGCAACTTTACCGTCTGGTCCGAGGAGATCCGATGGCTTCTGAGCGGCGTCCGCATCAGAACTGGTGCGGAGTTGTCTAACTATCTGCAAACATGGCGTAGCACTCCATTGAGGTCCAAGTCCTCCTGCCCCAGCCGGATACGCAATCCCAGGCCCTGGCAGCGAGCCGACAAGAGAGTTGCTGCAGTGGAGTTACCCGAATCTACCCACCCCCGCGCGCGGGTGCAGCCAGCAGGCGGAAATATAGCTTCGAATCGCCAACGGGTATAGCCTTTGAGCGCGGGAGCCTTGTCCCAGCTAGTAGTCCCGCCTGCGGCCGAAGCGACCTCCACCGCCTCCTCGGCGACCACCGCCGCCTTGCGGCCGCGAGAACCCTGTGCGCTGCGGACGAGCAACGTTCACGGTGAGGCGACGACCGTCCAGCGTCTGGCCGTCGAGGCCCTGGATTGCCCGCTCCGTGTCTTCACCATCGGCAAGTTCGACGAAGCCGAATCCTCGCGAGTCACCCGTCATCTTGTCGCGAATCACCACGGCGGAAGCCACGTGAAAACCGGCGTTCGCCACAAAATCGTTCAGCGCGCTATCGGTGATGCTATGGGGAAGGTTCCCCACAAATAGTTTCTGAGCCATTTGCTCCTCCGGGAATGGGTGGCCCATTCGGGTCACCGGTTCCCTCTACAGTTTTTCGACTTCGGCCGCTGGCAGACCTCGCGGGTCCTGTGGACCTCGACGCTCACTCTGCCGCCCCCTCCAAGGAGCGGTAGCGCTGGCCCTTAATGGCCGAGAAATGTGCGAAAACATCTTCCCCCGTTTTCGCGCTGGATAAACCCGTAACCTTTGGAGGCACTGAACAACTTGGCCGGGCCTTGTTCCTGCATGGTGCAAAACATTCGTCGTCGTTGGTTTGGCAATTTGTGGGACGGCAACGGCGGGGAAAACCCGACGGTCCGCTGTAAAACCGCGGGTCACAAACTTAACGAGCCGGCGCGAGGTAAGCGCTTGTCGCTAGTGCTGGACTCGCAGGAATTACCTAAACAAACTGCCCAACAATGTTACCACTTTTCTTCCTGCCTTGCTACTACAAAAGTTGAAATGTCAACGCAAAATAGAAATGTCCGGTCTTTTGCCAGATAGAAATGTCCTTCTCCAAGGGTGGCCTGGAGGGGGGATGTATTTAGTTTTTGTTTGGCTTTTGGTTTTGTCGGCAACTCCTGGAGGCCGTAGGCCGAAAGGAGTTGCCGAACGCGGCGGCGCCAGCGGGCAGGGGTGCAAGCTCAGGTAGGAGCCGCGAAAGCGCGCCCAGAGGCTGCCGTCCAGCCGCCGTTCCACCTCAAGGCGGGCGCCGCGCAACCCGGCCCGCACCTCCGCCCGGGGAATCGCCCAGACCTGCCCCTGCCAGCGCAGCGTATAGTCCGGCGCCACGCTGCGGGGTTCCCGCACGCTCAAGATCTGCTCCGGCCGATACTCGCGCCCCAGCGCCTGGTGGGCATCATGGGGCTGGCGCGGCGTCACCGTGAAGCGCTCCTCCCAAAAGGGCAGAAAGGTCTCCTGCAGAAAACGATTCGCCTGCTCCAGGGTGTGAACGTCGGCCAGACGCATCTCCTTCACCAGCCGATCCTGTAAGGTCCCAAACAGCCGTTCGATCCGTCCCTTGGCTGGCGGCGAGTGGGCCCCGATCCACTCGATGCCCAGCTCCTCCAGCGCCCGCCCGATCTGCGTCCGCGCTGGCTGACCGCGCAGTTGCTCGTCCAGCTGTGCCGGCCGGTTCGCCACGAACAAGCTGTCTTTATCGGTGTAGAGGGCCAGCGGGCGTCCGTCGCGTCGCAGCCAACCCTCCAGGGTCCGGAAGTTCTCTTCAGTCGAGTCGGGCTCGGCAAAACGCCCCCAGAAACAGCTGGTGGCGTCGTCGAAGAGAGCCATGTGGCGCCGCTTCGGTCCGCGCTCTTCCAGCCAGGCAAAGGGCGAGCTGTCCATCCTCACCAACTCCCCGAAGGCGGCCCGCCGCTCCCGCCACACATGCACGGGGCCCGCACCCGCTGCCGTCGCGGCCGCCACAGGCCGGCCCCGATCATCCACCTCCGCAACGTCTCCCGACTCACCCGCAGCCCTTGCTCGGCCAGCTTCTCGCTGGCCAGCGTGGGCCCAAAGTCGGCGTAGTGCCGTCATATCTCCGCCACCATCCGCTCCTGAACCTTCCTGGCGATCCTGCGGTTCGACGGCCGCCCGCGCAACCGATGTATCACCCCGGTGTCGCCCTCCGCCCGCACCCGCCTCAGCAAGCGCCGCACGTGCCGCGGGCTCAGACGCAGTCGCGCTCCCGCCTCCCCCTGCCTTAAATGCCCTTGCTCCACCTCGTGCAAGACCTTCAACCGCTCCCGTTCCCGCTGACTCAATGCCATCCGCTCCTGTTCCATCGCCCCTCCCCACCCCCGATGTAACAGGACATTTCTACTTTGCACAAACCGGACATTCTCACTTTGCCGCGACACTACAAAAGTTGAAAATTATGCTCTGCGGAAAGCGCCAGTCTGGCCCTCCGAGCTGTTTGCCTGGCGCCGTCCTGCCCTCCAACCAGGGAAACTTCACCGCTCGCCCGCGTGCCACTTCACGCCGCAGCGGTCCAACAAAGCAATCACAGTCGGAATAGTTAGAGCCACTGTCTGAGATGGCAGCGAAGGGTCTCTGCTCACCACGACCCCGACGACACCCTGGGTTTCTGCCCTGTACACCGGGCTGCCGCTGTTGCCGGGTTTCAGCGCAATGTCAAGCACCAGCACTTCGCTCTTCTCACTGCTGCGGACGGATAGGTCCATCATTTCCCGCTGAACGACCTTCCCCGTTTGCGTTACAGGCTGCCAGGCAAAGGTCGGGTGACCCGCGACCAGGACGGGCGCACCTTCCTCCACGTCATGAAGATCTAGCAAGGCATAGGGCACGGACTTGGGATTCGTGGCGAGTGGTCGTTCTGTCTTCAATACAGCCAGGTCGTGCGTCTCATCGAGGCCCACCAATTCACACGAGAACGCTGGCGCGGTTGCGGACCCAGAACCTCCAACTTTGGCCAGGATCTTACCGTGGGCACTGCGCGCGAGGCACGCCTGTGCGTCCTCGATGACATGCGCGTTGGTGAGTATGTAGCCGTCCTCGTTGACGAAGAAGCCCGTAGCCGCGCATTCGCGATTCTTATCCCTGGCACCTGGACCGATAGCTACGAGCTGCACGACTGCTGAATTTGCAGCAGCGCCTCGGGAGAGGTCCTCGCGCTGTTCCTGCCCGGCGTTTGCTGCCAGGCCGCAACACGCTACGACAAGCAGCAGTACAGACCGCCAGCCATGGCGCCTGCGCCCGCCGGGGCGCAGCCGAGCTGCCCCTCCTCGGCTGGCACTCTCCTCCGCATTAGCCATGGCCCACTGCAAATTCAATTCTCTTCTCCTCATCCCCATCCGTCGGGGTCCTTACCAATCCTGCACGCTGCCGTCCTTACGGCGAGCGGTGGGGAGATAGGCGCGCCGGTATGGATACTTCTTCGCCAGTTCTTCGTTCACGTCCGTGCCGAGTCCGGGCGCATCGCTCACATCCATGTAGCCGTTTCTGAATTCCGGGCCGCCGGGCATGACCTCGCGTGCCACCTCGGGGAAGAACACCATCTCCTGGACCCCGAAATTCGGGATGGAGATGTCCACGTGGACGTTCGCCGCATGGGTCGGCGGGGCGATGTCACCGGGGCCGTGCCAGGCCGTCTTGACGTGGAACGGTTCGGCCAGCGACGCCACCTTACGCGCCGCCGTGATACCCCCAATGTGCCCCAGGTCGCAGCGAATATAGTCAATCAACTGCTCGCTGATCAGCGGGACACAATCCCAGAGCGAGTTGAAGAGCTCGCCCATCGCGATGGGAGTGGTGGAGTGCTGGCGAATGACCCGGAAACTCTCCTTGTGTTCGGGGCGGAGGGGGTCTTCGAGAAAGAACAGGTGATACAGCTCGAGTTCCTTGGCCAGGCGCGCAGCATCGACGGGGCCGAGCCTTTCGTGCACATCGTGCAGCAGTTCGACCTCCTCTCCCAGCTTCGCGCGCAAGTGCTCGAAGAGCTTCGGCACGATGCGCAGGTAGGGGCCGGGCTCGAAAGTCTCTGTCGCCGGCAGGCCGGCTTGGTCGGGGACGCGACCGGCGATCTCCTCTGATTTCTTCTTCCCCGAAGTACCGTAGGTTCCTTCCAGTCCCGGAATGGCCACCTGCGCACGCACGCACTTGAACCCGCGCTCCACTGCCCGGCGGACCGCATCCTCGACCTCAGTAAAGTCTCGGCCGCTGGCGTGCGTGTAAGCAAGCGCGCCCATGCGCGTCCGACCGCCGAGGAGTTGGTAGACCGGCATGCCGGCACGCTTGCCCTTGATGTCCCAGAGCGCCAGGTCCACGCCCGCCAGTGCCGTCATCTGTACTGGCCCGCCCCGCCAGTAGGAGCCGCGATAGAGATATTGCCAGGTGTCTTCGACCTGGTCGGGGTCGCGGCCTATAAGCAAGGGCGCGATGTGTTTTTCCAGCGCCGTGGCCACGGCAAGTTCGCGGCCATTCAGCGTCGCGTCACCCACCCCATAAAGGCCGGGCTCGCTGGTCAGAATCTTCACCAGCACGTAGTTCCGGTCAGGGCAGGTCACGATGACACGCACATCCGTAATCTTGAGGGGCAGCAGACCGCGGGTTGTGGCGGTCAAGGGTAAGGCGCCGAGTGTCCCGCCACGTGCGAGCCGCGGCTTGCTGAGCGCCGCGGCGCCTGCCAATTTGAGGAAGTTGCGTCGGCTGTTTCGATCGAGCCAGGACGACATGGTTTGCCTCCAACACGGTTTCAGGAGCTGGAAACAATTCTAAGCCTGGATGCAAGGCGAAAAGGAAACACTTCCGCCTTCGCGTGAGGCGGAGATTGGTGGATGACTTACTGGCGGGGTGCAGGCTCGGCTGTGGCGTTCAGGTGTTTAAGCTGGACGTCCAACAGCAGCGGGCCTGGCTGCTCGACTCTCACGACGGTCTCGGAGGTTTCGTAGCCTTCCGCCGCCACCCGCAAGCTGTGATCTCCGACGGGGAGCTGGAAAGGACCCAGCCTATCGCAAGTGCCGACGAAAACACCGTCCAGCGTAATGCGAGCTTTCGCCGGGAATGTGGTGAGGATCAAGGTTCCGACGCTGTCCCATTCATAGCCCGCGGAAGGATTATAACCGTCCTGGCGCGGGTCAGCGATAGGATACGGGCTGACCCACCAGTAATTGGGAGCATAGGCGTAAGGCGCCCCGAACGCTGGGTAGCCAAAAGAAGGAAAACCGTAACCGTAAGATGGGCCGTACCCACCGTACCCGAAGAAAACGGGAGCGTAGGATACGACCACTGGCGCAGGTGGACCTTGGATCAGCCCTTTCTGGGCGAGGACAGCAGTGGAACAGAGCAGCCATCCCGCCACGAGCCACACGATTCTGCGAATGGCGCGGCTCATACCTCCTCCTTGGTAGGCTCCCTACTTACCTTCATCAACGAAAGCCTACCACCCTCCCGGCGGTTTTGCTACTCCGGCTCTGCTATCTCGATGCCTCCTGTAAGCTCCAAGTTGCCACATCGGCGGATCTTTTCAATAGTACCAAAGTACTCAGCGCCAAAGGCCCGCATGGGCTACCTTCCGAGTGCCCAGTATCTGGGCTTCTCAGCCTGGATCTTTCGCGGTGCTGTGGCTCGTCAGGGCGAATGGCCTTGACGCTCTTTTCCTTGTGGGCTAACGTCTTACGGACAGCCAGCCTGCCGATAAACGGCACGGAGCGCTCATAGCCGAACTTCCGGCGGGGTGCGATAGCGCGGTACGGTCGAGCGATGGAGCTTTTTGAACTCACCAAAACACTCGTCAACATCGAGTCGGTGACGGGCCACGAAAAGGCCTGCGCGGAGTTCTTGCGCGATTACCTTGCTGCGCGGGGATTCCGGGTTGAACTTCAGCCGGTCTCGCCCGATCGGGCCAATGTGTTTGCCTGCCGCGGAACGCCGGAAGTCGTGCTTAGCACTCATCTCGATACGGTTCCGCCCTTTTTCCCGGCCAGCGAAGACGAGGAGTTCATTTACGGCCGCGGGGCGTGCGACGCGAAAGGAATTCTGGCGTCGCAGCTAATGGCGGCGGAGCGGCTCCTAGGCGAAGGCATCGAGGATTTGGGCCTGCTCTTCCTGGTGGGCGAGGAAACCACGAGCGACGGCGCGCGCGAAGCCAACCTGCACCCACGCGGTTCGAGGCACATCATCAACGGCGAGCCAACCGAGAACAAACTGGCAATTGGATCGAAGGGAAACCTGCGGCTGGACATCTGCGCCAGAGGCCAGATGGCGCACTCGGCCTATCCGGACCTGGGCGACTCAGCCATCGAAAAGCTGCTTGACATCCTCGCAGATCTGCGCAAGCTGCCGTTGCCACAGGATCCGCTGCTCGGGCCCTCAACCCTGAACATCGGCGTGATCTCGGCCGGAAGGGCGGCCAACGTGATTCCGGACGAGGCCAACGCGCAAATCGTGATTCGCACAGTCGAGGACTCACAGGGATTGCGTTGCAAGCTAGCAGAGGTGCTGGAAGGTCGCTGCGAGTTTGAGTTTGTTCGCGACACTCCCGCGCTCCGGATGGAGACGCTCGACGGCTTTGAAACTGCGGTGGTGGCCTACGCGACAGACCTCCCGGCTTTGACGCGCTGGGGTCGCCCAGTGCTGCTCGGGCCGGGGTCGATCACCACGGCACATACCAATCACGAGTGTGTACGCAAAGCAGATTTGGTTCAGGCCGTCAATCTCTATTGTCGGTTGGTTCGCGAGTTGAAGCAGCGGGTGTAGCGCGTAACGTAGACTCGCTCTTCGGGTCTGCGGCTTGCAGGGCAAGTTCATCTTGTTTTGGGGGGCAGAAAGGAAAAAGGCCTGATCGCAATGAAGAAACTCGAGGTTGGTATTCTTGGTGCCACGGGTATGGTGGGGCAACGGTTTGTGAGCTTGCTTGAACATCATCCCTGGTTTGAGGTGCGATGGCTGGCAGCGTCGGAGAGGTCAGCGGGCAGGACTTATGCCGAAGCCTGCAACTGGCGCCTGCCGGAACCCCTGCCGAAGACCGCCCGCGACCTTCCGGTGCATGAATGCAAACCCTGCCACGCTCCCCAACTGGTTTTTGCCTCGCTCGATTCCAAAGTCGCGGGGGAAGTGGAAAAGGAATTTGCACAGGCTGGCCACGTGGTGGTCTCGAATTCCTCGAACCACCGCATGGACGTGGACGTGCCGCTGCTGATCCCGGAAGTCAACCCCGACCACCTGGCTTTGGTTCGCATCCAAAGGAAGCAACGGGGATGGAAGGGCATGATCGTCACCAATCCGAATTGCACCGCTGTGGGCTTGGTAATGTCGCTGGCGCCCCTGGAAAAGGCTTTTGGTCTGGAAAAAGTCCTCATGACCAGCATGCAGGCAGTCTCGGGAGCCGGCTACCCCGGCGTGCCCACGCTCGATATCCTCGGCAACATCATCCCCCATATTTCGGGCGAGGAAGAGAAGGTCGAACGCGAGACACGCAAGCTGCTCGGGAAGCTCACCGAGGGGCACGTGGAGCCTGGCGACTTCGTGGTCAGCGCGCACTGCAACCGCGTGCCGGTGGAGGACGGCCACATGGAGTCGATTTCCGTTTCCCTCCGGTCGAAAACCTCACTCGAGGACCTGATCAAGGCGTGGCGCAAGTTCCGGTCGGTCCCGCAAGAGCGGGATTTGCCTTCGGCCCCGAAACATCCCATCATTGTCCGTGAAGAGCGCGACCGGCCGCAGCCGAAATTCGATGTGAACGCCGAGCACGGCATGGCTACGGTCATCGGGCGCGTCCGGCCTTGCCCGGTGCTCCAGTTCAAGTACACCGCGCTCAGCCACAACACCATTCGTGGCGCGGCCGGCGCGGCGCTGCTGAACGCGGAATTGATGAAAGCGGAAGGCTATCTAGAGTAGGAGCGAGAAAAGTGTGAAGACTGAATTGTGAAGGCTGATGTTCAAGTTTGTTTTTTCACACTTCATCCTTCACACCTTCTCCTTTTTCCGGCTTGACAATCATCCCCGGTCCGAGGAATCATGACTCATCCACCAACCGCTCCTTCCGATTCGCAAGTGTTGAACCTGGCCTTGCTTGGCTATGGCAAAATGGGCAGAGTCCTCGCGCAGCTTGCTCCCCAGCGGGGCTTCGCCGTGCGCCTGGTCCTCGACATCGAGGATAATGCAAAAGGCCAAGGCATCACTCGCGAGAATTTTCAGAGCATCGACGTTTGCGTTGACTTCACGACGCCCGAAGCGGTCATGGAAAACATCCGCCGCGTGGCCGCGCTGGGAGTCAACCTCGTGGTGGGGACCACCGGCTGGCACAACTGGCTAGATCAGGTCCGCAGCATGATCGAAGCAGCCAGCACCGGCATGGTCTATGCCGCAAATTTCTCGATCGGCGTTAACCTCTTCTACCGCTTAGCCCGTGCAGCGGCGGAGGTATTTTCCGGCTTTCCCATGTACGACCCCTATCTCACCGAAGCGCACCACAAATTCAAGAAAGACGCGCCTTCCGGCACCGCCTTGGAAATCAAGCGCCAGATCCAGCCGTCGTTGGGCGACCGCGAGATTCCCATCACGAGCGTTCGTGCGGGCTACCTACCTGGCTCGCACGAGCTGGGCTTTGATTCGGAAGCCGATACCATTCTCCTGCGGCATACCGCCCGGAGCCGACAGGGATTTGCCGAAGGCGCGCTTTATGCCGCGCGCTGGGTGGTGGGCAAGAAAGGCTTGTTCACCTTCGCGGACGTGCTCGAGCAAGGTGCTGGGGGCTAGGTACTGGGTGCTGGGGAAAAACACCAGTCGCTAGTCCCCAATCCCCAGCCCCTCGGCAAGGAGGTCCCATGGGCCTGGACATTCGAGGTTGTGGCACGGCGCTCGTCACTCCCTTCCGAGAAGACGGCTCGGTAGATCTGGAGGCACTCCGTCGCCTGGTGCAGTTTCAGCTTTGCGAAGGGATTGATTTTCTGGTGCCCTGCGGGACCACCGGCGAAACGCCCACCCTCGAACACGGGGAATACCTGGGCATCATCCGCGTGGTCGTCGAAGAGGTTCGGGGCAAAGTACCCGTCATCGCCGGCGTAGGCGGCAACAACACGCGCAAGGTGATAGAGCTCGCGCACGAAGTGCAGGCACTAGGTGTGCAGGGAATTCTCTCGGTCGCGCCCTATTACAACAAGCCCACCCAGGAAGGTCTCTACCAGCACTTCAAAGCGATCGCTGACGCCACGGAACTGCCGGTGATTCTTTATAACGTCCCTGGCCGTACTTCTTCCAACCTCGAACCGGCCACCGTGGCGCGCCTGTCAAAGATCGAAAACATCATCGGCATCAAGGAAGCCTCCGGCAGCATCACGCAGCAGATGGAAGTGCTTGGCGCCGTCGAACCGGACTTCCGTGTGCTTTCGGGCGACGATGCCTTCACGTTTCCATTGATGGCGCTGGGCGGCGTCGGCGTGGTTTCTGTGGTCTCGAATGAGATCCCCGCGCAGATGACGAAGCTCACGCGCTTGATGCTGGAGGGCAAGTACGACGAGGCGCGCAAGCTGCACTTCCAGCTTCTGCCCCTCATGCAGGCCAACTTCCTCGAAACGAATCCCATTCCCGTGAAGGCCGCGCTTGCCATGATGGGCATGATCGAGGAGGTCTATCGCCTGCCGCTCGTCCCGATGAAACCCGAAAACCGCGCCAAGCTGGAAAGGGTGATGGCCGCACTGGGATTGCTTTCGCGCACGGCTGCATCGTAGCACCGACTTCAGGTCGGCAATGGCGTGTGAGGAAGGAAGGCAAGGAAGATGTGGCTCGCGACAGACTGTTCGATTGACGATGTTCAAAATTGGCTCGACTCGCAGGACAAAGAAAACCTTGGGAAGTTTCTTGGGAAGCGGCATGAAGAGCGGTTCTTTGGGCCGATCGATTGTCTTAAGGAGGCTGCTCATACTTACGACGGGTACGGCTTTTCTATGATGTCCCTCTGCTGCTTGTTGGTGGAGACATTTCAGTGTTACCGAGAAGGCGTCCCAACCACAAACAAAAGGGAATGGAGAAGGCTGTTGGACATTCAAAACGCGGGATCTGTTCCACAGGAGTACAAGCTTCAAGGCCAAGACCCGCCCATAAACGGTGAGGCCGCTTTCAAGAATTTCTTCGAGCGATACCCAAACAACTTCCCGAACTTAGACGGGGTGAGCTTTTACCGGTACATCCGGAACGGCCTGCTCCACCAAGCGCAGACGAAAGGCGGGTGGAAGATAAACATCAAGCACTCCTCAGTTTGGGACCCCGCAAGCAGCAGCATAAACAGAGACCTCTTCGCTGAAGCACTGAAGAGTTGCTTCGACGCCTATTTGAAGGACCTGGAACAGGCTGGGTGGAGGGATGAGTTGTGGAAAAATGCAGCACGAAAAATATGGTGGTTGATCCGCATAAGCCGGCCTTGAGATAGAAATCATGAACCTCCAACTCCGCATCGAGGAACTTTACGCACGCGAAACGACCAAGTTGGGCGAGGAATACTTCCGCGCGTTTGACGAACTGAAGGCGGCACTGAACGAGGGGCGGGTGCGGGCGGCGGAACCGGACCCGAGCTCACCCATGGGCTGGAAGGTGAATGCCTGGGTGAAGAAGGGGATTCTGCTCGGGTTTCGCATTGGGCGCATTGTGGAGATGCGTCCTGGACTTGCCGCAAGAGCTGCAGAGTTAGAAAGCAACTCTGCGCTACCCATTACGTTTCAGTTTCGCGACAAGCACACATATCCGCTGAAGCAAATCCCTCCTGACCGAAACATTCGCATTGTTCCCGGCGGCTCCTCGATTCGCGACGGCTGCTACATCGGCAAGGGCGTCGTGTGCATGCCGCCCATGTACGTGAACGTCGGCGCTTACGTGGACGAAGGCACGATGATTGACTCGCACGCGCTGGTAGGTTCTTGCGCGCAGGTGGGCAAGCGCGTGCACCTCAGCGCCGCCGCCCAGATTGGCGGAGTGCTCGAACCGATTGGCGCGATGCCGGTGATCATCGAAGACGACGTGCTGGTGGGCGGAAACTGTGGGGTCTTTGAAGGAACCATCGTAAGCAAGGGGGCCGTGCTGGCAGCCGGGACGATCCTGACCGGCTCAACGCCTGTATACGACCTAGTCCGAGACGCCGTCTACCGCCGTGAGGGCGAGAGGCCGCTCGCGATTCCTCCCGGTGCGGTGGTTGTGCCCGGCACACGCGCGGTGACCCAAGGCCGCGGCAAGGAACTTGGGCTTTCGCTCTACACCCCCGTCGTTATCAAATACCGCGACGAAAAAACCGATCAAGCCGTGCGGCTGGAAGAGTTTCTGCGCTGAGAGAAGATGCTGGTGGTCCGTGGTCCGTGGTAAGCAAGGCCGAATCCACGGCGAGTAAGCGACTACGGGAACACTAAGAGAAGGAAGCGATGGACGAATGACCACTGACAAACCGCATAAATCTCTTCTATCCCTGCGATAGGAATTTCCTATTTAGCAACTGATAAATCTATCGTATCCCGCAAATAAAAATTTCCGATTTTACATCGTTCTCGACTGCCTTTAGCTTCGGTGGGATGAGAAGTCCCTTGCCGCGAAATCTGCTGGCAGGGGTCTTAAACATTTTGCGTGGCTCCGGAACGAGAGGTATTCGGGCAAGCTTGGAGGTTCCTACGCCGAGGCTGACGGAAAGATAGGAGCGCGAACGATTTTCACCGTTATGGTTCCCTTGGTGGTATGGCTGGTCTTGGCCACATGATTCGCGCTGGTTCTCGGCTTCTATGCGTAGCGGGGCAACAGAGAGTGACTGTCCATTCCAGGTCCCCGCTTCGCAGCGCCTTCAAGCTCTGACTACCTCAGCACATACTAGCATAAGCAGGTCGACCACGTCGCTTTGCCAAGTCCGAAGCCGCAGAGGCGCTGGTTGTTTTGCTGCGGCTGGCAGCCCGCTCATAAGGAGAGGAAACACGATGGCCACGACCGTAGAAGTCGCTCCAGAATCTGCCCCTCACTGGAAGTCACGCGAGGACTTGAACCCCTATCACATTTCGCAGTTGCAGTTCGATATTGCCGCCAAGCACTTGGGGCTTGACCCCGGGCTCAGCCAGGTGCTGCGCACTCCGAAGCGTGTGATGGAGGTGTCCATCCCAATCAGGACGGACAACGGCGAGGTGAGAGTGCTGACCGGCTACCGCGTCCAGCACAACACGGCGCGCGGCCCGGCAAAGGGTGGCATCCGCTACCATCCCAACGTCACACTCGATGAAGTCAAGGCGCTGGCCTCGTGGATGACGTGGAAGACGGCCACCGTGAATATTCCCTTCGGGGGAGGCAAGGGAGGCGTGATCTGCGACCCCAAGGAGATGAGCAAAGGCGAGCTGGAACGCATGACCCGGCGGTTCATCGCGGAGATCTTGCCCATCATCGGCCCTGACCTCGACGTCCCCGCGCCCGATGTCTACACTGACGCGCAGACCATGGCTTGGGTCATGGACACCTACTCGACGGCGGTGGGCCATTCGTCGCTGGGCGTAGTGACGGGAAAGCCGCTCTCGCTAGGCGGCTCCCAAGGTCGGAACGAAGCCACGGCGCGCGGCTGTTTGTTCGTCGTGGAAGAGGCGTGCAAGGTCAAGAAGATTCCTTTCAGCGGCGCGAAGGTTGCCATCCAGGGTTTCGGCAACGCGGGCGCCATCGCGGCGCGTCTGTTCGCTGAGAAGGGCGCGAAAATCATCGCCGCCAGCGACTCCCGAGGCGGGATATACAATCCGTGCGGCCTCGATCCGACCGAAGCGGTCCGCCACAAGGCGCAGACCGGCAGCGTGGTCGGGCTGCGGGGGACTTCACCGATCTCGAACGAAGAGCTGCTCACGCTGGCTTGCGACCTCCTGATCCCGGCGGCGCTGGAAAATGTCATCACGCTCGATAACGCCGACCTGATCAGAGCCAAGATTATCGCCGAAGCGGCCAACGGTCCCACCACTCCCAGCGCCGACGAAGTCCTGGCGCGCAACGGTGTGTTCGTGCTGCCCGACATCCTGGCGAACGCCGGGGGCGTGACAGTGAGCTACTTCGAGTGGGTCCAGAATCAGCAGTGCTTCTATTGGCAGGAACACGAGGTGAATACCAAGCTCGAACACGTGATGAAGCGCGCCTTTCACGACGTCTATGAGACCGCGCAGAAGTACCGAACGCACATGCGTACCGCGGCCTACATCCTGGCAGTAAGCCGCGTAGCGGAGGCCACCCTGATGCGGGGTTTCGCTTGATCGTCAACGGCAGCCTGTGCTCCCGCGAGCCGGGTCGGTCCCGGGGGCACGTGCTAGCTTCTGAGGGCAGAGGGGAAAAAGAATGCGGCTACCCGCCCCCTCCTTGTCACCCACATAAATCTGTTCTATCCGACTCATAAAAATTTCAGATTTCACATGGCAGGCGCAGCCATCTACTCTGAAGGATGTGGCTGTGTCTGCATGCCGCAGGGCTTACGGCTTGCGGATGTGAGCTGGGAATTCCGTAGCCCAGGAAGGTTGGCCATTCCATGCCAAGCACCTCAGTTCTAATCCGCGTACCCGCCACGGTGGGGAACTTCGCTGGAGCTGTGAATTGTGCAGCCCTGGCGCTCGACGCTTCGCTAAACGTGAAGGTGACACCGCGCCTGGACGGTTTTGTGGGTATCCGGTACTTCGGTGAGAACGGTGAGCGCGTGCCGCGCGACCGGTCGAACCTAGTTGTCCGCGCCATGGAAGCGGCTGTTCACTTGAGGCAGCTTGAGTTCACAGGAGCCGATCTGGAGATCTACAGTTCCGTGCCCGTGGCGGTAGGATTGGGTTCGAGCACGGCCGCCGTGTTGGCCGGATTGATGGCCGCCGATAGGCTGTTTCGGCTGGGACTTGATGAGAAAACCTTGTTCGACCTCGCCGCGATTTTCGAAAGCCGCAGCGACAACCTCCGAGCTGCCTGGGCGGGGGGCTTTGTGGCGTGGGTCGAAGACCAGCCCTCACCGGCCTACCAGAGAACGGTTGTTCCCGAGGATCTAGTCCTGAGCGTTGTAGTTCCTGAAACGCCGCTGGCCACCGGCACCGGGCGGACGCGCCCGTCTGACCAAGCCCTCCGGAACGACCGCGCGGCACACGTCCACAGGGCAGCGGCTCTCGCCGAGTTCTTCGCGCGTGGGGAGAACGACTGCTCGCCCGACCTCGAGGCCCCTCTTCCGCCCACCTGTGAAAAGGCGGTGGCCGGCCTCGATGAAACCCTCCAGGTCCGCCTTCCGGGTTTGGCAAGCGTCTTCGTCTGCGGCTCGGGTCCCGCGGTGGGAATCCTGGCGCAGGAAGACCGGGTAGGGGCGGCGCGGGCCGTCCGCGATTGCTTCGCGCGACACGGCGTCGCGACCACTTGGGCGGAGTTCCAGCCCACCAACGCCGGAGCCCAGGAGTGGAACGCCGTTCATCCGCAGATCAGGTTATTGCCACCGAAGCCGCGTACCTCGCTCCTCGCCTTAGCGCTTAAGAAATCCACCCTCAAGCCCGTCTAAATTCTGCCGAAGTAGCGATTGACGCCCGAGGGTGGGCGTGATAATCTACCTACCGACTGGTCGGTCGTCCCGACACAGGCCGTGTCGCAGTGAGAAAGATCATGGGGAAACTCATCTCAGGTTCGGAAATGTTGCTCGAAAGCCTCCGCCGACAGAACGCGGAGGTGATCTTTGGCTTGCCAGGGGGGGCGGTGCTCCCGCTCTACGACGCCCTTTACAGCGCCGGCATCCGGCACCTCCTGGTCCGCCACGAGCAGGCGGCGGCCTTCGCGGCGGATGGTTACGCCCGCGCGTCGGGGAAACCCGGCGTCTGCCTGGCCACCTCAGGCCCCGGGGCCACCAACCTTATCACCGCCCTTACTTCGGCACTCATGGATTCCATCCCCGTGGTCGCGCTGACTGGCCAAGTGGCGCTGCCGCTCATCGGCAGGGATGCTTTCCAGGAAGCCGACATGATTGGGATCAGCCTTCCGGCTACCAAGCGGTCGTTCCTGGTGCGGGAGGCCGCGGAGATTCCGGCGATAATCCATGAGGCATTCAAGGCTGCCGTTTCAGGGCGGCCAGGGCCGGTGCTGGTTGATCTCCCCAAGAGCGTGTTGATGGAAAGGGCGGAGCCCGTTTACCCTGCCGCCTCCGCTGCCGAACGGCCCGAGCGACCGCGCGAGTGGACTGCGGAGGATATCGAGCGGGCGGCGGAGATGATTTTGCGCAGCCGCCGCGCCGTCTTGTACGTCGGCGGGGGAGTAATCTCGTCTGACGCCTCGCACGAGCTCCGCGAACTCGCTGAGTTGACGCACATCCCCGTGACCACGACCTTGATGGGGCTGGGTTCCTTCCCCTCTCGCCATCCGCTTTCGCTGGGCATGCTGGGAATGCACGGCTCTTACGCTACCAACATGGCCATCACTAATTGTGATCTGCTGGGAGCCATCGGCGCGCGGTTTGATGACCGCGTGACGGGTCGTCTCGATGGCTTCGCTCCCAACGCCCGGAAACTGCACTTCGATGTGGACCCCGCGGAAATCAACAAGAATATTCGGGTCGATCTGGCTCTGGTAGGTGACGCGCGCGAGTCGCTTCGGGCGCTCATCGAGGCATTGAAGCGGAAGAAAGCAGCGCCCCATCCGGAACGGCAGCAGTGGCTGCAGCGGATCGAGTCCTGGCGTACGGAGCATCCGCTGACTTACGACAGGTATGCAAACACCGTGAAGCCGCAATTCGTGATCGAAACGTTGTCGCAGTACGCCAGTGAGGATGCCATCATCTCGGTGGATGTGGGCCAGCACCAGATGTGGACGGCGCAGTTCTACAACTTCTCCCGCCCCCGCACCTGGCTGTCCTCGAGCGGGCTGGGCTCCATGGGCTACGGATTCCCCGCCGCGATGGGCGCGCAGATGGCATTTCCCGGCCGGCAGGTGATTGCCATCGTGGGCGATGGCGGATTCCAGATGACGCTGAACGATCTGGCGACCGTGGTTCAGTATCGCGTTCCGGTCAAGATCGCCATTATCAACAACCGGGCCCTGGGCATGGTCCGCCAATGGCAGGAGATCTTCTTCGAAAAGCGGTATTGCGATGTTGACCAGGATTTTGCGCCGGACTTCGTGAAGTTGGCGGAGGCTTACGGCATCCGGGGGAGGCGGGTCGAACACCGCACCGACGTTGCGGACGCGGTGCACGATTTCCTGAGCGACCGCGAAGCCCGCCTGATCGATTTCTGGGTGGATCCGGCAGAGAACGTTTATCCCATCGTGCCGCCGGGAGCCTCGCTGGCGGAAATGGTAGTTGAGCCGCCGCGCATTCTGGTGGAAGAAGAGGCGCTGGACGATCTCTGGGCCGTGTAGGGGCTTTTATCGGGGCGCTTCCGACCTGCGCCCAAGCGGTCCCCATCAGTCTTAGCACAGGAGCAAGTCATGCAGTGGTTGGTCACGCTTGAAACCGACAATGATCTGATCTCGGCTTGCCGGTTGATGAACATATTCCGTCGCAAGGGGCTCAAGATCGCGACCCTCGCCATGGCGGGGCGGCTCACAGGCTTTTCCTTGATGGCCGTCCTCGACTCTCCGGAAGCCGAGGTGGACCACATCTTCAATCTCCTGCGCCGGACGGAAGGGGTCCAGCATGTCACCTGCTACCGCCATGAAACCTCCGAGGATGCGTCGTTCGTCTTTATCGATGCAGAGGCAGACACCTCTCGCGTCGCACAGATCCTTAAGACTTTTCCCGGGTCCAAGCTGGTTTTTGCCAGCCACGGGAAATATCTGCTCGAAGTCCCGGCGGAAAGCTGGCGACCCGTAGTCCAAGCTTTCGGTGAACCGGAGTTTCTGCCCTTTGCTCGCGTGAGAACCACCCGCAACGTTTCGCATTCGGAACTGGTGGCGGCGCCAGCCCCCTAATCCCCTCTCAGCCGACGGCGGGAGTCAGGGGCTTTGGGGCCGCCCCACGCGTCCAGGCACAAGCGCTGCAAGATCATATTCATCAACGGAAGGGAGAACTCATGGCAAAGGTTTATTACGAAGCAGACGGAGATCTTAAGTATCTCGCGGGCAAGACGATCGCAATCATCGGTTACGGTAGTCAAGGGCACGCCCATGCGCTGAATTTGCGCGACAACGGGCTGAAAGTCATCGTCGGCGAGTTGCCCGGGTCTCCACCCTTCGCCAAGGCTAGGGAGGCAAGGTTCGAAATCTTCGACGCGGCAGAGGCCACGCGGCGCGGTGACCTGATGGCCGTACTCATCCCTGATCCGCTGCAGCCCAAGGTTTACAAAGAACAGATCGAGCCCCAGCTCGGCAAAGGGAAGACGTTGTTGTTCGCCCACGGCTTCAATATCCATTTCAAGTTTGTGGTGCCACCCAAGGACGTGGACGTCATCATGATTGCTCCCAAATCCCCTGGCCACCGCATGCGCGAGCTGTTTAAGGAGGGCTTGGCCGTGCCGGCGCTGCTGGCGGTTGAGCAAGACGCCTCGGGGCAAGCAGAGCAGACCGCCCTCGCGTATGCGAAGGGGCTGGGATGCCTCAAGGCTGGCGTTATCCGCACGACCTTCAAGGAAGAGGTCGAGACGGATCTGTTTGGCGAGCAGACCGTGCTCTGCGGAGGCGTCTCAGCTCTGGTCACAACCGCTTTCGAGACTCTGGTCGAAGCAGGGTACCAGCCCGAGATCGCCTATTTCGAATGCCTCAACGAATTGAAGCTGATTGTGGACCTGATTTACGAGGGTGGCCTCAAGTACATGCGCTATTCAGTCAGCGATACGGCCGAGTACGGCGACTATACCCGTGGGCCGGTGGTCATTGACCCGCACGTCCGTGAGACCATGAAGAAGATCCTGGCAGACGTTCAGAACGGATCCTTTGCCCGCGAGTGGATGGAGGAAAGTGCCCGAGGCGGCAAGCGATTCCAGGAAATGCGCGCCAAGGCCGCAGATCACCTGATTGAGAAAGTGGGCACCGAGTTGCGCAAGATGATGGCCTGGAAGAAACCGCCAGAGGAAGCCACGGCGGCACAGGCCGAGGCACGGCGGTAGCTCCGTAGCGCCGCCTGACAGGCGTCGGCGCCTCGCGTCCGTCCGCCCAAAGCAAAACCCCTTGATGAATCCGGTTCATGATTCGCGGCGGGTTAAGTGGGCAGGGCCCAACTTAAGAGAATCCCTGGCTGTCTCCTCGTCAGCGACCTTGTACTAGATTCCCTGCGATGACCGAGGAGCGCGACGAAGGTAGGAGTTGAAATGTCCTCGAAAAATCCCCACACGGCCAAAGATCCCCGAATTCTCATCAAGAAGCTCGCGCTGGTCGGCGCGGGAAAAATCGGTGAAGCTTTGCTCTCCGGGATCCTTAGTTCCCAACTCGTCCCGGCGAGTCGTATTGAGGCAACAGATGCTGACCCAATGCGCGCCGACTACATCGGCAAGAAATATGCCGTAAAAGTGCTCACCAACAACCGCCAAGCCGTGGCCGGCGCCAACCTGGTTTTGCTCTGTGTTAAGCCGCAACAGGTCAGGGGGGTCTTGCGCGAGATCCGGAGGGCCCTAGGGAAAGATGCCCTGATCATTTCCGTCGCGGCCTCCGTGACGACCACATTTATCGAACGGGAACTGAACCGCGCCGCCCGTGTGGTGCGCGCTATGCCCAACACGCCCTGCGTGATTCGGCAGGGTATGACGGCCCTCGCCGCAGGCAAGCACGCCACCAACAGCGATATGAAAGTTGCGCAGGAAATCTTCGGCTCCATGGGCCGCGCCGTGGTCCTGGACGAGAAACACATGGACGCGATCACGGGCCTTTCAGCTTCCGGTCCCGCCTACGTTTGCATGATTATCGAATCGCTGGCCGAAGCCGGAGTGAAGCTGGGCCTGCCACGCGAACTGTCCACCGAACTCTCGGCGCAAACATTGCTGGGCGCGTCCGCCCTGGTGCTGCACACGGGCGAACATCCGGCCAAATTGAAAGATGTGGTCACCACACCGGCCGGCTGCACAATTGACGGGCTGTTGGAGCTGGAGGAAGGCGGCCTGCGCGTCACGCTGATTAAAGCCGTGGTCCGCGCCGCCGAGCGCGCCAAGGAACTCGTCGAAAGCCAGAATTCGTAGCTGGGGGCGCGGGCGTCTCGCCCGCACTGGCATAGAATGCTTGCAGGCAAGACGCCTGCGCCGCTAGGCCGATCTAGACCGGCACGGCGAGCGCCCCGTCGAGTGCGCGGCGGAGGGCGTCCAGGTCCGGCTCGACGCGCAGGCGTTGGCGGGTTTCTTGGACCTCGGAGCGGTGGCGCATGATGTACTCAGAATCTTTCAATTGGTTGCCAGTGAGGATAGCGACGACATCGGCATGGCGAGGAATCTTTCCGGCGCGGACTAGCTTGCGGATGCCTGCTACAGTGGCGGCGGAGGCAGGTTCACAACCCACGCCATCCTGGGCCAACACGCTTTTTGCCTCGAAGATTTCTTCATCGGTCACACACTCGCAGAATCCGCGAGTCCACTCCAACACCCTGCGAGCCTTCTTCCAATTGGCAGGCCGGCCAATGCGGATGGCGGTGGCTTGCGTCTCGGGGTTGTCCACCGGAATCAGTTCCGATGACCGCGCAGCCAAGGTTCTGTAAAAAGGGTTGGCGCCCGCCGCTTGCACCACCACCACGGTGGGGACCTTTTCGATAATCCCCAACTCTTTCAGCTCGCGTAGACCTTTGCCGACGGCCGCACAGTTCCCCAGATTGCCGCCCGGCACCACAATGTAGTCCGGAGGGCGATAGGCTCGCTGTTCCATCAGCTCGGCCACGATGGTTTTCTGGCCTTCGATGCGAAATGGGTTGATGGAGTTCACCAAGTAAAGTCCCAGTTCGGGTGCCACTTCGCGGAGCAATTTGAAGGCCTCGTCGAACGTATCGCCGACCTCGACGACCAGCGCGCCAAAGTCGAGAGCCTGGGCGAGCTTGGCGGCGGAGATTTGCCGATACGGCACAAATAGCAGCGCCTTCATGCCGGCACGCCCAGCGTAAGCGGCCATTGAAGATGAGGTGTTGCCGGTCGAAGCACAGGCGACCAGCCGCACTCCCCGCGACGTGGCGCGGGTAATGCAGGCGGTCATGCCGAGATCTTTGAAAGAGCCCGTCGGATTATTGCCTTGGTGTTTGACAGTCAGGTGGATGGGCCCGGCCCACCAGCTGGTACGCCGGGTGCCTATCAGCGGCGTGGAACCTTCCGAAAGCGAGATGATCCTCGCTCCCGGTTCGATGATCGGCAGTAACTCGCGAAATCGCCACACCCCGCTGCGGTCGATGGGTTCGCCGCTCAGTCGGCGTTGGTGCCAGCGACGACGCAGCTCATCCGGATCGAAGTAGTCGAGCGCGTATTTGACCTCCAGTAAGCCGCCGCAATAGGCACAGACATTATTTTCCTTCTTCGGATCCTGCCGGCGCTGGCACGCCTCTTCGATGCATTGGAGGTAGGCGGAAGACATTTTTCTTCAGCAGACAGAAGTCGGAAGTCAGGAGTGAGAAGGTGGCTGCCGACCGTGCAGGGCACGCTAACGTCACCCCGCCAGGGCTCAGAACGACTACTGGTTTGCCACCTTCTGCTACCGACCACCAACGCGCGAGGGATAACTACTGACTTCTGGCTTCTGACTCCTGTCTTCTAGAGTTTGAATTCCTCGTGAATGGCCTTGACGGCTTCTTTCACGTCGGATGATTTCACCGCAAAGGAGATACTCAACTCGGAGGAACCTTGAGCGATGGCAATGATGTTGATGCCGCGGTGCCCCAGGGCTCCGAAGGCACGGCCGGCAATACCCGGCGTGCCTTTCATGTTCTCTCCGATGGCCACCACGATCGCCGCGTGGGGCATGACCTCAATGGCCGCCATGTACTCGTGCAGCATTTCCAGCTCGAAAGCCTTCTCCAGCTTGGTCTTGACGCGACGCAAGTCTGCGTCGTGCACGGCGAAACACAATACGTTGTCCGCAGAAGATTGAGTGACCATGAGTGTGGGAACACCGTCCGGACTCAGCGAACCGAACACCCTTCCGGCCAACTGGGAGAAGCTCAGCCTGTCTCCGCCGCTGACGGTAATGAGGTTCGCCTTAGTGATGGAGGTGATGGCTTTGACTCCCGGCTGGCTGTTGGCTGCGGAAGGAACGATCCGCGTGCCAGGACAGGAAGGGTTGAAACTGTTCTTGATCCACACCGGGATTTTCTTCTTCATTACCGGCTGGATCGTTTTGTAATGGAGCACCTTGGCACCGAAGAAGGAGAGTTCGATCGCCTCCCGGTAGGAAACCTCCGGGATGATGCGCGCCTCCGGCACCAGGCGGGGGTCGGCAGTCATCACGCCATCGACGTCAGTCCAGATCCAGACCTCGTCCGCGTCGAGCGCAGCTCCGATGATGGTGGCGCTGAAGTCCGAGCCACCTCGGCCGAGCGTCGTGCAGACGCCATGGCGGGTGGCGCCGCGAAACCCGGTTACCACCGGGATGATTCCTCGCCGCCGCAGGGGGGCCAGACGCTGCCGGGTCTTGGAGTACGTTTCCTCGACCAGTGGCGTGGCGTTCCCGAAGCTATCGTCGGTGACAATCAACTCCGTGGCGTCCACAGCGTTCGCCGGCGTGCCTCGCGAGCGCAGAATGGCCGCCAACAGGCTCGTGGACATGACCTCGCCCAGGCTCGAAAGGGTGTCCATGGCACGCGGCGTAACTTCGCGCACCAGGGAAAAGCCGGAGCACAGGTTCTCAAAATTACCCACCTGTTCGGCCAGCCGGGGAAGAACGGAGGCCTGCTCACTCGCGGAGAGGAGTTGATCCGCGACTTCACGGTGGCGGCGCGCCAGCTCCCGGCGAACGTTCTTCCAGTGCTCGCCATCGCCTTGGCTGGCCTCGGTGGCGGCGCGGATAAGCATATCCGTCACACCCCCCATCGCCGAGACCACTGCGATCACCTCCGCACGACGTGCGTGCTCGGCTACAATTTCGGCCACATTCTGCATTCGCTCGGCGTTCCCCACCGAAGTCCCACCGAACTTCATCACGATGAGCGGCTTCTTCGCTTTACCGGATGTTAAGGTTTCTTTTACCATAGGTTTCCAATGCCGCGAGTGGCGAGCCGGGCCGCGTTCGCCAGAGCGACCTGGAGGCTCCGACTGCCCTCCGGCCCGCTAGCGAATCGTGTTCGTCGTCGTGGATGGGGGACCAGGAGCAGGGGCCTTCGTTGACTCGCGCACCACCTCAATAAAAACTTTGGCTGGCAGCGAGAGGTAGCGGTCGCGACGATAAACCAGGCCCAACTCCCGGAAGATTTTCTGGCCTTCCAGGGGGATGAGCTTCAGCACGCCGGCCATCACCTCGGGCTGGGCATAAGTTCGGCTGATCAGCGAGATGCCCAGGCCAGCACCCACAAACTTCTTGATGGTTTCGACGCTGGCCAGTTCCATGGAGATCTGGAGGTGGTCGCGGTACACGCGGAACAGGCGGTCAATGAACACCCGGGTGTGCCCGGTCTTGGGCAGGATCAGCGGGTAGTGCGCCATCTCTTCCACGGTCACGCTCCGGTTCTTGGCCAGCGGATGGTTCTTCGGGACCACCACCTGGACTTCGTCGCGGAAAACCGGAAGCACCTCCATGTTGTTCGCCGTCTGCGGCAGCGTGACGATGCCCAAGTCTACCGCGCCTTCCTGAACCTTTTGCAGAATCTTGTGGCTGAAATTCCGGTAGATGCTGATCTGAACTAAAGGATAGAGATGCTTGAACCGGGCAAAGGTCTTGGGCAGAACGTAAAGGCACGTCGCCTCATTCGCGCCGATATAGAGCTTGCCACGCGGCGTCTGGTTCAGCTCGGCGATGGCTTGCAGCGCTTCTTTTTGAAGGCTGAGCAGCTTCTCCGCGTATCGGCAGAGGATTTCGCCGGCGGGCGTCAGGAGCACCTTCTTCCCGCTCCGGTCGAAGAGCTTCTCGCCACACTCCTGCTCGAGGAGGCGCACTTGCGCGCTGATGGCAGGCTGGGTGCGGAAAAGCTTCTCCGCCGCGCGCGAGAAACTCTGCAGCTTCGCGACCTCGAGAAAACTAGCTAACTGGTCGTAGTCCATGGTCTTTCGTTAGCGACTGAAACTCATTCTACCAAATTGCCCAGTGGAGGCGGGCGGAAAAGTATCGCTCGGCTGCGCTGCACACAGGTTTTCGCATGCTGAAAAACACTGCCTATACTCGCAGTTGGGCGCTACCTTGTAGGCATGGCCCCTCCCTTGACTCGCTCTGCCCGAGCCTCATGCACCTCACGGTCCGATGTTTCGCGGGACCGCTGTGCGAGCGCCTCGTTGCTCGGCTGGGCGTCGGCCTGGGTTTTTCCGACACGACAGGTTACTCCGTGGTAATATGCGCACCGAGGGACTTCCCCGCTGGAGGTCAGTCCTCATGATGGCCGGGACGAGCAATCCTCTTTTGACGCGTCTCTAAGCTGCAACCGCGCGCCGAAAGGTTGCACTCGCCAATCCGCCCGCGGCCTGCGCAACAGTACGTTGCGCGTCTGGTTCGATAAATGGCGCCTGCAGGGGGGTGAACATGGCAGCACGACAATGGAGGGCCCACTGAGACGCCGCTGCGGAGGTGGAATTTCTAGACGGTCAAAGGAGAGAGAGGAATGATGAAGCGTGCAGGGGAGGGATGAGGGACAAGCCGTGACAAGTGACAAGGCAAGGAGGTGCCATGGGATCAGAAACGACAGGGACTACGGGGGCAGAGGGCGCTGGGAGCGCAGCGGGAACGCCGGCGAGCCCAACTGCTCCGGACACCTCGGCGCAGGCCGAGGGCAAGGGCGAACCTATGAGCCCGATGTGGGTCAGGATTCTCGGCTACTTCCACGTTCTATTGGCCATTTTGCTGTTGGTGCTGCTGGTAAAGGTCTGGCCGGGGAGCATCCCGCTGGCAGCTTCCGATGAGCGAATTATTTGGCTGCTGTTCGGGTGGGTGCACTTTGAGATGTCCGCAGAACTGCAGATGTTATTCGTGGTGATGGTGGCCGGGGCGCTCGGCAGTTACGTGTATGCAGCAACGTCGTTCGTTTACCATACGGGCCAGCGCGACGCTGAGGCAAGCTGGCGCTGGTGGTACGTTCTGCGGCCGTTCATCGGGATAGCGCTCGCTTTGGGTTTCTATTTTGTGCTGCGCGCGGGATTCTTTGCCGCCTCGGCAGGGCCAACGAGCCTGAATGTCGTCGGCTTTGCAGGAACAGCGTTTCTGGTGGGACTATTCAGCCGACAGGCCGTCGAAAAGCTCGGAGAGGTGTTTGACACGCTTTTTCGCGTGCGGCCTAAGGACGAGCCTCAAAAAGATACTCAGCATCCTCCCAAGGATAGCGTGAAGCCGCCCGTGCCCAAGCAATAGGCGCACGGAGAAAAGCACGCCCCGCCTTTTTGCCCACCAGGAGGGCCGGTGTCAACAGCAAGATTAGGGCCGCGCCGTAGCGTCCTCTCTTGAAGCAGCAGGCGACTTGGAACTAAGCCCAAAGAATCCTGCTATCTCTTGCTGATAACAACAAAGGACAGAAACTGAAAGATGAATCTGCTAACTCGGGCACTGCGGCTTTCCCCTAACGCGACGTCGCCTGCTCCTTTGACGCGCTGCGCAAAACTGAAATCCAGAAGACCTGAACCCAAAGAACCATTGCGAGCAGAAAGAGCGCTACGGCCCAGGGAGACCAGACCCCATAAGCCGCCTGAAGCACCAGGTACCACAGAATGCGCCAGCCCAGGAAGATCTCGCGGCCAAAAAAGTACAGAAGAGCGACGAACGGCAGAAGCGCTGCTAGCAGAAGAACTGCATTGAGAGCTCGCGCCAGCATCCCGCGTGGTATGAGAAGCAACAGTGTGGCATAGACGAAGCCGCCGAGGTAAAGCCACATCGCATACGGGTTGATGATGAAGGCAGCCAGCACCACGAGCAAAACCCACAGGTACAAGATTCGCTTCCTGACGACGAACGACTCCGGAGGAATTTCCACGCGCGAACGCAACTCGCGGATTCCCACGAAGCCCGCAAGCAGGACCAGCGCCAGAGGAACAATCACTTGGAGCGGCAACTCGTAAAGGAACGGGTCTTTAGGTGTGGCGGGATAGAGTTCGTAACGCTTCAAAACGTTTGCCGCCGTTAACCCGTGGAGCGCCAGCGCAGCCAGGCACAGTGGAATGACCCAGCTTGCGGGGCCGAAAAAGCGCCACCCGGCAGCCTCCAGTTTCTCCGCGTTCAGGTTGCGGGCGGCGAACACGGCTGCGAGCCCCAACGGGAGGATCCCAAGCAGTTGCATTAGCCAGCGGGCAGAGCCTGGAAGGTAGCGGTTGGAGGTAAAGAGGAAATCATCCATTCCTCCCTGAGCCGGCAAGCGAAGAGTGTCGAGCGTCGAGACAGCCCGCTCGATTGTTGCCCCCAGCACTTTGAATGACGTGGGGTCGAAGTCGCGAAAGACATCAGCCGAGGTGTGGTAGCGAACCCGGGCCGCTTCGAGCTGCTTGGTGTGTGTGGCGACATTGACGGCGGCGATGCCGGCGCGAACGAGCGGTCCCTGATCCTGGGAAGAAATCTGGTTGGCACGTTCGATCCATTCCCAAGCGCCGGTGGGCTGATAGACGCGGACGGCTTCGGTGTTGCCCGCCGAGATCATCAGTTCACGAAGCCAGAGAGGGGTATAACCCCCGAACTGCCCCGAACAACTGATCTCGAGAGCAGGGATCGAACCGGCATTCAAATAATCGATCGAGATATCGGCTACAGTCTTCTGCGATTTGAAGAAGTCGGTAAGATGTCGGGCGCCGATCATCCCCCATTCCTCGGCGTCCGTAGCGGCGAAGATCAGGCCCCGGCGATGGGGGCGCTGGCGCAGTACCCGCGCCAGTTCGAGCAGGACTCCGACACCGGAGGCATTATCTTCCGCGGCTTGGCGTGAAGTGAACTGGCCGTCGTAGTGAGCTACGATCGCGACCGTCTCCGGCGACTCTCCCGCCAGCCGCGCGACGATGTTTTCGCCTTGGACGCGCTCCCCGTGAAGCCACATTGAGAAAGTTGGGCTTTCCACGTGGTAGCCCAGCTTTCGAAATTCCGCACGAAGGTACTGCGCCGCCCGCCGGGAGGACACGCTGCCCGTAACCCGGTCGGGGAACTCCTCGGCCAGGATGCGCGTGTACGCGATCGCCGAGGCTCCGTCAAACTCGGCCACCATGGGAACCATCGGAACCCTGGGGACGGGCTTGGGCGCCCGCATCGCAAGGAGCAGAATCAGAAGCACCACGCCGGCGACCGAAAGGCCAATGGCCACTTTTTGCCGAAGGACCAGCATCAGCTTAAGGAGCTTGTGAGCCAAGGTTTTGGATTCGGCCATAGCCCACGATGGCAGCCAGCAGTTTGTTCACATCAAAGCCAACCTCGCGAAAAAGCTGCCCAAGGTCGCGTTCGCGCTCTGCAGGAGTCAGGGGAATGAACTTCTCGGCCGGGATGTAGAAGGGGTGATCACGGACCAAGGTGTCATCTACCAGCAGGTGGCGATGCACGGCAATGGCGGAGAAGAGCTGACGGATTTCGATCTGTTCAATGTTGTACTCGCAGAGTGCCACGCTAGGGTAGTGTTTCACCTGATAGTTGAGGAGCGCATGAAACTCGAAGAACTGAGGGAAGACGGAGCCCTCGGGCTCGGGCCATATTCCCTCTTCGACCCAACGCACGGCCGGAACCTTGGCGCGCTCGGCCTCGACAAAAACTTGTTGGGCCCACTCCCGCAGCCCGCGGTAGTCTGCCCTGCCTGGCTGTAACCGCAAGGTCCCCTCACGCAGATGATGATCCGTGTCAACCGTCAACGCACGAAGCCGGTCGAGCATTTCCGCGTGAAAGGTCTCAGGGGCCAGGTAGTAACACCGGTCACCCAACTCCAGTCCCTCAGTCAGAAACCGGGCCAGCCGGAACGCCGCCTCCCGGCCCCTGCGGAGCACTGCCACGTGCTCGTGGCGATTGATCGGGATACGGCCACCGAGATAGGTGAATATCGGAGGCGGCACTCTTGACCCCAGCAAACGACGGTCTCAAGATGCCTGCCTGTCCGCCACCCGCCGCTAAGCAGGTGTCTGGATTCTCCGCATCTTGAACGTCGATCATTCGCACTCGGCCCAGAAAATCCTGACTGGCGGCGATTATGCGTTTGCGCAGGAGGGCTGTCAAGCGAATGCATGCGCCTTCTATCGGGGGATTCTGGGCTCGCAGTCGTGCCCCGGCTTTCGGGTCTTGCCGAGTTTGACTTCGCCCTCAGAGGCCGCGTACCATCGCTTTGTGAGCCGCCGATACAGTCTCCAGGTGGTCCTATTCACAACCATCATCTGCCTTGTTGTCTCGCGGGCATTCTTGACTCTCCACGCGCAGGACTCCGAGCAAGCCCTGGAAGACCAGATTAGTTCCAAGATTCAGGCCGGGCAGATTGACGCCGCGCTGGACCAGGTGCGCATGGCAGTTGGCGAATATCCACGTTCGTCACTGCTCTACCAGTTGCTGGGTGTGGCGCTGTTCAAGAAGGGCTTGAACGATGAGGCTCGCAGTGCCTTTCGCCGCGCCACTGAATTGGATCCCGGGGTCCCTCAGAACTACTTCAATTTCGCTCTAGTGGAGTTGAGCGAGAGTCACTACGCGCAAGCGGTCACGCTGCTTGAGACCTGCCTGCGCCTTGACCCGCAGAATGCCCAGGGCCATCTGTTGCTCGGCCGCGCTTACCACAACCTGAACCGGACGTTGCCCGCGATTGAGCAGTTCAAGAAGGCCCTGGTGCTTCAATCGGACCTTCCGCTGGCCCACTATCACCTGGGTTACGCGTACCGGAGCCTGGGAAACCTGAGGCCGGCGCTGGAAGAATTCAAGATGGAAGTCCAAAACAACCCAGGCTTCTACGAGTCATATTGGCTGGCCGGGAACATTGAGCTGGGACAGGGTAACCTGGAGGCCGCAGAGGCTTTGTTCCGTAAGGGAATCAGGTTGAAGGCCCAGGCGTTTCCGGCGCACTACGGTCTGGCGCGCGTGCTGCTGGCCAGGAAGCAATTTCGGGACGCGGAAGCCGAGCTCAGGAAAGCCCTGGAATCAAATCCCGACAACGTCGAGGTTCACTACGCGCTCGGACGCGTCTACCAGCAAATGGGTAGGGCGGAAGAGGCGCAACGCGAATACCAACTGTGCGCGGTTATCAACGCGCGAAATCAAAAACGCCGCTCCGGAATCGCAGGACAACAACCATAGCGCCGTCCCTCAGGGCGACTTGCCGAGCGTCTATCTAACAAGTCCCGACGCATCGGGAGGCGGGGCGCTAACTAACAAAATCGAGGATCGCTAACAAATTGAAGGTTCCTGGCCGTAAGTTCTGTCTGCTACTCATCGGGATTTCCACAGGGTTGGCGGCCTTGGCGTTCCGCGTAGAGGCGGGACGTGACTCGCAAGCAGCGGCCCGCTCGCGACCCGGGCGGACTTCCGTCCCTGCGCAGCGAGGTTCCTCACTGCCGGCTTCGGCCGCACGGACGCCGCTCGACCAATTCGTCGAGGTCTCCGCTGAGGCTGGTATTCGGTTCAGGTTGACCAGCGGAGGACCGGAGAAGCGCTACATCATCGAGGCCAAAGGCGGTGGCGGCATCGCCTGGATCGATTACGACAACGATGGCTTTCCTGATCTATTCCTCGTGAACGGCTCCACCTTTGAGCATTGGAGGCGCGGCGACAGCCCAACGTCCCACCTGTACCACAATAACCGCGACGGAACGTTCACCGACGTGACCAACCGCTCCGGCTTCGACCGCACCGGATGGGGGATGGGCGTCTGCGTCGGTGACTACGATAACGACGGCTGGGACGATCTCTACGTTACTTACTACGGCGGGAACGTCCTTTACCACAGCAACGGAGACGGCACCTTCACCGACGTAACTGACAAGGCCGGAGTCCGTGGTCACGGTTGGGGTATGGGTTGCGCCTTTGGCGACTACGACAACGACGGACGCCTGGATCTCTATGTGGCCAATTACCTGGACGTGGACATCGAACGGCTGGGCGAGCCAGGCAGCGCGCCCAATTGCACCTACCGGGGCATCGCCACGTTTTGCGGGCCGCGGGGCTTGCCCGGAAGCCGCGACATCCTGTTTCACAACAACGGCGATGGGACCTTTGCGGATGTCACGGAGCAGGCCGGCATCGACCGCGACTCTTACTATGGCCTCGGTGTGGTGTGGGGCGACTACGACCACGACGGGCGCCTGGACATCTACGTCGCTAACGATTCCACGCCCAGCTCGCTTTACCACAATAACGGCGATGGAACGTTTACGGACATGGGTGTGCCAGCGGGCGTCGCCTATAGCGGGGAAGGCCAGGAGCAGGCGGGGATGGGCACTGACTTGGCCGATTACGACAACGACGGCTGGGGCGACCTAGTGAAAGGGAACTTCTCTGACGACACCAAGAACCTCTATCACAATAACCGCGACGGGACATTCACTGACCTCACTTACCCTGCCGGCCTTGGGGACGTCGGTTGGCTCTTCACGACTTTTGGAGCTAAGTTCTTCGATTACGACAACGATGGCTGGAAGGACATCCTCCTGGCCAATGGCCAGACCTTCCCCCAAATCGACCGCTACCAGACTGGTATCACCTATGCCGAGCGCAATCTGCTGTTCCATAACCGCAGCGATGGGAAATTCGATGAGCTCGGTTTGCGCTCCAGGCCCGGCCTGACCATCCAGAAGGTAAGCCGCGGATTGGCCACGGCGGACTACGATAACGATGGTGACCTGGAGATTATGGTGTCCAACATGAACGACTCGCCGGACCTGTTGCGCCGCGCGCGTCCGAACCCAAACCACTCGATCCTCGTAAAGACCATTGGGACTCGCAGCAACCGCGATGGGATTGGGGCGGAAGTCAAAGTTGTCTCTGGCAATCTGACGCAGTACGATACCGTCCGTAGCGGAGGCAGCTACCTTTCGTCGAGCGACCTGCGGGTACACTTCGGGCTGGGTGCGCACACGCGAATCGAGCGGCTCGAAGTACGCTGGCCCAGCGGCGCACGGCAAGTGTTCTCGGACTTGGCCGCGGATCACTTGCTGGTGGTTACGGAAGGTGAGGGGCTTGTTCAGAGCAAGCCTCTTCGAACGCAGGATGCCACAAGAAAGCGAGCGGGGCAAACGGACCGCAAAAGCCGGTAATCCAAGGCTTCAGCTCTCTCGAAGGGGGTTGGCAGTCGTTGCGGCTTCGCTGCTGGTGTGGACACCCACAGTGCGGGCCGAGGAATTCAGCGCGGTTTCGCGCTATTCGGTGCGCATGTTTTCCTTCGGGACGCTGACCATCGACACGCGGGTTGGCGACATTCAAGTCGAGGGTTGGGACGAGCCACGCCTGGATATCGAGGCGGAAAAGGTCGTGCTGGCGAAATCCCAGTGTGCCGCCAAGCCCCACTTTGGCCGACTCAAGATTCATCTCGAAGGCGCTGACAAACAGGTAATGCTGCGCACCGTCTACCCGCCGCGCCGCCCCTGGCGGCCCTTCCGGGGTGAGACGAGGCTTTGGGTGCACTACCGCATCAAGATGCCTTACGATGCCAACCTCATTATCAAGTGCGTGGATGGTGACGTGCGCATCCGTGGTCTGGTAGGGCACCAGCAGATCCGCGTCAGTTACGGGGACGTGGAGATTACCGTTCCTTCCGTCTATCGATTGCGCTCGCTCAGCGCCCGGACCTGGCTGGGGTACGTGCAGAGCGACCTCCATGGGGAAGACAGCGCGGGCTTTGGCCCGAAGGTTTCTTTCTGGAACCCCTCGGGCGACCAGGACATCAGCGTCCGGGTTCGCATGGGCGGCGTGTACATATACAGCGCGGACTAGACGGATTCCCGCCGCCGGTGCCAGAGGTTGCCCGTGGGTGCAGAGAGGCACCCCACCGGGGCATCGGCACTGGCAAGATTCTTGCTACCGGGAACCAGGGAACTCGGTCTAACGTTATAAGTATTAAGGTGGAAGCCTGGAGGAAAAAACATGCGCAATAACCGTATTCTTTCACTGCTTGCTGGGGTGGTTGTCCTAATTCTGGCGCTGACAGCGCCTTCGCTCGCCGACACCCGTATCGAGAGGAACCTGAAGCTTGAAGCCGGAGGCCGCTTCGTTCTCCGGTCGGATGCGGGTAGTGTGACTGTTACGGGCGTGGCTGCTAGCGGAGCTAAGGTGGTCATCACGTCAAGGCGAGACGACCTGGAACACCTCATGGATTTTGACTTCAGGGAGGGTCCGGGCCTGGCCGAAGTGATAGGCCGCAAGAAGGGAGGCTCTTTCTTCGGCTGGCATGAGGGGTTCGGCCTGCACTACGAAGTCCAAGTGCCCAAGGAAACCAGGCTGGAGATCAAGACCGGAGGCGGCGGCATCAAGGTCTATTCCATGCGCCGCGATGCCGATCTGAACACCTCCGGCGGGGGAATTGACGTCGAGGGCTTTGCCGGGAACCTGTTTGCGCGCACCTCGGGCGGTGGGATTTCCATGCGCGAGATTACGGGGAGCAGCAAAGTGGACACCTCGGGCGGCGGAATAACGGCTGAGGCGGTGGAAGGACCGCTGGACGCGAGGACGAGCGGCGGTGGAATCCATATGGATCGCGTAACCGGCGACGTCGTCGCTAAGACCTCGGGAGGCGGCATCCGCATTGACCACGCCGGGGGCCGCGTGGAGGCCGAAACGTCTGGCGGCCCGGTCGAGGTGTACTTCGAACGCGGCAATTCCCGCGGCGGAGAACTCAGCACGTCTGGAGGGTCGGTGCGCGTGGGGCTCGACCCCAGCGCGAATCTGAACATTGATGCCTCCACTTCGGCTGGGCATGTGAACACCAGTCTACCCATCAAGCTCAGCCACGTTTCCAGAAGTAGCCTGACTGGTACCTTGGGTTCTGGCGGAGCCACGCTGCGACTGCACTCCAGCGCGGGCTCCATCGATATCGGAGCCCGGTGACCATCGGTTGCTAAGGCAACACCCGATCGCTGCACTCCGTGCCGGTGGAGGCACCAAACGCGAGCGGGGCCTCAGCGATTGCCATCCACATACTGTCGTCATAGACCATTGAGGTGGGTTATGAGAAAAGACTGTGTTCTGCCGTTATGCGTCGGAATCGCTGCCTTGGTCCTGGCGACCGCAGTGCCAGCGTCGGCCGAATGCCGCCTGGAAAAGAAACTAAAACTTGCTCCGGGAGGGAGCTTCGTCCTCGATGCGGATGACGGAAGCGTCTCCGTTACAGGAATGCCGGAGGCTGGCGCTACGGTTGTGATCACCTCCAACCGCAATGCCGTGGAGGAGTACTTCTCCTTCGGTTTCGATGAGAGTGCGGGAATGGTGCGAGTGACCGGCCGCCGCAAGCAGCACCTCTCATGGAGGAATAATCTCTGGATCCACTACGAGGTGCCGATGCCCGCCCAGACGCGACTCGAAATCAGGACCGCGGATGGAAACATCAATACCGCGGGGGTGCGGAGCGACGTCCGATTGGACACAGGCGACGGCAACATTGAGGTTTCCGGTGTTGCCGGCAAGCTCACTGCGCACTCGGGTGATGGGAATATATCCTTGCGTGAGGTAAGCGGTGGCGCCGACCTCCAGACCAACGATGGGAGATTGAAGTCACCGCTCTGGATGGAGCCCTGAACGCCCGCACGGGCGATGGATCGATTCGCCTCGAGAAAGTGACGGGCGACATTATCGCCCGGACCGGGGATGGATCGATTGTCATCGAAGGCGCCGGAGGGCATGTTGAGGCCAACACGGGCGATGGAAAGGTAGAGGTCGCGTTTGCCAACGGCAACGCAAAAGGCGGAGAGGTGGAATCCGGCGATGGCTCCGTGCGCGTGGCACTTGACCCCGCGGTAAACCTGAGCGTGGAGGCCTCCACAGGGGATGGTTCCATCACCACCGACCTGCCCGTCAAGATTTCGGGTGAGTTTTCCAAGTCCCACCTGCGGGGATCCTTGGGCTCGGGCGGGGCCACGCTCCTGGTGCGTGCCCACGACGGGCCAGTACGCCTTGAGGCGCGGTGAGCTGCGGGCGAACGATCAATCTCCGCCTTTTTTCACCAGTGCGATGCGCCGAATCTCTTCCACATCGTCCAGCAGGCCTTGGATCAGCTCTTCCCAGTCTGACCTGTCGGCAGGGGCCAGTTGCTTGCCGTAGCCTTTCATTCGATGGGGCTTGGCGTTTTCTAGCACGACCCAAAGCACGGAGAGCTCGCCCATCAGCAATTGCCGAGGCTCCGGTCTTTCTGGTTTGACAGCGAAACGTGTCGTGGCCTTCTTTAGCTTGCAGCGAATGTCGCCCATTCGCTCTTGCAGTTGGCGGATCTGGGCGGCCGTAAAAGGGGGGTGGCGGAGGGCGGTGCTGGTGTTGTGGTCGAGGGCACGCAAGACCAACCCCATTCGGTCAAGGGCATTTTCGATCAGGGTCACCACGGTTGCCAGCCGCCGCGCGTGGAGCTCGTTCAAAGCCATGATCTTCCTTTCCCCTGTCGAGCGCGCGAGCTAGGCTTCGAGGAGACTGGCCCCCTGCAAGGCAGCAAGCTGCTCATCAATTTCCCGCAGCAACGTCTGGGGGCCGGCGCGGGCTTGCGTTGCCTCGCGCATCGCGTCCTGTGACCCAGCCTTGACTGCCGCAGCACGGCTCAGCGCTCCCAGGATGGATTCGCGCGCTTCTTTCGCGTGCCTGTCCAGGCCACGCAAGTAAGTTCTCAGACTCTCTTCCAGGCGATTCCCAAGGTCAGCCTTGAGTCGCCCCGCGTTTCTATAAAGCTCCTCGAGGCAGGTTGATTCCATGCGGTTCGCAAGATAGTGGGTGAATAACGCCCCAGGCAACATGAAGGGGAACTGCCCTAAGCCCCAACTCATTAGTTCATCGATCTTGATGCGAAACTCGGAGCGGGTAGTGAGCCGGTCCGGCAGGGGAGTCGCCCCCCAGGAGAACCCGAACTGCTCTGCAGCCGCCTGCTGAATCCGCTCGACCGTTTCTGTAGCCTCACGCGAGAAGCGCGAGGTTAGGGATTCGAAGGCCTCGGCCACCGTTTTTTCCTCTCGTATCTTCCACTCCTCGATGATCTCTGCGATCTTGGAGCGCAACTCCTGTTCCAGATGCGCAGTCATTTGCCGTTTGGATTTTCCTCCGAATTCCCTCAGTTTATGTTTCATGTGACTTATCAGGCGCGGCGCCTCGGGCAGGACGAAGTCATTCAATTCCTTTTCCAGTCCGGTCTCCAGGGCACCTATTTCGCCGCGCAGAATGTGAGCGGCTTCCCGATGACGCAGGTCGAGGGACTGCCACGTTTGTTTGATGAAGCCGATCTTTCGGTCCAGTTCCGCCGCGCTCACGGCGACGGCCCGCTCCTCGATCTCGTACCCCAAGAGTTCATTGCTGATCAGCCGGCGCAGGGCTGAGCAGGTCGAGCGGATGAGCATTTCCCCTCCGTGCGTGGACAGGAAATGGTCGAGTGTACCAAGGAGTCCCGGAAGAGCGCTCGATTCCAGTTCCCTCCGGTCCCCGTCGTGCTCCGCCTTCAACGCTTGACGCGCCGAAACCGCGAAGAAGCGCAGTTCGCCAGTGGGCACCTGCTCGCGGATCGCCTGGCGGACGAAATCGAGAATCTCGGCACACTCGGCCTCGGTCACCTGGTCAGACTTATTCATGACGAAAAAAATCTTTTCGACGTGGGCGCGAAGGTGATGGAGGAATTCCAATTCGACTTGGCTGAGCGGCGCGTCGGGTGAAAACACGAAGATCGCCGCGTCGGCCCGGGGGACGAACTCGTACGACACCTGCGTGTTGTGCTCGAAGATAGAGCCGATGCCGGGCGTATCCACCAGACAGAGCCCGTCGTTCAGCCGTGGCGCCGAAAAGAAGACCTCCACTTGCGCGACACCCTTTCTGTTTCGCGGGTTGCCGCGCTCAGTCACGTAGGCGGCGACGTCCTGGGTGGAGATGTCCCGCGTCGTCCCGCTATTGAATCGGACTCGCGCCCAGGCTTGTTGGCCGTAGCGCACAATGGTCACAATCGAAGTCACCGGCAGCACCCCGGTGGGCAGGAGTTCGGCGCCCAGCAGCGCGTTCAACAGGGTCGTCTTGCCTCGCTTGAACTGGCCCAGGAAGACCAGATAGAACTGGCTCTCCTGGAACTTCAGGGCGAGCGATTTCAACTCCTGCCGGGTTTCGGTTGTCAGGGTCTCCGGAGCCGCCTGTTCCAAGCGATCGAAGATGCCTTGCAGCCTCCTTCGGCTGCCGTCGCCCGGCGAAGGGGCGGGAGAAGACGTTGAAGTCATTCCACTGGATTGATTGTGCGAAAGACGGATTTGGTCGTTCATGGACGTTGGTGTCCTGCGAGGGTTCGGGAAACGGGAAGCACATCGTGTCTGCTCATCAAGCAATCTATATGCACTAACTTGGTTTTAATCCTGGCCCCGTACTGATAACGCGGTTCCGCAGCAAGGGCGCACATCTTGATCAGGGTGCCGGGAATCTGCCTGCTGAGGCGAAGCACCTCCTCACGGAAGCCCTCTAAGTCCAGCCGCACCAGGCCGAACCTCCGGATGCAGGACTCGAGCAAAGCGCGCGCCGCAGGCTCCGGCAAAGGCCCGAGAGAGAGGCGGTGCTTGTCGCCCCAGTAGAGGTCGGTTACATGGCCGACCTCGGCCTGGCTTTGGCCGCGGGCCAGAAGATAGACCGGCGTGTTGCGCATCCGCGCGAGTTCCTTGAGCACCTTGGCCACCGCGTGAGTGGGTGGAGGGATATGGTCGACGATAACCCAATAGCGGCCGCTCTCCGCCGAGCGGTAAAGGGTGCCTTTGAGCCGACTGGTGGGCAGCGACCTCAGCCAGGCCTTGAAAGTTTCGTTCCGAATCCCTTCAGCGTGCAACTGGCGGCGCAAAGGCGGATCGTCCACCTCATAAAGCTCCCGGAGGAGCGCACGCAAGAGCGGCTGCAAGCCGTCGATCCCGCTGACGTAAAAAGTCGAGCGCGCCACGTCTTCAGGGAGCTCGCTCAGCACCTTGGCGACCAGCGCGGTCTTGCCCGCGCCCGCAAGACCCGAGATCACCAGGCTCTCGCGCTGTCGGAAAACGGCGTGCAACCGGCGAGCTTCAGGTTCGCGGTCGAACCAGGCTTCCGGATTGGCAGGTCGGGCACCGGGTTCGTTCACCGCGTTACCTCAGCGAAAATGATAGAGCACAGCTCCGCCCGCCAGCATCAGGGTGGCGGCGCAGGCGAAGGCTAGTTCTGGCGAGAAAGCTGCCCACAGCGTGCCCACCATCACGCTGGCCACCAAGTCCCCCACCCCGTTGACGGTGCCCAGAACACCGTAAGCTGTTCCTCGCAGTTCCTCGGCAACAAGGTCCGCTGTCAACGCGCCTTCAAGTCCGTCCTCGGCGGCAATGTAGGTTCCGCCCAAGGCAAACAGGCATCCGAGGGCAAGCCAGCCGCGCCACTGCCAGTGGAACGCAACCACAAAGCCGATCGTAGTGAGCGCTCCGACGAGATAACCCCATGCCAGCAGGCCACGGCGGCCCCAACGATCCGATAGCGCCCCCACCGGGTAGGACGCGGCGGCGTAGAACACATTGTGAGCTACGTAAAGCACCCCCGCGGTCTGAGCTGCCTGAGCCAGGCCGTGCGCGGGCGTCAGCAACTGAGTCGCAGCAAGGATCATCAGCGTATGAGCAAAGTCGCCCATCCCGAAAATTCCCACACCTATAAGGAAGATGCGGAAAGAACGTGGCAGTCTTCCCAGCGCGGTCCAGAACTTTACCGGCGACGGCTTCCTCCGCGTCTCGCACACCGTGGTGGCGAAGGCTACGGCAGACCCCAAGCCAGGGATCAGGGTGAGCAGAAAAACGGTGCGAAAAGGAGCCGAGGCATCAGTCGCGCACGGCCCAAGGTAAGCCAGGAGTCCGACGGCAATCAGCGGCCCGATGATGGCCCCCAGCGTGTCCCCGGCCCGGTGGAACCCGAACGCTTTGCCGCGCGCCTCCGCCGGCACGGACTCCGCCAGCATGGCGTCGCGCAGCGGCCCGCGAATGCCGCGACCGAACCAGCCCAACGCCCGGCCCACGAGCACGAGCGGCCAACCGTGGGCGAAAGCAAACAGCGCCTTGGCCACACCCGTCAGGAAATACCCGCCCACCGTGATGGGCTTGCGATGACCCAGGCGGTCCGAAATCCAGCCGGCGCCCAGCTTAACGAAACTGGAGATCCCATCCGCCACACCCTCGATGAAGCCCAACGCAGCGGGGGACAAACCGATGGCCGTCAGGAATCCCGGCAGGACCGCCGTGGCCATTTCGTGCCCGGCGTCGGAGAGAAGACTTGCCATCCCCATGCCGATAACGTTGCGGTTCAGCCAGCTCGGGCGTTCAGCGACGGCCGCATTTGCAGGGGCGCGGCTTATCTTGCTCAAGGCTGCACCTTTTCTGGTTTCGACCTCCGCCGATGCACCCGGAGGAGGACCTCGAGTGTGGACTCGCGGGGCGTCAACGGTTTCTCGGGTTCTCCCTGGGCTTGGCGCTTGCGGATTTCTTCTTCCACCATCTCGCGGCACCACTGGAAGTCTTCGGTCAGCAGGTCTTCACAGTCGGCCCGGAGCGCGCTATCGGAGGAATCGAGCATTTCCAAGGCGACGCGCAAGGCAGAGCGGTTCTGATCGTCGTTCCCGTGGCGAACCAACGCGCGAGCCGCTTCCCATCGGACCGCTTCGACGGGATCGCTTAGATGCCTCTCGAGGATGGTCACGGCATCAGGACCTGCCAGCGCTGCGAGTTGTTGGAGGATTCGAGCGCGCCGCCGTTGGCTCCCACCTGGCTCAGGCCTGTCCCCGCAGGGCCTGTGGCGCAGTGCCACCAGCAGGAAGGGCACCGCGGCGCGACCAATGGCCGTAAGCGCGCGCAGGGCGGATTCGGCCACGAAATCGTCCGCCAGCCAAGCCACCAGGCTTGGAGCCGCCCTGGGTTCCTTCAGCTTCTCGAACGCTTCGGCCACCCCGACCAGCGGCTTCCCTGACAGGAGTTGCAGCAGAGTTTGCCTCGCGCGAGAAAAAGGGAAATCAGCCAGTGCTCTCGCAGCCGCGCTGCAAACGGCTTCCTCGGCCAAACGCACCGCTGGGTCCGCGATGTCAGCCAGCCGCTCCGTGGCCACCTCAATAAGAGCGTCCAAAGCCTCCTGGCCCTTGAGGATGTTCAAGCCCTCTACAGCCAAGAGTCTCGGCTCAGCCACGGTAGAGGGCCTGGAGGTGCGAAGGAACTTCGCCAGTGCGGGGCGCGCGCTCTCCGCCTCCGACAACAGCGCCAGCAGCGCGCGGTGACTGCGAGTAGGATCGCGCAGTTGCTCGATCAACCGCTCCGTCTCTTCGGCCGGCTGTGCCATCAATGCTTCTCGCAAGAAAATAAGCTCACCTTTTGCAGGGGTAGGGTTTCGGCTTCCCCCGAAGAGCCTCCCGCCGCCCCAAGCTTTTTTCGGCGCGTCAACGCTGCATGTAGGGCCTCAACCCAACGGAGGACGTAAAATTTGAGCCCACTGAAGACAATCCAGGAAACGTCTGCACGGCGAGTGACCGCTTTAAGGTGAATCCGCACGGTTCCACGATCGGCGTCCGTGCCCTCAACCCAATCGGCGGACCGCACCGAAGCAAGGGGAAAGAAGCACGCTTCCACACCATATTCTGACCAGCCACGGGGGCACTGGTCGCAAAGGACCACGACGGCCTTTGACGTCAGCAAGAGCCAGAGGTCGGGCCACTCCTCGCCCCGGCGCCTACTGAACACCAACCGGGGTTGAAAGAATTCCTCCTGAACGTTCCCAATTTCGGGATAGGCATCGATAAACCGAGTAAATTTGGATGGGAGCCCGGCCAGACGCCTTCCTTGTCCCGGCTGGGCTGGCGCGGAGTCAGGATGGGTTTCATCTGTCATCCAGGTTTGTAGGAGCTGTGCCAATTCCTGATATTTCTCCCAGGCGCGAGATGGGAAGCGAACTCGCACCGGTTCGCCTTGGCTACTGCCAAGATAGAGAGAGAACGAGCAATCCAGGAGAAATTCCACCAGACCATACCCGAGAAAATCCTGCCGCGGCACTTCCCAGGTCGAAACTGCGTTAGACTGAGCGTGCAGTGAAAGCAGGGTTAGCCCGTTACGGAAGACCGGCCAGAGGCAGGGAGAGGTCCGACGCCCGACAAGGAAATTTCCCTCTTCCAGACTAGGAGAAAAGAGTCCCCAAACCGGTTCACCTTGGGCTGCCACCACATTCCTGTAAGTCCGCCGGAATTCGGTCGGTACGTCCTCCCAGCCTTGCAGGCGAAACGCGAATCTGTAATCCCAGATGATGCTCATGACGTGCTGCCTGGATCCGCCCCGGCATTGACTTGCGTTTCCGCCGCCTCGACGATCTTGCGCAGATGGTGTACAAGCTTCAACAGTTCGTCCATGCGGGGATCCAGATATGCCTTCAGTTCTTCGGGCACCGCTCCGTAGCCGCGAAGAGATTGCGCTTTGCTCTCGTGAAGAGTCACCCAAATGCGAGAAAGGCGCGCGTTGACAAGGTTGCGCAAACCCACCTGTTGTTTGCGAAGGCCCAGGTCCAGTCTGATCGGTACGAGGGATTCCAGGATCTCCAAGATGAGGGCGTGAATCCGCTGCTGGGTGGCCTCGGAGAATTCGCTGCTGATTTCCGAAAAAACTCCGGAAGATCCCTCCAGGTAGCCAAGAATCTCTCGACAGTCCTCCTCCACCGTCCGCATACGCGCCCCGATAGCACTCGCGTGGGCAGGAGAGATCGAGACGGCGGCTTGAAAATCCCACTCGTGTCTGTCCGGCATGCGCTCACCTTCCTTGCGGCGAAATGCGCTTAACCCTCCGGCCGCACCACCGTGACCGGCCTCCCCAGGGTCTGTTCGGTTTCACTGAGGGCGCGCAGAAGCTCCTGAATGCGCATTCCCAGATAGAGAGCTAGAGGTTCGGGGACCTCGCCGTAGCCGAGGCAGTGGGGATGAAGTTCTTCGACATTCACGTTCATCGTGGCGAGGAGCGCCAGCCCAACCCACAGCGAGGCGATTAGCCAGGCATTCACCTAGACCTCCGGTTGCAGGGCGGGCAGGGGAAATAAAAAAACTCCTACCACGACCCGAAGTCGGGATAGGAGTTATCAGTCCCAATAAACTGGGACGGTTCGCTAGGCGAACTCCATCACCCTTCTATTGTTTACCCTATACCATACGATGCTCGCTGTCTGCAAGTGGTTCCTTCGGTTCTCATGACGGGGTGCAAGGTCCATCCTCCAACGTTCGCACTTCGATGACCACTACCCTGTCGTTCAAGCTTTGTCGGGACCCGAACGCCTACCTTTTCCAACGCGCATAGGCTTCTCGTCCTGCGTACTTGGCACTCCGTCCCAGTTCTTTCTCAATTTCGAGGAGGCGGTTGTACTTGGCGATCCGCTCGCCGCGACATGCAGAGCCTGATTTGATCTGCCCTACTCCCACAGCGACGGTGAGATCCGCAATAGTTGTGTCGTCAGTCTCTCCGGAGCGATGCGAAACCACAGCCGTGTAGCCGTTCTGGCGGGCTAGTTCAATGCACTTTAGGGTCTCAGTCACCGTTCCAATCTGGTTCAGCTTGATCAGGATTGAGTTTGCGATTCCTTGGCAAATACCTTTCTCAAGAATCAAGGGGTTCGTGACGAAGATATCGTCTCCTACGAGCTGAATTTTCTGCCCCAGCAGGGCTGTTGCCTCCTTCCAGCCCTCCCAATCGTCTTCTGCCAAGCCATCTTCCAAGGAGTAAATCTCAGGGTACCGCTTGAGCCAGTCTGCCCAGAGGGCGACCATTGTGCGGGAGGTCCTTTTGGATTGGTCTGATTTCCTGAAGACATATGAGCCGTCTTCGAAGAACTCACTGGCAGCGGGATCCAGGTTGATTGCAATATCCGATCCTGGCTTGTACCCGGCCTTCTGGATCGCAGCCAGCAGCAGTTCCATGGGCTCCTCGTTGGATCGCAGTCGGGGAGCGAAACCTCCCTCGTCGCCCACACTGGTTTCATATCCCTTTTTGTGCAGGATTTCCTTTAACGCCTGAAAGGCTTCCGAAGCCGCCCGCAACGCTTCTGCGAAGCTTGGTGCGCCGACTGGTGCAATCATGAACTCCTGAAAGTCCACGTTGTTATCCGCGTGCCGGCCCCCATTTAGCACATTGAGCATCGGAACTGGGAGAACATACGTGTCCTTATCGGAGAGGTATCGATAGAGCGGGATTCCTCTCTCCGCGGCCGCGGCCCTCGCAGTGGCAATCGAGACCCCAAGGATTGCGTTGGCGCCCAGCCTCCCCTTGTTGGGAGTTCCATCGAGAGCGACGAGTTTTGCGTCCAGCGCAGCTTGTTCAGTCTCCATACCGATGACGGCTTCTTGAATCTCTCCGAGCACGTTTGACACAGCTTTCTGAACACCTTTCCCGCCGTAGCGTGATTTATCTCCATCACGCACTTCCACTGCCTCACGCTTTCCGGTTGAAGCTCCGGACGGCACTTTCGCAACTCCGGATGCGCCGCTCCCCAAATGGACAGTCACCTGCACTGTCGGATTTCCACGGGAGTCCAATATTTCGAGTGCATCCAACTTCTTGATTTTCGACATGAGATCACCTCGTATGATTCTGGGTTTGAGAATCAGGAATAACTCCGGTACGTAAGATCATGCTGAGCTCGCTTTTCAAGTCAGGAGCGATTGGCATGGCCTGAACCTTGGAAACAGTAGCTTCGACGGAATAGGGAAAGGACTTCAATTCGACAGCACCATCATCCCACACCGCATAGCAGGCTTGCGGGTTCCCTGTCTTTGGCTGCCCAAGGCTTCCCGGATTAACTACCATGCACTGCCCGATGGATCGCACCGCAGGCACGTGAGTGTGACCCACAAGAATGACGTCAGCGGAGGCGTTCTCAACCTCCGCAAGCCACCGGGGAGACTGGGCTTCACAATAGCCGAACAACGGGTCGGAAGGAATTGCATGGCAAAGGAAGAAGCGAGTGTTCCCTCGCCGAGTTTCCACGTGTAGGGGCAGGTGTCGAAGGAAGTGCTTGTGGCCAAAAGGCAAAACGGAATCCGTGTACCTTCGGGTCACCTCCGCCATCTCCTGGAATCGGGGTGAGCAGCGTGGATCTTCACGATAACCGATCGAATGGTCATGGTTACCACGCACTACGATCCTGGCCTCCAGTCTGACAAAATCAACTACCGCTGCCGGGTCTGGGCCGTAGTTCACGAGATCTCCGAGAACCCAGAGCTCGTCGCAACTGTCTGGGAGCGCAGAGAGCGCGTCGAAATTAGCGTGAATGTCGGAGATGATCACAATCTTCATGATGTAGATTCCCAGAAAAGAAAAACTCCTGCCACCGTCACACCTGTGGTAGGAGTCATCAGTCCCGATGAACCGGGACAGTTAACCAGGCGAACTCCATCGCCTATTCACTGATATCATAGCACGAAGCCTTCATTTGTCCGGGGGTCGCATGGAGGCCAGCACGTTCGCACTTCGGGGACGACAGGCAACTGGAGGTGCTGTCTCGCGTGAAGGATAACGCCCACCAACCCTCCCGGTTGGTTGTCCTATCCGTTGACGGAATGCGGCCGGACTTTTATCGGCAGCCGACGGCCTTCAGGCTCAAGATTCCAAACCTGCTCAGTTTGGTCGGCGCGGGCGCCAGCGCCGATGTTGTCGAGAGCGTCTATCCCACGACGACCTATCCGGCGCATGCCACGCTCGTCACGGGAGTCCCCCCGCGCGTGCACGGGATTTACAGCCATCTCGCCTCACTCGATCCGACGGAGAAAGCGCGGCCCTGGTGTTGGTTCGCGCGCGCCGTCCGCGTTCCAACTCTCTGGGACGTGGTGCGCGCCACAGGGCGCAAAACGGCAGCGATCAGTTGGCCAGTGAGCGCAGGCGGTTCCATCGATTACAACATTCCGGAGATCTGGGATCCAGCGGCACCCGATCCGCACCGAGACTTTGAGACCGTCGCCAGGCACTCGACACCCGGGTTATTTGCCGAAGTCCTGAAGCTCTTGCAGCCCATCCTGCCCCACGCAACCCCTGATCGCTTGCGCGGCGAGGCTGCTCTATACCTCTGGAAGCGCCATCGGCCCGACCTGCTGTTGGTGCACTTCGTTTACTACGACCAGTTGGCTCACCGATTCGGGCCGACAGCTCCCGAGGCGCTGGCCGCAATCGAAAAGGTGGATGAGGAAATTGGCCGCGTCCGAGAAGCCCTCGCTGTGGGCGATCCCGTCACCCTGGTGATTGTTTCCGACCATGGATTCATGCCGGTGGAAAAGGAAGCCGCCCCGCTCGCCATCCTGGCAGAGGAAGGATTATTCGGACGGGACACGGACGGCGCCCCAAAGCTCAACCGCCTGGGGGCCATCCATGCCGGTGGATCCTTTGCCGTGTACTGGCTTGAGGAGCCCACAGCCGAGGATCAGAGATCTCTTCGGCGGGCGGTCCAGCGGCTGCGCGAAACGGGGGCAGTCGAGGAGATTCTGGACCGCGAGAGACTGCAAGCTCTCGCGGCTGATCCTGACGCCGAACTAATGCTGGACGCGGCGCCGGGTTTCTACTTCTCGGACCGGTTCGAAAGTCCCGTGGCGCGCGAAAGCGTGAAGGACCGAGGGACGCATGGCCATCTGCCAACGCGCGCGGGCCTGGAAGGATCGTTGATCATGGCGGGACCAGGAATTGCTGCGGGCAAAAACTTGGGCTTGATTTCGTTAATGCAGGTGGCTTCGACCGTGGCGCGCCTGTTAGGCTTGCCGTGGGGCATCCTGGCGTCTCAAGCCGCGCCCATTGACCCCACATAGGCAGGTCGCCATCGCGATTCTGCGTTCCCGGTGAGCTTCGAAGCGCATGCCTGTAAGAAGCGAGTTACAATTCGCGTGTATGGAGCGGGAGCATCTGGTTTCACCCGCGGCAATTGAGGACTATTTGCATTCGCGACCACGCTGGGTTCGCTGGCGTGAGTGGCTGAGCAGCCGGCGGTATCTGTTCGCGCGGTTCCCGGATCGGCCGAGGCCGCTAGTGATCGTTGCATACTCCTTCCGGGACGCTTCGCAGGCCAGGCAGATTGCGCTGACACTCGAACAGGACTGGGGGCGAGTGCCGGAACGCTGTCGTGAGGTTTTTGACGAAATCCTGTCTAAGGCTCCGGGATTGGTGATTGTCCAGCTCCGGCGAACGAACATTTGCGGATGCTTGGGCCACCGGCACGTAATAGTGAAAGAAGCCCCCTTTGCCGAGCCTCACGAGGCTTTCTGTGGAGCCAGCATCGGGGAGATGGACATCGCCTATGAGCGCGTGGCAACTTGGCAAGCGCTGCCACTATCGGATACAGCGTTGGACGTCAAATTCCTTGAAGGAAGCCGCCTGGAAGAGTTTCACAGCAAGCGGTATCGCCTGCGGCTGCTGAGCATCCTCCTACATGAAATCAACCACCTCGTTTTCTCTCAGGAGCCCGAAGCGTCAATACGCGAGCGGGGTCTGGCCTTCTATCATGACGCGTTAGCCAGCTATGTTGAAGAGGCCGTAGCCTCGATGTCATTTACCATTGACCGGTCATTCTCGCGATTGGGACGAGACTGAGTGAAGGCAAGCGGGGATCTTCTCTGACCGGCATCGAGCCGGCAAGGAATTTCTTCTCGACGGACGCGCCTAGTCTCTCTAAAATGGGACTCTCATGCCTATGGGCAGGACGACGACTAGCACAGTGTTGGGCTGCGCTCTCCTGCTGAGCGCGCTTGCAGCCGCCGGGTACGTCCTCGGTTGTCGCCGCACGGTTACCACTCGCCCCGTCACCACGCAAGTGGTGGTGCTGGGTTTTGACGGCGTGGATCCGAACCTGCTCTCCAAATGGATGGCGGACGGAAAGCTCCCCAACCTCGCACACCTTTCTCGCACGGGCACGTTCCGGCCCCTCGGTACAACGAATCCCCCCGAATCGCCGGTGGCGTGGGCATCCTTTGCTACCGGGCTGAACCCCGGCGGAACGGGCATTTTCGACTTCCTGAAGCGTGACCCGCAAACCTATCTCCCGGAGCTGGCCCTGGTGTCCCGGGAAAAGGCCAAGTTCCTTTTTGGCCTGATTCCCATCCGCCGCCCGCGAGTGATCAACGAACGCAGTGGGGTTCCCTTTTACAGAGCAGTGGCGGACGCGAGCTACAAGACCACAGCCATTCGGGCCCCGCTGGAATTTCCCCCTACCCCCTTGCCGGGAGGCAAGCTTTGGGGAGGGCTGAGCGTGCCGGACCTCCGTGGAACCTGGGGAACGTTTTTCTATTTCGGGTCTGACCTAACGCAATGGGACGTGGGGGATACCGAATTCGGCGGCAAGCTGGTCAGGTTGGAACTGAAGGGTAACCAGGCTGCAAGTTCAGTCGAAGGCCCCGTGGATCCCACCGCCAAGTCCTACAAGCGAATCTCCGTGCCGATCGAGTTCAAGGTGTCGCCGGATGGAAACGCCGTCACCATCGAGTTCCAAGGGCAGACTGCAACAGTGACGGAAAAGCACTGGAGCGATTGGTTCCACGCTAAGTTTCGTATCACGCCCTTCCTGTCGGTGCACGCCATATCCCGCTTCTATGTACTCCAGGGTTCTCCGGACTTGCGGGTCTACATGTCGCCGCTGAACCTGGATCCGGAATCGCCGCCCTTCCCGTTGTCCGATCCAGCCGATTACACTGCGGAGCTAGCTAAGAAGCACGGGCTCATGAAGACTCTGGGCTGGTGGCACGACACCTGGGCCTTGAACGAGGAGAAAATCGACGAAGGCGTTTTCCTGGAAGACACCTTCCGCACCATGCAGCAGCAAGCGGAAATCACCCTCGACGAACTCAAGAACGACCCGCCCAGCCTGCTGGTTTCCGTTTTCACCGCCACCGACAGCGTCTCGCACATGTTTTTTAGGTTGATGGATCCCCAGCATCCCCGCTATGACCCGGAGCTTGCGAAACAGTATGGCGACGCAGTTTTGCGCAGCTATGCGCGGATGGACGAGATCGTGGGAGCAGTCGAGAAAGCGATGAAGCCCGGTGGGACCCTGCTGATCGCCTCGGATCATGGCTTCCATAGCTTCCGGAAAGGCTTCAACACGAACACCTGGCTGGTTCAGAACGGCTACATGGCGCTCAGGAATCCGGAGACGGAGGAGAGAACCTACAGCTTGGACCAGCTCTTTGGCCAGGGAAGCTTCTTCCCGAACGTGGATTGGAGCCGCACGAAAGCCTACGCGCTGGGGCTGGGACAGATCTATCTCAACCTCCGTGGCCGCGAAAGGCTTGGGATCGTCAACTCCGGTCCTGAAGCCGACCAGCTACTCGCAGAAATCCGGAACAGGCTCTTGCCGGTCGAGGATCCGGACACGCACGAGCGGGTCATCCACAACGTATACCTCGGTCGCGAGATATTTCATGGGGCGCGCATGCCCGAAGCGCCAGACCTGCAGGTGGATTTCCGGGACGGCTACCGCACCTCCTGGCAAACGGCACTCGGCGCCATTCCTTCGGGCATTGTGGTGGCCAATATGAAGAAGTGGAGCGGCGACCACTGTGCTTCCGATCCCAGCGACACTGCGGGAGTCTTTCTGTCGAACCGTACCCTCGCCAGCGCGGATCCCAGCATCTTGGACATTGCCCCAACTGTCCTGAAGATCTTGTGCGTTCCACCACCCGCTGAGCTTGATGGCACAGCATTGGAATTCGCGTCGGCCACTCCGCAGCGCTAATCCTTACAGTCGTTTACCACAATGTGAAAACAAGTCGGCTACTGGTTTTGGTATATGGCAATCTGTATACTCCGAAAAAGGATGACATACGTCAAAAGCATCCCTTTGTCTTTCAGCAGCATAGCCCATAGCTCTGTATCGGAAAATTGGCCCATATTTTGCTTGACAGGGGACGGGGAGTCATATAGTTTTTTCGCTTTCCACCGGGTCGGCTTGTGAAGATTCCAGCCCCGTTCGCGTCGGGCAAACAGCACCTGCAAGTGCTTATAGGTTTGAGTTTCTTTCACCACCACACCGCTCCTGAGGGATGCACATTTGTCGGGAATGCGTCCCAGGCGGTTTTGTCTTCAATTCTCTGAGTTCTACTCGTATTAGGGCAGATCAGGTTTACTCCGAAAGGGGGTAGCAAATGTTCGAGCAGATGTCTCGGGGACTCGCGAAGCACCTCTTGGGGGTTGTGTGCCTTGCGCTGATTGCAACGGGATTAGCGCTCGGCCAGGGAACCACTGGCACGATCACCGGAGTGGTTACAGATCCCAGCGGTGCTGTGATACCAGACGCAAGCGTCAGCGTCCTGAACCAGGGGACGGGCGTTGACTTCCATCTGAAAAGTAACTCCGCTGGCGTCTATTCCATCACCTCCCTTATCTCTGGCACCTACACGGTTAAGGTCGAGGCGAAAGGGTTCAAGACCTACCTCAACCGTAACCTTGTCTTAACGACCGACCAAGTTCTCCGAATTGACGTGACATTACAGGTCGGGTCGGAGACTCAAACCATCACCGTGGAAGCGTCGGCCCCACTGGTGAGCACGGAGGAGGGGCGTCTGTCCTCCCTGGTAAGCGCCAGCCAGATTCAGAGCATGCCGCTGAACGGGCGCAACATCTACCAGTTGATGCAGCTCATTCCCGGTGCCGTTAACTCCACCGGAGTCAACCTGGAGAATGCCGCTACCGGCGGCATTGCCACCAACGTCAATGGCACGCGTCTGAACTTCAACGGATTCCTCCTGGACGGCGTCGCCAATAAGGGTCTGACTGGAGGCGCCAACGCTCAGCCCTCGCCCGACTTCGTCCAGGAATTCCGCATCATGACCAACGATTTCTCGGCGCAGTATGGCAACAGCGCCGGCTCCATCACCGACGTGAGCATCAAAAGTGGTACTAACGCCTTGCGTGGTGCTGTCTGGGAATACCTGCGCAACGATGAGTTGAATGCCCGGAATTTCTTCGATGGCGACAAGAAGAGCAAATGGCGGCAGAACCAGTTCGGCGCCGACGTTGGCGGGCCCATCAAGAAGGATAAGCTTTTCTTCTTCGCCGGCTACGAAGGCGAGCGCTTCCGGACCGAGTCCCCGGCCGAGTATACCATTGAGACCCCGGCGTGGCGGCAGGCCGTCAGGACTACGCTTCCCAACTCGGTGGCAGCGCTGCTCTATAACGACTTCCCCGGCCCCGACGTCCAACCAGGAATGGGATCCTACACGGTGGAGGATGTCGTCAATCAGACAGCGTATGACGATCTGGGAGCGCCGGTAGGCGACGCCTATGCCGGCGGCACCCTCCTGTCCAACGGGTTCATGGCGTATACCGATCCTTGCTTCCTGAACTCTTGGAATTACATCGGTTCCCCGGCCTTTCTGGGCGGGCCGACGTGGGGGAACGCGCAGCGTTCTGCAAACACGTTCGCCGGTCTGCTGGGCGTCACGCCGGAGGAGAACGCGCAGATTCAGACTAACATCAATGCTGGCTGTCCTGGTAGGGGCCTCGTGGCCCCCGCGGTGCAGCCCGGAGCCATTGCCCGCGACGCGTGGATGCTGGGTACGGTGCGCGCCAAGTTCGCTACCCGCACCGTAAATCAATTTTATAACGGAGACCAGCTCACCGGCCGGATTGACTACCAAAGCGATAAGAACCGGATTTTTGGACGCTTATTCCACTCCGTGCAGAAGGATCCCAACATCACTTCCCTCAACTCAGCCATACGCGGATTCACGGTTCCTTACACGGCATCTTTTCCGAGCGCGGCCTTTAGCTTCGTTCGCAGCCTCTCGCCCAACGTGGTCAACGAAGTCCGCCTCGGTTATACGCGGAACCAAGTCAGCTGGATTCCAGCACCTTCGCAGTTCGGCGTTCCACAGATCAGCTTTGATTTCGGCGAGGTGAACTTCGGGGCGTACAACGGCTATCCCCAGTTCTTTGTCGAGAATGTTTACAACTATGTTGACATGGTGTCGATCGTGAAGGGCAAACACTCTCTCAAGCTGGGCGCTGAGTACAAGCGCAACATCGAAAACAGTGAATTCGACGTGGGTCGTCCCAGCTACTACTTCTTTGACATGCTGTACTTTGCGGCTGACCTGCCTTACCAGTTGGCGGCGGGCGTCAACCCCGAGTTGACCACAGGCGGCTCGGCCCATATCGACACCAACATTCGCGCCTTCCGCAATTACGAGCTCGGGTTTTACGTCCAGGACGACTGGAAAGTGGCCAAGAATTTGACGTTGAACTTTGGCCTCCGGTGGGATTATTACAGTCCGCACACCGAGAAGTACGGGAAGATTACCAATTTCGTTTTCGGACCCGGCTCGAATCCTGAAGAGCGACTTGCCAGCATCAACTGTCAAGCGAGCCTCAGCGGGCAATGCGTGGCCCCGATAGGAGACACGAACACCCCTAACGGCGGGTTTGTTATGGCGGACCTACTGACGACACCGGACAAGAACAATTTCTCCCCGCGCTTTGGCTTTGCCTGGGACCCGCGGGGGAACGGCAAGACCTCGGTCCGCGGTGGCTTCGCCGTCTTCTATGAAGCCGGCATCTACAATCCCCTGTCGAACTCGCGGTGGAATCTACCCTTCTACTCCTTCAACATCGCCATGCCGGTATTTGGCTATCCGGGGCTCCCCGTGTACGGTCCCACGAACCCGGACGGGACGCCCAACACCTCTGCGACGCCGTCCTACAGCGGCGCTCCCGACAACCCTGGCCAGGGACCCGCGGGCCTCGGGTTCGCCGGCAACATCATGGGTTGGTATCCCACGAATCCCAACCTGGCGTTCTTGACCGGGATCCCTGATCCAGGGATGCGGACGCCTTACGTGGAGAACGGTTTCCTGGGAATCCAGCAGGAACTCTCACCCTCCATGGTCTTGGAGGTTAACTGGGTGGGGACGTTCGGCAAGAAGCTGTTCTGGGCGGAGAATCCCAATCGGGTGGTGAACGGGATGGCAAGGCCGAGCGTTTTCGACCCTTGCACGGGACAAACCATAACCGAGTCCGAGCCCGGGGAGGGAGTTGGCACTGGGCTTCTTAACCCGTGCTTTGGTACACTCCGGACTTGGAAGAACAGTGTCAACTCCAACTACAACGCCCTGCAAGTCTCGGTGATTCGGAAGATGAGCCGAGGCCTGGCCTTCACGTCTGCTTACACTTGGAGCCATGCGCTCGACTTCCGCTCTGACTGGCATGCCCTAACCTCTGGCGCCAGCGCCAACTGGGCCAACGCTTTCGGCGCCTCGGGGTATTCGCTAGACCCGAACCGCCTCTTCCTTGAGTACGGCAACTCTTCATTCGACATCCGACAGCGCTGGGTCACCTCGCTCGTCTGGGAACTGCCTTGGCTCAAGGATCAGCACGACATCGTGGGAAAGGTCCTGGGTGGCTGGCAGACGAACTATAACATTTCCTTGCAGACTGGCTTCCCCTTCACAGTGGGGGCACGAAGAGACTGGAATGGCGACGGGATCAGGGGTGACCGCCCCGACACACCGAGTTGGGGGAATCACCGCAGTTTCAGTAACACGGACTTCCTGCAGGGCTCGGCTGCCGATGGCGGAAGCGTGATGCAGGGCCTCCATGGTGACTTCCCACGTCCGGCTGCTGGAACTGACGGCAATTTGGGGCGCAATACGTTCCGCGGACCCGGAATCGCCAACGTGGATTTCTCGCTCTTCAAGAAAATTCTGTTCGGGGAACGGTATGCCATGGAGTTCCGGGCTGAGTTCTTCAACCTCTTTAACCGGGTCAATCTCTACCCGCCGGATGCGAACTTGGCCAGCGCGAACTTTGGGCTCTCGCAACAGGCCTTTGATCCACGCGTGATCCAGCTCGGGTTAAGACTGAGCTTCTAGAACCGAATACGGTCTGAACTTTCAGGGGGACGATAGTTCGTCCCCCTTTTCTTTTTGGGCAGGACCGACCTCCGAGCAAGGAGGCCCAGGCGGGCCGACTCTCGACCGGAGGATTGCGCGTTTCCCGACGAGGAATCAATGCGTTGCGCCGTGAAGGGTAAGGGGCCCTCGCCCAAGCGAGCTCCGGCAAGATCTCGAAAAAAGCTCTGCCCGCATCATTTCGAGCGGAACCCTGCACCGTCTGGTGCAGGGCGAAGCGAAGAACCTCGTTCTTAAGCGAATCAACCGCTTAGGAGATCCTTCGTCGCCTGCGGCTCGGCAGGATGGCAGCCGCACCGCCCTTTTCAGCGTCCTGCTGTGCTGGCCCCACAAGTTGGCGCCGCCCATTTCCCCTTGACAAGTCTCTTGACGTATGGTAGGCTATCTTTCTGGTGAGCCGGGAGGGCAGGCCCTCCTTATCTCGTAGCAAGGCGGCAGGGAAGAGGCAAACAGAAAAAAAGATGTTAAATATAGCAAAACGAAGCCGCTATCTTATTGAAAACACGAGCTAACTGCCAGAAAACGAGCCCAAAACGAACCCCTTACGAACCCATTTTTTCGGGCGCCGTACCCACCCCCAAGGCCACGTTCGTGTCGGTCTGTCTAGCCCCCGGGCGCTGGAGAAGCTGCACGGGGTTCGCGCTCCTGACCCGGGAGGGCAAGCTTCGAGGACCGCTCCCGCCGAAGGTCGCGGGGACAACAAGCCTATTCGAAAGTCTGGCGGAATTGCTGGCAGAGGTTGCTGCCAGAGTCGCACAGGATCTTGAAGTGGCGCTGGGCGTTCTCCCGTTCGCCGAGCTTCAGGTAGGCAAAAGCGAGGTTGAGCCGCGCCGCCGCGTAGTCGGGCTTCTGGTCGAGCGCTTGGCGATACAGCTCGAGGGCCTGGCGCGGATCGCTCGTGTGGGCCACGGCAATGCCGAGGTAATTGAGGATAACCGCGCTGACGGGCCCGAGAGCTCGTGCGCGCTCCAGGCTGGCCAGCGCAGCGCGGTAGTCCTGGCTTTCCACCTGCGCAATACCCAGCCCCTGGTACGCCGGCCCGTAATTCGGCTTGTCCTGAATCGCTGCCTGGAAATAGCGTTTGGCTTCAGCGTTTTGTTTCTCCTCAGCCGCGATGAGCCCCAGCGCATAGGAGGCCAGAAAGTTCTGCGGATTCTGGTGGAGGGCGAGCTGGAGGAGGGGCTTCGCCTTGTCGTTCTGATGGTCGGCGTGGTAAGCGCGCGCGGCGCCCATGATGCCTTGCGAAAATTCGGGGTTGAGCTTCAGGCAGTTGAGGAATTGTCGCTGCGCTTCCTTCAGCTTCCCTTCGTGAAAGGCATTCTCCGCCAGCATGAAAGGGATGAGATAAAGACGCGTTTCGGTCTGGGCGATGTCGCGCAGGACTTGGTCCGATTCGTTGAGCCGGCCTGCCTGGGCAAGGTCTGCGGCGCGGAGAATAGCGCGGTAGGTTTTGATCTTCTCCTTTGGGTCGGGCAAGTTCCCGCGCGCATCGCGCGGGGCCGCGGGAGCGCTGTAGGCCATGTAGCCCAGGGACTTCAGTTTCTCCAGCGTCTCGGCGGGAAGCGGAGCGCCGCCGACGGGGCCGGCTTTGGCGGAATACCGCTGCACCAGGGTTTCCAGCCGCGCCCTGAGCGCATTCGCTTCCGCACGCCGTTGCGTGTAGAGATTCACCTTCTCCCCGGGATCCGTGGTCGGGTCGTAGAGCTCCGGGTTGGGCGCATCAATATAGGAGTAACGTGGCCCGATGAGGGCGCTCAGCGGGCTCCAGCCGAAGGAGTTCCGGGGGTAATAAGTCTCGGCGTAGGCCACGCGGTCCCCGCCAGCCGCCTTGCCAGCGATAAGAGACGCCAGGCTGCTTCCCTGGAACTGGTGCGTCAGAGGGTCGCTGAGCCCCAGGAGCTGGAGGATCGTCGGCGCCACGTCGACAGTCCCCACCACCGCCTCCACTCTGCTTGTCCTCGAAGGCCTGCCGCCCGCCAGCTTGACGATCAACGGTACCCGCAGGGTCGCGGAGTAGAGGAAAAAGCCGTGCTCCTCCTCACCGTGTTCTCCGAGCGATTCGCCGTGATCGCTCAGGAGGACGATCAGCGTGCGGTCATAGGCGCCAGCCCGTTTCAGCGCTTCGAACACGCGGCCGAGTTGCGCGTCGCAATAGGCGATTTCGCCGTCATAGAGATGGCCAGCGTACTGGGTGCGATAGGGTTCGGGAGGACTGTAAGGGCTGTGCGGATCGAAGAGATGGAGCCAGATGAAAAAGGGCTGGGGAGGCCGACTCGAAAGCCAGCTCAGGAAGCGGTCCACCGTTTCTTTCGCCGGACGCTCGATGCTCCCGGGCGCTCGGTTTTCGAATTGCTTGGCATCGAACACGTCGTCGTAGGTTTGGAATCCGCGCCGCAGCCCCCAGGAACCATCCAGAACGAAGGCGCTGACGAAGGCTGCCGTCGCGTAGCCGTGCCGCTCAAAGGCCTCGGAAAGGAGGCCCACATTCCCTGGCAGGCCGACGCCGGTGAAGTCCCTGACTTGGTTGTACATGGGATACGTGCCCGTGAGGATGACGGCGTGAGAGGGCAACGTCAAAGGGACTTGGGCCATCGCGCGATCGAACTGAACACCCTCGCGGGCTAATCGGTCGATGTTCGGGGTTTGCACACGCCGGTATCCGTAACAGCCCAGGCGGTCCGCGCGAAGCGTGTCCACGGTAATCAAGAGCACGTTAGCTCGCGGGATCGATTCCCCAGCGAATGCCGAGTGGAGATCACCGCCCACCGCTGCCAGCAGCATGGCTACGCATACGCAGCCCAGCTTGCATATGCACCTGGAGATTCCCCGCAAATGGTTCGCAGTGTTCATTCTTGTTGGTTCTTCGAGCGCCCCCAGACGCGGCCAGAAGCCTGCCGGCATGTGGCCGCGAGACCCCCGCGGGACGTCAGGGCGACTTGGCGCGATTGAATTCCTGCTGGGCCTGGGTATGCAGACCCTTCGCTTCGTAAGCGCGTCCGAGACTTTGATGCGCTCGGCGCGAGCCAGGAGCAAGCGCCACCGCTCGTTCCAGTTCCCGCACCGCATCGTCGAGGCGCTTCTGGTACAAGTAAAGTTCGCCCAGCGCCTCGTGGGCTTCAGCATAGTCCGCGTTGATTTGGATGGCCAGTTGGAACGATTGAATTGCTTCCGGGACGCGGTTCTGCCGCGTGTAGGCGGCGCCAAGATTATAAGCGGCGGAGAAGTTCGTCGGGTCAAGCTCCAGAGCCTTCTCAAAGTTCTCGATCGCGGCGTCGAAATTGGACACCTGCACGTAAGTAAGACCCAGGTAATAAATGGCCAGCGCATAGCGCGGATCGAGCTGCAGAGCCTTGTGGAACGATTCAATGGCCTGTGGGAAGTCTTTCTTGCGGAAATAGTTGAGGGCCATCAAGTAGCGTAGGGGCAACGAGTTGGGCTCCGTTTTCTCGGCCTCGCGCAGCTTGCGAAGAGATTCCTCGTACCGGCCGTGCTGCCCGTCCGCCATCGCGTCAGAAAACAGTTCATAGACCTGGATGCGGTCCTTAGGGTCGGGAAGCGCCTTGCCGCTGGCGTCGGAAAAAGTGCCTGCTGAAATCGCCACGTAACCCAGAGACCTGAGGCGCTCGAGCAGGGCCGGATCCGTCAGTTCCTTTTCAGTAGCCGCGCCCCCGGAGGGCGGGGTGTAGCGGCGCAGCAGGCCGAAGAGCCGGTCGTGCATCTCGTGCGCAGCGGCCTGGCGCGCGGTGAAGAGGTTCTTGGTTTCGCGCGGATCGGTGCGGGTGTCGTAGAGTTCGGGGCGCGGCGCGTCAATGTATTTCATCCCGCGTGATTGCAGGCTGCGCAACTGGCTCCAGCGGAAATGCAGGAGTGGCAGGTAATTCTCGGCGTGAAGGTTCGACGAGCCGGCTGCCGGACGGCCCAGGATGGGGCTGAGCAAGCTGCGCCCTTGCACGCTCGGCGGGATCGGAACACCCAACGCCTGCAGGAGGGTAGGCATAACATCTACCAGGGACACCTCGTCCTCGACCACGCGGGGCGCCGCGCCTGGAACCTTGATGAGCAGCGGAACATGAAGCGTCGAGTTGTATATGAAGAAGCCGTGGGTTCTCTCGCCATGCTCTCCCAGACCTTCCCCGTGGTCTCCCACCAGGACGATCAACGAATTCGAAAGAGCGCCTATCTCCTTCAAAAAGGACATCAGACGGGCGACCTGAGCGTCATCGAAGGCGATTTCCCCGTCGTAGGGATGCGCCTTGTAACGGGTGGCGTAAGGTTCGGGGGGGGTATAGGGATCGTGAGGGTCGTAGAGATGGACCCAAAGTAAGAAGGGTTGGCGAGGGTTGACCTTGAGCCACCTAAGCGCTTCTTCCGTCACCAGGTCGCCACGGCGCTCCATTTGGGCAAGGTAGGCTTCGTCCAGGCGGCTGAAATCGAAATGGTCGAAGTAAGTCTCAAAACCCTGGTTGAGGCCGAAGCGGGAGTCAAGCACGGCGGAGCCGAGGAAAGCTGCGGTCGTGTAGCCGTTTTCGCGCAGGACTCTGGCTAGGGTGAAGGCGTTCGACGGGAGCTTGTTTCCGCTGAAGTCGTGCATGCCCGTGGCCATAGGAAACGTGCCCGTGAATAGGGCCGCGTGCGCGGGCAGAGTAACCGGCACCGGGCTGTAAGCACGAGTGAACCGAGCGGAGGAGTGTGCTAGCGCATCGATGTTCGGAGTCTGGATTTGGCGGTAGCCATAGCAGCCCAAGTGGTCAGCGCGGAGCGTGTCCACGGTGATGAAGATCACGTTGGGCTTCGTGCCCGCCCCCCAGAGGTTGGCCACGCTGGCAACACAGAACACGGAAAGGAATCCCACCCACACAACCGGAGAACCGGTGAGAGCCGATTTTCTGCGATGCGACATTCTTCCCCCCATAGGTGTCGCGTGACGACCCTTTCCCTGGTCGATCTGATTCCTGGTCTTACTTCTCGTGGCTAACAGCTTTGCGGTCGCTCACGCCCCAGACAATGCCGGGCTGACTTCCTGATGCAGAAACCGCGCGACCCGCGTCGTCACGTCTTCCTTCGTCCTCGGTAAGTTCCTAAATTTCTATTCTACAGCCACTCAGCCGGGTTGGGTAGGGACCGTCGCGGCGAGTGGCTTCTTTTGACGGCCTCTGATGTCGCTCCAACAGGTCGAAGACACAGCGCCGCAGAGCGTCGCTCCATCAAGAGAAACCCATGGAGCGTCCCTTCCGTATCAGAGCACATTGACATCGGTTCGTAACCCGCATATGTTGGTGCGTAGATTGCCAGGCCAAGGTTGAAGGACATTAAGATCTGCTGGAAAATCACCACGAATAAGGAGAGTCTATATGAATAACAAGATCGCCGTGCTTACGGTCCTGGCCGTCTTGTGCGGGGGCGTAGCCAGCCGCGCGGATTTCAAGTACACCGAGTCCAGTAAGGTGACCGGTGGGATGATGACGGGCATGATGAAGTTGGCGGGCGCCTTCAGCAAGCAGGCCGGTGAGCCCATCGTGACCACCCACTACGTGAAGGGCAACCGCATGAAGACGGAGCACTCCACCGGCGAGGCTGACGTCATCGACCTCGATGGCCGTCGCGTCATTCACATCGACACGCAGAAGAGAACTTACTCCGTTATGACGTTTGAGCAGATGAAAGCCGCGCTCGAGAAGACGCAGGAAACCTTGAAGGAGAAGGGCGTGAAAATGGTTCCCAAGTTCGAGGTGACCCCGACGAACAATACCAAGGTTATCCTTGGCCAAACCACGCGAGAAGTGAAAGTCAAGATCGATATGCAAATGGAGGCTCAAGAGTCCCAACCTCAAGGACCGGCCCAGAACGTAGCTGTCGCCTTGACCGCCGATATGTGGATCGCCCCTACCGTGAAAGGCTACGACGAGGTCCGCCAGTTCCAAGAGCGCATGGCAAAAGAACTGAACTGGGCGCCCGGCGCAGCCTTCGGTGGTGATCCTAAGATGGCGGAGGCGATGCTGGAACTGCGCCGGCACGCCGCCACGCTGAACGGCATCCCCTTGCTGCAGCTCGCGAGCATGGGAATGGCGGGGATGCCTCCCGGAATGGGAGCGACGGGAACTAGTGCGCAAAGGGAGAAGACAAAGGGAACGCAGTCTGCGGAATCCGTCACGCCAGAGGTTACGCCTTCGAAGGATGAGACACCGGAGGTAGCCGCTCAAAAAGTTGTCAACCCACGGGATGCGCTGAAGAAGGGTCTCGGAGGGGTGTTCGGGGGCTTTGGCAGGAAGGAGAAAAAGCAGGAACAACCCGCTCCAGAGCCGACGCCTCAGGCTCAATCCTCAGCACGCGAACCGTCAGCGGCCGAGCCTGGTCCCGCAGGACCCGGGGGAAGTGGCTCGATGATGGAAATTACGACGGAGGTGACAGCCTTCTCCACGGATCCGCTGGACAGTTCGGTATTCGACGTCCCGGCGGGTTATAAGCAAGTCCAGGCCGACGCAGAGAAGGTTTTGAGCGGCAGGCGGTAGCAACCGCCTTGTTTGGTGTAGGGGCAGGTTCCAGACCTGCCCTTACCGTTTTCAGTCGCGGAAGGTCCACCGCAGCTTGACCGCGAGAAACTCGCTATCCGGGATCAGGGTAAGGTGGGGGGTTGTAAGCAGTCGCTGCCACCCGCGGTTCCAGACGATGAACAGGTCCTTACCCGGCCTGAACGTCCAGCGCAGGCGGGTATTGGCGCCGACGTTCTGGGATTCCGTATCGTACTGAATGAAACTGGTGAGCACGATATTCGGACCCCAGGCGTGGTCGAACTGTAGTTGCCAAAGCCGCTGCACGAAATTTCCTTCCCGCAGCCGGCCGAAATTGTTCGCCGCTTCCAGTCCCAGTTGCCACGCGCCTTTGGGCGACGTCCAATTGATGCGGTTCAGCCACTGGGTCAGATGACCGCTGTAGAAAGTTCCGAACGAGTTTTCTAACTCGAACCGCCAGCGGCGATGATGGCTTGTCTGGCCCTCCAGGCGCCAGCGGTCAAAGCGATAAGGGCCCGGGGGAATGACGACCCCGGCAGCAATCTCGAAGGGCCCGGGGAGGAGTTCATATTGAGGCGCCCAACTGAACGCAATGGTCTCGCCGGACTCGAGTTCAATGCTCAGGGGAGTCGTGGAGTATTGCCAGGACTCATTAATGCCCTGGAGGTTGTCCACCCGCGTGTAGTAGTTCCGGAGGAAATACTGCCGGATCCAGCCGAAGGCCCCCGTCTTGGAGGGGCGAGGCTTGTATCCACACCCGCCTTCATAGTGGCGGGTGCCGGGGCGAGGTAGAAATCCCAGCGCCGGATCCAACGCCTCGCCGAATTCGTTGACGGTCGAGTAACAGTCCACTAGGTCATTCGGATAATCGACCTTGAATCCCCATCCCGAGCGCTGCCCCCGGGGGATATCGCCGGCACTGAAGGCCGTCCAGCCGCCCACGAGGAGATTCTTGTTGCCGCGAAAAGTGGAAGTTCGCCAGACCGCGTCGAAGCCAGCGAGGGTGTTTTGTCTCAGCCCCGCCGGGTCTCCGTGGGTGAGGACAGTCCCGACCCGAAACCTCTTCGTGAGGTCGTAAGAAACTCGGCCCGCAAACAGATTGGTCCCTGGCGCCAGCGTTGTCTCTCTGGTCTGGACATCCAGGATGCCCAGATTCCACCGGCCAACGCGTCCGTTCAGCTTGACACCACCATTGAGTGGTATCTGCTGTCCTTCCAAAAGGCCGACACGACGAGTGAAGAAGGGGATGAAGACCTCGCCGAGGCCGAGACCAAACTCGAACTGATTGGCACCTTCTAGGAAAAAGGCTCGCTTCTCGGGAAAGAACAAAGGGAAGCGGGTCAGGTTAATCTGTCGCGTGTCCACTTCGGTTTCGGCAAAGTCCGTGTTTCCGGTAACGACCGCGGCGAGCTGCGGCGTGATTCTCCAAGTGAAATCCAGGCCTCCGGTACCTTGCCAGGTGCGCAGGCCGAGGGTGAAGTCGTCTATCATCTTGCCGATGAGGTAAGGGCTGAACTCCAGTCCTCGGCCTTGCTTCAGATCCTCAAGACCAGCGAGGGAACCCGCGCGGCTCAAATCCATCAGGAAGGAGTCGAGCGTCGGGGACGCCCACCGCAGGGTGATTCTCTCTCGCGCGACGAACCTTTCCAGATTGAGCCCCCAGCTTTTCAGTCCTCTCCGGAAATTCAGGGTCTTCGCCGGAATCTCGATCTCTGCCGACCATGCGTCTTTCGACCGGGCGGTGCGCGCATCCCAGATTCCGTCCCAGTCGAGCGACTCGTGTTCGGGGTCTGAAATCAGACCATCGATCCGGGCTCCGGCAGCGTTGATCCGAAATAAGTATCCCATACGCTTGTCGCCGTAAGTGTCCAGGACGATGCTCACGGTGTCATCACCGAGAGTGAACCCGTCACGCGCCATCGTGTGAATGGCAATTTTGCTGGGCTCCGGGTCGGCGCATTCAAAACCAAAGTACAAGGTGTCGTCGACGATCAGGATGCGGACGAAGGTCTTGAAGGGTGTCGGCTGACCGGGATGCGGCGACTGCTGGACGAGTTCGGCTGCAATACCGGCGTCTCGCCAAGCCGGTTCGTCCAGTCGCCCATCCAACTGGATGCGTGCTTGAAAACGGCTGGCAGCAATTACTCCAGGCGCGTCAGCCGTCGAACCACCGCGAGCCGTGAAGTGCAGTGCCAGTACAGGAGCGAGAAGGAATGTGAGTTGCAGCGCGTGCCTCCTCACGCCAGTATCAATGGCAGATTCTGTGGGCACGTAAGGTCTTGGCATTCTTTGTCCTAGATCGTATCCCTATGGTCCGTCGACGAGCGCTAGTCTCCAGCGGTTACGCAGGCAGGTCGCAACCCCGGAACGTCGCTGGCAAGCCGTAAAAGACGCCCGCGTAAAGCCGGTTTCTACGATGCCTCAGCTTCTTGATCCGAAGGCAGGAACAAGCTTGCAGCCCCAAATACCCCGACGTTCTTTTGCAGCTTCGCCGTGAGGAGGGGGGTCTTTACGGCAAAGCGGCGATTGATGGTGTAGTCGGGGATGGTCTTCCGGATCTTGTCAAAGAGGGGTTTACCGATCCGCGAAACTCCACCTCCGATAACAATGGCTTCTGGATCGAAAAGCGTGATCATTCCTGCCAGCCAAACCCCGAGATAGAAGCCCGTTTCCTCGACAATTGCTTTAGCCACGCGGTCTCCCTTCCGCGCGGCTTGCTCGATCATCAGGGGTGTGATCTGGCAGAGATCGCCGTGGGTCAGTTCACGCAAGAGGCTAGGGACGGAATGCTCCTGCTCGAGCTTAATCCGGGCGCGGCGAGCCATGGCGGGGCCAGCGGCCAGCGCCTCGATGCAGCCCAGCGTCCCGCAGCCGCATCGGTAGGGACTGCGATAGTCGATGGAGACGTGCCCCCCTTCGCCTGCCACCCCGTTCTTGCCGTGATAAATCCTCTTGTTGATGATAATGCCGGTCCCGATCCCGGTGCTAACGGTCACGTAGAAAATATCTCGATACCCTACTGCGGCGCCGAACAAGACTTCCGCCAGCCCGGCGGCATTAGCGTCATTCTCCACTTGGGCAGGCAAACCAAACCGCTCTCCCACCAAACGTGCAAGCGGGACATTGCGCCATCCGGGTAGGTTGGGAGGGTTGATCACCAGGCCTGTCTTGGGATTGAGCGGCCCGGGGGCACAAATCCCCACGCCGCTGACGCGGTGCTTTCCTCCCGCGTGGTGGATCAGGCGTTCGATGAGGTGCCCAATCTGATCAAAGCTGGTTTCGAATCCTCTGTCCGCACGTGTGGGCACGAACAGGGACTTCACCAACCGCCCTTTCTGGTCCACTAACCCACCGGCAACCTTCGTTCCTCCGATATCAACTCCGACGATGAGTTGAGGCATGATTGCTTTTCTCCCGAAACAACGATTACTCGTATTTGGCTCGGCCCAACATGGAAAGACCGAACACATAACCAAAGCAAAGCGCGGGGACGAGCATCGCCGCGCGCATACCGAAGTGGTCGCCCACCAGCCCAACTATTGGCGGCACCACGGCGCCGCCCACCGCCGCTGTGCATAGCAGCCCCGAAATAGTCCCGTGGTTCTCGGTAAAGCTGTTGATGGTGCCGCTGAAAATCAGCGTGAAGAGCACTGAGGTGAAGAAACCGCAGGCCGCAAAACCCACGGCGGTCAGGTTCTCTGACCCGAAGGTAGCCAGCAGCAGGCACGCCAGAGCCAGGAACGCATACAGCCGCAGAATTCTTCGGCTGCCAAACTTGTTCAATACTGCTCCACTCACCAAACGGCCTACGCCCTGCAGTCCCCAATAGAGCGCCACGATGAGCGCCGGCAAGGTGGGCAAAACCTTGCGTAGCAGACTGGCGCTTTCCACATTCGAGACCTGTGTCGGGGTACGGTGCACGTCTTCGAAGAACTTAACGATCCAGGAGGCGGTGCCGACCTCCGCCCCCACGTAGAAAAAGATCCCCAGAACGTAGAAAAACAAGAGGGGGGTTACCAGGAGCTTCCCAAGCTGATCCAGGCGAATCCGGTCAGCGGTTCCTGTGGCGCGCGCGGGGAAGCGCGACAGGGCCACCAGTACGCACACCGCCGCGCACAGGGCGGCGAAGAAAATGTAGAGCATCTGCCAGGGCCGCCCGGTCCCCCGAACCACGGCCAGAACAAACGGTCCCAAGGCCGCGCCAATCCCGCAAAAGCCGATGGTAAGCGTCAAGTTGCGGTGGTAATTCTCCAAGCGGTCGAGATGCTGAATGAGTGGGTTGCCGGCGGTTTGCAGAACGGTGACGCCCACGCCCACCGCAAAAATCATCGCTAAGGTCAGCGGATAACTTCCTGCCTGAGAAACCCCCAGGCAACCCACCGCCATGAGCCCCACACCGAAAAGGACTAACCGCCTGGCGCCCAGCCTGTCCATCAGCAGGCCCGTCGGTACGGAACAAAGGCCGTACGCGAGGAAGAATGCAAAAGCCATGATCCCGCCTTCGAACCGGCTGAGGCTGTATTGAGTGCTGACTTCGGGGATCACCACACCGAGGACGTTGGTAATCATGCCAAAGGTGAAGTAGGCCAAAAAGAAAACCCACAGCAGACTGGAGGGACGCTCCTGCATAGTGGTCCTTTCGTGCTCGAAACTAGAGTCATGGCATAGGGAACGCGAGTCCAGGAAGTCGCCAAGTATACCTCAGAGTCTCGACCCAGCGAAATTTCTCTGCCGGTAGCACAGGCAGCAGGACCTTCCGCTTTACATGCTGGCAGGCCGCGCCAGCCGACCCAGCTTCTGGCAGATAGCCGTCGCGCCCTGGACATCGAAGAGGGGGACATTCTGCACGCGCCAGACGCGAGACCAAGCCGCATGGGAGCGTGGGAGCCGGGAACAGCAGGAGGGGCCGGACAGAATGTGAGAAGACTCCGGAAGAGCACGGCTTTGCTTGACTTAGTTTGAGGCGCGGAGGTATGTTACGTGTTTAGCCTTAGGACTTGAAATCTGGCTGGGAGGAAGCGGTCTTTGAAACGTACCTTTCAACCGAACCGAAGGCGCCGGGCCAAGACGCATGGCTTTCGGGTGCGCATGAAAACTCCGGGAGGCCGCAACGTCTTGCGGCGCCGGCGTCAAAAGGGCCGTTATCGCCTGAATCCCTAAGAGTCCGTTTGACATCTCAAGCTTTCCCCAAGAGTTTTCGGCTGCTGCGCCGAAGCGAGTTTCGGCAGGTTTACGATGAAGGGCGCCGCCGGAGCGCGCCACTATGCACGGTGTTTTTTCGACCCAATGGCTTGCCGCAGTCGCGTCTGGGCGTCACAGCGCCGGCGCGCTTGGGCAAGGCAGTGTTACGCAACCGGCTGAAGCGCCGTCTCCGAGAGGTATTTCGGCTGAACCGCGCGTCCCTTCCCGGTGGATGGGACATCCTGGTGAATCCCCGCGAGGCGGTGGTGAGGGTTCCGTTTCGGACTCTCGAGCGGGAACTGCTGCGACTCTTTCCGAGCCAATCGCCGCCGGGAGTTTCCGGGGAGGGTCGATGAAGTCTGCCGCGCTAGCCCTGATCCGTTTCTACCAAGCCTGCCTTTCGCCGGTCTTGCCGTCTTCCTGCCGCTACTACCCGTCCTGTTCGGCTTATGCGTATGAGGCGGTCGAGAAGTGGGGCGCGTGCCAGGGGGCTCGCTTGGCGCTGAGGCGACTCCTGCGCTGTCGGCCCTGGGGAAGCTACGGGTACGACCCGGTTCCGTGAAAAGCAGGGATTCGGGGTTAGGGGCTCGGGAAGAGCAACGACGTGGTTGTTGCCTAACGCCCGGAACCTGGGACCTGACACCTGATGTACGAGGAAGTTACGTGGGACATGACAAGCGAGTGGTGATCGCCTTCGCACTATCGTTCGGGATGTTGGTGCTGTGGCGCGTGTTCTTTGTCAAGGAGCCGGCGCCTCCTCCGAAGCCGTCCGCATCCCCTCAGGTGAGCACCACTGCGGGCCAGCCGACAACGGCCGTACCCACGGCTGTGAAACCTCCGGTACCCGTTCCGCTCCCCGTCGTTGCTGGGAGCAAGGCTGAGGAAATCGTCGTCGAAAGTGATCTCTACCGGCTGACCTTTTCCACCCAGGGCGCCGTGCTGAAGAGCTGGGTGCTCAAGAAATACCGCGACCAAAAGGAAAACCCCTTGGACGTGGTCAACGGCCCGGCCTGCGGGAAGCTCGGTTTCCCGCTGAATCTCAGCTTGGCGGATGAGGCAATCGAGAACAAGGCAAACAACGCGGTATATGTGGCCACGCCCCTGGGTGCTTCTCTGAGATCTCCCGTCAAGTTGGAGTTCACTTACAGCGACGGCAAGGTGCAAGTGCGCAAGCAGTTCGCCTTTGGCGGCGGGTATGAGGTCCGTGCGGAGGTGAGCGTCTTTGATGGGCAGCGCTATCTACCGGTGGAGGTCAATTGGCCGGGCGGCTTCGGGGACCAGTCTCTGCCGCCCGCAATAGTTGATTCCGTAATTCAGGCTGTATACGGCTCGCCCCAAGATTTGACTACTGTGCCCCAAAGCAAAGTGAAAGAGGATCGGCTGATTCCGGCTCCACTCCAACTGGCGGGAATGGAGGACCGATACTTCGCCGGTGTTTTCCTTCCAGAGTCGCCGGACCAAGTGTTCCTGCGCGCCGGGCGGCGCGAATGGAATCCCCCTGACTGGAAAGAAAAGGAAAAGCCACGCCCCTTGGTTCTTACGCTAGGAAGCGCGCAGTCGAAGCCGCTCGCTTTCCGGCTCTTCGTAGCGCCGAAGGACCTGGATGCGCTGCGTTCTGTGAAGCCTCCGCTCGACTCCCTGGTGGATTTCGGCTGGTTCAGCTTTGTCGCCAAGCCGCTGTTCCTCGGCTTGCGTTACATTTACGAGCGCTGGGTGCACAACTACGGCTGGGCGATCGTTATGCTGACAGTTTTCATTAACCTGGCCATGTTCCCCCTGAAGCTGAAGAGTATCCGATCCGCGCAAGAGATGCAGCGCATCGCGCCGCTGGTGAAGAGCATCCAGGAGAAGTACAAGGGATACAAGTTCAACGACCCCCGCAAGCAGCGCATGAACCAGGAAATCATGAAGCTCTACCAGGAACACCACATCAACCCCCTGGGCAGCTGTTTGCCTATGCTGTTGCAGCTTCCGTTTCTCTACGGCTTCTATCGAGTGCTCGATCTCTCCATCGAGCTTCGGCACGCCCCCTGGATCTTGTGGATTAAGGATCTCTCTCAACCGGATAAGTTCCATCTGTTCGGGCTCCCGCTACCCATTCTTCCGACAGTGATGATCATCACCATGTACATTCTTCAGAAAATGACTCCTATAGCTACCGCCGACCCCGCGCAGCAACGCATGATGATGATCATGCCGTTGGTCTTCGGCATTATGTTCTACAACTTCGCTAGCGGCTTGGTCCTCTATTGGCTCACGGGCAACATTGTGGGCATCGCGCAGCAGGCTTTTATCAACAAAGTGATGCCGATTCCCCAGACGCTCCCGGTCCCTCGGAAAGCCGCCGAGGCGAAGGAGTGAGCTCCGATGGAAACTTCCGACGCAGCCGCCACGCAGCCACTCGAAAGCTACTTGGCGCCGATCGAGTTGCTCCTCAAGCAGGTGATCGAGCAGGGAGGCTTCGAGCTCCGATTCGCCATCCGCAAAAACCAGCCAGCGGGAGAAGAACTCGAGGCGCCGGATTATGTGGTGGAGTTTTTCGGGCGGGACTCCGATTTGCTGCTGGAGAAACATGCGGCGCTCCTGAACGCGCTGGAATACGTCGTGTTGAAGGCGGTGCGCCTGGAAGAAGACCTCTTCGGCAGGATTACTTTTGACTACGAGGATTTCCGGCGCCTGCGCGCTGAAGAGCTGCGGTTAATGGCCCAGGTCGCGGCGGATCGAGTGATCGAGACCGGCGATCCCTTCGCCCTGAACCCTATGTGCCCGCGTGAAAGGCGCATCGTTCACTTGGCCCTGAAAGACCAGCAGCAGGTCCGCACGGTCAGCGAGGGAGTTGGCCCCGAACGCAAGGTCGTGATCCTTCCTACCTCACCCCGCGTGCGCAGCACCCGGCGCTGACCCTCGAGGTCCCCCATGAGCAGCGAAGAGACCATCGTGGCCATCGCTACGCCTCCGGGCCGCGGCGGCATCGGGGTTGTGCGGCTTTCGGGTGACCGCGCCATCGAAATCGCTACCAGCCTCATCCGCTTTTCTAGCCCGCCACTCGAAAGCCAACGTGCCACCCTGGGAGTGTTCTCAGACCCGGTATCCGGGAAAGCTTTGGACGAGGTAGTCGTCACCTGCTTCCGCCGTCCACATTCCTACACAGCCGAAGACGTCGTCGAGATCTCCTGCCACAGCGCTCCGGTGATTCTGCGCTACCTGGTGGAATGCTGCCTCGAGCTGGGGGCACGCGCCGCCGAGCCCGGTGAGTTCACCATGCGCGCCTTCCTGAATGGCCGCATCGATCTGACCCAGGCCGAAGCGATCCGCGACCTGATCGAGTCACGCACGCTTTACCAGGCTCGTGTGGCAGCGCAACAACTGGAGGGCGCTGTGTCCGCCCGCCTGAAACCGCACAAGCAGGTGCTGCTGGACCTCATCGCCCGGCTTGAAGCCGGCATCGACTTCGCCGAAGACGACGTGGCGGTGATGGACTGGCAGGAAATCCTCACCCGCCTCGACGCAATCCGCGCCGACCTGGAAAAGCTGGTCGAGGGCTACGAGTACGGCCGGATCGTGCGCGAGGGATTGTCGCTTGCCATCGTTGGTCGGCCGAACGTCGGCAAGTCGAGCCTCTTCAACCGCCTCCTCAACGAAGAGCGCGCTATTGTCACCGCCACGCCAGGAACGACGCGCGACTTGGTGAGTGAAACGGCCAATGTCGGCGGCATCCCACTGCGCTTCGTCGATACGGCAGGCATCCGGCGCCCCGTGGACGAAGTGGAAAAGATCGGTGTGGAGAAATCGTTCCAGGCCATTGCTGACTCCGACCTGCGACTGCTGGTGGTGGACGTCTCCGAGCCCTGGACGGAGGAAGACACCCGGCTGCTGCGCAGGGTTCGCCCGCTCGGCGCGTTGCTGGTGGCGTGCAACAAGTCGGACCTGCCTCAGAAGATCACGCCCACTGAGCTCGAGCAGCTGCTCGCGCACGCGGGAGAGACGGAAAACACACCGCCGGAAGTCGTCTGGACCTCTGCCCTGACCGGCGACGGGCTGCCGCAACTCAAGGAAAGGATCCTTGCCGTCGCCGCGCCCACGTGCGACCTTGGCCTGGAGGGCGAGTTCATCACCAATCTTCGTCATCAGCAACTCGTCAAGGATTCGCTCCAAGCATTGGCCAAAGCCCGCCAGGCCGCCGAGCAAAACACTCCACACGAAATGCTTCTCATCGACCTCTACGATGCACTTCGACCCCTGGATACCATCACCGGCGCCACTTGCGTCGATGACGTCCTCATGATCATCTTCTCGACGTTTTGCGTGGGGAAGTAATCCTTGGAGTGCGGCGGCTTGCCGGCGCCTTCCTGTGCGGAAGCTTGCTTCCGCAAAAGGCAAACTGTGCAGAGGTATGCCACTGCCACCACGGCGGGAGCAAGCTCCCGCACTCCACATGCGGGGTAGTGTCCACTCTCACCAATACATGAGCTGCTTCAGGTAGTCATCAACTTCGCGTACGCGCAGCAGCTTGGCGAGGAAGGCGGTCAGTAGGAAACCGGCGGTGCTGACGATCACCAGGACAAGAAAGGCACGCAGCGTTGTGTGCCACCCGATCTGAGTTCCAAGCCACTGAGTCAGCCTGAAGCAGGCCAGCGCGGCCACGGCCGAGGCGGCGGTCACTTTAAGGAAGAAAATCACCAAGCTTCCGGCTTCCGGATTGTTAACGCGGCGATTCAGGAGCACGAAGAGCACAACCGCGTACGCCACGATGCCACACGAACTTGCGAGCGCCAAGCCAAGGTGCTGGAGGTGGCGCACCAGCAGCCAGTACACCGGAAGGCTGAGAAACGTGAGGGCAGTCCCGACGACGGCAGGCGTCAAGGTATCGCGAGCCGCGTAAAAGCCACGCGCCAGGATGTTCTGGGCGCCCCAGGCAAACATGCCGACCGAGAAGAACACCAACGTCGATGCGATCGCATCAAGATCGGCAGCGCGCAGCCGCGTGCGTGAGAAGACCAGATTGACGAGGGGGGTGCTCTGGGCAATCGTCAGAGCCGAAATAGGCACAAGCAGCAGGAGCAGTCCCCTCAAAGTGGAATTCAGCGTCTGGTTCAGTTCCTCGAGTTTGTTTTCGGAATAGAGCTGCGCCAGGAAGGGGAACGACGCCACGCCCACCGCCTGGCCCACCACTCCCAGGGGCACTCTCATAAGCGTCTTGGCATAACTCAGCCAGGTAATCGACGCCGGGACCAAGTAAGACCCGTACCAACGAATAATCCAGTCGTCGGTGAAGACCAGGGACAGCGCCAACATGATTGGGATGGTGAGTTTAACGAACAGGCGGAAACCGGGATGCCGAATGTCTAGGTTCGGGGCGAAGCGCGCTCCGGCACGCCGTGCCCCGTAGACTTGCAGAAGAAGATTCCCCACGAGCGCTCCGCCGAGCACTCCCACCGCAAATCCCGTGATACCGATACGGGAGGAGAGCAGGACGCCGCCTAGGATGATTCCCACGTTATAGACCACCCCGGCCAGCGAGGGGATCACAAACTGCGCCTTCGCGTACTGGACGGCGCTCAGGATGCTTCCGAGGTAGAAGCAGATCTGGGCCGGCAGCATCAGGCGCGTCAAGAAAATAAGGCGTGCTCGCTCAGCAGGTTTGAAGCCAGGACCGATGAGAGCCGCCAATTGGGGCGCAAAGACCTCTCCCAGTACTACCAGTCCCCCCAACACCAATCCCATCACCGTTATAACCGTCGAGAAGACATGCCACCCTTCGTCTTCTCGCTTCTCGGCCATATACTGCGCAAAGACGGGAATAAAGGTGATGCTCAGCGAACCACCAGCAACGAGATAGTTCAAGAAATCGGGTAACGTGAAAGCGGTGTAGTACGAATCCGTGATCGCGTTTGAGCCGATCTGGTGAGCGACCGCCCACTCGCGGAAGAAACCAAGCAGGCGGCTCAGCAGCACGCTCGCCATCACAATGCCCGAAGCTTGCGCGATGCGCCGCACTACGGTAGAGCTAGCCATCGCGGATGATGTATCACGTTTCGTGGCAGTTTGCCTAGAAGGGGAGTCGGAAAACCAGAACTCGGGGAAGAGTTCACTTGGGATTAGACAACCACGCTCTTCCTCCGGAGGGCAGAGTTCCCTATTGTCGGTCCACGTCCACGTCGGTCTTGGAGGCATTATTGGCCGGGATAAGGAAACCGGAACCTGCACTTCCTACAGCGGGCCATTATCGGGTGCATGAGGATGCGTTCCAGGGTGGTCCGCCGAGACCGGCGGTAATGGGTGCTGCCGCAGCGCGGACAGGAGTAGGATCCGTGAGCCACGTCATCAGGATCGCGCACGCCCGGCCCGGGCCACTGTTCGGCTATCACAGGCTCCTCCACGACCCCTTGGGGGGCCGTAGCCTTTCCGGAAACGCCCTGTGGCGCAGCCATTCTCTCCGGACCGGCTTCTCCTTCCTCGTGCGTGCGGAAGATGCGCAGGCGGCATCGGGAGCAGCGGCGCAGCCGATATCCGAGTTTTCGGAGGATCGCATACAGTAGACCGCGGTGAACCGACTCGGTCCTCGTGGCGCCGCATCTCGGGCAAGCCGTTACCATGTCAGAAGGCCGCCCACCATACCAAAGGAGGCAGCCCCTCGCAAGTCCATAAAGCCCTGCCAGATGGGGTCCGCTGAATTCCGGTGAATGGGACGGAACGCACGGCGCTGCTCTCTAGCTGCTTGATCGGCCCTGGTCGCGACGAATTCGGACGTTGGAATCATCCTTCAGTCTGTCCTGGTTAGCTGGAGGAGGCGTAACGCAGCGTGCCGATGTGCTCCGCTTTTCGTTTGACAGTCGAAAGGGAAAGTACTAAATGGAAAGAGAAAACAACCGGCATTGCGACAAGCCGGCAACATTCCCAGTCACGGAGCGGGGCGGTGGGGGCAGCGATTCCAGGAGCACACACGCGCAGCGAGATTTTTTCCCAGCCGCGTTGCTGGGCGGAGTGCTGGGCGGCGCTGGACGGGAAGGACCAGTTGCGGCCGGTGGGGAAGCAGGCGACGCCGGGAGCGGAGT
>Ga0315280_10000358_pt1 | contig 84227 bp, 71 predicted proteins | sample YL17G06_40_MG_FD_203697 | JGI IMG/M metagenome (GOLD analysis project Ga0315280, IMG submission 203697) | Sediment microbial communities from Yellowstone Lake, YNP, Wyoming, USA - YL17G06_40 | ecosystem: Environmental > Aquatic > Freshwater > Lake > Sediment | place: USA: Wyoming | collected... | reverse complement strand
CACGGTGCGCGCCAACAACCGAACGATAGCCCAGTACTCGGCCGCGGAGGTGTAGCACTTTGGAGTTACAAAACTGTAGCATCTTGAAGGTTACAGGACACGCTGCTCGCCAGCAAGGCCGGGCCCGCAGGTTGACCCCGGCGGACCCGCCAGCCTGCTACCAGGCACGACGCGGTGGAACACCGATTTCCCCGTGCTCGCGGGAACCCGGCCGGGCCTGAGAGCGTTTTCGCTAGAGGAAAGAGGGAAGAAGGAGGAAGGACAATGCATAAGACTGCCAAGATCAACTGGGCAACGACGCTAGAGAGCGCCCTCGCTCGGGCACGGGCGGAAAACAGGATGGTGCTGCTCGATTTCTTCAACCCCGGCTGAATCGGCTGCCAACAGATGGATGCGGTTACGTATCCAAACCCCAGTGTGGCCGAGTTCATTGAGGAAAACATGGTTCCCCTGCGCCTGGCGTTCAACTCAGAGCCCGAGTCCATCGTCTTCAAACTCAGGTGGACTCCGACGCTGATCACGCTTGATGCCGAGGGCGAGGAACACCACAGGACGGTTGGCTTTCTCCCGCCCGAGGAGTTGATTCCCTCGCTGCTGCTGGGAATTGCAAAGGCGCACTTTGACCGGGATCAATTCAGCGAGGCACTATCGAGGCTGGACAAGATTCTGGCCGATTACCCGAAAAGCGCCTCGACGCCGGAGGCTGTGTATCTGGCTGGCGTGGCGCGATACAAGAGTACGCACGATCCAAAATTCCTGAAGGAAGCTTACGAACGGCTTCAGGCAGAATACCCATCCAGCGAGTGGACCACGCGGGCCTATCCCTACCGGCTGTTGTAAGCGGATGGTGGTGCGAGTAGATGGAAGAGAAGCCCGCGATCGTGGTCCGCGAACCGGAGACAATCTACCAAGCCGAGGGGCAGATCGAGAACGGGACTTTCCACGGCCGCTGGCACTTCTCGTTCGACCAGTACTACGACCCGGAACACACGCGCTTCGGCACGCTGCGCGTGTTCAACGATGATACCCTGTCCCCGGGCGCTGTCTGGCCCTTGCACCCGCACCGCGAGATCGAGGTGGTGACCTATTGCGCCGATGGCGAATTCCGCCACGCAGATGAGCACGGCAAGGGAGGCATCCTCAAGAAGGGCTGGGTGCAGCACACGACCGTGGGGCGCGGCATGTGGCACTCGGAAATCAATAACCGCCGGCACGCCCCGATGCGGTTCATACAGATGTGGTTCCGGCCCTCGAAACCTGGCGCGACGCCTTCAGTGCAGCAGAAGGCAGTGGAAAAGGCAGAGCGGACGAACCGAGTTCTGCCCCTGGTTTCCAACGTTCATCCGGGCGCCCTGCCCATCTTGTCGGACGCGCAGGTCCTCTCCAGTTTCCTGCAACGGGGCCGAGCGGCAAATTACCTGGTTGAGCGCGGCAGAGGAGTCTATCTCTACGTGCTCGAGGGCGGGCCCGTGCGCTTGAACGAACACCTGATTCCCGCTCTCGGGGCGGCCCAGGTTACAGGGGAGTTGAAGGTCGGCATCAGTGCCGAGGCAGACTGTGCACTTCTCCTCGTGGATGTCCTGCTGGCCTAGCCCGGACGCGAATTCTTCTCAAACGTGTAGGGCCGGGGTTCCATCCCCCGCCGCTTCTTGTGTGGCACAGCCGCCGTGCTCCCCAAGCAACGGAGGGCCACGGCCCGATCTCGCCATTATCAGAGTTCAATGCCTTCCTCCTTCGCCACCGACCTGACGTATCTCGCGGCCAGATCATATTCCTCCTCGGTGGCGAGGTGCTCCAGCATGATGGGTATGTCGGGATCGAGCCTGTCGAGTTCGCGCAGGAACGTGGCGTAGTCAAGGTTCCCCAGGCCGGGGCGCACCTCGTCAATATGAACCATGAATCGTTGGGACATCGTTATGTCCTTCGCGTGACACGATTTGATATGCGGCCCCAGCGCCGCGAAGCATTCCCGCAGCAGCGCAGCATTCCCGTAGTAGCGCTCGGGGCTGCAAATCAGGTTGGCCGGATCGAAATGCACCCCAAAACGCTCGCGGTCAATCGCGCGAATCAGCCTGAGATAACTCTCCGCCGAATCCGGATACATCCAGGGCATAGTTTCGAGCGTATAGAAGGTGCGCATGGGCTTCGCCGCGTCTATAATCTTGCGCACTGTTTCGACTGTCAGCTCAAAGGCCTCCTCGGTGAGATTATCGGCGTGATGCCCGTCCCATTTTTCGCCGCGCGAACCGGAGATGTTCACACAGCAGCGGGCTCCCACCTCGTCGGCCAGCGCCAGTTGCTGCTCGCAGAGAGCCATCGCCGCGCGGCGCGTCTCTTCATCTGGGCTGAGCGGATTGCTCCACGCGCCGACTTCCGCGATCACCACGTCCGCGTCCTCAGCCGCTTTGGCGTAAGCGCGAATCGTGGCGCCCTCATCACCAGCGGCCACCGGGCAATAGGCCGCGCGGTAGCCTTTGCGTTTCAGGGCCGCGACCCATGCGTCCGGGTTCGGACAATCCTCAAACAGAGGTGCACCAAGTCTCACAACGGGGCCTCCTTTTTGGCGCCAGCCGGAGCCGCCAGCCCCTGCTGCGCGCAGCCGCGCCCTTGTTAGGCCTCGACGCCGCCTGTTCCTTTCCGCCAGGGCCGATGCTGAGGGGGATGCCGGGGATTATGGAATATCAGCTTGCCAATCCTGGCTCACGGGATCGCCTGCCCGCGATTCGCGGGCGCCGCCCGCGCTGGTCCGGCGGCCGCGCCGCCTGCGGCTGGGCCCAGGTTGACAGAACTCGGCGGAAATGCGAGGATCATAGGGGGCGTTCTGGCAGGGGCACAAGGGACATGATTCACTGGAAAGACAAAAACGCAAAGGGGACCTGGGTAACGTACCGGCCCGAGATCAAGGTGCTCGACTGCACCATCCGGGACGGGGGCCTGATCAACAATCACCGGTTCGACGACGGTTTCGTCAAGGCGGTTTACGAAGCCTGCGTTGACGCCGGGCTCGACTACATGGAACTGGGCTACAAGGCCTCGAAGAAGATCTTCGCACCCTCGGATTTCGGCGCGTGGAAGTACTGCGACGAGGATGACATTCGCCGCATCGTCGGCGACAATGCGACACCGCTCAAGTTATGCGCGATGGCGGACGCGGAGCGCACCGACTACCACGAGGACATCCTGCCCAAGGAAAAGAGCGTGCTGGACTGCATTCGCGTCGCATGTTACATCCACCAGATCCCGGCTGCCATTGACATGGTGAAAGACGCCCATGACAAGGGATACGAGACAACGCTCAACCTGATGGCGGTTTCCCAGGTCCAGGACCGCGACCTGGAGGATGCGCTGAATGTGATCGCGCATAGCCCGGTTGATACCATCTACCTGGTGGACAGCTTCGGGGCGCTTTACTCCGAGCAGATCAAGGATTTGACCCTCATCTTCCTGCACGGCGTCGAGGGGACCGGGAAGGAAGTCGGCGTTCACGCGCACAACAACCAGATGCTCGCCTACGCGAACACCATCGAGGCCCTGATCGTCGGGGCCAACCGGCTCGATGCGACGATCAACGGCATGGGCCGCGGCGCAGGGAACTGTTCCCTGGAGCTGCTGATCGGGTTCCTGAAGAACCCCAAGTTCAGGCTGCGCCCTGTGCTCGAATGCATCCAGAACGCCTTCCTCCCCCTGCGCGGGGAGATGGAGTGGGGATACCAGATCCCATACATGATCACCGGCATGCTGAATCAGCACCCGCGCGATGCAATCCTCATGCGGTCCGGAGACAGCCCGGACGACTATGTCTCGTTTTACGACCAGCTGGTAGAGGAAGAATAACCCCGGCCACTGCCGGGCTGCCGGTGCTCAGGCCGGAGGCTTCCAGAACCACCTGTCCGGATCCGCCCCCGGACCGAACCTGCGGTGAGCGTAAGGCGGGTCTTCCTTCCACAGCGACGAAGTGATCTTCGCGAGTATGAATGTCAGCGCCACCGCGAGTGGGATGCCAAACATCCAGAGGTCGCGCACGCTGGCCACCGGCAGCAGCGGCGCCGCAAACGCAGGCGGCACGACCAGTACGCCCGCCGCCAGGAGCAGGTAGGGGGGCAAGAACCACTTCGCGTTGACCTCGCGCGTCGCCCCCTTTGGCACACCCATATCCAGCAGGCTTCCCAGCAGCACGCAGGCCCCGGCCAGCCCTAGCAGGGAGGCCTGAGGCGCGGCCCGCCCGCTGTCAGGGCCCCAGAAATGCCATGCCGTGAGCACCGCAGCCAGCACCAACCCCCAGACCACTGCGGCCAGCCGTGTCAGCGACTTTGGCGAGCGCCCCGCCCACCAGCCGCGAGAGAGAAGGCCGTGCTGCCCGTAGTGCTCGAAGTTGTGCTGAATGTGAAAGACCACTATCAGCCACAGCGTGCCATAGGCCCCCAACAGCAGCCACGGCACTCGCAGCGGCGGCAGCCGCGGCAAGGTCTCGCGCAGCGGAAGTATCCCTGCGGCGAGGGCCAGTCCGCCGAAGAAGCCAATGATCATCTCCATGACGCGCCACCAGTTGGTGCGCACGCCCGTGCGGATGCCGACGAGCTGGATGAACATCCCCACCAGAAATCCAAAGCCCCAGCCCATGAATCCATAGGTGAGCCCCACAAGGCCGGCGTGCTCGCGCCGCACCAGGCAGATTGCAGCCAGCAAGGCCAGAGCGCCGAACGACCGCCCCCAGTCGTCGCTGCGGGGAGGTGTCATCCGCAGGCGCGCCACTTTGACAAGCAAGTAATAGAATATCTGCTGAGATATCGCCACGCCCGCTGCCACCAGGAGCAGCGCCCATGGCGACCATCCCGCCAGCACGAGCCCCAACATGCAGCCGCCCACGCCGCCCCACAGGCCGCCAATGAAAGCCAACATGCCCAGCCCGTAAGCCGCGTTCACGTAGGACACGCTGCGGGCGTAGCCGGCCACCTTTGCGTAACTCATGCACCCGCCGAAGGCGATCCCGGCTGCGGTTACCATGGCGATGAATACGCTGGCTTGCTGCCAATCGGCCCTCCCGGAGAGAAGGCAGATGCTCAAGGCAATCATCGCCCCGGGCAGGGTCGCGCCTTACTCGTGTCCATACGAGCCGCGCACACCCCACCCCAGCGCCCCCGCCAGGCCCACAAGCAACACCGCCACCACCCCGACTTCAGTCACAGGTTGCATGAACTCCTCCGCCTTGTCTATCTTCGCGGTATTTCGGGCGCAATCCTACGCCGCCCCGGCCGGGCAACCGATCGGTACCTCGCCTCTCTTCGGCCGGCCGCGTCGCCCTTGCCCCGCGACTCAACTCCCATTTCGATCACTCGAACCGCAGGCGCGCGTAGCGAAGTGTGTACGCATCAGCGCCGACGCCGAAAAGGTCTAGGATGCGGGAGGGCTCCGAGCCGCCTCGGGTAGTGTTTGTGAAGAAACTTTGCAAGGGGCGCTTCAAGCCCAGGGGCACCGCAGTCCGCTTGGAGGAACCGCTGCCCAGCGCCATCAAAAGATTGTCGGCGTGCGATTTGCCCTCTTTGTCCGTCCACGTTGCGTAGAAGATCACATACAGCCGGCCGCCGGGGGTGACGTGAAAGCGGCCCCAGCCGGGGGCCATCTCTTTTGATCCTTCGACGTTCTCCAGCAGCACCTGGCTGCTGATCACCTTGCCGCCGTCGAGCACGGCATGGATCAGGCTGACACTGATCGGCTGGCCCGGGAAGAATTTGTCGCGCAGAAAAGCGTATTGATGAGACTGTTTGTCGTAAAGAACGTGCGCCCTTCCGCGCGAGTCAACGTACAGATCCAGGTTGCTGATATGGCCTGCCGTGTTTTCAACCGAGTCTATCTCGACTGGCGGGGCGAAAGGCGTTCTCGTTACGTCAGGGCTGTAAGTGTAGAAGAGCCGGCGGAAGACGTAGTCCCATTCGCGCTTCAAGACCTGGAACTTCAGTTCACGCCACTCTTTGACCGGCTCAACGATGTCGCCGATTGCCAGCACATGGGCGCTGCGGCCACGCAGCACCACTTCCGGATAGCACGCGCGGATCGGGAACCGGATGATTTGCAGCGGATGCCACTTCCCGTCACGGTCGCGGAAGGTGGGGAAGTAGTGGCCTTCCGGATGGATGTTGAGCATCAGCAGGGCGTTGTTCTTTGCGTCAACCGCCAAACCCCGGTAGGAGTGTTCGGTAAAGCGCGTTCCCTCTGCCCATAGGGGGTGGAGGATATTGGGCGCAGCTCCCGGGTCGCGCATATCGAACTGCAGCAGTTGGGGGTCGCAGACCCCTCCGTATGAGGTGCCCGGCGGGCTGAGCGACGGGTTGACCGAAAGGAAGAGCCTGCCCTCCTGCAAGCCCCCAAGGGGGCAAGGCTCGCGCTCTCTGAAATCGGCTTCGTGCTGCACGAGGCGCCAGCCGCCATCGGTGCGGCGCCACAGCTGCCAGCGTGTGTTGCAAAGCGGAGGGACCTCCTTTCCGGTCTCCATAACGGAAAGAAACACCTCCTTGCCGCGTCTGACGAGCAACGGCGCGCCGTAGCACCACAAAGGGCCGGATCCGTTATTCGGGTTCGTGTAGTTCGTGATGGCCTCTTCGATTTCAACCACTACCTTGTCCTCCGCGGCGGCCACCGCATGTATGCAGCAGATTCCCCACGCCCAGGCGCCCAAGGCGATGGCAAGGGAGCGCTCAACCACCAGCAATAAGCGCCCCACCTTGAAGGGGGTACCGGCTCTTCGAGCCATGGATCGGGTCACCGCCTGTATCAAGGAATCTGCGCTAGCATACCACTGCATCGCCCACCTGTCATGCCCCGCTCCTCCTGTCATTCTGAGTCCCGTCCGCCACCTGGCGGATCGGGACGAAGAATCCCACCTTGACACAGGAACTGTGGGACCGTCGGCTGCAAAACGCGGGTCTCGACGATAGGGCTACTGAAGGTGCTGTCGAATAGCCATGCGCGCCGGACCTGAAAGGAGCGATGATGAGAGGGGTTCGTTACTTCCCCATCGCAGCAATGGTGATCCTTGGCGCGACCAGCCTCGCGCCTGCGCGCGCGGAACAGTCAGGCCCGCAACGCGCAAACCAAGATCCGAAGGGCGGAACCAAGATGGAAGTCAGACAGCAGGGCGAGGAGTGGGTGATCACGGGGCGGGATTGCACCGCGTGGTGGAACCCTGCGGATGGGTCGGTGCGCGTCGAGGTGCCCGCAGGGCCCGGCTGGGAGAGCAAGCCAAACGTTGGAAAAGAACTGAAGGTGCGCGCACAGGGGCGGGATGTCGAGTTGTCGCTGGCCGACGCATCGCGCCGCGAAAGCGAGGTTTACAAGACGGGATATGCCGACGGGGTGCGCACGCGCTACTCGGGGTTCAAGTCGGGCCCAGACCCGCTCGATCTGGAAATCGCGCTGCAAGTGAGCATTGAGAAGACTACCGGAGAACTGCTCTTTGAAGTCATCCCCTTGCGTGATCCCGCTGGCGCGCTGGAGGAATGCCGCTGGCCGCAGCCATTCGCCTTTCCAAAGGCCGGGATGAAGAACTATACCGTGCTCCCCTGCATGCAAGGCTGCCTGATACCGAGCGACTGGGCAGAGGAGTGGAAGGGCTGGTACGGGGAGCGCACGTGCACCCGCGCCCTATACATGCCGTGGTGGGGACAGGTGCGCGCAGACGAGGGCTACCAGGTCATTCTAGAGACCCCATGGGACGCAGGCATCAGGGTGACGCACCCCGCCAGCGGGCCTACGAGGGTGAGGCCGGTATGGTTTTCTTCGCTGGGCAGCCTGCGCTACAGCAGGCGCGTGCGGTACGTCTTCTACCAGAAGTGCAACTATGTGACAATGGCAAAACGTTACCGGCGCTATGCGATAGAAACTGGGCTCTTTCGGTCGCTGGCTGAAAAAGAGGCCGCCAACCCGAAGGTGGGGCTACTGCGCGGGGCGGCGGTCGTCCACACTTCTATCCTTTATCACATGCAGCCAGAATCGCCCTACTACAATAAGACGAATCCGGCCGCGAACCACCAACTGACCTCGTTCGCAACACGGCAGAGCCAGCTCACCAAGTTGCACGAGCGCCTACCGGGAAGGAACATCTACGTTCACCTTGATGGCTGGGGGCTGCGCGGCTATGACAACCTGCACCCGGATATCTTGCCTCCCTGCCCTGAAGCGGGCGGCTCGGAAGGCTTGCGCGAACTGGCGGAGTCGTGCGCGAAGCAAGGGATCCTGTTCGCCCTGCATGACCAGTATCGCGACTATTACTTCGACGCCGCGTCGTTCGACCTAGCGCTCGCGGTGAAGGGACCAAGCGGCGAGGCCCCCACCGGGAGTTGGTGGCTGGGCGGCAAGCAGTCCATCCTCTGCGCCACTCAAGCCCCCTCCTACATCAAACGCAACTACGACTCGCTCGCCGAGCACAAGATTTTCCCGGGCGGCGTTTACCTGGACGTCTTTGCGATTGCGGACCTCGACGAGTGTTACGATCCATATCATCCCATGACCCGCGAGCAGTGCGCGCACTACCGGACGCTGGGGTTCCGAGAAATACGCTCGCGCGGAATGGTCGTCAGTTCCGAGGAGCCGGTTGATTTCGCGGTCCCCGACATCGCCCTGGTGCACCACGCGCCATATGCCCTGCTGCCCAATCCTGGCAAAGGGCCGGCGCTGGGCGTCCCGGTTCCGCTGTTCTCGCTCGTTTACCACGATGCCCTCGTGGTGCCGTGGACTGTCGAATCAATAGGGGGCTGGGGCATTCCCGACGGAGACTGGGGCTTCCTTCACGCCTTGCTCAACGCGGGGGTAGGGTACGTGAACATCGAGCCGGGGGACGAGGAACTGGCGCGCAATCGCACACTATCGCAACTCCACCAGCGCGTCGGCTGGCTGGAGATGACCGATCATCAGTTCCTGGACGACGCCTTGCGGCGGCAGCGCACCACGTTCGCTGACGGCACCACAGTTGAAGTTGACTTCAGCGCCCGCACCCATGAGATCCGATACGCCGACAAGACAGTGCAGGGTCCACCAGAGAAGACGAAATAGATTCAGGAGAATCCGGATGGCGGCTCGTCATTGTGGCATGTCTTCGCGGCAGCCTGCAACGCGGTGGCAAGACGCCCTGCCCAGCGGCAACGGGACAATCGGGGCGCTCGTGTATGGCAACATCCGGCATGAACTCGTTCTGCTGAATCACGAGGCGCTCTGGTTCCGAACCGAGAAGCCTCCTATTCGCTCGGTATCCGAACATCTCCGCGAATTGCGCGAGATGCTGTCCGAGGGCCGATGGCGGGAAGCCGAAGACTTCCTGCACGAGAAGTTGATTGCAAAGGGCTACGGATTCAAGGCGGTAGATCCCTACCATCCGGCCTTTGACATCAGCATCGAGATGGCCACCAGGGCGGCTTTCTCGAACTACCGCCGTTCCCTTGATTTCGAGACCGGCGAAGTCGCCGTGGCATGGGAAGAGGGAGATGCCAAGTATCAGCGGCGGCTGTTCGTCTCGCGCGCCGATGATGCAGTGGTGCTGAGCATCCGTGGTGACAATCCCGGAATGGTGAATTGCCGCGTGAGCCTGGTGCCTCACAGTCAGATTACTCCGGGGAAGCATCGCAGCGTCGAGGATGTTCCGGCGGCGTTTGAGACTTCCGCCGAAGGCGAGTGGCTCACGCTACGCGCGCGATATCAGGATGGCAACGAGTTCGGCGGGTCGGCCCGCGTGATCGCGCGCGGCGGCGAACTGAAGCCGTCCGAGGCGGCGGTGCAGATCAAAGATGCCAGCGAGGCGGTCGTGATCATCAAGCTCTTCGCGAACGAAAAGAGCACGGCTGCGGTCTCGCGCCTGCGGGCTGAAATCGGCACGCTCGGCCCGGACTACTCCGACCTCTTGAGCCGCCACGCGCCTCTGCACAGAGAATTGTTCACGCGCATGAGGCTGAATCTCGACGCGGGCCGGATGAGCAACTTATCCAATGAGCAGCTTCTGACGGACGCCTATGATGGCGACGTCCCGACAGCGCTGATCGAGAGAATGTTCTGCTATGGCAGGTATCTGCTCATCTCCAGTTCGCGGCCGCGCGGCCTGCCCGCGAATCTTCAAGGCGTATGGAACGGCGATTACGACCCGCCGTGGCGGTCGGATTTCCACAACGACGAGAACATCCAGATGAACTACTGGCAGGCCCTGCCGGGGAACATCCCCGAGGTAACGCTGCCCTATTTTGACTACTACGAATCGTCGCTCGCGGATTACCGCGAGAATGCGCAGGCGGTTTACGGCTGCCGGGGGATTCTCGCGCCCATCTCTCAGAGCACCCACGGCATGATGCACACCGGCCCCTGGATCAACTGGACCGCCGGTGCGGGCTGGCTGGCGGCGCTTTTCTACGACTACTGGCTCTTCACCGGCGACCGCGAGTTTCTTGAGAAACGCGCATTGCCCTGGCTGAAGGAAGTGGCGCTCTTCTACGAGGACTTTCTCTTTGAGGACGAACGCCGCAAGCTTGTGTTCTCACCTTCGCTGTCGCCGGAGAACGTGCCCGCGATTCCCGGGGCATCTCTCGCCACCATCAACGCGACGATGGATGTCGCGATCGCCAGGGAGGTGCTGTCCAATCTGTGCGCGGCGTCTGAAACGCTCGGGATCGAGCACAGCGGAGTCGAGCGCTGGCGCGAGATGCTGCAGAAACTGCCGGATTACGAGACCAACGCCGACGGCGCCCTCAAGGAATGGATCCACCCCGCCCTGCCTGACAACTATCACCACCGGCACCAATCCCACCTCTATCCGCTGTTCCCCGGTTTGGAGGTGACCGAGGAGGAGAATCGTCCGCTCTTCGAGGCCGCGCGCATTGCCGTCGAAAAGCGGCTGGTCGTCGGGCTGAACTCGCAGACAGGCTGGTCGCTCGCGCACATGGCGAACATCTACGCCCGGCTGGGCGACGGTGACCGCGCGCTCGGATGCCTCGAACTTCTCTGCCGGGCCTGCGTTGGCCCCAATCTTTTCACCTATCACAATGACTGGAGAGCGCAGGGCATCACGTTGTTTTGGGGATACGGCAGGCCAGAGGCCTTCCAGATTGACGCCAACTTCGGCCTGACGGCGGCTGTGCTGGAAATGCTCGTGTTCTCAAAGCCCGGCATGGTCAAACTGCTGCCCGCCCTGCCGGGCAAGTGGAAAAAGGGCAAGGCGCAGGGAATGCTCTGCCGCGGCGGCATCGGCGTCTCAATTCAATGGGACATCGAAAAGAGGCGCGTGCAAGCCGCGCTCCTTTCAGGCAAGGAACAGCAAGTGACCGTGAAGTTCCCCGCGCCTGTCAAGTCTGTCCAGACGGAGCCCGCAGCGGTTGCAGCAGCCGATTCTTCCTACGGCCCTGCTTACAAGTTGTTGAAACTGCCCGCGGGCCGGAACGTGGTCATCCAGGCAAGTTGGTAACGCCCACCAGATCATGCAGCACGCGAACAGCCGCTTCAACCACGCTTTCGCCGCAGCCAGGCGCGAGTTTGCTTGAGCGGGCGGTGCGCACCTCGTAGCCCCCTTCCTCGTACGCCCGGCGCGTCGGAAGGTAGCCCTCGTATCCGTTCGCGAGTTCCACAACGACCGTCGCGCGGAAAGGCGACTGCCGCTTGACTTCCAGGCCAAGTTCCGCGAACACCTCGCAGGGGATGCCTACAAGCGCGCACTCGCCCAGCGTCAAGCCCTGGATCTCCGCCTCAACCGACGGAGGCAATTTGCTCACCTGAACCGCCTCATACGCATATACCTGCTCGACGCTCATCGCGCCGAAGGGCGGCGCACTGGCTAGCACCCTCTGCGCTTCCGCAGCATCCGCCGGGGATATCGCGCGCACCGGCAGGCGCACAGATGCGCTTCGCGACCTGACGCCCCCTCCAACCGGTTTCCCCTGCGGGAGCAATTCGAGAACCTTGCGGCCCAGGGCTTCGCCAATCGCGCGCGAACGCTCGAAGCCGGATATGGGATCGGCTGGATTCATGAAGTTGATGTGGTTGATGTCCCCGCAAGCGCCATTCAGGAACAATACCTGCACATTTTGCCCCAGTTCTCTCTGCACCGCCTCGCTCATGAAAGCCGGGTAGTCGGCAGAGATCACGTCCCCGCCGATGGTGTCCAGATGGAGGGCGAAATTGACCACCAATGCAATCGTCTTCCCATCCTCTCCCGTGAACGCGAGAACGATAACCTCCGGGTCAACCGGCCCGACCGGGCTGATGATATCGGGATCCGCGCCAGGATTGGTGCGAACCGTGCCATCGGCCATCCGGTACCTGCGGTTGAACGCGACCCCGTGCAGTTCACCGCGCGACAAGCAGATGCTTGCGTTCTGCAACTCACTCGCCGCCTGGGCAAGGGCCTGTGCCGCCCCCTCAACGACTCTATCCAGGGCATTCCCGTCGGTCGTGCTCTGCAAGACCTCAACCGTCGTCGGGCCCAGATGGGTGTGCGTTGACGCAACCATGATGTTCTGCGCTGGAATCCCGCATTGATCGCGCGCGATCGCGCGTATTTTCCGCACTGTCTCGCGCGTGGTCGCGATCAGGTCGCAGGCGACGATAGCGATGACCTGCGGGCCGTCTTCAACCACCAGCGCCTTGGCATAGAGCGGGTCGTGAATCCCGCTTGCCCGCCGCTCATGAAAATACCCCGCCAGGCTGGTCCCGACCGGCGGGGTGATGTCAACGGAGGCGGCTGCTGCTCTCACAGCGCCAATGGTTCTGCGCGGCGGACGAGACCACCTGTCTCCAGCTTGGGGCCCTGCCAAGCCCATCTTTAGGAGCGTTGGGGCGCGTGTCAGTGGGCGCTGACGACGTTCAGGATGCCGTTCTCGTCCACGAAATAGCAGCGCAGGCTGACCCCCCGCATTCCGCCCACTAGGGCCTTCGCGACCGCCGCCGTCTCGCGCGGCACGTAGAGGAAGCAGTGGCCCGCCACATCGGCGTAGAGTTTCCACTGGCCTGACTCGATCTGTGTCACCGTGTCATCGGTTTCAACCTCCCCAACGCAGCGCACAGAGTTGGTCCCCCTCATGAGCGACACGATGTCGGGATAGGCAAACTGCGTTCGGCCGCGGCTGTCCTTGTACTGGATGTAGCAGTTCCTCTCCGCGCCGGGGTTGGAATAGACTTTCCCGCCCGTTGAAGGCCAGTGGGTCTTCAGAATCTCCCCCAGCACCAGGTCGTGCTCTCTCTGCTTTTCCGGCGTCCGAAATGCCATTGCTTCACCCCCTTCAGGCCGAAGCGCTTTATGGTTTGCTTCTCGCGAAAGGAACGCTGGTCATGCAATGCCTGCCTCGCCCCCGACGTTGGCGAGCCGCGCCAGCCGGGCGGTTCCAGACATGAGCAGAATCCCCGTGGCTTCGTCATAGGTCTCCAGCGCGGCGTGAACTCGATCCTGCTCGACTTCGGTCAACCTGGCTTTGCCGAGGATAGGGGAGTCCTGCTTGAGAGGCTTGTGCCACCGGCAGCGCACATGCTCGACTTGCCATGCGCGCGGTGACAGGGGCTCCGGGTCCCCGCACGCCGCCGCCGCTGCGCATGCCGCGATGGCAATCGGAAACGTGCCCAGCGGATGCAGGCCGCGGCCCAGCGGCTCGCGGCTGCCCGCTGCTGGATTCATCAACAGGCGCAGCAGCCCCGGTGGCAGCAGGACACTCGCAGAATCGCCGACGCTCGGGGCGCTGCTGGCGCGGCTCAGCGCAACGACTCGGGGGCAAGGAATGCGGAGAACCTCGTCGTCACTCTGCGCGCGCAGGGCGCCACTCGCTCGCAGCGGGGGCGAGAACTCCGAGTCGCCCATCCACGCCTCTTCCTCGCTCGGCCTGGCGGCGGGCTGGCGCAGGTGCAGAACCAGTTCGTATGAAGCATCGCGCCGATCCACTTCGAAAGGAAGGTCCGCGCTCGGAGATTGCAGGAAGGAGAAGCGCGCGATTTCCCGCCCATCGCGCAGCACTTGCGCCATTTGCACCTGCTCGGGGAGCAGCCAAGCAGGCGGCTTGACGGCGGTCAGGTGCCGCCGCTGAGGTGAGACCGGGATCGTGCGGCCGAGCAGGCGGATGCGAAAGCGAAGGCTATTGCCTTCGTGGTCCTCGCGCTCGCTTTGCGGCTCGATAACAGCCATCAGCGTCGGCGCGTAGTAATCCAGAAAGTCGAGCGCGGCCTCCGACATGGTGGCGAACCGGATCTCAGGATGCCGCGCTGTAACATATTCCAGGTGCCTGTCGAGTCTGGCGAAGTCGCCGCCCTCGGTATCTTCCATCCGGCCCGACCCGCCCTTCATGAACATCGCGTGGGTATAGGCGACCAGCGCGTGCACGCCCGGCGCGATGCTGCCGTCTTCCGCAAGCAAGGCCCCCCAGCGCTGCTCAAACCAGGCGTCGAGCGCGTCCAGGGGAGCGGCGTCCAGGCGAACGGTGGCGGCCTTGAATTGCACCAGCGCTGCCTGGGAAAGGTCGGCTATCTCTCTCTCCATGTCGGCGGGGAGACAGAAGTAGGCCTGCCTTCCACGAGGATACTGACCGGCGCCTTCATGGTAGCCGGCATCAGCGTTTGCGACCAGGGCATTGCGCAGATGCGCGAGGCCGCTGATGCGCTGGTCTTCCGCGCCGACTCCGAAATCGGAGGCGCCGGTGCGGGTGCAAAGCGGCTGGCGATGTCCGCGCTGAAGGCAGGCCAGGTAGTGGCAAGCCTTGAATAGGGAACCTGTCTTGCTGTCCGGGTCGGAGAACGTCCCAAGCGCCTTTACATAGGAGAAGCCCTTTCTCCCACCGTCCCAGCCGTGGTAGCGATGGCCCTGATTGGTCTTCGCGTCCCAGAACTCATTCGGGATCAGGCCATCGGTTGCTTTGTCGTATAGCAAGCGCGGCTGGGGCGGCAGAGACGCATCGGGCTCATAACCGAAATGGATGTGAGGGGCATACTCGTGGCGCGCGCAGCCGCGCCGAATGCTCTCATCGAGCAGCGCGATAACCTTCTGCCATTCTCCCGTGACCGACTGACCCGCGGCCCACTCGGCCGCGAACCGCTGCGACGTGCACCAGAAGTGCGTCCACCTGGCCCCGTGCTTGTCGGCGACCCGGTTCATTGCGTCGGGCTTTTCCACCATCTGGACGCGGTATTCCTGCGGGTCCATGAAGTTGTTGCGGTTGCCCATCGGAAGCCGCTCGGGGTTGTCGCGGTAGTCGCCCGTCAGTTCTCCGCCGTCGAATGTCTCGCAGTCCTCCGTGAGTATGTAATAAACCCGGCCCGGCTCGGGATCCGCTACCTCCACAGGCAAGCAAGCGCGCGCGCACTCCTGCCGGCCGCTGCGGAGAACGAACTCCAGCAGCCACGGCCGCCCGATGTTCACCTCGCTCGCGCGCTGCGCCGTAACCTCCCAATGCACCTGCTTTTGCTCGCCGCCGCCCGGGTCGAATGGCATAGGGGTCAGCGGCGCGGCGAGAACGCCAAAGCCGAAAGGCTCCTGCGCCTCCACGCTCAAGTTCAGCGCCGCAGGGCCGGGGTTTTGCACGTTTACCGCGATGTTCAACCGGTCGCCGACCACGAGTGACAGGCTTTCGGCCTGCAGGGTAAGTCGAGGCAAATCACCCGCGATGGCAGGAGTTTCTGCTGGCTTGCTCCACTTGCGGGGCCGCCTGACCGCGGCCCGCAAGCGGCGGAGCGTGCGGCGGGGAGAGAGCAAGGCCCGCGCGAGGCGGCGCAATGGGCGGACGCCGTGACCGCGGAGAGCGGCTTTGCGGCGCGCGCCGTCGAACAGAAACATGTCATCCGTGATTGGCACCGCGCGCCCGCCCCGCACGGCAACAAATTGTATCTCACCCGTCATCAGGAGCTCGCCGCTGGCTGCCGAGGCAGTCTCGACGTCCACATGAAGCGTGTAGCGGCGCTTCTCCCGCACCCGCGCGCGGCCAACGAACGTCTCGCCGCCGCGCCCGCCGCGGGTCCACGAGATCTCCAGCCCGCCTCCAGCCCAGCCGGGTAACCTGCCCCCCATCTCGCGCTCGCCGAGGGCGAGGTAAGCCGCGCTGGCGGAAAGAGCGAAAACGGTCATCGTCTCCGGAAGAACGCCCGCGCCCAGCGGCAGATTGCCCCCGGCCACTGGAGAAGCAAGCAGGTCGAGCACCGCCCCCTCAAGCACCGCCTCGGCGCTGTCGCCGATGCTCACGCGATCGGGCTGCTGGCGATGCACCTTGGTTGCGATTGGCTTGACTATGCGCAGGATTTCGTCATCAGCCACAGGGTACGCTTCTCTCCCACTGAGTAAGCAATGTCACAGCGAGCTGGCGCAGCGTGATTCTACCAAATCGCAGCGGTGGCAACAACGCTGACCGGCGGGGCGCCGGGGGGCGGCCGCCGAGCTTGAGCGCCCCTCTCCCAACGCGGCGGCAGGTATGCGTCTCATCGAAGGCAAAACATCAGGGCGAAAGCACTTCGGGGAGCACGACTGGAGGGCGAGCATGAAAGTGTGTGTGATCGGCGGCTCAGGGCACATCGGAAAGAACCTGGTCGAGATGCTGGTGGCCGATGGGCACGAGGTAAGCATTGTGACCCGGGGCCGCACGGCGATTCCATCAGGCGGTAAGTGGGAGAAAGTAACGGTCGTCAAGCGCGAGTACCGCCGCGACGATGAAGAGTGGGCGCGATTCATCCGCGCCACTGATGCTGAAGTTATGATTGACATCCCCGGGACGGATGTTCCTGCGACATATGACGCCGCGCGAGGGAAGTGCAAGCATTTCATCGCGTGCGGGTCGGTGTGGATGTTCGGCGAGCCGAGGGTGGTGCCGACGCCCGAGGAAACGCAGACCCCTTGCCCGTTCGAGGGCTATGCGATCCGCTACAGGGAACTGCACGAGACCAGGGACCGGGCGACGAGAGACGGCATAGCATTCACCGCGATCATGCCCCCCAACATCTGCGGGCCGTATCAGATTCCGCTGGATGGACGCGGCGGCAGGAGCATCGAGGTTCACAGGGCACACATGAGAGGCGAGCCTGTGCCGCTTCCTGAGCCAGGCAATACGCTCATCGGCCCATGCGATGCCGAGGATGTCGCCCAGGGGTTCTTCCTCGCACTTCAGCAGCGAGAGGCCGCGGCGGGGGAAATCTTCAATGTCGGATCGGCCTATGCGCTGACGGCGCTCCAGTTCATCGAGGCCTACGCGCAGATCTACGGCGTCAAGATTCCCATCGAGTGGCACGCCTGGCAGGACTACTCAACCAAGGTCTCGCCCCACCTTGGCGCGAACTTCCACTTCAAGGCGCACATGTGCCCCGACCTGACGAAGATCTCCGCCCGCCTCGGCTACCGCCCCCGCTACACCCCCGAGGAAACCATGGAGCGCGCCGTCTCCTGGATGCGATCCGAGGGCCTGCTGTAGGGCGGGCGCGCCTGCGCCCGCCGCTGGGTTAAGGGGAGGGCGGGGGACGGAGCCCCCGCCCTACACGCGCGGCGACCAGGTGTCGTTTGAGTGGCGCTTGCGGACTTTTTCGTCGCGCAGGTCGGGGATCTCAAACGGCTTGCCCCCCTCGGTTGAGGAGCGGTGGGCAAGGATTCCGGGCAAGGTCATGTCCGCGGCAAGGTAAACGTCAATCGCAGGTCGCCTGTTTTCTGCGAGAGCACGGGAGAACTCAAGGACAGTATAGAAGTCCGCGCCCCCGTGCCCTGCCCCGCTTGCCTGTTGGGCCATCTCGCGGAAAGAGGGGATGTAGGAAGTGTCGGCCCCGGTGTGTTGCTGTCCCTTCTCGTATATGTGCAGCCGGTCGGTCGGCGGCCAGCGGCTGTTTTCCATCTGGCCCTTCGTGCCATAGATAGAGAGCCAGAGTGATGGCGGCTCGCGCGGGCAGGTGAACCCGCACAGCAGCCTGACCACTGCGCCCGATGCCATCTTGATAAGCCCGGCTTGCATCGAGTCCACCGCGCCGAAGTCCTCGGGCATTTTCCGGCCGCTGCCAAAGCCGGCAACCGATACCGGGCGATCGCCCGTCATCATCGCGATCGGCCCTATCGGATGTGTGCAATAGTAAATCGGGGGAAGCCACATCCGCCAATGGTCGGCCTTGCCCTCGCGCAGGTAGCCGCGCAGCATGCCGCTGATGTCGTGGACGTATTCGCACTCGGCGTAAATGAGATCACCCATGCGCCCTTGCTTCCAGATGCGGATCATTTCCTGGATGTGAGCGAACCAGCAGTAGTTCTCAGCGAGCATGTAAGTGAGCCCGGTCCGCTCGACGGTGCGCACGAGTTCGACTCCCTCGGCCAGGGTATGGAATGCGGTAACCTCGCTGAAGACGTGCTTGCCCGCGCGCAGGGCCTGGACCGAATGAGGGCCGTGATCGGCGCAGCCGCTGGCGACTGCGGCGACGTCAATGTCGCTTTTCAGCATCTCGCCGTAGTCGCGGTAAGCGGCGATAGCGGGGTGGTTTTTCGCGAACTCGGCCCTTACCTGATCGTCAATATCGCAGGCTGCCGTTACCTCCATGTTTTCCATGGAGTCGAACAGGCCCACGAAACCCCCGCCCCTTCTCAGCCCCAGAATGCCGACCTTCGATTTCGCCATTCTCTTGCTCCGTCACCAAAGTCATGGCCAACGCCATCGCGGTGCTTGAACAGCGCCCCATAATCGGTTCTCCCTCCGGCGCGCCCAGTCCTGGAGTCTTCTGAGAAAGTATGCATGTAGGGCAAGCCCTTGTCTTGCGCCCCCACGAATTGTAGCCGCAACCTTTAGGTTGCGCGCTTTGGGCGCAGGCTGAAGCCGCTAGGCCCGAAGGGCCGCGGCCCCGGCTTCGCCTAGGGGCCTGCGGCTACAAAGACGCAGAGCAATCAGTCCAGGCGGAAGTGGCAGCCGCGGCTGGTGGGGTTGCGCCGCGCGGCGTGGGCAATCAGCAGCGCCACCTGGATCCCGTTGCGCAGTGAGATGAGATGAGAAGTCAGGCGCGTCTCGCGGTAGAACTGCTCGATCCTGTGCTGGAGGTATTCGAGGTCAGCGCACGCGCGGTTGAGGCGCTTCTCGCTGCGCACGATGCCCGCATAGTTCCACATTGTTGATTTGATGGTTGTCCAGTCCTGTATGACGAGCGCCGGGTCCGTCTCCTCGGTCAGGCCGGCATCGTGCCACGGCGGGATGTGGTCGAAGTTGGGCTTGCCCAATTGTTCGCGCTCTCTCACTATATCCTGCACGGCGCGCGTTCCCCACAGCAGCGCCTCCACCAGGGAGGTGCTCGCCAGCCGATTGGCCCCGTGAACACCGGTGCATGCGACCTCGCCCGCGGCGTACAGCCGCCCCAGGCTGGTGCGGCCCCATTCGTCCACCCTCACCCCGCCGCAGCAGTAGTGAGCTGCCGGAACCACGGGGATCGCCTGGCGCGTTATGTCAATGCCGAAGCGCGAGCAGGTTTCGTAAACCGTGGGGAATCGTTCCCTGGGGTCCACTCTCAGGTCGGTGAGATCGAGCAGGACGTACTCATCCCCACGATTCAGCATTTCCTGGTGGATGGCGCGCGCGACGACATCCCTCGGCGCCAGATCTGCGAGGGGATGATAATCGGACATGAAGAACCGGCCGTCCCGCGTCCGCAGGCGCGCACCTTCGCCCCGCAGGGCCTCGGTGACTAGAAACCGCTCGGCATCGCGATGGTACAGCGCGGTGGGGTGAAACTGGACGTACTCCATGTTGATGATGCTGGCCCCGGCGCGAGCGGCCATTGCCACGCCGTCGCCGGTCGAGACCCTGGGGTTAGTGGTGTGCAAGTAAACCTGACCCAGGGCCCCACAGGCCAGCAGCGTGTGGTGGGCGAACACGCGCGAGACGCGCCCGGTGGAGATGTCATGCACGTAAGCACCCAGGCATTCGGGCTCGGCGTACAGGTCGAGCGGATCGGTGGAGTGGTGCGGGATCGTTATCAGGTCAACGGCGGTTCTGCCCGGCAGCGGCTGGATGCGCCGCTGCGCGGCCACCGCCTGCGTCAGGCGCGAATGGATGGCGCGGCCGGTGGCGTCGTCGCTGTGCAGGATGCGGCGTGCGGAGTGGGCAGCCTCCTGCGCGAAGTCGAGTTGGCCATCTGCGCCCCGCGTGAAATCAACGGCCAGGCGCTTGATGAGCAGCGATTCAACCAGGGCCACACCCTCTGTCGCGAGCAGGTGCGCCGCGCTGGGCTCGGACAGGCCATCGCCTGCTGCCAGGATGTCACGCACCAAGGCCTCGGCCGAATCGTCCGGCCCGCGCCCGATTATCCCCCCTTGGGCTGCCGCGGTGGCGGACTCGGACAGGTCGCGGGACTTGGTGAGCATCACCACATCGAGCCCGGCCCCGGCAGCAGCCAGAGCCGCTGCGCAGCCCGCAGCCCCAGCACCGATGACCAGGACCTGAGTCTCTATGTCGCCAGCTTCCAACGAGGTCAAATGGAGTTCACCCGGGAGGTTTTTGCTGGCACAGGCCGTGATTCCTGCCGCCAGGCCTTTTTCCACGGCATCGGCGCCGGCTAGGCGGGCGATTCGGCCGCGGCTCGAACGCTGGGCAGTGAGTCCTCTATGTCGGCAATCCTGGATTCGCAGCGCTCGATCAGTTTGTCAACGCGAGACAGCGGGTCTGCGCCCTGGCAACGGCGCATCAGTGTGAGGGCCACCACCAGGCCACCCGCGAAGGCCAAGCCGCCAATGGCGAGTATCTTGGCAAGCGTGCGCGCGCGCATCACAGTCACCTATTCCACAAGAAGGCGCTTCCGAAACATATCCCCGCCCGGCAGCGCGGGGGCAACCGCGGCGGCGATCAGAGTTCGTAGGTCTTCTCGCCCCCTTCTTCGCCCGCGGCCTCGAAGATTCTCTTCACGAAGGTCATCAGTTCCAGCGGGTTGAACGGTTTAGTGAGATACATGTCAACGCCCGAGGCCCAGCCGCGGAACACGTCGGCGTCCTGCGCCTTCGCGGTGAGCATGATCACCGGGATGTCCTTGGTGGCGGCGTCGGCCTTCATCTGCTTCAACACTTGGAAACCGTCCATGTAGGGCATCATCACGTCCAGCACCACCAGGTCGGGCTTTTCGCTGCTCACCTTCTTCAGCGCCTCCTTGCCATCGAAGGCGGCAACCACCTGGTAGCCGGCGCGCTCCAGGTTCACCTGCACGAGGCGCACGATGTGCCGCTCGTCGTCCACCACCAGGATTTTCTTCGGCTTTCCGGGTCTCACTGGTTCTCTCCCTGGGTGCTCTCTTGGGCTTTCCCTGCGGCGTCAATATAACACCACGGTTACACCCTGTCAATCCGCGCCCAGTGCGTTGACCCGTAAGGGCGCATGGCCATGCGCCCGTTCATCCTGTGAGGCCGCCCCTACCGATAACATCGCACGCCACGCCCTGCGCCAGGCCTACGCTGGTCTCAGTTGCTGGAACGCTCGGACTGCTCGAGTTTGGCGTGCTGGTTGGCCAAGAACCTGGCCGGATCGGGCGGAAACAGTTCCTTTTCCAGGAACCACTTCTGCTGACTGCGCTGCGCCAGGCGGCGCATGTAGCGGTCGGGCTTCCAGCGCGCCATCACATAGCAAGTGCCTCCCTTGAGCACCACCAGGCGGGCCTTGAAGGTTAACCCATGGCAAGTCACATCTGGCAGGTCCAGGCTGGATTCCACGCGGTATTGCTTGCGCCCAATGGTCAGCAACTGCGTGCGGTCAATGTCGTTGATTACGTAACCCTCAACCTCTTTCTTGACCTTGGCCTCGCGTCTGGTCAGCCGCGGGCTGCTGAAAATCAGCATCGGATGTTTGCGCGGCAAGCCGCCTTCGTCAGTCTGACCCGTCATTGCCCCTCTCCCATATCCTTTTTCTACCCTTGGAGCCTAAATCCCTGCTTTGTCCACTCCAAAAATACCCATATTCTGAGCGAAAATCTGCTTTCCCAGCCTGCAAGCCCCGGCCGAGAAAGGCGCAAGAGCCGGGCCAGGAGAGGCAGGATGGGCATTTCCCACCGTCGAACCAGTCGTTCGGGAGGCAAGATTGCGGTTTTCAGCCCTTCGGGGGGCTGACTGGGCCCTTGTCGGGGGTGTTATTGCGCTCGGCTTCTGGGGTCTGGCTGCCGGCTACAGCGCCAGCAGGGGGGTCTCTGTAACCCTGCCAGCGCGCCAGGCCGTCTTCCTGGCGGTTGGGATAGGGGCCATGCTGTGCATGGTATGGCTTGATTACCGCCAGGTGGCCCACGCGGGCAAGGCGCTTTACCTGGCTGCCCTGATCATGCTGGCCAGCGTGCTGGCTTTCGGGGGCGCAAGCCGGGGTGCAGCTAGGTGGCTAGAGGCAGGGCCGGTCGCATTTCAGCCCTCAGAGTTCACCAAACTGGTGCTGGTGGTCGTCCTGGCGGCGTTCCTGAGCACGCGCATGGAGCAGGTCAGGAACCTCTGGACGTTCGCGGCGATGTTCCTGATAACCGCCTTGCCGGCTGGCCTGGTTTTCCTCCAGCCCGACCTGGGCACCGCATTGGTGCTTCTTGCAATCTGGCTCGGCACCGCGGCAGTCGCTGGAGCCCGCAAACGGCACCTGGGGTTGACGTTGGCGCTGGGGGCGCTGATTTTCGCAGGGATGTGGCACACGGGCGCGATCAGGCCCTACCAGAAAAACCGGCTGGTGACCTTCCTGAACCCGGGCGCTGATCCGCTGGGGAGCGGCTATCACATCCTCCAGTCCAAGATCGCTATCGGATCTGGCATGATCTTCGGGCGGGGCTTCCTGGCTGGCCCGCAGAGCGGGCTGCGGTTTGTGCCGGCGCAGCACACCGACTTCATTTTCGCGGCCGTGGGCGAGGAACTCGGATTGGTGGGCTGCGCCGCCCTGATCGGCCTGTACGGTTTCGTGATCTGGCGCATGCTGCGCATCGCGCGCCGCGCCCAGGAGCCGCTTGGAGCGCTCCTGGCTGGCGCCGGAGCGTGGCTGGTTCTGTTCCAGGTCTTCATGAATATCGGGATGACGGTTACCCTTTTGCCGGTGACCGGTATCCCGCTGCCGCTGGTGAGTTATGGCGGCAGCAGCCTGATTTCGACCATGATGCTTATGGGAGTGGTTCTCAGCGTTGGCGCACGAACCCGAACAGCGCAGTGAGAAGCCGGTTCTGCTGGCGCTCGACCCCGGACGCGGCAAGTGCGGAATCGCCGTGGTACGGCGCGACTTCACGCGTGTTTTGATGCAGGTTGTGGGGTTATCGTCACTTGATTCTCGATTGGTCGAGATCGGTCGCGCATATCGGGTCGAGGCGGTGATCCTGGGCGACCGGACGGGCAGCAAGGCAGCGGCCGAGATTGTTCGGCAGGCTTTGCCGGAGGTGAAAATCCACCTGGTTGACGAGCATCGCTCGACAGAAGAGGGGCGCAAGCGCTATTTCGCCGAGAACCCTCCGCGCGGCTGGCGTCGGCTGATCCCGCGCGGCCTTCTGGTCCCGCCCGTCCCCTACGACGACTACGTGGCCGTGATCCTCGCCGAACGCTACTTGGCCAGCCTCCCCCGCCGCCAATAGTAGAAGATGATCTGCAGTGCCCTGCGGCGTGTCCCACCTAGCCATAGGCCAGGATGTGGATGTTTTCCTTCCGAGCGAGTCCCTCTTCCGCAAGCACGCGTTCCATCTCTGGCTTGTACGCTGTAGGTACGCAAAGATAGAGAGGACACGGCGTTGTCGTGCCTGTCATCACGCGGCTGGAGAAGTCGTGATACTGCTCGCGGCTGTGTTGGGTGCCGATATCTCCATTGCCTGTCTTTGCCTCGCCAAAAACAATGACCCTTTGCGCATTACTTGCCACCACGTCGGGCTCATGGCGACCAACTCTCTGTGGCTGAGGGTAGCCCTCGCACGCGGCTTCCGTTACCGTCCAGCCCTGACCCTCGAAGTACCTAACCAAGGCCTGGGTTACGCGCTCGTGCGACTCTGTTCCGGTCTTTCCTGTGAACATCTCTACAATCTCCCGTGGCTTTGTAGTCCAGCGGCGCCTCGGCAACTCCCCGCCAATCCGTCGGGAGCTTTTCCCGTAGTCGTCCCTCCTTCCCGGCCCCGTGTGGCGGCAGGCTGAGCGGAAGGCTGCCAAGTTGCCGCTCATTCCTGTAGTTGCCAGTCTGTGCAGGTTTGTGTCACGTCCTCGCGGAATTTCTTATCCAATCGACACAGCAGCCGGGACTTCGGCAACTATCCGGTTGCGTGAGCACTGTTAGGCAGTGGATCGGCAGACTCTGGAATTGCTGGCAGCCGGCGACCGTGAGGCATTCGAAAGGTGCCTCAGATTTGTCGCGCAGTGGGCGATCGGCAAGGGCGATGCACCCGTGGACGCCGAGGACATATCTGAGGAGGCAGTTTTCCGCGCTGCTCTCCGTGCCGATACCTACAGAGGCAAGTCTAGTGTGGCCACGTGGATCATCGGCATCGCCGAGAATGTCCGCAAAGAGCACTTCAGGCACCGGACTCGCAAGGTCTCCTGGGCCGCCAGCCTGGATGATAACCCGATCGAAGTCCAGAACGACGTCGACGTGGAAGACATGGCACTACGACAGATGGCGGCCGAGGAGGCGATGCAGAAGCTCACGCCGGATGAGAGGCAGGCGTTCTTGCTCTGTGTGCGAGACGGGCTGACAAGCCACCAGGCTGGAGAGAGAATTGGGAAATCCGCGGATCGCGTCAGGCATCTGAAGATGGAGGCAGCGCGGAAACTGGCGGACTACTGGCGCGACTTTCGAGAGTAGTCCTGGGCTTTACACGTGGGAGGCTTTCGATGTCAGGGAAGAATGAAAGGCAAGCACATGAACTCCTCGACGAGTATATAAGTGCGGCCCGCTCAGGCAAGCGCCCTAGCGCGGACACTCTTCTGCAACGCTGCCGGGAGGACCAGAGAGAGGAGCTTCGGCTCGCTCTTGAGGGTGTCGACTTTGCCATGCAGAACTACCCCCCTCTGCTCGCCAGCGACGAGCTGGTAGAGAGGACGGTGCACCGTTTCACGCAGGTAAAAGAACGACGGCGTCGGTCTGGGGAAGCTAGAAGTCGGTTCGAGCAACAACGGTACCCCCTACTTCGAGCTGAGGGCATACTTGATTTTCTCCAGTCGGTCTTCGGGGTCCAGTTGGAGATCGGGCGTTCGCTTGCGGGCAAGCCAGCACCGCAAGTTCTCTTGCGAGGGAAAGGGGGCCACGTTGACAGTGCCCTAGTCACGGCGATCAGAAATGCGGCCGCCGAGAGGCGTGCCGGTGAACATGCGCAACTCCTGTTAGGACGCTTTGGCTCCCCTGGCCCCCCGATTGATCCCAGAAGTGTGGCCGAGTGGTTGGGCCTTGTGGTCATCGAGCAAGAGGTGGAAGGATGTGACGGCTGCGTGGTGATGGAGGGTGACATAGCTGGCATCCTCGTGAATGCAGCGATCACGAGCCACGGACGCAAGCGCTTCACTGTGGCCCATGAGCTCGGGCACTACAGCCTGCATAACCAGCATATCGCGTTCCGGCGGGAGTTACTGCGGGAGATAGAGGATGAGTCGGCTGGCGGAATCGAGGCCGAGGCGAACGCATTTGCAGCCGAGCTGCTCATGCCCCGAGACTCGGTAGCGCCGCGGTTTGCCCACAGTGTTCCGACATTTGCAGCTGTCGAGCAGATTGCTGGCGACTACCTTGTATCACAGACCGCCGCTGCGGTGCGGCTCACAGAACTGTCGGACTACGCATGCGCTCTGGTGTGCACGATGCAGGGGAGAGTCCGCTGGGTTGTCAGGTCAGGAGAATGGTCGACTTACTTCATCGCCACTGGAGGACCACCACCAAGGTACTCACAGGCAGGGGCTCTGCTGGCTGGCGAACTTGTGAAAGACAGATATGAGGACTGTCCAGCTATTTGGTGGGCGCCGGACCATCGTCGCGGGGAAGAAGCCGAACTGTCGGAACATTCTCGCCGGGTTTCGGAAGACTGCATACTCACGCTCCTGTACGATGCTGCCGCCGGATAGCCGTTCCACGGGGTCTCGCGTGACAGATTCACAGTCGCGCCTAGAGACGGAAGTGCGTGAAAAAGGCGGACGCAAGGTCGGACTTTTGTTGCTTCGGTAGCGTGCCGTCCCCGGCCCCGCCCGGGGATGACCCTGAGCCTGCCGAAGGGCTGCCGAAGCGAGGCCGCCGGAGGCGGGCTCTGCGGCGGCGTTAGGTGTTGTCTCATAACGATATCCCCTCCCAATCATCACAGTGGAAAGCCGCACGGGGCGAACCGAGCACCAGTTGGCGGTAACTGGAGTGCTCCCAGTCTGCACAGCCGGGGGCGGCTGTGCCACATGGGATTCCTGCGGACCGGATTCGCGTGTAGGTAGTCCACGTTTGTCTTGAGCATCTTCTCCGAGCGCACGGGCAGAACGCGCGGCCTTTCCTTCCAGAACCCGCCGCCCGGCTGGAATGTCTCGGAGGTTAGCCCGAGGGTTCTCTGCAGGAACCTGCATATGCTTTCGCCGCTCTCGGACCAGAGGACTACGTGGAAGTGCTCCGGCATAACGACATATGCCAGCACTTTCACGCCGAGGGCGCAGCGCGCAGCGGCCCATTCCCGGTACAGGGTCGCGATTGCCTTGCCGCTGAGAAGGGGCCGCCAGCCGGAGACCGTGGCCGTGCAGAAGTGGGGGTGGCCGTCGAGGTAGTGGTTGTGCCACCTGGTGACGTGGTGTCCCCTTGGTCGCCGGCGGGATTGTTCGGCAGTGAGGGGCTGCGCCCCTGCTTCGGCAGCCCTTCGGCAGGCTCAGGGTCGTCCCCGGGCGGGGCCGGGGACGGCACGCTACCGAAGCAACGGAAGGCTCTCCTCCCCCTGGATGGGGGAGGATGGAGGTGGGGGTGGAATCGCCACCGCCCGTGGGCGGCAAGGGGCGAGTGGCTGAGCCCGTAGGGCCGCCACCCCGGCCCCGACCGAGTCGTGGCCTAGCCGCGGGAGCGTGCTCCCGCACTCCAAATCACAGCCGAGGGCGGCCCTGCCTAGGGCCGCCGGGTGGCGGGCGTGGGCACGCCCGCCCTACACAACGGCAGGGGATGGAATCCTGTGCTACCAACTGGGTTGGTTGCGGGGGGAGCCTGGATGGGAGGATACCTTTGGGGGGCAGGCAGCATTCGAGGCGAGCAGGGCAGGCACGGGGGCCTGCCCCTACGCCGGACGGGCGAACACTAGGTTCGCCCCTACGATTCATGCGGGGGACGCGAGGTCCTGCCCTACGGCTGAACTACCAGAGCAACGGAGGCGCGGCAGCGCTCAGGAGGGTTTTTTCATGCAGCATTTTTTGTATTTTTTGCCGGAGCCGCAGGGGCAGGGATCATTGCGGCCTACTTTCTTGCCGACCTTGACCGGCTGGGTCGGCTCATCATCGTCACCGCCGCTGGCGTACATCTCGTGATATGCAGGCCGCTTCGGCTCCTCGCGGACCACCTGAACGCGGAACATGTAGCGCACCAGGTCCTCCTGGATGCTCTGCTGGAGGCTGACCCAGTAGTCGTAGGCCTCCTTCTGGAAGGCGATCACGGGGTCAACTCCCGCGTAGCCGCGCAGGCCGATTCCCTCCTCGAGGTAATCCATCGCATCCAGGTGGTCAATCCACTTTGTGTCAATCACGTAAAGCGTGATGCGCCGCTCGAGGTCGCGTAGCACCTCGGCGCCGAGTTCCTGGTCGCGGTCCTCGTAAGCCCTGACGATCAGGCCCTGCAGGTACTCGACCAGCTCGGGGAAGGTCTTCTTGGCGCGCAGGTCATCGGGCTGCGCATACATGTTGATCGGGAATACCTCAAAGAGCGCATCGTAGAGGCCCTGCAGGTTCCAATCGTCGGGGTGGATCTCCGGGCTCGCGAACTCCCTTACGCGGCGCTCGACGAAGGAGCGCATGCTGTCGAGCACGCTGTCTTTCAAGTCCGCGCCCTCGAGCACGCGCCGCCTCTGCCTGTAGATTACCTCGCGCTGCAAGTTCCTGACATCATCGTATTTGAGGACGTGCTGGCGCGAGGAGAAGTGCATCGCCTCGACCTTGCGCTGCGCGTTCTCGATCGAGCCGCTGACGAGGCGCGCCGCCACCGGCTCGCACTCGTTCCAGCGGCTGAGCAGGAAATCGAAGCGCTCGGGAGCAAAAAGTCTCATCAGTTCGTCCTGCATGCTGACGTAGAAGCGGCTGGAGCCCGGGTCGCCCTGGCGGCCGGAGCGTCCGCGCAGCTGGTTGTCAATTCGGCGCGATTCGTGGCGCTCGGTTCCCAGGATGTGCAGGCCGCCCACCGCGAGAACTTTTTCGCGGTCCTCTTCGAAGATGTTGCGCGCTTCGCCCAGCGCCTTTGCGCGCTGCTCCTCTGCGGCGTTCTCCCAGCCGCCGTCACCCTCCAGCCAGTCCTGCGCGATGCGCTGCGGGTTGCCTCCGAGCAGGATGTCAACGCCGCGGCCTGCCATGTTGGTGGCGATCGTCACGGTGCCCGAGCGGCCGGCGTTGGCGATTATCTTCGCCTCCTGCTCGTGATACTTGGCGTTCAGCACCTGGTGCGGGATGCCCTCACGCAGCGCGTCGGCGAGTTGCTCGAGGTTGCCCTGCAGCCCGATGCGCGCCGCGAGCGTTTCCAGGTTCCCGCGTGCGGTGGGGTCGGCGTTGAGGCCGCAGGCGCGCATCAGCAATGCAATGCGCGGCGCCGGCACGTCATCAAGCTGCTGGAAAGTGATGAGGTCTGCCATGCGGTGCAGCTCGCCGCCGCTCAAGCCCTCGCGCTTGCTCAACTTATCAACGATCGCCTGCAGGTCTTCCTCGACGCGCGTTACTCTGCGCATGCGGCGCTCGATCTGCTGCTGCTCCTCGGGCCTGACCACGCGGGCCGGGCTCTGGTCGAACTGTTCTAGGGCCTGTTCCAGCATGCGGCGCTCGCGGCGCGTGACCGAGAGCCGCTCGCGCAGCACTCCCTCCAATTCCCGCTGCTGCGAATCACTGAGGTTCTTGAGGTCCGCCAGCGCGTCATGCAGCAGCGTGAGCTGCGCGAACAACTGCAGCCGGGGCGCGCTGAGCCGCTGGCTCAGGCTCTCGGAGACTTGAATCGAGCGGGTACCCACGAGCGCCGGCTGGCCGCGGCTCTTCAGTTGCAGTATTTCACCCACGATCCCGCGGAACTTGGCCTCTTCGGTCCTGTAAACCGCATCCGCGTTGTCGAGCCGGATCATCGGCTTGTGGGTCGGGATCACGACCACCGGCATGCCGTAGATCTTGGCGAACTCCTGCTCTTCGGTCTTCGCAGTGCCGGTCATGCCGGCGAGTTTCTCGTACAGACGGAAATAGTTCTGGACGGTGATGGTCGCGATCGTCTGGCTCTCGCGCTCGATCTTCACGCCTTCCTTCGCTTCGATCGCCTGGTGCAAGCCCTCGGCGTAGCGGCGGCCGAACATCAGGCGGCCGGTGAACTCGTCAACGATGATCACCTGGCCCTCGCGCACCACGTAGTCAACGTCGAGGTGGTAGCAGGCGTGGGCGCGCAGGGCAGCATTCACGTGGGAAAAGACCTCCGCGTTCTCCAGGTCAGACAGGTTGGTGATGTTGAGCAGGCGCTCAATGCGATCAATGCCGGTGTCGGTGAGGGTCGCGGCCTTCGCTTTCTCGTCAACCATGTAGTCCTGCTCGCGCTTCAACTGGCGCACCACGCGGTCAACCTTCTCGTACAGCGCCGCCGGCTTGGTGCCCGGCCCCGCGAGGATCAGCGGCACCCTGGCCTCATCAACCAGCAGGCTGTCCACCTCGTCAACGATCGCGTAGTTCAGTTCGCGCTGCACGACCTCGTCAATGGTGTTGGCCCTGTTGTCGCGCAGGTAGTCGAAGCCGAACTCGCTGCTCATGCCGTAGGCGATGTCGCAGAGATAGCCGGCCCGGCGCAGGGCGGGGTCGTCAAGATCGTGCTGCAGCAAGCCCACCGTCAGGCCCAGGAACTGGTATATCGGCCCCATCCACTCGCGGTCGCGCTTGGCCAGGTAGTCGTTGTGGGTGACAAGGTGCGCGCCCTTGCCGGTAAGGGCGTTCAGGTAGAGCGGCATGGTGGCCACCAGGGTCTTGCCTTCACCGGTCCTCATCTCGGCGATCTTGCCCTCGTGCAGCACGATTCCGCCGATCAACTGTACGTCGAACGGGCGCAGGCCGATGGTCCTCACCGCCGCCTCGCGCACCACGGCGAAAGCCTCGATCAGGATGTCGTCGAGCGCCTCGCCCTTTGCCAGCCGCTCGCGGAATTCGTCGCTCTTGGCCCTCAGCTGGGCGTCGGTCAAAGCCTGGATCTGCGGCTCAAGCGCAGTGATGCGCCGCACCATCGGCCACATGCGCCGCAGGTCTTTTCTCGTGACGTCGAAAATCTTTGCGAGGACGGACATTTCCTTGCGCCGGTTCATTATACCACCGGCCTCGCGCAGGGAAAAGGCCGCACCTGCGGAATCAGCGCGCGGAGATGCATGATGGCACAAAAACCCCTTTCCGATTATGTGGCACTTCTCAACAGGCGCTTCGAGCGCGACAAGAAAGCCCCCGCGCTGCTGGGCATCGGGCCGATGGCGGAGGAAGTCCTGCTGGCAGCCCTGGAACTCGGCAGGGAGAGCGATTTCCCCGTGATCTTCATCGCCAGCAGGAACCAGGTTGACAGCCGCCGCTTCGGCTCCGGGTATGTCAAGGGATGGGATCAGGCCGACTTCGTGGCGGCAGCCAAACGTCTTGCGGAAAAGGCCCGCTTCGATGGCCCGCTCTATATCTGCCGCGATCACGGCGGCCCGTGGCAGCGCGACGAGGAGCGCTCTCCCGGCATACCAGAAGAACAGGCGATCCAATCCGCCCGGGACTCCTACCGGGAGGACTTGCTGGCCGGCTTCCAGGTGCTGCACATTGACCCCACGCGCGCGCCCGAACCAATCGGGCCCGTTCCCCTGAGCACTGTCCTCAAGCGCACCGTTGAGTTGATCGGGGGCATCGAGGAGGAACGCCGCAAGGCAACCATCGCTCCAGTCACCTACGAGGTGGGAACCGAGGAGACGGCCGGGGGCCTCACCGAGCCGGAGGTCCTGAAGGGTTTCATCGGCGACCTGTGCGGTGCGCTCGAGCGGGAGAACCTGCCCGCGCCATCGCTGGTGGTCGGCCAGACGGGCACGCTCGTGAAGATGGACCGCAATACGGGCGGCTTCAACGGAGATCACGCGCGCCGGCTCGGCGAACTGGCCAGGTCATTCGGCATGGGGCTCAAGGAGCACAATGCAGATTATCTTTCCGACGAGGTGCTAAGAAACCACCCGCGCCTGGGCGTTACTTCCGCCAACGTGGCCCCAGAGTTCGGACGGGCACACACCGTCGCCCTGCTCGCCCTGGCGCAGCACGTGGGGGACCACGAATTCATCGCCCTCCTCGAACGGAAGGCGCTCGAAAGCGGCCGCTGGCGCAAGTGGCTGCTGCCCGAGCAGAAGGGCATGACTGCCGCGCAGATCCGCGACAACCGCGTCGTCCTTGCCCAAGTGGCCGACGTCTGCGGCCACTACGTTTACGACGACCCAGAGGTTGCTGAGGCCAGGGCGCGTCTCTTCGGAAGAGCGCGGTTGGCGGGAGTCGCACACCCCGAGCGGCGCATCGTGGACGCAATCAAGGCCAGCATCCGCCGCTACGTTCTCGCCTTCGCCCTTCCTGGCCTCACCTCAGCCGCCTGACCCGGGCGGTGGCACCCCGACCTCCTCGGGATGCAATGCGCAGGTTGGAAACCCGTGCTACCAGACGCTGTGGCAGAATGCCCGCCGCCCGGCGGCCCTAGGCAGGGCCGTCCTACAATATGCGGCACAGCCGCCCATTCGGGCGACCCTGAATGGTCACCCTCAGGGTGTCCCTGAAGGGCCGCCCCCGGCTGTGAAACAGTGGGCAGGCCAGGTTCGCCCCTACCCTGATTCCGGGCGCAGGGTGGGGAAGAGGATCACGTCGCGGATGCTGGCTGAGTCGGTGAGCAGCATCACCAGGCGGTCAATCCCGATGCCAAGGCCGCCCGTGGGCGGCAGCCCATATTCCAAGGCCCTGATGTAGTCGGCGTCCATCGGGTGGGCCTCCATGTCTCCCTCTTCGCGCGCCTTTGCCTGCTGTTCGAGGCGCTGGCGCTGGTCAACGGGGTCGTTCAACTCGGAGAATGCGTTGCCGATTTCGCGCCCCCCGATGTAGGGCTCGAAACGCTCGACCAGGTCCGGGCTGCCCGGCTTCCTCTTTGCGAGCGGAGATATAGCCGTCGGGTAGTCAATGATAAACGTAGGCTGGATCAGGTTCGGCTCGGCAAACTTCTCGAAGATATTGCGGGCCATGGTGGCCATTGGGAGGCCGCGCTCGTGGGGCAGGCCGAGCGAGGAGCAGGCGCGGCGCACTGCCTCTTCGCTCGCCAGATCCTGCGCTTGCAGGCCGGCGAACTTCGCGGCCGCATCGTGGAAAGTCATGCGCTGCCAGGGTGGGGCGAGGTCAATCGAGACTCCCTGGTAGGTAATCACAGGGCTTCCCACAACCTGTTGAGCGAGGTGCGCGATCATCTGTTCGGTGAGCGCCATCATATCATTGTAATCGCCGTAGGCCTGATAAACCTCGAGCATCGTGAACTCGGGGTTGTGCCGCGACGAGACTCCTTCATTTCGAAACACGCGCCCGATCTCATACACGCGCTCCATGCCCCCCACCACCAGGCGCTTGAGGTAGAGTTCGGGCGCAATGCGCAGGTAAAGGTCCATGTCCAGCACATTGTGATGGGTCACGAAGGGCCGCGCTGCCGCGCCCCCGTAAATCGGCTGCATGATCGGCGTTTCGACCTCGACGAACCCGCGCAGGTCGAGGAAGCGGCGCACCTCGGCGATGATGCGGCTGCGCGTCTCGAAGAGTTGCCTGACGCGCGGATTGGCGATCATGTCCGCGTAGCGCTGGCGGTAGCGCACCTCGACATCGCGCAGGCCGTGCCACTTCTCGGGCAGCGTGCGGACGGCCTTGCCCAGGACCGCAAGACTCTTTGCGCCAACCGTTATCTCCCCCGCGCGCGTGCGGAACACGGCGCCCGTGACGCCGATGAAATCCCCCACGTCAACGAGATCCGCGAAGACCTGATAGGCGTCATCGCCCAGGGTGTCTTTCCTCACGTGAACCTGGATCTGGCCCGAAGCATCGGCAAGGTCCGCGAAGGCGGCCTTGCCGTGGGAGCGGCGCGCGACCATGCGGCCAGCCACGCTGACCGTCCGACCCGAAAGCGCCCGGAAATGCGCGCGCACCTCGGCTGCGAGATGGGTGCGCTCGAAACGAGTGACGGCAAAGACATCGAGCCCGCGCTCGCGCAGACGCTCAAGTTTCGCGAGGCGCTGGGCGGTGAGGTCTTCCCTGCGTTCGCTCATCCCCCTCGGTTTCGCCTGCGGCGCCGTGGTTCCTTCAGCGGTTCACTACGGCGAGAATCTCGTAGGATAGGGTGCCGCTTGGGGCTTTCACCTGGACCTTGTCCCCCTTGCCGCGCCCGAAGACCGCGGCTCCCAGCGGCGACTGGTAGGAGACTTTCCTTTGCTCCGGGTCAACCTCTACCGGGCCCACGATGCGGTACTCGACCTGCCGGCCAGACTTGGCGTCGCGCAGCACAACCGCGCTGCCCACGCCGACGCGGTCGGCATTCTGAGCGGCGCTCTCGATCACCACCGCGTTTTGCAGGACGCGCTGCAATTCGATGATGCGGCCTTCCACGACGGCCTGTTCGACCTTCGCATCTTCGTATTCCGCGTTCTCCATGAACTCGCCGAATTGCTTCGAGTCGCGAATGCGGTCCGCAACCTTTTTGCGCTGCACGCTCTTGAGCCCCTCGAGTTCGGCCTTGATCTGCTCAAAGCCCTCGCGGGTTATCTGCAAGATAGTTTCCATCTCAGTGCTCCAGCCTGGGCGGCCTAGAATAATAACGAAGCACCGACCGTTCTGGCCGATGCTTTCGCCATCGCTGTACGGAGTATATATACCACACTTCGGCGCATCTGTCAACTCGCCCGCGGGCGTAAATGCAGGGGCAAGAAAAAACTCTTGCGCGCAGAGGGCTTTTCTGCTATAATCCACTTCTGGTCGAGAGGCCGTCGGGCGCAGAGTTTTCCACAGTTGTGGATATCGCTGTGAATAGCCAGTCGGCCACGCAATTATGGCCCGGCTTCGGGCAGCCGAGGACGGGGGTGATCGTGCTAAAGCTGGGGGGCAGCCACAAGAGGCTCCCAGGGCTGTCGCTGGCCCTAACGCTGCATCGCTGGCATCCGGACAGCGGCGCTGCTGACACTTGACGCAACCGCGCGGGGGTCTGCCCCGCGCACAGATACAGCACACTTCGCAGCAACTACCACACTTCCGTCGCAAGCCTGCAGGGCTGCCCATAGCACGGCGACAATCGGTTGTGCGCGGGTTTCATGCGAGGAGGCGAACCAATGCAGCAGCAGGCCCTGGAGGCCTGGAAGAAGATTCTTCCCCACGTTAAGTCGCAAGTGAGCAAAACTACTTATGAACGCTGGCTTCGCAATATCCGACCGTTGGAGTTCAAGGATGACACGCTGGTGCTCGGCACGCTCAGCCAGTTCGCCAAGGAGTGGTTGCAGCGCCGGACGAAGACCCTCATAGAACGCGCTGCTGCGAGCGCCGGCCTGACGTTGAAGGTCGAATTCGTCCCTCGTCAGTTGACCCTTGCTCCAGCCGCGGCGCGCGAGGCAGAGGGTTCGCCCCCGGACGCCGAGGCGCGCCAGATCCAGATCCCCCTCAATCCACGGTACACATTCGACACCTTCGTTGTCGGCCAGAGCAATCGCTTCGCCCAGGCCGCTGCCTTCGCTGTCGCGCAGGCGCCCGGCAAGTCTTACAACCCACTCTTCATCTATGGCGGCGTGGGCCTGGGCAAGACTCATCTCTTACACGCTATCGGGCAGCACGTCTGCCAGCAGTTGCCCAAGCTGCGCGTTACTTATGTTTCGGGCGACACCTTCACCTACGATGTCGTTACCTCAATCCGCGAGGACCGCTTCTCCGCCTTCCGCACGCGTTACCGCGGCGTTGACATGTGGCTGGTTGACGATATCCAATTCATCGCCGCGCGCGAGCGCACCGAGGCGGAGTTCTTCCACGCCTTCAACGCGCTCCATGAGACCAACAAGCAGATAGTGATCACGAGCGACCGCCCACCGAAGCACCTGCAGATGATGGACGAGCGGCTGCGCTCCCGCTTCGAGTGGGGCCTGATTGCGGACATCAAGCCCCCGGACCTGGAGACACGCATCGCCATCCTGCAAGCGAAGGCCCAGATAGAGAGCGTCACCATACCCGAGGACGTGCTTCGCTACATCGCCAGCACCGTGCAGTCGAACATCCGGGTCCTCGAGGGCGCGCTGGTGAAGATCATCGCGGCCTCATCCTTCCTGCACGTGCCCGTCACGCTCGCTCTGGCGATGGATCAACTGAAAGATCACGGCGTTACCGACTATGCTCGCCCCGTCAGTGTCGAGATGGTGCAGCAGGCAGTCGCGGAGCACCTGCACCTGGCGTCCGACGATTTGACGGGCAGGCGGCGCACGAAGCAGGTAGCCTTCGGCAGACAGGTCGCCATGTTTCTGTGCAGGGAACTCGTGCGCGGGTCATTCCCCGAAATCGCCAGGAAGTTCGGCGGCAAGGACCACGCCACGGTGATCCACGCATGCCGCAAGGTCAAACAGCGTATGGACGAGGACGGAGGAGTGCGCGCCCTGGTTGCCGAGATCGCGCGCAAACTGGGCGCTGTTATCTGAGGCACATGACCGCCGCCATCGCATTCATTGCGCGGGCGCTGTCTCCTCCAGTGACCATCCACGCAGCGGCACCTGAGACCTTCCAGGTCGCGCTCAGCGACTTCGTGGATTGGCACGTATCTAGCTAGAACAGCCAAGCCGACGCTGGAGAACTGTTCCCATCCTGTGGCTGACTGTGGACACCACGGCAGAGCATGCAACCTGGCACCTGTTTGCGCTCGCATACCCACCGGATACTCACACGCACCATGACGCGCAAAAGAGCCTAATGAAGCCTGTGCTCCGAGTTTACGAACAACCCCTACAGGACTTATAATGTACTATGTAGAAGATAGGAGTACCATTACACTTTAGGAAGGGCTGTGCATAAGGAGGCAGCATGAAACTCACGGCGCAGCGGAAGGATGTGGCCGAGGCTCTTCATGTGGTTGGGCGTGGTGTCTCTGGGCGTAGCACGCTGCCAATACTGAGCAACGTATTGCTGGAAGTGAGCAAGAAGCGCCTGCGCCTGCTGGCTACCGACCTTGAGATGTGGGTCGAGTGCGGGGTTGATGTTGAGGGTGCGGAGGACGGATCCGTCACTGTACCTGCCAGGGTGTTGGGAGAACTGGTGGACAGGTTTGGCGAAGGCCCGCTAGCCATGGAACTGGCGGCGGAAGGTGGACCGTTGACGGTGACGAGTGGCAAGGCGCAGTACGAGATTCAGTGTCTTCCCGCGCAGGAGTTCCCTGCACCACCGCAGGTGACAGATGGCAGCACGATCAAGATAGCCCAGGGGGACCTTCGTCGTCTGATCAGGAGTGTGATCTTTGCTGCTTCGGGCGATGAGACCCGCGCCGTGCTGACCGGTGCCATGCTGCGCTGCGAGGGTGACGGAGTCATGCTGGTAGCCACCGACATGCACAGGCTTGCGGTCAACGGGGGCACGGCATCCGTGACGGGGGAACCGGCACAGGCTGTGATTCCATCGCGTGCTCTCAATGAGGTAGCACGGGCGGCGACTGGGGAGGGGGAGGTGGCGATATCGCTGGGCGAAGGGCAGATACGCTTCGAGGTTGGCGATGTGTGCGTGGTATCGCGCCTGGTCGAGGGCCAGTTCCCGGATTACAAGCGCGTGATACCCGAGCAGCCGCAGCAGCGGCTGGTCGTAAACCGCGAGGAACTGTTGACAGCGATCCGCCGGGCTGCGGTGCTGGCGCGCGCTGAGGCGAACAAGGTGGTGCTGCGCGCGCAAGAAGGCGTGCTTTCGATCAGGGCCGAGAGCGCCGACGTGGGACGGGGCTCCGAGCAGGTAGCGGTTCAGTTGGAAGGCGGCGAGATAGAGATCGCCTTCAATGCCGAATACCTGATTGATGTCCTGTCAGTGCTTGAGGCGGAGTCAGTGGAGATAGGGCTTACCGGGCCCCTGAGCCCGGGCATCGTGCGGCCGACGGACGGGGCGCAGTTCATCTACGTTGTGATGCCGATGGCGATTCTGTAGGCCGTCGGTCCGGTTCCAACAGCGGGGCGTCTTGGCGTGATCCTCAAGCGGGTCGGGCTCACCAACTTCCGCAACTGGAGGCAAGGGGCGGTCGAGTTCGCCCGGGGTGTCAACGTGCTGTGGGGGGCCAATGGGGATGGGAAGACGAACCTGCTGGAGTCGGTGGTGCTGGCCTGCGCGGGGCGGGGCATTCGCGCGGGGGCGGACAGCGAGATGATAACCTGGGGCGAGCAAGAAGGGTCGGTGCGAGTTCTGCTGGAGAGCCGGCTGCGCGGAGCGCTCGATATCAGGCTGCGTCTCGGGGCTTCCGGCAGGGTGCTGACGGTGAACGCCACGCCGCGGAATTTCAGCGCGCTGATCGGCATGGTTGGGCTTGTCTATTTCTGCCCCGAGGATGTGAGTATCGCGAAGGGGGAGCCAGCCGACCGACGGCGGTTCCTGGACGTGGAGATCGGTGCGCTCTCGCGCCCCTACTACTTCAACCTGATACGCTACCGGCGCGTGCTGGAGCAGAGAAACCGGGCCTTGAAGGACCTGAGGGATGGCAGAGGGAACGAGCGCGCCCTGGCGGCGTGGGACGAGCCGCTGGCGGCGTCGGGCGCCTCCGTGATGCGCCGCAGGAAGAGGTTCCTGGCCGACCTGGCCGAGCCTGCTGACCAGGCGAGCGTGCGGCTGTGCGGTTGCCGCCTGTCGCTGGAATACGAGCCAGCGCTGGGGATGTTGCCCGAAGATGAAAACCAGGTGCGGGAGGCTTTTCTTTCTGCCCTGTCCGCTGGCAGGGCTGAGGACATCTCTCGGGGGCTGACAACGCTGGGGCCGCACCGCGATGACTTCGCGATTCTCGGCGGCAGTGTGGACGTGCGCAAATTCGGGTCCGAGGGGGAGCAGCGGACTGCCTCCGTCGCCCTGCGCCTGGGGCTGTTGAAGGTGATTGAGGCCGCTCTGGAGGAGCCCCCCCTTCTGCTTCTGGACGACGTGATGTCGGAATTGGATCAGAGCCGGAGGCAGGGCTTGACAGAAGCCATTTCGCAGGCCGAGCAGGTAATCGTGACCTGCACCGATGTCCCGATGCTGCCTCAGGGGCTGGCCAACTCTGCCTGCCTGGTAAGGATAGAGGCTGGTCGGGCAGCAGGGCAAGCGGTAACAGAATCTGCGGCAAGATGAGAACGACGGCGCGAGTAGGGGGTCTGGTTCGCCAGGTGCTGCAAGACCTGGGCCTGGAGAAGCGCGTGCTCAGGCAGGCCGCCGTAGCGCTTTGGCCTGACGTAGTAGGCGCGCAGGCGTCGAGGCACAGCAGGGCGGTGGCGGTGCGCGGCGAGGTGCTCATGGTGGCAACGCGCACGCCGGTGTGGGCTCATAACCTGACATTCTTGAAGGGGCAGCTGCTCGAACGGCTGCAGGAAAGGCTTGGCGCGCGGGTAATCGAAGACATACGCTTCTCAAGTCGCGGCTGGCAGGAACCCGATCAGCCGCGTCGCACCGGGGGAACGGGGGCGCGGTCGCGTCGGCTTGGCGCGCAGGGCAAGGAACCGCAGCAGGAGAAGATGGTTGAGGAGATTGCCGCCCGCGTGGAAGACGAGGAATTGCGCAAAAGCGTCGTGCGGGGGCTCACCGGCGTGTTGGGAGCGCGCAGCGGGCGCATGAGGGAGGGCTGGACGCGCTGCCAGGCATGCGGCAGGATCCACCGCAGCCGCCAGAAGTGCTGCGCGTGCTCGTGAGGCCCTGTTCCGGATGTTAGGAGGCGAGCGATGATCGCGGTAGTGATGGCAGGAGGGGAGGGCACCCGGCTGCGCCCGATCACGTGCCGGCGCCCCAAGCCGATGGCCGAGGTGGTGAACCGTCCGCTGATGGAGCACTTCGTCCGCCTGCTTGTGCGGCAGGGGGTCACGACGGCCTACGCCACCCTCCATTACCTGGCGGATGAGATTGAGAGTTATTTCGAAGATGGCAGCGCATTTGGAGTCTCCATGCGCTACTCGGTCGAGGACAGCCCCCTGGGCACTGCGGGCAGCATCAAGCGGCTGGAGAGCGAACTGCGGGAAACCTTCCTGGTGGTGAGCGGTGACGCGCTGACCGATTTTGATCTGGCGAAGGCGGTTGCTTTTCATCGAGATAGAGGCGCGGCGGCAACGATCGTGCTGGCGAGAGTGCCTCAGCCTCTCGAGTTCGGGGTGGTGATTACCAATGGTGGGGAGGGCAGGATCGTTCGCTTCCTGGAGAAGCCGGGCTGGGGGGAGGTTTTCAGCGATACTGTCAACACGGGGATCTACGTCCTGGAACCGGAAGTTTTGAGGCGCATCCCACCCGACCGGCCGACCGATTTCAGCCGCGACGTCTTCCCTGCCATGCTCGCAGAAGGTGAGCCTCTTTACGGCTACGTCGCCAGCGGCTACTGGTCTGACGTGGGCAGCCTTGCCCAGTATGTCCAGGCCAATGTGGATGCCTTGCAGGGCACCGTCAAGGTCGAGATCCCCGGCGAGGAGGCGGGCGACCGCATCTGGGTGGGGGCGGGCACCAGGATTCACTCTGGGGGCACCATCGAAGGGCCGCTCGTGATCGGGCGCAAGTGCTTGATCAGCGAACACGTGGGCCTGCTCGGCCCATGCAGCATCGGCGACTACTGTGTCGTGGAGCCCGGCGCGCAGATAGAACGCTCTATCATCCTTAAAGGGGCCTACATCGGGCGCGGCAGCCACATCAGGGGCGCGATCATCGGCGCCGATGCAATGGTCAAGTCGCACGGGATGGTTGCCGAGGGGGCGGTGGTTGGGGACGCGTGTTTGTTGGGTGAAGGAACCAGAGTTGAGCAGGATGTGAAAATCTGGCCCAACAAGGCCACCGAAACCGGGGCCAGAGTCACAATGAGCCTCATCTGGGGCACCAAGTGGCCGGGGGCGCTCTTCAGCGGGCCGGGCGTGCGGGGGCTGGCGAATCTCGAGATCACCCCCGAGTTCGCAGCCAAGCTGGCTTCGGCTTTTGGCGCTACGCTGGAGCACGGCGTGCAGGTGATTACCAGCCGCGACATTCACCCTGTATCCAGGATGACCAAGCGAGCGATGATCGCGGGCCTGATGTCCGTTGGGGTGAACGTGCTCGACCTGAGAACCATGCCTGCCCCGATCGCGCGCCACGCGGCCCTGGTCTCGGGCGCCGCGGGCGGAATTCATGTGAGCCTGTGGGCCAGCAACCCGGATGAGGTGCTGATCGAGTTCTTCGACAGCCAGGGGCGCAGCCTGGGGCGCGCCGAGGAGCGTAACGTAGAGGGCGTGTTCTTCCGTGGGGACTACCGCCGGAGCCACCGTGAAGAGGTGGGCAGCCTTGATTTCCTGGGCCGCGCGGTGGAGGCCTACACCAGCGATTTCCGCGGCTGCGTGAACGCGGACGCGATTCGCGCCGCCCACCCCAGAATCGTGGTTGACTACTCCTTCGGCGCGCTGGCCATGTTCATGCCCATGCTGCTGGGGAGGCTGGGATGCGAGGCTATCGGGCTGAACACTTTCGTGGACCCAACTCACTTCCCCGTGAGCTGGGAAAACCGAAGGCGGGACCTCGGGCACCTGTCTGACATTGTCACCGCCTATCGGGCGCACCTGGGCGTGCTGATTGACGGCCAGGGAGAGCGCATGGCGGTAGTTGACGAGGCTGGAAGGCCGGTTTCGGGTGATGACTTGCTGAACATCATGACTTACCTCGCAGTGCGCCAGAACGGCGGCGGGATCGTGGCAGTTCCGGTTACCGCTCCTGCCGAGATCGAGACGACTTGCGCTGCTCTGGGGGGTGAATGCGTGCGGACCAGGGCGGACCGGCGCAGCCTGGCCGAGGCTTGCGGTGCAGAGGGAGTGCTCTTCGGCGGCGACCCGCGCGGCGGGTTCATCTTCCCTGAAATGCAGCCGGCCCTTGACGCGATGATCTCGCTGGGCAAGCTGTTGGAGATGCTGGTGCGCGAGCAGGCCAGCCTTTCCTGCGTCAAGGAAGCCCTGCCGCCGGTGCACAAGGTCGAGCAGAGCGTCGAGTGTCCGTGGGAGCGCAAGGGTGAGGTGATGCGCCGCCTGCACGACGAGGTGGCAGCGAGCGGGGCCAGTCGGGTGGAGCATGTGGATGGCCTGAAACTGTGGTTCGATGGCTCCTGGGTCCTGGTGCTGCCCGATGCATCAACCCCACAGGTGCACGTGCTGGCCGAGAGCGGCACGTTCGAGGAGGCGCAGGCCCTGCTGGATGACTACGTTTCGCGCGTCTCCTCCTGGGCCTCCGGCTAGCCTCAGATCCCACTCGGTGCGCCATCCCCTGCTACGGGCAGTTCGCGAACCTGCTCCGCCGAAGCGCTGACATGTCGGGGCGAAGGCCGGAGCCGCCTCCATCACTGGCTGGCCGACGCTCGGGGGGTAGGGGCGGGCGAGGTTCGCCCCTGCGATTAGTGGGCAGCCACGGGGGGCCGCCCCTACGGGTCAGCGGGGTCTGTGGGTGAGGGCGTGTTCCACCGCGTCAACCAGCGCGTCCCAAGAGGCCTGGATGATGTTGGTGTCGAGCCCCACCGTGCCCCAGGATTCGGTGCCATCGCTCGACTGGATCAGCACCCTGACCTTGGCGGCGGTGCCCTCTTTGCCCTCGATGACGCGAACCTTGAAGTCGGTCAGTTGCACCTTTGACAGTTCGGGGTAGAAGGGCTGAAGCGCCTTTCGCAGGGCCTGGTCGAGGGCATGCACGGGGCCATCGCCCTCTGCCGCGGTGTGTTCCTTGACTCCCTTGACGGTGAGCATGATGGTGGCCTCGGAGAGCGCAGGTTGTTCCCCCTTCTTCTCGACGATCACCCGGAACCCCTCAAGCCGGAAGGGCCTGCGGTGCTGGCCGCGCAGTCTCTTCATCAATAGCCCCAGGCTGGCCTCGGCGCCCTCGAACGAGTAGCCCTCGTGTTCCATGGCCTTGACGCGGGAGATTATCTCCCTGGCCTCGGGGGAGTCCTTGGGCAGGCGCAGGCGGAGTTCGCGGGCCTTCTCGCTGATGATGCTCGCTCCCGCCTGGCGCGAGACCAGCAGCCGGCGCTCATTGCCTACCAGTTCCGGCTGGATGTGCTCGTAGGTCTCAGAACGCCGCAGCACCGCCGAAAGGTGCAACCCCCCCTTGTGTGCGAAGGCGTTCCGGCCGACATAGGGCTGGCTCTCAAGCGGGAGAAGGTTCGCCACCTCGCTCACGTAGTGGGAAAGCGAGTAAAGCGAAGCCAGGCTGCGCTTGTCCAGGCAGCGCTTGCCCATCTTCAGTTGCAGCGCCGGGATGATGGAGCACAGGTTCGCGTTGCCGCAGCGCTCGCCGTAGCCGTTGATCGTTCCCTGCACATGGGCCGCGCCCGCCTCGACTGCCGCGAGCGTGTTCGCAACCGCGAGTTCGCCGTCGTTGTGTGCGTGCATGCCCAGAGGCGTCGAGACAGCCTGGCGAGCAGCGGCGAATGCGCGCGTTACCTGGCTGGGCAGCGAGCCGCCGTTCGTGTCGCAAAGCACGATTGTGTCCGCGCCCGCTTTTTCGGCGGCCTTGATGGTTTGCAGGGCATAGTCGGCATCTCGCAGGAAGCCGTCGAAGAAATGCTCAGCGTCGAATATCACCTCGCGCCCGGCCTGCTTGAAGAAGCGGACCGTGTCGGCAATCATTTGAAGGTTCTCTTGCGGGCTGACCCGCAGGGCGTAGCGGACGTGCAGGTCCCAGGACTTGCCCACGATGCACACGACCTTGGTTCCCGCCGCAAGCACGGATTGCACTTGCGGATCGTCCTCGACGCGCATGCGCGCGCGGCGGGTCATCCCGAAGGCCACCAGTTTCGCCGTTCCGAGGGGTTTCCGTTTGAGGGCGCGGAAGAGCTCGAGATCGCCGACGTTGTCAGGGGCGGGCCATCCCCCCTCGACATAGTCAATGCCGATCTCGTCGAGGCGGCGCGCGATGTTTATCTTGTCCTGCGCGGAGAACGAGATATCGGCGCGCTGCGCGCCGTCGCGAAGCGTGGTGTCGTAGAGGACAATGTTTTTGCGTGTCATTTTTGGCCCCGTGGCGCTGGTGGTTTGAGTGGGGTGCTCGATTGTAGCAGGCCGCGGCGCCGCCGGTCAAGCGGACCAGAAGCCAGGCGCTGCCAAGCTTTGCGCGGCGGCCCTATCTGGAGAGAAGGCGAAACTCTGACTCGTGTGGAATCCGGACTACCAAGCTCGTGGGCACCAATCTCCTGCCCGCTTTGGCACGGATATCGGACATGGCTCGAAGGACAGTTCTGTCAATGGATCGGTCTCTATACGGCATCGGCGAATGGTACGGCAGGTCATATATCCGCCTCACGGCCCAAGAGCGCCGGACATACGCCGAACTACAGTTTCTCGCGAAGCGTGAACGAGCCGCTCAACCCTGCCCGTTCCGAACTACGCCAGGCGCGACGGCGGAATGCACCAAAGAGGGCGGCGTGTGTTCCCTGCGTCTGTATATGTGCGACAGCAAGACAGGCAAGGTCAGCGTGGCACCCGGCGAGGACGGCGCGCTCTGCACTACCTGCCCTTACCGGTTCTACCAGGACGGGGTCGTTTTTCGCTGGATTGGTGACACCATCCTCGGGCACCCAACGCCGACAATCGTGCGCGAAGTGGGGTTTCTCGAGCGGGAAACTGGAGCGCCGCTTGGCGAGGACGAGGGTACCCGCGAAGACGTGGGCCGAATAGACCACGTGCTGGTGCGTCCGGACACGGCGGTGCTGTCCTGGTGCGCGTTGGAGATGCAGGCAGTTTACTTTTCCGGCGCTTCGATGCAAGTGGAGTTCAGGCAAATTCGGGAGTCCAAGGGAATCGGGAGAGGGATCCCGTTTCCGGTTGGAAGGCGTCGCCCTGATTACCGCAGCAGCGGGCCCAAGAGACTGATGCCACAACTTCAGATCAAAGTCCCGACCCTGAGGCGCTGGGGCAAGAAGATGTGCGTGCTCGTGGATGGCAGCTTCTTCGACGCACTAGGCAAGATGGAGGAGGTTGCCGATGTCTCCAACTGCGATATCGCGTGGTTCGTCGTGCGTTATGACGAACGAGAAGGCGAAGCATCCTTGGTGCAGGATTCCGTGCGTTTCACGACTTTGGAGCGCGCTGTTGAGGGACTGACCGCCGGACGCCCCGTCACCCTGGCGACATTCGAGACGCGCATTCGCGCGAAACTCGCCGGCGGCTCATTTACCTAGCCAGTCCATGTCGCGCCCGACGAGCAGCTCCTGCTTGGCGGCGTGGTGGGTGGTCTTCATAGTGATGAGGCGTGTCGCAAATCCGTGGCGGGCAGCCAGCGCGCGAATCTCAGCCGCGTTGTCGTAGGTCATTAGGAAGTCTCCGCGGAGAAGGCTTGCCCGCGCAAACAGTTCCTCGTGGGCGATGCTGGAGTACTTATACAGCCGTCTGCCTGTAACCGTGTACGGCGGGTCAATGAAGAACACGCACTCCGGCTGCCGCTCGTAGGCCCGGAGAGCCGCCATGCCGTCCCCCTCGATGAAATGTATGCGGTCTCGGAACGCTGCTATAGCCAGGATGCGGCGACGAAGGGTCCTCGGATACCAGCGCGACAAGAGGCCGCGCCCGTTCTCTCCGAGTTTGACCAAGCCTGCCCCCGGCGCAAGGATGCCGCCCCGAGTCACCCGGTTGCGCACGATGGTGGCGAAGGCCTTATGTTCGAGTGAAGCCCTTTGCTCGCCGACAACTCGCTTCACGGACTCTCGCGAGGGCCGGAATCTCGCAATGCGGTTGGCCAGCCACTGGGCATCTCCGTTCAGGATCGTGTGCCATACGGATGCTACCTCCTCATCCAACTCCACCATTGTCGCCCGCTTGGCCAGCCCCTCGAAAACCGCCGTCAGGCTGACGATCCCCCCGCCGGCGAAGGGTTCGATCAAGTCGGTTACGGGCGGGCGGACACTTTTCAGCCATTGCCGCACATAAGGAACAAGCCAGGTCTTGCCGCCGGGGTAGCGGAACGGACTGCGTTGGGGAACTTGGGCAACGTTGACGCCGACGGCAGCGGCGTCTCCCCTGGCGAGAACGAGGTCTTCGGGAAAACCGGGCAGGGCATCAGCGACAATCGCGTCGGGTCGGGCCTCCTCGGCCTGCTGGGCTACCGATCTGTAACGGACATCTCTGGGTTGCCGGGCGAGGTATTGAGCCAGGTCTCTTCGGGGCACCAGCCAATCCCTGCCGAATTTGGCCGCCCGCAGTCTGCCCTCGCGAAAGAGAAGGCGAGCATGTTGGACGGTGTATCCCAATATGTCCGCGGCTTCTTGGGTGGTAACGTAGTCGTCCCGGAAAGCGCTTTTCATATTCCCTAGGGAATATACTGCTTCCGGCTGGCTCTGTCAAGGGCCTTTTGGGTTTTGTTCGCATTAGGTCGCCGTATCAGCAGGCGAAGGAAGGCTGCCTGATGCGAGAGAAGGAGATGGGGAGATGCGCGTGGGGATTGATGCCAGGGGCTTGCTGGCCCCGGAAAAGACGGGCGTGGCCCACTATGCAGCAAGCCTGGTCGCAGCGCTGGCGGCGGAGAGAGACGGGCCGGACCTGTTTCTATACTTGAACAGCCCCACCGGGCAGGCATGGCCCGAAGGAGTTTTCGAGCGCGTGGTGCGCGCAAGGTTCGGGTGGCTGAGGCTCGCATTGCCGCGCGCCATGCGCAGCGACCGCATCGAGGTGGCCCACTTTCCGGGCACCATCCTGCCGCCCTGGCTGCCGTGCCGTTCGGTTGTCACGGTTTACGATCTTGCTTTTGTCCACTTCCCGGAGGCGTACCCCGGGCGCTTGCTGCGCCTGCAAGGCCGCGCGCTCGCGAGCGCCAGGCGGGCGGACCGCGTGATTGCGATTTCCGAGAGCACCAAGAGCGACCTTGTGCGTTATGCCGCAGTGGCGGCTGAGAAAGTCGCCGTGATTCCACTGGCTTCGCGCTATGCGCCTCAAGAACCCGTGCCCCGGAGCGCGCGGGATGTGCTGCTGTTCGTGGGCGCGATGAACGAGCGAAAGAATCTGATCAGGCTCCTGGATGCCTACGCCCTGGCGCGCGCCCGTGGGGTGGCCATTCCCCTGGTGCTGGCGGGGCCGCAGGACAGGCACGGGGCGCTGCTGCGCGAGCGCGCTGAGAAACTCGGCCTGTCGCAGCACGTGCGATTTGCCGGCTATGCCGGAGAGCAAGCGCTTGCTATGCTTTACGGACGCGCGCTGGCCGTGCTGATGGTTTCTCTCTATGAAGGTTTCGGGCTTCCGGTCGTGGAGGGGATGTGCTTCGGCACGCCCGCTGTGGCGGCGAACGTGTCCAGCCTGCCGGAGGTGGTGGGGGATGCCGGGTTATTGGTTGATCCGCTGCAGGTGGAAGAGATCGCGCGGGCGATAGTGAGCATCAGCCTGAAAGAGGACCTGTGGGCGGAACTGAGCCGCAGCGCAGCACAGCGCGCGCGGCTTTTCTCATGGCAACAGGTGGCGCGGCGGACGCTGGAGGTTTACAGGCAGGCGGCTACTGGTGTGATTCCCACTCCATGCGGCGGGTGAGGCTGGAGTAGGAAGCCGACCCGTAAAGGCGTGCGTATCCATAGCTGTCAGGGGGGCCTTCGACCATTACGGTGACACTTTTCTCCCCCTCAAGTGCGCCAACGGCAGCGGCGCAGGCCTGGGTGGCCATGTCGCTGGCGCGGTAGCGCTGCGTCTGGGTCATCAGCGTGAGGTGGACGATCACTCCGCCTTTCTTGGTCTCTACCCTCGTCTTGGCTGCAGATTCGCCGATGGCATCGTTGACCTTCTGCAGCACCGGGTCGGCCTCTTGCGGGCCCAGCCGGCCGGTTTTCCACGCCACCAGGCCCCCGGCCAGGCATAACACGAGCACCACTCGCCCTAACCAGCCCATCTTGGACTTCTTGCCCTGGAGGATTATTCCATAGTATTAGCCGGACCAGGGTGCCGCGCACAGATCTGTTTGAGCGACTGGCCAAGGGGTGGCCGGGCGATTCCGCGCTCTGTGATGATGGCGGTGATGAACCGCGCAGGGGTGACATCGAAGGCCGGGTTGGCGGCCATTGAACCTTCCGGAGCAACCGGCCGGCCGCGGAAGCAAAGCACTTCCTGCGGGTCGCGCTCCTCGATCGGGATCTGCTTGCCGGTGGGCAAGGCCAGGTCAATTGTGGAACAGGGGGCCGCGACGTAGAACGGCACAGCGTGCTCCTTTGCCAGCACGGCAAGGGAGTAGGTGCCAACCTTGTTCGCCGTGTCTCCATTGGCAGCGATCCGATCGGCCCCCACGATGACGACGTCAACCATGGCCTGGTGCATGAAATGCGCGGCGGCGGAATCGCAGATGATAGCGTAGGGGATGCCGTGCTGGTTCAACTCCCAGGCCGTAAGGCGGGAGCCCTGCAACAGCGGGCGCGTTTCATTGACTCTCACGGAGATGCCCTTGCCCTCGCGGTGCGCGGAGACGATAACTCCCAGGGCTGTGCCGTGGCCGGCGGTGGCTAGGCCTCCGGTATTGCAGTGCGTCAGAACGCGGCACCCGTCCGGCAGCAAGGCTGCGCCCAGGTCGCCGATGCGGCGACAGGCTGCCAAGTCCTCGCGCTGAATGGCAAGCGCCTCGGCTATCAGTGCCGCTGAGATCTCGTTGGGGTCTGGCTGCGCGTTGCGCGCAGCTGCGAGCACTCGATCTATGGCCCAGAAAAGGTTGACCGCGGTTGGCCGCGTGGCGCGCAGCATCTGGGCGCAGGCTTCCAATTCCTCTAGCACCTGCTCCACATTCGCAGGTCGGGAATGCAGCGCTTGCAGCGCAAGCGCAAAACCCGCAGCAATGCCTATCGCAGGCGCGCCGCGGATCGCAAGCGTTCTTATGGCAGCGGCGATTCGCTCGGGGTCTGCGGTCTCGATGAAACAGACCTCGTCGGGCAGCCTGGTCTGATCCAGCATCCGGACCCGGTCGCCCAGCCATTCAATTGGGCAAATCTCGGTCATCCCTGCATTATATTGGCTGTCGCGGCCTTGCGCTCCTGCGGGAAGTCTGGGCCAAACCACGGTGGCGCAGGGCGGGTGGTCCCCATAGTTGCGCAATAGCCTCTCATGGAGTGCGGCCCTTCAAGATCGCCCGAATGGGCGGCGGCGTGCCGCCGCCTTGGAAGGTGGCTAGGCCGACGGGCCGCCACGGCGGCCCCGACCGAGTCGGGGCCTAGCCGCGGGAGCGCGCTCCACGCGCTGTTAGCGGTCATGGGACCCCGGGGGCGGTTGACAGGGCGGGCTTTCTGTGGTATAGACAAAGCGGTTGAGGTATTCGCGATGTGCTCGATGCGCGAAGGCGCCCTGGTGGGTCTCTTGCTTAGCCTGGCCCCGATGACCTCGGGGCCGCTGCCCGTTGCGCCGGAGCGCTGACAGCAACGCCATAACAAATGCTACCGACGCCGTGGGCAGTGGCCCGCGGCGTTGTCGTTTTGGGCAGGGCCGTAATGTAGCCGCGCCCTTCAGGCTGCGCAGAGACCGCAGGTTAAAGCCTGGGGCTACAAGAGCTGAAGCGTGTGCAGGACAAGGCGGAGGTGAGGGAGATGCCGGGAGCACAGAAGGTCAGGAAGGTTGCGATTTTTGATACCACGCTGCGGGATGGCGAGCAGTCGCCCGGCGCGAAACTGAACACCGAGCAGAAACTGCAGATCGCAAGGCAATTGGCGCGCCTCAACGTTGACGTGATCGAGGCGGGCTTCCCCGCCAGTTCCCCCGGCGATTTCGAGGCGGTGCAGGCAGTCTCGCAGGCAATCCGCAGCGCCACCATCTGCGGGCTCACGCGCGCTGTGCAGCAGGACATTGATGCGGCGCGCGAGGCCTTGCGCAAGGCGGCCCATCCGCGCATCCACACCGGCCTGGGGGTTTCGGATGTCCACCTGCGCTACAAGTTAAGGCGCACCCGGGAAGAGGCCATGGAGATGGGAGTGGCAGCGGTGCGCTATGCCCGCAATTCCGTGCCCGAGGTGGAGTACTTCCTTGAGGATGCCGGGCGCGCGGATCAAGACTATCTATGCCAGGTGGTAGAAGCAGTGATCAAGGCCGGGGCCACGGTGATCAACGTCCCGGATACCACTGGCTACGCCCATCCGGAGGAGTGGGGTGCGCTGATTCGCACCATTCGCGAGCGCGTGCCTAACATCGGGAAAGCCGTGATCTCGGTCCACTGCCACAATGACCTGGGGATGGCCACCGCGAACGCGCTGGCAGGGGTGATCAACGGGGCAGGACAGGTGGAATGCACGATCAACGGCATCGGCGAGCGCGCCGGCAACACGGCCCTTGAAGAGGTGGTGATGGCGATCGCCACCCGGCCTGGCCTTTTCGGTGCTACCACGCGCATTCGCACCTCCGAGATCTACAAGACGAGCCGGATGGTATCGGACCTCACCGGCATACCGGTTCAGCCGAACAAGGCGATCGTTGGCGCCAATGCCTTCGCGCACTCGTCGGGCATCCATCAGGACGGCGTGCTGAAGGAGCGCACCACCTACGAGATCATTGATCCGCGCGCGGTGGGAATACCGGAATCGCGCATCGTCCTCACGGCGCGCTCGGGCCGGCACGGCCTGCGTCATCGGCTCTCGCAGTTGGGATACCAGGTGACCCCGGGCCAGTTCGAGCAGGTTTACCGGCGCTTCCTGGAGCTGGCCGATAAGAAGAAAGAGATTTACGACGAGGACCTGGAATCCGTCGTTGCGGATGAGACGCGCATGGTGCCGGAACTCTATCACCTGGATTACATGCACGTGGTGAGCGGTGGCACAACGATCCCCACCGCCACGATCCGGCTCAAGCGCAATGGCGAGATGCTCGAGGGCACGGAGATCGGGGTGGGGAGCGTGGATGCGGTTTATCGCACGATTGACAAGCTGGTGAAGGCCCCGCACCGGCTGATTGACTTCTCGGTGAAATCCGTAACCGGCGGCACCGACGCCCTGGGGGAGGTCACCGTCCGGCTGGGAGATCGCTCCGGCGCCATCTACACCGGCCGCGGCGCGAGCACCGATATCATCGAGGCCAGCGCAAAGGCTTACCTGCAGGCGATCAACAAGCTGGTCGCGCGCCGGGAGGCAGCCGCCAAGTCGCGCAAGCGCCGTTCCGGGTAGGCCCTCAGGGCGCTTGGTGCGGGGTTCGTGGAGGGGCTTGCGGCCTGGGCGTCGAAGGCTGCCCGGCGGTGGCCTCGGTGGCGCGCAGCGGAACCAATGCGGTCCCCGTCGCGTGTGCGCTATGCGGCGCGCAAACGTGCGTGCCCGTTTACCGGGATCGCGTGCGTGGCTTCGAGCAGCAGTTCATAATCGTCCGATGCGCGCAGTGCGGCCTTCTGCGCGTCGCCTCTCAGCCGACGCCCGACGAGATAGCGCGCTACTACGAAAACTACGAATCGCACTTTATCGGCGCCCGCGTGCGTTCGCCGCATGAGATGGAGCGGCTCGCGCGGCGCGATGCGGATGAGATCGAGCGCTTGCTGTCGGTGCTCCGCTTCGGCGACCGCACCCCGCGGGTGCTGGACACCGGCTGCGGCCAGGGCCATCTTGTCGCGGAGTGCGCGCGGCGCGGCTGGGGGGCCTGGGGGGGGGCAGAGGTTTCGCAGCGCCGCGTAGCGAGCCTGCGCTCTCGAATACCGCGGGCGCAGTTTATTGCCGGCTCGCTGCCCGAACTGCACCTGCCGCAGGGTTACTTCGATGTCGTGACGATGAAGCACGTGCTCGAGCACGTCGCGCAGCCGGCGCGTGCTCTTGACGCAGTTCGCCGCAGCCTCAGGCCGGAGGGCATGTTATTGTGCGAAGTCCCAGACGTCGGCTACCTGCGCATTCGGCTGCGCAAGCGGCCGATGGTCAACCAGTTGCACCTGTGGCATTTCACCCCGCGCACGGTGCGGAGAATACTTGAGCAGGCGGGTTTCAGGGTACTGCGCACGAGGTATCGCGATGAGCGCGCCTATTCGTCCCCGCTGTCAAGAGTGCTTCTGCGTCGGCTCCAGGTGTCTGCGGAGAACTGGCTGCTGGGGCTGGGCATCGGAGTAGGGTGCAACCTGCTCGCCGTGGCTCAGCGGCCCGCCGCCTCTACAGATGAGGCTCGCGCCGCCGGGTGACGAAGCGCTAAAACAGGGCCAGTTGCAGAGAAGGGCCTCCGGCGCTTGAGAGTCGCTCGATCACCAGGCCCGCGGCCTGCTGCGGGTCGGATGCTGGCAGCGGCTGGCAGCCCTGCTCGATCAGCATCCGGTTGCCTGCCCTCGCGTCGTCGCGGCTGTCCCAGTCAACCACGAAGATCGGCCGCTTCTGCTTTCTCGCATGGCGCGCAGTGTCCATCGTGCCGCTCTCGGCAGCAGCCTCGATGATGACGACGGCGAGCGAGAGGCCGCTGATAATCCGGTCGCGCGCGAACAGCGCCGCAACCGTCGTTCTCGCATTGGGTAGTGTTTCCGAGATCAGGGCGCCCTGGTTTATTACCCGGCGCCCGAGCTTGCCCGCTTGCGGGGAAAGCCTGGCCCGGATGCCGCAGCCCAGCACGCCGATGGTGCGCCCGCCCGCATCGAGGGCCCCGGCGTGCGCGGCAGAGTCAATACCCTGCGCCATGCCGCTGACGATGGTGAGGCCGGCCTGTGCCAGGTGGACGGCAATTGCGTGCGCAACAGCAACCCCTTGCTCGCTCGCCTTCCTGGAGCCCGCGATCCCGATCGCCTTGCGGTCCTCCTCGATGAGCGGCCCCCGTGTGAAGAGGACAATGGGGGCGTCAGCGACCATGCGCAGGTTGGCCGGATAGTCGTCGTCGCTGAGCGTGAGTACGCCGACGGCCTCCTCGCTGAGGGAATAGATTTGCTCGTCCAACAGGTCGAGGGACTCCTGGGCTGTCTGCAGCTGTGCGACGGCCTCCGGTGGCAGGCCGGCAGCGCGCAAGCGGCCTGCATCCGCGGCGAAGATCTCTGCAGCGCCGCCGAACTCGCGCACCAGGCTGGCCAGCCTGCTGGCCGAGAGAGCAGTGGCCTGGTGCAGCGCAAGCCAGTATCGCAGGTCGGGTTTCAACTGTCCAGGGTTCATGGCAATCAGCCTTTGGCTGAGCAGCGCGGCGCGCTTTCAACCGGGCGGGCGAAGTCCAGCGGGAAGCTGCGTCTCCGCGAGATCGCGAGGCCCGCGCCCATTGTGCCCGCCCGGCAGCCAGCCAGGCGGGCTAGCGCTGCTTGGGCTCGACCATCAGGCGGATAGCGGTTCTTTCCTGGCCGTCAACGAGGATGTCTGCAAAGCAGGGCCAGCAAATCAGGTCAACGCCGCTGGGCGCCATGAAGCCGCGGGCAATGGCCAGGGCCTTGACAGCCTGGTTGAGGGCCCCCGCGCCGATGGTCTGCATCTCGGCGCAGCCCTTCTGCCGGATGACGCCTGCCAGTGCTCCTGCGACGCGGTTGGGGTTTGAATCGGACTTGACTCTCAGGACTTCCATGTTGGTGCTCCCCCTGGTGGGTTTGGGGTAATGGTTGCTGCCTTGGTTGGCCACCCTACTCTCCTGTTGCGTCGTTGCCGCGAAGTGGGTCTTCAATTTCCTGCTGCAGCCTCTGAATACCTTCGGCGAGGCCTGTTTCCTCGTTCACTGTAATCACCGCTGCGTTGAGCAGCACGGGGCCCCGTGCCACCTCGAACCGCGCCGGAAGCCGGCTTATGAAGCGCGCCATGATGCCTTCCGGCTGCATGCCGATGATGGAGTTCTTGGGTCCGGTCATGCCGACATCGGTAATATAAGCGGTTCCCCCCGGCAGCACGCGCTCGTCCGCGGTCTGCACGTGGGTGTGGGTTCCTATCACGGCGCTGGCCCTGCCGTCAAGGTAGAACCCCATCGCCTGCTTTTCGCTCGTCGCCTCTGCGTGCATATCCACTATTATAACGCGAACCTGCTCTCTCAGCCTGGCGACAGCCTCGTTCGCCACGCGGAACGGGCAATCGAGCGCCTCCATGAAAGTCCTGCCGCACAGGTTAAGCACCGCAATTCTCGTTCCCTCGCCGGAGGAGAAGATCCCCTCTCCTCTGCCCGGGACCCCCGGCGGAAAGTTGGCAGGGCGGATTAGCCGGGTCTCGTTTTCCACTACCTGTGCACCCTCCTTGTGCTTCCAGACATGGTTGCCCAAGGTAACCACGTGCACCCCGGCCTCCAGCAATTCGCGTGCCACGCCCACCGTGATGCCCATGCCGCCGGCGGCGTTTTCGCCGTTGGCGAGGACGAAGTCAATGCCGTGCTCTTGCGCCAGGCCAGGCAGCAGCGCGCTCACGGCCCTGCGGCCCGGCCTGCCCACTACATCGCCAACGAACAGGATCTTCACGGCACTGTCGTCCGGGACCTACTTGGCATACTCCACGGCGCGCGTTTCCCTGATCACGGTGACCTTGATGAGCCCCGGGTACTGAAGGCCCTCGGCATCCTCTATTTTCTTGGCCAGGTCCTTTGCCAGTTGCCTGGTAGCCAGGTCGTCCAGCAGCTCGGGCTTCACCATGATGCGCACCTCGCGGCCAGCCTGCACGGCGTAGGCTTTTTCAACCCCGGGGCAGGCGTCGGCGATCGCCTCCAGGTGCTGCACGCGCTTGAGGTATGCCTCCAGGGTCTCGCGCCTGGCGCCGGGGCGGCTGGCGGATATCGCATCGGCTGCCTGCACCAGCGCGGCTTCCAGGCTGGGGACTTCCTGGTCGCCGTGGTGGGCGGCGATGCAGTTGACCACCTGCTCGCTCTCGCCATAGCGGCGCGCCAGGTCTATGCCGATGTCAACGTGGGAACCCTCAACCTCGGAGTCCGCGGCCTTTCCGATGTCGTGAAGCAGAGCACCCCGCCTGGCGAGGCTGGCATCGGCGCCCAGTTCGCCAGCCATGACATTCGCCAGGTGGGCGCACTCGACCAGGTGATCGAGAACGTTCTGGCCGTAACTGGTTCGATACTTGAGTTTGCCGAGCAGGCGCACCACTTCGGGGTGAACGCCGACCACCCCGGATTCGAGCACCGCGCGCTCTCCCGCCTCGCGCACCGTTTTCTCGACCTGCTGGCGTGCTTTCTCGATCGTCTCCTCGATGCGCCGGGGGTGGATGCGGCCGTCGCTCACGAGCTCTGCGAGCGCGGTCCTGGCAACCTCGCGCCGGACAGGATCGAACCCCGAGATCACCACCGCCTCGGGCGTGTCGTCAATGATCAGGTCAACGCCGGTCAGGGTCTCAAAACTGCGGATGTTCCGCCCTTCGCGCCCGATGATCCTTCCCTTCATGTCGTCATTGGGCAGGGGCACCACCGACACGGTGCCCTCCGATACGTGATCCACCGCGCAGCGCTGCACTGCCAGGCCGACGATTTTCCTCGCCTCCTGCTCGGCCTTTTCCCTGGCGTCGTCCTCGATCTGCCTTGCCAGCCGCGCCGCCTCCTGGCGGCTTTCCGCCTCCACGCGCTGCATCAGCAACTGCCTGGCCTCATCCGAGGAAATGCCGCCGACGCGCTCCAGTTCGGCGCGCTGCTGTTGCGCCAGGTCCGCCAGGTCCTGGCGTTGCTTTTCAAGTCCGTTTTCCTTGGCTGTCAGTGCCCTCTCGCGCTTTTCCGATTGCTCCAGCCTTCGTTCGAGCGTGTCCTCCTTGTGTAGTATGCGGCGCTCCAACCGCTGAATCTCGGCCCGGCGCTCCTTGCATTCGGCATAGGCTTCATTGAGGATGCGCAGGCCGTCTTCCTTCGCCTCGCTCACCGCTGTCCGCTTGAGTTCCTCCACCTCCTGGCGCGCGCGCCGTAGAGTCTCTGCCGCTTCCAGGCTTCTGCGGCGCGCCCGCCTGTTCGTGACTGCTAAGATCAGAACGGCTAACGCCAGCGCTGCGAGCCCCACGCCCGCCAGCGCCAGCGAGCCCCATTGTATGGGGTCGTGCATAGTCTGCTCCTTCCGCAATTTTTCAAGGTTCGCGCGGGGACGAACCCGTCGGGTTTCCCCTTATGTTTCCGCCGCTGCGGCGGACAAGGATTCCATCACCTGCCCAATTATACCCCAATCAAAGCCCCTGCGGGCGAGTGCCGCTTGCGCTCTCCTGAGTGCAGCAGGGCCTGTGTCCAACCGCAGGTGGCGGCGCGCCACACTCAGGGCAGCGCTCATCTCCGCCTCTGGGGTCACAGCGTCGTTCACGGCGCGTTTGGCAAATTCCCGTTCGATCCCCTTGAGTATCAGTTCGCGGATCAGCGCGCGCCTGCCCGCCGGGCGCAGCCGCAGGCGGCTCTCGATCCAGGCAGAAGTGAACGCGGCATCATCCGCCAGCCCGACGCGGCGAAGAGAGGCAATGCACTCTTCGATGACCTTGGGATCAGTCCCCCGCCTCTGCATGCCCAAGCGCAGCTCGTGCTCGCTGCGGGCGCGGATTGCGAGCAACCTCAGGCAATATTGCTTGGTGCGCTCGAGTTCCTCTTCCGGCCCGCGGGGCTGCAGATCAGGCCTCTTCGGGCGAGTCCTCGCGCTCCTCGTGTTCGGTGGGCGAGGGCAGCCCGGCGAGGGCTCGCTCGCGCACCTGTTTCTCGATTTCATCGCACACCTCTGGGTGCTGCTCCAGGAATTCTCGTGCATTTTCGCGGCCTTGCCCCAGCCGCATATCCCTGTGGGTAAAGAAAGCGCCTGTCTTGCGCACAACGTCATATTCGACCGCGGTGTCCAGCACGCTTGCCTCGCGTGATATTCCCTTGCCGTGAATCAGGTCGAACTCGGCGGAGCGAAACGGGGGCGCGACCTTGTTCTTCTGGACCCGCGCCCTGATGCGGCTGGCGTAAACCTCTGTCCCGTGCTTGAGCGACTCTATGCGGCGCAGCTCGATGCGGGCGCTGGCCCAGAATTTCAACGCCCTGCCCCCCGGGGTGATCTCCGGGTTGCCGAACATGATGCCGATCTTCTCCCTGATCTGGTTCAGGAAGATGCCCGCGGTCTTCGTGGCGGCCAGAGAGCCCGAAAGTTTCCGCAAGGCCTTCGACATCAGCCGGGCCTGGAGCCCAACATGCGAATCGGCCATTTCGCCTTCCAGTTCGGCGCGCGGCACCAGGGCCGCGACGGAGTCCAGAACGAATAAGTCTATCGCCCCGCTTCTCACCAGCATGTCGGCGATATCCAGCGCCTGCTCGCCCGTGTCGGGCTGGGAGAGCAGCAGGTCATCCAGGCGCACGCCGAGGGTTTCGGCGTAGATGGGATCGAGCGCGTGTTCGGCGTCAATAAAAGCCACGATGCCTCCCGCCTTCTGCGCCTGCGCCATGATCTGGCAGGCGAGCGTGGTCTTGCCCGAGGCCTCGTTGCCATAGATCTCGATGATTCGCCCGCGAGGAATACCCCCGATCCCCAGCGCCAGATCCAGAGCCAGGCAGCCGGTCGAGATCGCCGCCACGGGAACCAGCTTGGTTCCCCCGCCCAGGCGCATCACGGCGCCTTTGCCGAACTGCTTCTCTATCTGGCCGACGGCCAGTTCCAAGGCACGTTCACGGTTCTTGCTTTCAGTGGCCTTTGCCATCCCTACACTCCCTCGGAAGACTACTGCGGCCCAAGGCGGAATTCCTGCACGACGGAGTATTGCGGCCCGCCCCGCGCCAGCACACTTTGCATCAGCGCGAACTTCTCCACCGCCATCTCGCCTATCTCGCACTCCCGCCCCGCTTGCAGCGCGCGCGCCAGCGCATCCCGGCCGCTGAAGGAACGCACGCGCCCCAGGGTCACATGCGCGCTGAAGGGTCGGCCTTCTGGCTTGAAGCCCAGCCCTTCAAGACGGGTCTCCAATTCGCGCGCCAGCGGGGCCATCTCCTGCACCCCTTTTGTCATGCCTGCCCAGACCACGCGCGGGGCGCGCTCGCTCGGGAAAGCCCCCAGCCCGCCGAGCGCGATGGAGAACGGGCGCGCCAGGCGACCTGCCTCCGTAGCCTGCGCGACGATCGCCGGCACCTTGTCGTCGCGCACTTCACCCAGGAACTTCAACGTGACGTGCAGGTTTGCGATCCCGACCCACTTCACATCCGCGCCCGTCGCGATGAGCGGCTTCTGCACCTCGGCCAGCCTCTCACGGATTTCCGGCGCCAGATTCACAGCGAAGAACAGCCTCATGCTCTCTCCCGCACGCGGAATGCCGTCAACCCGGAAGTTCCCCGCCCTCGCTCCACTCCCCTGTCATTCCAATCCCCATGTGGCACAGCCGGCGCGGCTGTGCCCCGTGTAGGGCAAGGGCTTGCCCCTTGCCACGCCCGTAGCCGCAGGCTTCAGCCTGCCCCTCCCCCGTGCGCGAGAAGCGCGGCTACGCCCGCTATTCCATGGCAAGCTTCCGCGTGCGCGCGCCTTGCTTCTTCGCCCTCGGGGCCTTCCTGAACGTGGTGTCTTTCCGCGAGGGCGGCCGATCAACGGTCTTGCCGTCCAGGAGTTCCCGCACCGTCAGAATCTGAATACGCGGGTGCCGCGTGCCCCACGGCGAGTCATAGAACCCCGCAGATGCCGCTTCCACTCGCATCGGCTTCGTGGGCGCATTCATGGAAATGAGGACGCCGAGATCGGCCTTCTCGCGGTCCACTACGCCCCGCAAATCGCGGAGATGGGACACGCCGACATTTCCAGCTTTGACGGAGAAGATGACTTGCTTTGCTGTTCCGCTTTCGTCGTCATGGAAATACAGACGCCCGTCTATGCCCTTATCGGCGCCCTTCTTCTGCTCCACCGGGCGGGCGTCAACCAGGCCAAGGGCCCAATACTGGAACTGATACGGGTCTTCGGCGGCCAGCGTCTTTGCGTCGGGAACCGAGACTGGTTCCCCGACGACCTGATACTCCGCCTCCCCCTGGAACGCGTCACGGAGGCGGTTCTTCATGAGCGCGATCGCTAGGTGAGTGATGTCTATGCCGATCCAGCGGCGCTTCAGGCGCTGGGCGACGGCGATGGTGGTTCCACAGCCGCAGAACGGGTCGAGCACCACATCGCCTTCATTGCTGCTGGCCCCGATGATGCGCTCCAGCAGAGCTTCGGGCTTCTGCGTAGGGTAGCCGAGGCGCTCGGCCGCCCGTGCATTCACTGCCGCTGGCTCGGGCCAGAAGTCACCCAGCGCCTCTCCTTTTTCCTCATCCAAGTACCGAATCAACCTCTTCTTGCCACGCGAGGTAACGTAGATACGGCCTTGGGCTTCAAACTCGCGAATTGACTGCTCCGAATAGTCGCCAAGGTCACAGTCCCGAAAGAGCCGCCCCTCCTTATCAGGTCGGAATTTGGCTCTGACGAACGCCTCATCATACGGCTTATACTGGCGGTGCCAGGTGTGAGCGGCCGTTTTCGTGTAGAACAGTATGCTATCCGATGTTCGCGCAAACTGATCTGACACAGCCTTGGCCCCACGCACTGGTTGACGTTTCCACCGGATGTCATTCCTGAAGTTGCTGGGTCCGAATGTGGCATCCATTAGTTGCTTCAGGTAGTGGTTTGCGCTGGAATCGCAGTGGAGGTAGATGCTGCCGGTGGGCTTCAGCACACGACGCAGTTCAACCAGGCGCGGCGCCATCATCGCCAGATACGCGAGTAAGTTGTTCTCGCCAAGGAAGGTGCGGAAAGCCTGCATCGCCTGAGAGACGCGCCCCCCGGCCTCCACCACCTCCTGGTACGCTTTGGCGGATTCCTGGTCCCACCGCCACGTGTCCCCGAACGCCTTGATTTGGGCCGCCGCGCGCGAGCCGTCCTGCTCGGCGAAAAGGATGTTGTAGGTGGCGTTGCTGTTGAAGGGCGGATCGAGGTAGATCAGGTCAACGGAGTCATCCGTGATGTGTTTGCGCAGGATGTCGAGGTTGTCGCCGTAGTACAGGGCGTTCTGAGTCACGGCCCCGCTCCTTATACGGAGAAGTATAGCAGGGCAGGCACAGGTTGGAAACCTGTGCTACCCCCCTCACCCGCCTCCATCAATAACGTGCCAGGAGTTCCGAGCGCAGGAGGGCGAGGGCGGCGATCGCCGATCGGCGTTTGATCGCCTCGCGATCGCCCCCGAAACGGTTCTCTTTCGCCACGGCCCACCCGTTCCCACAGGCACCGGTATAGACCAGGCCGACGGGTTTTGTCTTCGTCCCGCCCGACGGGCCTGCTATGCCGGTCACAGCGATTGCGACATCTGCGCCCGCCCGCTTCCTCACCCCCTGCGCCATCGCGGTCGCCACCTGCGCGCTCACTGCTCCATGCCTGGCGATAGTCCCGCGCGGAACGCCGAGCATCTTGACCTTGGCTTCGTTGTTGTAGGCGACCACGCCCATCAGGAAATAGTCGCTGCTGCCCGGGACGTTGGTTATCATGTGGCCTATCAGCCCGCCGGTGCACGATTCGGCGACCGCCAGGGTCAGCCCGTGCTTGCGCAGCAGATGGGCGATGATCTTCTCCAGCGTCTCGTCATCGCTGCCGAAGAAGAACTCGCCCGCCTTGGCCAGTATCCTCCGCTCGGCCTGGTCAATCAGCCTCGCTGCCGCCTGCGGCGTGGCCGCTGTGGCTGTCAGCCGGAGAAACACTTCGCCCTGCTGCGGAAGGAAGGAGACCTTCGGGTTCTTTGACCTGGCGAGCGGGCCGATGCGCTGCTCGATAACGGTTTCGCCCGTGCCCACGAACTTCAGCACCCGCCACCGGATCGCGTTGCCCCTGACCTTCCGGCGCAGGAAGGGGATCAGGCTGCGCTCGGCCATGTCTCTCATTTCATAGGGCACGCCCGGAAGCGCGGCAAGGATTGTTCCGCCGCGGCTCACGATCAAGCCGGGAGCGGTTCCCAGGCGGTTCGACATCTCGCGGCACCCGCGCGGCAGGAGGGCCTGCTTCAAATGGCTCGGGAGTACCTGGATGCCCCTGCTCGACAGCATCAGGCGGATTTTGCGCTCGATGGCCGGCCGCCGCCCCAGCGCCAGGCCAAGCCCGCGCGCGACCGCCTGCACCGTCACATCGTCGCTCGTCGGACCTAGCCCCCCTATCAGCACCACCAGTTCGGCGCGCTTGAGGGCCTGTCTCAGGGCAGAAGCGATCTGGCGCCTGTTATCCCCGACCGAAGTTTTCCAGAAAACCTGCGCACCGACGGCGCCCAACCGGCTTCCAAGCCACGCCGAGTTTGTGTCAATCGTTTGGCCGGAGAGGAGTTCGTCCCCGACGGCTATCAGTTCCGCTTTCATCCGGCGGCATTATAGAGTCGCGCGCCCTGTCCGGCAAGGGTTGGTCAGGACCAGCGGTCCAGGCGCGCGGAGACCACCGAGCCGATCAGCCAGCCGTAGCCCGCTCCCCAAACACAGGAGATAAGCAGCTGAGTGCAATATGACCAGGCAATCATGCTTGCCACCCTCGGCATCGAGGCGCGAAAGGCGTAGGCTTGAATGGCGAACATGATGGTGAATGCGAGCGCGTTGACGAGAGCGCCGACCTGCCAGCCGGTGCTGCTTCCTCCGCCGGTAATCGAGACGGCGCCGCCTACGATGGCGCCTGCAAAGGCGCCCTGGACTGCGTTTCGCAAGACATAGAACAGGATCAGAGAGCTGATGCCGCTCTGCGGCCCGCCCGATTCGCGGCCGAAGAGCGCCTGCGTCAGCGCCGGAAGCGCGCCGAGGGCCGCCCCGATCGCCGCGGCAGTCAACGCGCCCACGAGAATCCCCTCCGCAAGGATGCGCATCCCGGAGCGCTCGACTCTCCTGCGTTCCAGCGCGGCATCCTCGGCGGCCGTGGTCAGGCGCCGTTCGGTGCGCTTAGGTTGGCCGAGACTCCCCTTCACCAGGGCCGCGCCGCAGTTCCAGCAAACCAGGCGCTCATCAGGGTTGTGCTGCTTGCAGGAGGGGCAGGTCATGCCTCACCACCTGATGCCGAAGCCCCGCAGATCGCCCTTTGGCTGCTCCCATCGCACCTGCACGTCGCTCACTACCGCCATGCGCGGCCCCTGGCGGAGCAGATCGAGAAAAGCGCTCAGCGCGGACTCCTCGCCCTCTGCGAGAACCTCCACCTTGCCCGACGGAGTATTGCGCGCGTATCCCTCTATGCCAAGGCGCTCGGCGTGGCGCTGGGCGAAAGCGCGGAAGCCGACCATTTGCACTTCGCCCGTTATCACCGCAACGAAGCGCGCCTTGGCCATTGCCTTTGCCCCCATCGCTCTACCGTGACTGCGGGCTGCAAAGACGCACCACCAGTTGCTCCAGGGCGAGCCGCTCGCTGTCGGCCGCCCCTTCTTTCACTGCCAGGTCAGTTTCTGCGAGCATGTCCAGCGCCCCCGCCAGCGCAGGCCATGTGAACCTGTGCGCCTGCCTGACCAGGCGGGCTGCCTTCCATTTCCCTCTGGGTTCCCAGAACCATGATGTCGCTTCCGCCAGCAGGGCGCGCTGGTCTTCGGTGACTTCCTGGCCTGGTTTCCAGCCTGCTTCCAGGAGGCGCTTCGCATCCCACACCAGGCGGAGCTGGCGAGACAGCAGGCCCAGAAGGCGGCCCGCGGTCTTGCCATGTTCCGACCGCTGGCTGGTGGCAAAAATGTCGTTCACCAACTGAAGCGCCAGAGCCGGCTTCCCGTCTGCTGCCGCCTCGGCCATTTCGAAGACTGCCTCCTCGATCCGTCGGGGCACTATCTCGTGCACGTGGGCGCGCGTGATGTGCTTTTCGCCTGCTGCGAAAAGGCTCAGTTTTTCCAGTTCCTTGTCGAGCTCAAGAAGGTTCTCGCCCACCACCTCAACAAGATACCTCGCCGCCGCTGGTTCGATGTCTGAACCCAGGCTGCGCGCGCGGTCCGTCACCCACTTCACGGCCTGATCTTTTTGGGGGTGCTCGAATTCGACCACTGTTCCCACTGCTTCGATCTTTTTAAGCAGGTCGCCGCGGACTCCGTGCCCCCGTTCGCCTTCCGGGGCGCCCGAGGCGATCAGAAAGACAACCGCTCCCGGCGCCGCGCGCTCAAGGGATTGGGCCAGTGCCTCTTGTTGGTCGGCTGCCATTCTCTGGATGCCGCGCACCACGGTAATGCACGCCCCGCCGAAGAGCGCGGGGGTTTGCGCCGAGCGCACCACGGCGGCGGCGGTCAGGCCCTCGCCATCCAGTTCCAGCGGGGCTGCGTCGGGATTGTCCGCCGGCAATAACTGCTTGACCGCAGCGGTTGCCGCTTCCTGCTTGCTCCATTCGTCCGGGCCGTAAAGCAGGCACCAGGCGCCCCCGACCTTGTACTTGTTCCGCCCGAACTGACTGGGGCTGACTTTGGCCAAAGGAATGCTCCCCACAGCCACTTTTCGACGCGGGGCGACAAACTGCCTGCCCTGCGGGCTGTTGTGCCCGAGGTCATTTCGCGAATTCCCGCTCCATCCACCGCGCGGCAAATGCCACTAGATCCCCGGCGTCAAGCAGATACGACTGCGCCGCTCCATCCCGAGGCGCCTCCCTGGTATGTTCGTAGGGCAGGAGCGGGCCTCCTGCCCTCTGTAGGGCGGGCGCGCCTGCGCCCGCCTCTTTGGAGATTCTATGTTGGCTTGTCAAGGGGAACAGGCAACTGTCCCTGTTTTCCCCGCGTTCCTGGGCACCGCGCGCCCCGGCTCACTGCACGCGGTAGCCGTAGATGATGGGCGACGAATCAGCCCCCCATCGGTCGGTGCCCCACGCCCCCCCTGAAGCCTCGGCACCTACCGCCGCGTCAATAAGACTTCCCGGCCCGAGGACCGGCTTGCCGTTCACCTGGGTGAGGTACCCCGTCATCTCCACCCGCATTTCGCACTCGGAGCCGTCGGCCGAGAGGGCCATCACGATGTCCTCGCTGGTGCCCGCGGTATAGTCCTCGGTGATGTGGAGCGCGCCGTCGCGCCTGACGTACTCGACCTTGTAGCGATCCCGCAGTCGGCCGTTCTCGTCGTGCTTCCCATAGAAGGAAGGGCCGAGGGTCACCTTGCCCGCAAGGGCCTCGCGCTCGCCGCCGATCCCGGTGAATCCGAAAAAGGTCTTGATGAACCTGCCGCCCACGAACTCGAACTGGGCCTCCGAATCGTCGCCCAGATCAACCCCGAAGTAGCAGTCGTCGTCACGGGTCGGCGGATAGCCGGTGTCCGGGTTCGCGTCCACGTCGGCGTACACATACCAGTAGTAGCGGCCGCTCGGCGGCACGCTGTTGCCATGCCGTCCGGCGACGCGGCTGTAGAAATACATGTGCCTGTCGTCGTTGGCGATCTTGAACTCCAGGACATCCACATCGGGGTTGTACGCCAGGTATGAGACCGTATCGCCCTCTGCGTCGCTGACCCCGGCAACGTTGCGCCAGTCGTCAAACCGGCCGTCAATTACGATGTGGGGACGGGTTCCGGCTGGCGGAGGCGGTGGCACTTCGTTGCCCGAGAGGTTGAGCGTCAATGATGCACGGTTGCCGAGCACGTTGTCGGCATTGAAGACGCCCTTGAGCTCGATCACGGCCGTTGCCTCATTGGCTGGCTGCGTGCATCCCGGAGCGAGAGTGGGACGATAGCCGGGCCCCGCGCTCAGCACACCGTCCGCCGTGGCCCTCGCGTGCGCGATCTCGACCGTGCGGCCGCCAACAGCGGCCTCCAGCGCGAAGTTGGGCGCATCGCCCACCTGCCGGAGCGAGAAGACCGCGCCGGTGATTTCGCGACCGTCTTTGCCGAACAGCGCGACCGGCAGGAAATGCGAGAGGGTTTCGCTGGCGGCTGGGGCGGGCGCAGGCGTCCGCTCCAGCAGGCGGTTCGTGAAGGGGTCATAGATCAGCGAAGCGGCCGGGATCCTGAGCACCCCGAATGCGGATCGGGCCTTGATCCCCGCGAAGGGCACGAATCTCCCGCGGGCGTTGATCTCGCCCACAGGCTTCTCGCAGTGCTTCGAGAACCCGCCCACCAGCAGGCGGTCCCCCTCGAGATAAACCCTCGCGTCATAGACGGGCCTGGTGGCGAAGTCGGCCTGGAAGGTGCGTCCCCGCACCAGTCGGACATCAAGGTTCACCGGCCGCGCGCCATTGGCGATGTCCACGGCGGAAACGCTTTCGTCGGCGCGCCTCGCTATCGCGACCTGCGATGCGTGGTACGTGACCTTGAAAATCGGCGTCCAGGCATAGGACTCGGCGCGCGGCGTCAGGCCCCACGCGAGTTGGAACTGCGAGTAACTGGGCCAGCCCGCCGCATCGCGGTACAGTGTCCTCAGCCGTTCTACAGGACTGGCAGCGTGGGCTTCGCATGCGGCCCACGCGATAGCGATCAGCAGTAACAGCGATCCGCGCACAGGCGCCCTCCGGGTTCGGTTGTCGCTCCGGCCGAGGCCTTGGGCTGCCTCAGGCGCCGGGGAGGCCTGCCTCCGCCGAATCTGGATGCAGAAATGCGGCGCAGCCCGGCGGAGGCGGTGGGAGCCCCTCACTCAGCATACCCTTGCCGGGGGCTGCCGGAAAAGCCGCTGCGTGGGGGGCGTGGCCCGAGCCATCGCGCAAGTAGTTCGTGAAACACGGGCGTATCACCTGCCCCGTCCAGGAGAGTGCGTAGGGACCCATGACCATGCGCCGCCCCGGGAATGTGCGTGGGAGAGCAGCGCTCCGCGCCTGCACTCGTGCGAGCTGAAGCAGTCAGGACCCGCGCCCCAGGCCGAAGGCCCCCATGCCGCGCAGCACCAGCGCGCAAACTCCCACCGTCAGCAGCACGTCGCCCGCGCTGAAGACCGTTGCCCGCGGGTAAGGGGGCGGCAGCACGAACCGATCGCCGAGCAATGGAAGGCGTGATTGCCGAGTGATGAGGACGTTGCGGGGATTTCGCCCCTCTCGCAGATAGCTGATCAGTTCCGGCCTGCCGATGTGCCGAATCGCACCTGCGGAAGTGGGCATCTTTCCCCCGTTCGCGGCAATCACGCTGAAATTCAGGGCCAGGCCCAGGGCAGCAATCCACAGTTCGCGGATGTGAAAGTTCAGGGCTACCCCTGCAAACAGGGGCGCATAGGAGAATACGTGAATCCAGCCCGACGCGGCCGAGAGCGCTGGCACCAGCACCAGCAACTGGGCCGCGAAGCCGAGCACGAAAAGCCAGGCATGGCGCAAAGGCAGAGAAGCCAGTCGCTGAACTCGCCCGCCCGCCAATCTTCCAATCACGAGGCAGGCCACCAGGGCGTCAAACAGCATGGACTTCCCTGCCCGCCGGGCTGTCGGGGCCTGCACCCGCACCGGGAGTCTGTTCAACCGTGCGCAGCATTGCGGCAATCACCTCGGGATGGAACTTGCGGCCGCTTTCGCTTTGCATGTAAGCCAGCACTTCGCGCGCGTCCTCCCCAAGCGCCGAATCGTAGTAGTCGGCAGCATGCAGGATTTGCGCGCCGAGCAAAATGAGGTCAGCCGGTGGCTGGTCCCAGCGCGCGATTGGCCGTCCGTCCGCCAGCCTCCATGCGGGCAAGGCCTCTGCCAGCAGGTGGCGCTCTTCGTCGCCGATTGGATTGCGCCACGTAGGATCGTCATATGGGTGCCTGTGATAGCGGATAAATAAGCGAACCAGGCTCAGGAATTCCACTTCGCGCAGCATCTCATACCCTGTTTCTGCGTACTCACTCGCCGCTGAAGCGGCATCAGGGCCCGATGCCGCTTCAGCCCAGGCCCCTACTGGCACGGCGGCCTTTCCAATGTCGTGGAGTTCTCCGGCCCAGCGCACCCGCTGCACCTCCTCTTCCGTGAGGGGCAGCTTTGCGGCCATATCGGCGGCCAGGGCTGCAACCCGAGCACCGTGATGCAGGGTCAGCGCATCAGGATTCACAGTCTGCAGACGTGCTTCGACCACATGCCCGAAGGCCCTCAGCGTCTTGTTGTACACGTTCAACATGTCGGACTTGAGGCGCGACGCATAATAGAGCAGCCCCGAGGGCACCAGCAGGATTACCACGGTGAAGGGTATGCTCCCAGCGCCGAAGATGCGGCGATTGAGATACATGATGGCCACCAGCAGCCCAAGCCCTGCCAGAACCAAATCTGCAGGAATCACCTCCCGGGCGGCGCCAAGCCAGAGCCGGCGCAGAGGCAGCCCGCGCTCCAGGCAGACCGCGGCGCTGACTGCGCTGATCTGTATCAGCATCAGCACTAATGCTGCCGCACCTGCGCGCGGCAGTTCCAGCACCCCAATATGCGGCCCGGGTCGCGCCGATCCGGGAAGGCCGTAGTAAACCAGCCCTGCCGCCATCATTGCCAGCACAGTGTGGCCGACGTTAAAGACAACCTTCGTTGCGGCGCGCCGTTTCAGGAGCCCCTCCACCAACACCGCCGCTGTTGCCACTGCAGACGCCGGCAAGGGGCCTATCACCAGAAGCGCCGCCAGGAAGGCGGCGAAGCCCGCCGAGATGTCGCCCCCGCGCGCCATCGGGACGGTGAGCACATCCAACAGGCATCCCACAACCAGGAAGAAGAGCAGGTGGCGCCATAACAGTGGCCACGACGACGCGACCTCCTGCCACCCGCCCAGCGCCGCGCACAGCGCAGCCGCGGCCGGCCCGGCCAGGGTCACTGCAATCACGTAATACCTAAGGGACGCCCGCACGTGCCGGCTCCAATTCTTTCAGCTCCGACAGCACCCTTGGCAGCTCATGTATCGCAACCTCCACAACCTTGGGGTCAAACTGGGTGCCCGCCCCCTTGACCAACTCCTCGAGGGCCACCTCCAGGGGCAAGGGGTCGCGATAGGGCCGCTTCGATATCATGGCATCGAAAGCGTCCACCACCGCGATGATCTTGGCGGCCAGGCTGATTTCACGGTCCGCAAGTCGTTGCGGGTAGCCGGTGCCGTCGGGCCTTTCGTGTGTCGCCAAGACTATCTGGGCCGCGTTCTTTTCAACCTCGATCTCCACCACGATGTCATGCCCCTTCTCCGGATGCTGTTTGATCAGGTTCCAATCAGCCTCGGTCAACTTCTCCTTCTTGTGCAGGACGGGCTCCATAGCGAACTTGCCGATATCGTGAAGCAATGCTGCAAGCAACAGCGCCTCCATCTTGTGGTTCGGGTAGCCGAGCGCCTTGGCGAGCGCCAGCGCCATCGCCCTGACCCTGCTCGAGTGGTCCTCGGTGTATGGGTCGTAGCGCTCCAGGGCAAGGGTCAGGGCGTCCACCGTCTTGTCGTGCACGTCCCGCATCTCCATGTAGCCCTTGAACGCGTAGCGCGCCCAGAACAGGGGCATCAAGAACAGCGCCACCCCGGTGGGGCCCACGTCCGGGACCTGGTAAACCATGGCAATCAGTACGCCGAAAGGCGCCAGCGCGCAGAACTGCAGGATTAGCTTCCGGAAGTTAGCCAGCCATGTGCCGAGCAGCGGGGTTTTCTTCTCCAGCGCCAGCGCTGTGTGCACTGCCAGATTGTTCACCGTGATGTAGCAGGCCCCGGCCGCTGCCAGCGCCGGCCAATAGTGAAAAATGGGCTGAGGTTGCAGCGACCCGGCCAGGAAATCTCCTCCCGCTGCCTGGAAGGCCAGGGCACTCAGCCCGCAGGTCAGAGCCGATTCACCGGCGTTGAACGCCGTCTTATACCAGGGCTTGCCCCACAGGAGAATCACCGCGCTCAGCCACCCCATCCACACGGCCACCATGGTGCCCTCGGTTATCAGGCAGGCGAACTGCACGGCGAATGCCGCGCTCACTGCTGCGCCGCGTGGAAGCCTAACGGGGTTCGCGTCCGCGACTACTCCCAGCACCACGAAGAAGGCAATCACCGCGAGTTGACGCGCGTCAGGAGGGGACAACAAGGTCGCTGCCGCCAGGAAGAACGCCCCGGCCAGCGCCACCACAACGACATATACCCTGAGCTCTGCAGACAACTGCCTCATGGGCACCTCAGGTTATAGCAGGGACCGGGGAGAAGGGGATTCAGCCTACGGCCACGATAACTTGGCACCGCCGGCGAGTATCAGAGATACGATCGCCAGCAGAACAGACATCCACTTGGCCACGGCGAACACCTCCTGGATTGGTGCTCTGCCAGGCTACTCTAAGTCAGGCAGGCTTTCCGCTTCGCTCCAGGGGTTTCGCCCCACCTTCTCGTTTTTCTCTTGTCTCCCCGGTCCCTCCTCAACCTTTTTGCCCGAGGCCTATCGCGCTCCGTCGCCCTGCCCCTCGGCGGCGCCGACACAGCCGCTTTGGCACCACGCCTGGCTGCGGAGCGCAGGCAACATCCCGGGCTGGCATAGTGCCTCAATTGCTGCGATTAGGGCCAAAGCCGCTATTCCACGAACCAGCCCACTCTGCGATTCACTGCATCAAGCGCTGCTCTTGCAGCCGCTTGCCATAGATCTCTTCCAGCGGGGACGCAGCCGAGCAACACCTCGTCCTCGCTTTCCTTCACCATCCTGACCCATGCGGCGACCATGCCCTCTGCGTCGCCGTCGCGCTCGATTCTCACGCGCTTCAGCGATAGGGCGGGCCTGCTCTCTTCATCCCCCATGCAAGATTGAATGAATTCCTCGACCGCGTTCACGGTTGCCTCGGCCACCAGGCGCGCCTGGTCGTAATCGTAGGCCGGGGCCGAAGAGTGGCCCGCGTAGGAATCCCCTTGGCGCGACAGTGTGACGCGCGCTTGGGCTGTGCGCCCATCCACCTGGAAAGCCACATTCGCGAGTTGCAGCCTGCCGCCGGCTGGCCGGCTGGCCGGCTGTTCCACTCCCGCGATGCTGATGACGCGGTGGTCAACCCGAAAGCCCAGTTGCGAGAAAACCGCCGACTGGATGTCGCGGGCGAGCTGCTTGAAGTTGCGCCGAGCATCTGCGCTGACGTGGATCTCCTTCACTTGCCCCCGATCCACGTCGGCCTTCACGTAAACTACGCTACGCAGGCCCCGCACTACGTCCTCGACGCGGGCAGCCAATGCTGCCGCCTCTGGGGAACTAGGTTGATCCTGCGCGTTGAGCTGCTCCCGTTTCCCCTTCTGATCCTCTTCTGTCCTCACAAATCGCTCCAATGCGACCGGGAGGCCCGTGCCCGCCGACACCCGACCACGATGTATCATACCACTTGCTGGCCCGCCTGTCAACCAATCCCCTGCGCAGCAGGAAACGTGCCACAGGCCCCCAAGGCCCTCTGGCGCCGCGATTGGGCCTAATCTGCCTTGGAAAGGGCATGGGCGCAGGCGCGTAGAAGTTGCCCGCGGGAGTAGAAAGATGGAGAATCGCGCAGTTCACGCCGCACTTGTGGTCCTGCTGCTAGGCGCCTCGCTCGCCGCAGCGCGCGAGGCGCCTTGGCCCGTGGAGTTGCGTGACGGCATTCTCACCGTCAGGGGGAGGCCGTTTTACCCCCTGGGCACATGGTCCGATGGTTTGACCACGCCCGAAGAACTGCTGAAATTGGGCATGAACGTGCACTTCCTCGGCATTGGCCCCTCGCCCCAAGGGCCAGCGAACCTGGACGAGACCGTCAAGAAATTCTCGGCCCGCGGCATCCTGCTCATCCCCTACTTCGGCTTTGGGGGCTCCGGAACAATCCCCTGGGCGAAGGCCGACCTGGAGTCCTATCTGAAGCCCCTCGGAGATTCCCCCGGGATCCTCGCCTGGTACATAGGCGACGACCTCACCGAGGTCCACCTGCCCGGGATGAGCGCCACCGCGGACACGGTACACTCCAATGACCGTATGCACCCCGTTGTTGCCGACTACATTGCACAGCCCGGGCCGCAAGGCCGCGCTGCCTTCAGGCGCTATCTCGACATAATGTGCCAGTATGGCTACCCAGCCCCCGATGGCACGCTGGCGGAGTACGCTCACTTCTTCGACGAACAGCGCCAGGCTGTCGGCGATCCCCTGTGGACCTGGGTGCAGGCCTTCATGTGGGCCCACACCGGCAGCGAATTGTCGCTGGGGGCAGAGGGCCCCGGCCCGATTCCCGAGCCGGAGCAGGCGCGCCTTCTCACCTATGTGGCCTTGAACCGGGGAGTGCGCGGGATACTGTTCTTTGCCATCCAGCACTTCCGCACCCTTCCCGAGATCAGCGCGGAAATAGCACAGGTGTGCCGCGAGATAAAACTCGCCGAGCCCTACCTGGCTTCCGGGAAGATGTCTCTCGACATCCCGACAAGCGATCCGATTGTCAGGGCTTCCTCTTTTTCGCGGCCTGAAGGCACCGTGGCCGCGCTCGTCATCATGGGCCCGAACTACCTTCGCTGGGTTGACGAGGCGGTGCGCGAGAACGTTTCCTTCACGGTGTCATGCGGCGGTGAGTCCCCCAGGGCAGTATTGTTGGGACTGCCGAAGCCGGTAGAGTGCCGCGTTGCGAGGGTCGGCCGGGGCAGGGCGCGCGTAACCGTTCCCAGGCTCGAAATGGGGGGCCTGGTGCTGGTGACGTCGCAGGCTGCCGAGATCGAGCGGGCGAGCCGCGAGGCCGCACGCCTTACTGCACAGGTCGCGCGCATGGCAGTGCTTGGCGCAGCCGCCGAACTGCGCAAGGTCGCCGGCACCTATTACAGCCTCGGCAGCGACCTCTCCGGCGGGCAGGCAATTCTGACAAACGCCCAGATGCGGCTCGAGGAAGCAGGTCAGGCTCTCGACAGGCGGCAGCCCGGGGATGCTCTGCTGGGCGCGCGAAATGTCTTGCTGCTTTGCCGGCGAGTGATTGACGCAACGATGCGGCGTGCCGAAGCGCGCCGCCCGATGCTGACGGAATTGGAGCAGACGAACCTGAAACTGTTCTACAGCCTGCCTCATCTCCCGGGGCTGCTGGCGGCCATGCCCGACAGCAAAGAGTACCGCTTCTTGCGTGAGTTCGCTGTCATCGGGCCCTTCCCGCTCGACATGGTTGAGGAAACCGAGGAGGCAATCCCGCCTGGTTTCGAGCGGCCGTACCCGCCGGAGAAAGAGACTGACTTCCTCGCAACCTACGACGGCATGGCCGGGCCTGTGCACTGGCAGTTCGCGCACGCCGGGTTCGATGCGCGCCTGAACCTGGAGCAGTATGCCGCCCCCTCAAGGAATGCGGTGGCATACGCGCACGCCGTGATCACCGCCCCGCGCGACATGGAGACCACCATCGGCCTGGGCAGCAACGACGGAGCGCGGGTGTGGCTGAACGGCGCCTTGGTGTATTCCAAGCACACGGGGCGGCACGCAAGCCCGAATCAGGACCTGATCCCGGTCTTGCTGCGGTCAGGCAAGAACAGAGTGCTTGTAAAAGTCGAGAACTGGGGCGGGCGCTGGGAACTGTACCTGTCGGTGCGCGACCCGGATAAACTCCTAACCTTCTCCGCCAGGTAGTCTGTAGGGGCGGTTCGCGAACCGCCCCTACATCCGCATCGCGTTGTAATGCAGGCGGTCTTCCTAGGCCCGCCGCGTTCCGCTGTCTTGTGTGCCACAGCTGAAGGGGCAAGCCGTAAGGGCTTGCCCTACACGAAGACACCGCGCACGGCGCGGAGTGGTCAGGTTCCGGCGGGTGAGGCCGACGCCTCAATCTCGGGCTCGAGGGCCGCAATCGCGCCCAGCACGGCAAGGTTGGTGAAGATAAACGGCACCAGCGGCGGAGCGAACGTCAACATGCGCTGCCACGATATGTAGCCGCGCGGCGTGACATCGGCCCCCAGGTGGAAGCCGAAACCCAGCACGCCGACGATTGCTAGCCCGATGAAGGTTATCACCAGGGTGGCGACATCTTCGCCGATAGGGCGGTCCACCAATGCGTGGTATGCGACGACGATGGTGCCGAAAATCCCGGCCGCAATCGGGATCCACTCGTAGAAGATGTACGTCCCGCGCGCGTGGTCGAACAGCGCGCTGAGCGTTGCGCCCGCCAGCCCCAGCGCAACAAGCCACAACAGCACGCGCGATTTGGAGCGCGCGCCTCCCACCGCCAGGCCCGGCACCTGGAAGCGGCGGGGCTGCTCTTCGGGCAGCAGGGCGGCCAGGCCGACACACGCTATTCCCGAAAACGACAGCGGGGCCAGCAGTGGGGCTGAAAAGACCATGAACTGCCACGAGAGCTGCCGGGTTTCCGGGCTCAACGCCTTGTACCAGTGAAAGGCCGCCCCCATCACGCCCACCGCCCCTTCCGCCAGCATCACGAGGAAGTATATCAGCCGCGCAAGCGTTCTCGGCCGCCGCACGAAAGCAAAATAGAGCGCAACCAGCCCCCCCAGCGGCCCGCTCAGCATCGGGACCAGGGTGTACGGATTGCGGAATCCGGTGACCATGTGGCTCAGCGACACGTCAATCGTCAGGAAGAAAAAGTTGCCAGCCACGAAAAGGTACAGCAGCACGCTGCGCTCTATCGAAAGCTCAATGTGCCCGGCAGAAAGCAGGGTGAAGCGATTAGTCGGCACACTCATTTCTCTCCTCCTAGCGAGCGCACGAAGTCAACCAGTTGGCGCACTTCCCGATCACTAAGCTGCTTGAATGCAGGCATTTGGTCCTTTCCGTTTCTGATTACACTGCCGATCGCGTCGGGGCTCTTGCCTGCTGCCTTGCTGAGGTCCAGCCCTTTCATGGCGGCGGCCATCGCCGGGTTGCCGCGCCCGGCGTTCCCGTGGCAGGCCTCGCACTGATCGCGGAATATGGCGGGAGGCGCCGCTGTCGGCTTAGTCGCCTTTGCAGGCAGTGCGGCTTGCGCACCGGGCTTCTGCGCGCCGTGGCATTTCTGGCAATCGTTTGCTTGGTGGCAGTACATGCACTCGCTTTTCTTAGCGGCTGCCACCTTTCCGTGCGCGGTGAGCCAGTCGGGCGCGCTGTGCGATTTCGGCTGCGCTCCCCGGTGGCAGGTCTGGCACGAGACCGGAACTTGGTGGCACTTGCCGCACATTGCTTCGCGCCCTGGCGCGCGGCCCCCATGCGTGGTTAGCCAATCAGGCCCGTGCAGCAAGGTCTTGTGACAGGCGTCGCAAAATGACTGCTGGTGGCAAACGCGGCAGTATGCGGGCTGTTCCGACGCCACTCCAACGTGCGTTTTCAACCACTCTTTCAGGTGTGAATCGGGCCGCCGGTTCTGGTGGCAACTCTGGCAGAACCTCTGCTTGTGGCAGGTGGAACAGTATGCCGGGTCCTTTCGCACCTCGAACTTGTGGTTCAGGAACCAGTTCTCCTCGAGGTGCGAAGCCGGACGCTTGGGCCCCACGGCAGGCATGAAGGGCATCCGAGAGTTCGGATTCAGCTCTGCAACGTAAGCCACCAGCGCTGTCAGGTCCGAGGGCGGCAGCGCTGTGTAGGGCATGATCGAGCGAGGATTGAACGCGGTGGGGTCCCTTATTACTCGCTCCACGCGCCTCGGCTCGTAGGGGCCGCCCTGCGCGAGGTCGGGGCCGGCATTGCCGCCCCCGCCGTTTATTCCGTGGCAAGTGTTGCAGCGCAGGTCCATGAAGACTTTCTGGCCACGCTGTTGCAGTGGGGATAATCGCTCCTCCCGCGGCGCGGTTACGATCGCCATGGTTCCCAGCGCCGAGACCCCGAGGAATGTGCCAATGGCAAGGAACGTCGCGAAGGGCCGGCGCAGCGGGCGGCGTTCCGGGTTGCGGTCCAGGTAGGGGAACACGATCAGCAGCACCACCGCGATCGCGGGCAAAAGCACCGCCCCCACGAATTCCAGCCACCCCGGAAAATACTTCAGCAACTGGAAGAGCCACAGGAAATACCACTCCGGCCGCGGCGCATAGGCTGTGTCGGCAGGATTGGCCACCGGCTCGATGGGCGCCCCCACCCTCCAGGCCACAAGCATCACAAGGGCCAACAGGATCAGTGCGAAGACCGCGTCCTTGAACGCCTGGTCGGGGTAGAACAGGACCGTTTTCTCTACGTTTGCTTCATCGCTGACTCGCCTCCACGAGGGTGTCAGCCCCTTCTTGCGCATCTGGAAGATGTGAAAAACGATCAATGCCGCCAGCGCCGCGGGCAGGAAGAAAACGTGCAGCGCGAAAAACCGCGTCAGCGTGATGGCCCCCACCCCCGCGCTGCCGCGAATCAGGTCGCGCACCCATTCGCCGATCACCGGCACGCTGCCCGCGATGTTCGTCCCGACGACCGTGGCCCAGTAAGCCTTCTGGTCCCAGGGCAGCAGGTAGCCGGTAAAACTGAACACCGTCGTCACCAGCAGCAGCCCAACGCCCAACACCCAGATGATCTGCCGCGGCCGCTTGTACGCGCCCCAGAAATAGGTCTGCAGCATGTGCAGGCCCACCATCAGCAGCATCACGCTCGCGCCCCAGTGGTGGATCCCCCTGACGAGCGCCCCAAAAGCCACCCCCCGCTGAATGTACTGCACCGTCTCGTAAGCATTCTCCGGCGAGGGCACATAATAGACCATCAGGAAAATGCCCGTCGCGGCTTGAACCAGGAACATGAACAGCGCTGCGCTGCCGAAGATGTGCGGCCAGCCGGTGCCTTTCGGCAGCGGCTCCTCCAGGAAGTGCTTGATGATCGAGACGAGTTCGGTCTGCTCGTCAATCCAGCGCAGGATGCGTCTCACTGCAGACCTATGCTTCCTCCACCCGGATGCGTATCATGCCCCCCGAGACGGTATGCGGCAGGCGGAGAAGTCGTTTCGGGGGAGGGCCTGCGATCACCCTGCCCTCGATATCGAACCGCCCATTGTGACAGGGGCACAGGAATGCCTTCGCGTCGCGATCCCAGCGCACCCCGCAGCCGAGATGGGTGCAGACATTGGAGAGCACAAGGATCTCCCCGTCCCGCTTCACAGCGTACGCGGTCCCGCGCACCACCCGCTCGTACCAGCCGTCAATGCGCGTGTAGGAATAGGTGAACTTGACTGGCTCTGCTCGCTGCACGGAGGAAACAGGTCCCAGCGAAACCCAGAGCCTCTTCCTCCTCTTGAGCGAGGGCGCAACATAGAACCCCGCCAGCGGGATGGCCAGCGCAGCGGCAATAACCGCGCCCAGAAGGCCGGTAAGATAGGAGAGGAACCTTCTGCGCGATTCCTGCTCACTGTCCGAGGTGTGCCGGCCGTGCTGCGGCACCTACTTCTCCTCCCCCAGCGACTTCAGGAAAGCGAGCACCTGTCGCATTTCCTCTTCCGTGAGCGTCGTGAAGGCCGGCATCGCTCCCTTCCCGCTGCGGACTACCTGCTTCAGCGTATCGGGGCTCCCGACTGCTGCCGCATGGATGTCCAGGCGGGGCATCGCAGCCTTCATATCGGGGTTCCCTTTTGCATCGCTGCCGTGGCAGGCAGCGCAACTGTCCTGGTAAACGGCTCTGCCCGCCTCGATGTCCGCCCGCGCATACACCGGCCCCAACGGTTTCGCGGTCTTGAGCCTGGACATCACCGGAACCAGGATTACCATCTGGATGGTGGTAAGCACCAGCGTGAACAACGCCAGCCGCAGTTTCGCCAACTTATTCACTGTCTCGTAGCCCTCGCCTGAGGAATTCTTACTTGAGCGTCGCCGGAAAGTCAAGCGGCCTCCAAGGCCGCTCCCGGGTCAACCGCACGGGTTGCCCCCCAACGCCGAGGCGAGAACGCGGCGCGCCGGGCAGGCGCGCGCCGCATTCCTGGTTGCAGAATGCTCCGCTCTGCGCTCGTGGACGCGCTGGCCCTTGCTCGATGATCCCGCGTACCGCTTAGAACTTCTGCTGCAGCGACACACTAAAGAAATGCGCGCGGTAGCTAGGCTGGCTGGCACCCAGAAAGACGGATGTCGCCGTGCTCGGGTCCACGCTTGCCATGTAGGGCTGCATCGCGTCAATCGCGAAATCCCTTTCGTCGTACTTCTCAAAGCGATACCCGAGCCGCAGCGACCTGTCCTGTCCGACGTGGTAATTCACGCCGCCGTCGAGAACCGCAAGCTTATAACGCACATCAGGCCAGGGCACGGGCTCGGAAGACGGGCTTCCGCCAGGCACCCCCGTCGCATCAACCCGCCCCTTGCCATCGGCGAAAGATAACGAGACATCCCAATCCAGTTTGCCGGGCTTCACGGTCTTGTTGCAGCCCACCCAGTAGGTGCGCACCTTGTCCGTGCTCACGCTGCTCCAGTCGTTGAGGGGATCGTCCACCACCTCGTCCGACACGACGGGGCGGTAGCGGGATACCATGCCGTAGCGGTAGCGTTCGAAGGAGAGCCCTGCGAACAGATTGGTGGCCGTGTTCAACGCATAGGCCATATCGAGGGACACGTCGCCGTGGCGGGCGTTTCGCAGGCCGAACAGGGAATTCTGGCCTATTGGGGGTTGTTCTTCAAGCTTGTAACCGTCGTTTGAAACGTTCAAGGTCAGGGTCGCGTTCAGCCGCTCGCAGGGGGTGTAGTCGAGCAGCACGCCCATCAGGTCCCGGTCCCGGTCGGCCTCGTCGAACTTGCGCAGCTCCGGTAACTGCGCCTCGTCGCCCACGTACGCCCCATCTATGTCTCGCTTGGAGTGCTGGAGGGTCAAACGCGCCAGCAGTTTGGGGTCGGGCCGATAGTCCATCGAAGCGCGCAATGTGTCCTCGTCAGTCTTGCTCACATCGCGGTGAGTGCGGTCCCAGGTCTCCCGCCCCGCGCCCACGTGAAAAGAAAGCCCAGACCGGATGTCCCAACCGGCATCCAGGCCGTATTCGGTGGTGCGAAATGAAAACGGGTTGGTCTCCGCTTCTTCGGCGCTCAGGGACGTGTCGGTGGTCACGGTCGCATCGAACACCCGCACCGGGGTGCGGTTGCGCACGCTGCGGCGCCGGTAGCGTGCGGTCAACGAAACCCCGTCAGCCGGGCGGCTGGTCAGCACGAGTTCCTCGAGGTCGGTCTTGATGGTTGCATCTGCGCTGGCAGCGGGAAGAGCGGGCGCTGCCAATGCGCTATTGATGGTCATCGGGAGCAATGCCTCGTCCTGCCGCCACCTGGCTGCGGAAAGGACCCCAGTCAGGCGCGTGTTCTGGCCCAAGTCTATGGCCCCGGTGAGCGACAGCGTGTGCGCTTTGTTGGAAGGCGGCAGCGCTAACTGACCGCGCGAAGGTGCACCCGACGCGTCCACGGCCGAAATGGGGTTGTCCCAGCGCAGCGCGAGATTCTCGTTCTTGAAGAACGATCCCCAGTAGCCCAGTCGGACCACAGCGCGGTTGCCCCGGTACTCGTAGTCTGCATTTACATCTTGGGTGCGGTAGTCCACCGGCGACGGGAGCTCATTCTGATTGGTGAAAGAGAAACTGGTGCCTATCGGCATATTGCCGGCGCGCCGCTCGTTGGAGACCCTGGCCGAATACGAGGCGCGCTCGCTTATCTGGCGATCGTAAGATACTGCCAGTGTCTCGCGATCCACCCGCAGCGGGGCGTCGTGCAGCAGCCCGTTGATGATCGCGCCGAAAGCAGCGGTGTCAATCTGCGTCCCGGTCTGGGTGGGGTTGATATCCGTCGCGGCGATCGTCTGAAGGCCCTGCCGCACAGCCGCCGGCAGCGTGAAAGTGCTTCCTGATTGCTGGAAGATCGTGCGGCCGTTGGTGGCCAGCAAGTGGGGGGTCTTGTCCCAGTAGATTTCCAGGCCGTAGCGCCCATATTCGCCCAACCGCAGCGTCGCACGTGCGTCCCGCAGGCCGGGGTGGGTGGTATCGAACATGAGATACCTTCCCCTCTTCTCATCGTTGCGCTCGATGCTAAGCACGTCCAGCCATGGTCGGCTTGGCACGTCGCGGTACTCCTCGAACTTGGAAGAGTCCCGGTCGCCCGCCAGCACCTGCACGCCGAACAGCAGCGACCCCTCCCAGGTTGCCGCTGGCTGCTCTTCCTCTTGCGCCGCGCAGGGCAGCGCGCCGACCAGTAGCGAAATCAGCATCCCCAATATCACCGCACTTATGGCCGCTCTCATCTTCTGCCTCCGCTCTCTCGTGGACCTGCGCTAGCGCAGGAAGAACTCGCCCGCCGGGTGGTTCGAGCCGTGTATCATCGGATGGCAATTCAGGCACGACCGGTTGAATACGAACCGCGTATTCGGGGCATGCGGCTGCGTGTTGTGGCGGTTCTCGATGTGGCACTGCTGGCACAGCCGCTCGCGCTTCACCTTCAGCAGTTTGTCGTGAATCGAGCCGTGCGGCTCGTGGCAGTTCAGGCAGTTTTCGCGCACCGGCGAGTGCTCCCACAGGAACGGCCCCCGCTTCTCAGCGTGGCATTTGTAGCAGTCCTCGTTGACCGAGTTCTCGCGTATCAGTCTCCGCGTCACGGTGCCGTGAGGGTTGTGGCAGTCGGAGCACGTCAACTTCGCCTCGCGCACCGGCATGTGCGATGTCCGCAGCAACTGCGCCTTCTTCACAACGTGGCACTGCGAGCAGACTTCCGGCTCTGTGTTCTTTGCCAGTAGGTTGCGCGGCGAGAGTGCACTGTGCATCTTGTGACACTGCACACATGCCAGGCCGCGCAGTTCGTGGGGGCTGCCCTTCCAGAAGAGATGTTCGCCCTTATTGTGGCAGGCCGCGCACTGCGCGTTCTGCTCCCGCGCGCTCCCCTTGGTGTTCTTGCCAAAAGGCCCCCGCCGGGCCGGGTTCGTAACGTCCTCGGCGTGCGCCTTGCCGGGGCCGTGGCAGGCCTGGCACCCCTGCTTCTCCAACTCGGTCCTGGGGTGCTGCAGTAAGATCTTGCCGTGAACGGTCTTTCCGATCGCCGCGGCCTGGTCCGGGTGGCACGCGCTGCATTGGTCGCTGCTAATGAACTCGTTCCCTGGTGGCGCCGCTTCCTTGGCAGGTGCCGACAGCGCTATCGTCGCGGCCAGGCACAACGCCGCGACCGCGGACAGCCTCAGATACGGTTTGATTATGAATACCGATACCGACGCACGGCGCATGTGCTGGCCCTCCATGTTTTCCTGACTACACGCCAACAGCATCGGCCCGCCCGGAGCGGGCCGCAGGTCAATGCTGGTGTTCTTCTTTCTTCGGCGTGCGGAACTGCCACGAGTAGGCAGCCACGTTGTTGATCTCCGCCGGCTTCAGCACCCCCTTGTAGCCCTTCATGCTGATTTTGCTTCCCTTGACGCCGTCCGTGATCGCCTTCACCCACTTTTCGGCCGTCGGATGCTCCTTGATCACCTGCGGGTCGCTGTAGGGAAGAACCCCCAGGGACTTGTTGCCCGAACCGTCTTTTCCGTGGCAGATCGCGCAATTCTTGTCGTACACGGCCTTGCCCGCCTTGGCATCTCCCTTGGGCGGGGCAGGCGCTTTGGCCTCCTCCTGAGCCCACACCAGCGCGACAAAAGCGATTGCTACCAGGATCACCACCAGGAAAACGACACTGCGTACCTTCATCGAAAAGCCTCCTTCAGACCGCTCGGGCCAGGATACATGCGCCAATCTATCAGAAAACTTGTCATTCGTCAAGGGGGTTTGAGCGAAATTTCACACCTTCCTGCCAAACAGGTGTTCCGGCGACCTTGGAGAACGCAGCTATGCCTGCATGAGATGGCTACGCGCGCACCAGCCCGGCGCGGCCTTTCGGATTCGGACATCAAGAAAGTGATGGGGACCAACTTCCTGCGCCCCTTCACGGCCGCTCAGGCAGGCGTAGATGGTAATCTAAACGCATGTTCGCGTTCTCCGGCTGGGCTTGGGCGCAACTCAGCAGGGGGTAAGGAACGGGAACAGATTCCGGCTTGAGGATGTTGCTTGGGATTGAGTAGTATGATACCAGTCTGCTACGGCCCGCGTGGCATCTGCGGCGCGGCAACAGTCACAAGGGAGGTATGCAAAGGTGCGAACAGAGATCGGAGAAGCTGCGGGGAAGGTCTGGGCGTACCTGGATGCGCACGGCCAGGCGAGCGTGGCGAAACTGAAGACGGGCACCAAGCTGCCCGATGACCTGCTTAATCAGGCCATCGGCTGGCTTGCCCGCGAAGAGAAAATAGTGGTGCAGAGGAAGGGGCGCACCATATCGGTCAGCCTTTGCTGACCGCCCTACCGTGCTCGCCGCAGAGCGCAGGGGAATCCGCCGTGGCGTGGGGGCGGGCCCGTGGGCCCTGTGGAGTGCGGCGGCTTGCCGCCGCACTCCACAGGAGGCGATTCCGGTTGCGGGAGATGATTCTTGCGATAACGGCCGAGATGGTGCATACTCTGCCTGCGGATCTATGCCCAGGGAGGAAGGATGTCATGAAAGGCATGTCGAGGGTGGTTTTTGCGGTGTTTGCCGCGTGTGCGCTCTCGGGGGCTTTGGCTGCGGCAGCGCCAGCCCAGCCGAAGGCAGTGGCAGAGCCCACGGCCGGTGTGATTCTGGGCGGGAAACTGCTCTGGATTTTCAGGGCCAGCGCGGGTGGGCTGGCGCCGATGCAGCGGGCGGATGCCTGCATCAGGCGCAGCGTCGAGATCCTCTCAGATCCGGCCGCCTCCGAGAAAGACATCAAGATCGTGGTGCCCAAGCGCACCACCGAGCCGCAGATATGGGTCAGACAGCATCTCTTTGTCACCGTGACCCTGGCCGATGCAAAGATCAACGGGATTGACCCGACGGGCCTGGCAAAGATCTGGGCGAACAAACTCTACGAAGGCTTGAGCATCGCGCGCGTGCACCGCCCCGAGGAGAAATTCTAGCCCCGGGAAGCCATTTCATAAGGCCGCAGCGCGACTGAGTGGGATTCTTCGCTTCGCTCCCTTCGGCCTGAGCCTCGGGGCGAAGGCAGAATGACAGGAGGGCCCGTTATTTGCCAAGGTTGTCACCCTGAGCGCAGCGAAGGGTCCCACCCTAAAGAGTTTTGAAATGGCTTCTAGGGCAGAACGGCGAGTTCTGCCCAGCAGGCTGCTGTGTAGGGCAAGCCCGCTCCGTCGCCACCCGGGAGTGCGAGTCGCGGGTGGTCGCATGGACGGAGCGGGAGAGCCTGCGTCACTCTGGGTCTCCGGGCACGACCTTATAGGTGTCGCACTCTTTTGGATGCTTGGGGCAGTGCCAGACTTCTCCCCTCCCGCGACGGACGCGGCGATACTTCGTTCGGCCATCGACCTGGCATCGCGGAGGCACTCTGAATGGCGCACGCTCGTCTATGTCGCGCAGATAGCCTTCACAATCCGGGTTCGTGCAGCCAATCTTGACCGGCTGGTAATCCCACTGCCGCTGGCGGCGTTGATTCACGACCTGCGTCCGCCAGCCACATCTTGGACACACTCGCGGGGTGCCATCCTCGTGCACTGCTGACATTCGGATGTACTTCGCCTGCATATATTGCAACACCAATTTCGCCAGTCTCGGACTGTCAGTCCTGTGCATGATCTCGGAGCGACCACGGTGGCTCGGCCAGTTCAGGCTCCCGGTGTAGTGAATGCGCTCGTCAATAACGATGTCCTTGCCGTGCATTCCCGTTGCGGGAACGACAATCGCCCCCAGAGCCCACAAGTTCTCGATCACCTTGCGGACGTATTCCGCATTCTCCGCCTCCCCTGGCGGCGGAGTCACTAGGGTAACTTCGACGCCGCGCTCCAAGGCGGCGCTGAACAGCGGCTGCACCCTTGGCCAGCGATACTCCCCGAAGTATGGCGCAAGTGCAAATATGCTCCTGGAAGCTGAGCTTACGTCCGCCGCAAATCGTTCGAAGAAGCTCGTCTCGTCGAGGATCTCATGGGTTGGCACCTCCGCATCGGGGGGAGGTTCCCATCTTTGGCGCCCGGCAGGGCCACCTGAGACGCGTTGGTGAAAACCCATCTCCACGAGCTCGGTCGCTGACACGAGATCCGCGCGATCTCGTAGAAACGCCCACAGTTGGCCGAGGCCACTTCTTGCGCCTGCGCGTCTATTCAGCCATTCGGAAGAACCGAGAAAGACGAGCTTGTTCTTCGCCCGAGTAACCGCGACGTTCAGGTCTCGCCGCACTTCCTCTGCATCGTCTGGGTCGCAAAGCCGCGTCGCCCAGTGAGGCTCGTCCAGAACCGAATCGAAGATGATCAAGTCGGCTTCAGCTCCCTGAAAGGTGTATATGGTTCCCGCCAGAACTCGCGCGGCCAGTCCCATCTCCGCAACATAGTTGGAGAGAAGCCGCCGCTGCGCCGCGTAAGGGGTCACAATACCGACGAGCAGTTGTCCCGGCTCGCTGGACTCCTCCCCCGCTGTCTCTGCAGCCATTGCTGCGAGCTCAACGGCAACGCGCGCCGAGTAGAAGTTGAAGCGGCTCAGACTGCCCGACTGTCTTCCGCTCCAGCAGTGCAGGTCTGCGGTGTCCACGATGACTAGCGGGTTGTCGGGCAGGAAGTCAAGCCACTCAGGCAGCGGGCGCGTTCTCAGGCATGGATGCTCGGAGAGGCGGAGGCGGGTCTGGTCATACGCCAAGTATCGGGCCACGTCCGCGATCCCCTTCACCATCCGTCGCTGCTTGCTCAGCGCTACCAATACCGGGGGAGTGTTCTTCACGAGCCTATTGTCCTCCACGAGCTCTGCAAGGTGGAACACGTCTCTCCTCAGCCGGTCGTTGCTGATCGCTTCGTCGCTGCGTATGATCGGGGGGAGTTGAAGGAAGTCGCCCACGAGAATAACGCGGGAGGCTGCGCGGCCCGCCGCCAGGAACACCAACGGGGGAAGTGCCATCGAGATCTCGTCAACAATCACTGCGTGGAACCATTGGTCTTCCAGTTCCCGCCCTTTGTACAGCTTGGTCAGCGTGCAGAAGATAAGTCGCGCACCATCAATAATCTCGCGTTCCAACCGCCCCATCTCATCCTGGAGCTCGCGGATTCTCTCTTCTAGGGGTTCGAGCGCCGAAGATAGAGCCGATGCGTCAGCTTCCAAATCCGCCCGGCTTTGAAGGAGCTGGCATACGAGCTGCTGCTTCGCCACAGATTCCTCAAGGCGATTCGCTAGTATCCTTGCCTCGGCTGGCTCCTCGCGCGTCCGCTCAAGAGCCCGTTCGGCGCTGCAGGCTTCGGCTTTCGCCTCTTGCAGGGCCCGCATTGCCGTCGCTGTCCTTGCCGCACGCCAAAACCAGGCGCGTTGAGCACGTTCTACCTGCTCTCCACGTCGTTCCACAACCCCTCGCGCCCTAGTTGCTGCCGCCTCAGCAGCGGCGAGATTAGCCTGAGCTTGACCAATTGCGTTGCGCGCTTCCTGCAGGCCGCCCCTCAACTCTTCCAGTGTTTCCCACTCTTGTACGTCAGCCGCGCACGTGGCGAGGCGCTCAGCAAGCGGACGCGCTTCTGCTTCCAGTTCCGCAATCTCCTCCTGCAACTCCCGGGCCCTTGCCTCCGCTATTCTGTCAAGCCTCACGCAGTCCGGAACTGGGCGAATCGGGCTCTGCCCGACGCACAGGACCTTGCCTTCCGCGACTGCCAAGGCAAGCGGCTCGGATTGTTTGCTGGCGCTAAGCAGCTTATCCAGGGCCTGGTCCACAGCTGCGTGAGTGTGGCTGGTAACCAGGACCCGTTCGCCGGCTTTCAATAGTTGTTCAACGAGGGCAGCGATAACGTGGGTCTTCCCGGTGCCAGGCGGCCCCCAGATGAACGTTAGCGACGAACCGAGGGCCTGAGCGATGGCGTCGGCTTGCTCCTTTTCCAGTTTGTTCTGGGCCACCTTGAGGGCTACGTCGGGGGCGTAGGCAGAACCGATCTGAGCCTGCCCGGGATGGAAAACCGTCGCGGCTAAAGGATGGACTGCCCTGGTGTTGTCTGCTACGCCTTCCAGAACCTCGGCCAGGCTTCGAAGGAGTGCCGTGTCGTCAACGGTTAGCAGAGCGCGAGGGATGTTCGTGGGTAACCCCTCCCCGTCGATGCGGAGAGAGATGAGCGCGGCCTCCTGTGCAATCACCGACGCGGCATACTCATTATTTTCGGTCTCCAGTCTCCCTGCTGAATCCTCGGGAATGCGCGTCCCGTCTGCGATGATGAATTCATAGATCCGCTGCGCTGGGCCTGTGTTCTCCACAAGTCTTCCCGACAGGAGCTCGTATATCTGGGCCCCGCCCTTCTTCTCTAGTTCCGCGATTTCTGCCCGAACCGCTTCACCAAACCATGCCGCCAGAGGGCCTGGGTCGGTAGGCGGGAGGTCTGTATTGGCGGACGCCACGTTTGGCACACACTCCGAAAGTCAGTGTTAGTAGGGTGTCAGAAGTCGCCCCGGGGGGCTATTCGCTACGGGAATGCGGTCAACCTGCCTGCGGAGCCAGTGTTGTGTAACTGCCAAGAGTGGACATTCTTGTAACAGCAAATCTGAACAGGCAAGCAAGCCCCTAGGGGCGAGCATTC